>Ga0105044_10011856_pt1 | contig 11858 bp, 14 predicted proteins | sample MAT01_FD_78092 | JGI IMG/M metagenome (GOLD analysis project Ga0105044, IMG submission 78092) | Freshwater microbial communities from Lake Fryxell liftoff mats and glacier meltwater in Antarctica - MAT-01 | ecosystem: Environmental > Aquatic > Freshwater > Ice > Liftoff microbial mat | place...
CGCGCCATGCCATTCGCCAGCGGCGGGTTGATCCAGGGCGGGGTGCGCGACGGCGCCAAGCAACTTGCCCCGATCGCGATCGAAAGCACCGCCACCACCGGCCTCAAGAACAAGGCCGGGGCGATCGTCATGGCCAATGCCGGGGGCAAGACCACTCGCAGCGACTTCTTCATCCTCACCACCGACGTCGCCAGCTTCGACGCCACCGCCAACGCGCCGGGCTTCGCCCCGTTCGGGATGGTGGTCGAGGGGATGGAGGTGGTCAAAGCGATCTTCGCCGCCCCGCGCTCGCCGACCAAGGGCGAGGGCGTGATGAAGGGGCAAATGTTGGAGCCGGTGGTGAAGATCGTGAAGGCGGTGCGGATCCGCTGATTCGATCAGTCGGATCGCGACGGCTAGGAAAGTTCAAGCTCAATCGAAATGGGTTCGCGACGGCCCTCCTGATAACCGTTCATCGTCAGCACCGACAATGTGGTGCCGCCTGACCTGTGCAGGCAACGTCCGCTCAAAGAGCCGATGCTGTTCAACGAGACCAACCTCTCCCTGACGAGCCGAACTGTCGATGCGGAGGGTTGCTTACCCTTCACCTTCAGCGAAGCGAGTTCGACCGTTTCGTACCCCCCAATCGACCGCCCGGCAGTGTCTCGGCGTTGCTGAAGGCGGATTCGGAACTGCGCCACGGACGGCCTCCTGTCCCCGCGACACCACCATTCGGCAGTGAGCATCTCCACTTCCGCGCCGTGAGTCATCATGTAGCGGTGATCGGGAAAGACGAAGCATTTTTCGGTTGCCAGGATGATCGATCGATCCGGACAGGTCTTGACCGCAGGACGCGCCGGGGGCTGTGAAACCGCTGGCTGCGCGGCGATGGCCGCAAGAAGCAACAGGCTGACCATGACGGGTCCTCCAACGAGATAATTCGGCGCCCGGATGATGATGCACCGGAGCCGTCATCGCAAGGTCGGCTCGGCACAGATCTTTCGCTCTGGATCCCGGATCGGGTCCGGGATGGATTGCGGCTCGCGCCTCAATCCACCTTGGGCAGCGTCTCGAACTGGTGGAACGGCGGCGGGCTGGACAGGGTCCATTCGAGCGTCGTCGCGCCTTCGCCCCAATAATTGTCTTCGGCCTTCTTGCCCCTGGCCAGCGACCAGAACAAATTGACGAAGAACACCGCCATGCCGGCCGCCATCACGATATAGCCGATGCTCGAGATCCTGTTCCAATATTCGAACGCCGGGGTGTAGTCGGGGATCCGCCGCGGCATGCCGTCGAGACCGAGGAAATGCTGCGGGAAGAACACCAGGTTGACGCCGATGAACATGACGAAGAAGTGCAGCTTGCCGAGAAACTCGTTGTACATCTTGCCCGACATCTTGCCGAACCAATAATAGAAGCCGGCGAAGATCCCGAACACCGCGCCGAGGCTCAGCACATAGTGGAAATGGGCCACGACATAATAAGTGTCGTGCATGTAATTATCGACCCCGCCGTTGGCCAGCACGACGCCGGTGACGCCGCCGACGGTGAACAGGAAGATGAACCCGATCGCCCACAGCATCGGCGTTTCGAAGCTGATCGATCCGCCCCACATGGTCGCGATCCAGCTGAAGATCTTGACCCCGGTGGGAACCGCGATGATCATCGTCGCGGCGGTGAAATACATCTTGGTGTTGACGTCCATGCCGACGGTGAACATGTGATGCGCCCACACCACGAACCCGACCACGCCGATCGCGACCATGGCATAGGCCATGCCGAGATAGCCGAACACCGGCTTGCGGCTGAAGGTGGCGATCACCTGGCTGACCACGCCGAAGCCGGGCAGGATCATGATGTACACTTCGGGGTGGCCGAAGAACCAGAACAGATGCTGGTACAGCACCGGGTCGCCGCCGCCCGCCGCGTCGAAGAATGACGTGCCGAAGTTGCGGTCGGTCAGCAGCATGGTGATCGCCCCGGCCAGCACCGGCAGCGCGAGCAGCAGCAGGAACGCGGTGACCAGGATCGACCACACGAACAACGGCATCTTGTGCAATGTCATGCCCGGTGCGCGCATGTTGAAAATGGTGGTGATGAAGTTGATCGCGCCCAGGATCGAGCTCGCGCCCGCCAGATGGAGCGAGAAGATCGCCATGTCGACCGCTGGCCCCTGGGAGCCGATCGTCGACAGCGGGGCATAGGCCGTCCAGCCGGTGCCCGCGCCATTGCCGGGCCCGCCCGAGACGAACGCCGAGCCGAGCAGCAGGATGAACGCCGGCACGAGCAGCCAGAAGGAGATGTTGTTCATCCGCGGGAAGGCCATGTCGGGCGCGCCGATCATCAGCGGCACGAACCAGTTGCCGAAACCGCCGATCATCGCCGGCATGACCATGAAGAACACCATGATCAGCCCGTGAGCGGTGATCAGCACGTTCCAGTGGTGCAGCGCGGCGTCGAAATTGCCGGGTCCGGCACCGAGCGGCCAGCCCTGCGTCAGGATCTGGATCCCCGGCGCGGCCAGTTCGGCCCGCATGATGCCCGAAATCGCACCGCCGATGATCCCCGCGACAATCGCGAAGATCAGGTACAATGTCCCGATGTCCTTGTGATTGGTCGACATGAACCAGCGGGCGAAAAACGCCGGCTTGTGATCGGCGTCATGGTGCGCATCGGGTTCGGCATGGGCCTTAAGCGCGAGAGCGTCGGCGGGAATGGTGCTCATGATGGTCTCTCGTCTCGCTTAATTCTGAGCCGTTGCGGGCTGGGTGAGGGCAGGCTGCTCGATCGCCGCCGGATCGGCCGCAGCCGGCGCTGCAGCAGCAGCAGCGATCGGGGCGGGCTTGGCGCCCTTGGGCGTGCCGCCCTTGGAGGCGAGCCAGGCGTCGAACTGGGCTTGCGGAAGCACTTCAACCGCGATCGGCATGTAACCGTGGCGGGCGCCGCACAATTCGGAGCATTGGCCGAAATAGACTCCGGGACGGTCGACCTTGACCCATTCCTGGTTGAGACGGCCCGGGACGGCGTCCATCTTGGTCCAGAAGGCCGGGATCGCGAAGGCATGGATCACGTCTTCGGAGGTGATCAGGAACTTGACCACCTTGCCGGCGGGAATCACCAGCCGCTCGTCGGCGGCGAGCAGCGGCGGGCCATCGGCGTCGGTACGATAGCGCTCGCCCGGCTTCACGTCCTTCTGCTCTTTCAGCATATTCGACACGATCTCGAACCCGCCATTGTCGGGATATTGGTAGGTCCAATTCCATTGTTGGCCGATTACCTTGATGGTGAGATCGGCCGGCGGCGGCGAATATTGCGCCGCGAGCAGCCGGATCGAGGGAATCGCGATCGCCACCAGAACCAGCACCGGGACCAGGGTCCATACCACTTCGAGCAAGGTATTATGGCTGGTGCGCGACGGCGTCGGATTGGCGCCGCGGCGGAATTTGAACATCGTGTAGCCCAGCAATATCAGCACGAACAGGCTGATGATCAGGCACATCAGCAGCAACGGGCCATTGTGGAAACTGGCGGCGCGCTGGCCAAGTTCGGTGAACTGGTCCTGCAGGCCGAGTCGCCCGCCGGGCATGCCAACGCCGGGCGTCGGGACAGTCCTGGAAAGCGCCGGAGTGGCGGTTGCAGCCGGTGCCGCAACCGTCGCCGCGTCGGGCGCTATCACGGCGCCGGGCGCTGAAATTTGCGCAGCTGCCGTAGCGGTCGTGGTGACTTGCGGAGCAGCGCCCGCTGCTGGTGTCATGGCCGCGGCTGCGAGGGCAATTGCCCAACCGATGAGTTTCATTCTGGCCCCGAAATCTGGGTTGCTGGACCTGGCCGCCGACATTGGTGGCCCGGTGGAATCGGCGGCCTTATAGGCGCGGGTTGCGCGCCTCTCAAGGGCGGTTGAAGCAGAACGTTTCAGCGCCTAATTGGCGGTCAATCCGGGCGATGAGAGGCGTGCATGACCGACGAGCAAATCCTGGCTGAATTTCGCGCCGCCGAGGCCTTGCTCGACGGGCATTTCATCCTGTCCTCGGGTCTTCGAAGCCCGCGCTATCTGCAATGCGCGCGGGTGCTGATGGACGGCGCCCGGGCCGGGAAACTGGCGCGCGCTCTGGCCGAAAAGCTTCCCCCCGAGCTTCGCCAGCGCATCGGCGCGGTAGTTTCGCCGGCCATGGGCGGGGTGATCATCGGCCACGAAATGGGCCGCGCGCTCGGTGTTCCGGCGATGTTCGTCGAGCGGCCCGACGGCGATTTCGGCCTGCGCCGCGGGTTCGCGCTGGCCAAAGGCGAGCAGGTGCTGCTGGTCGAGGATGTCGTCACCACCGGCCTGTCGTCGCGCGAAGCGATTGCCGCGATCGAAGCGACCGGTGCCACCGTCATCGCTGCTGCTTCATTGGTCGATCGATCGGGCGGAACGGCCGATATCGGGGTGCCGTTCGTGCCGCTCATCCGGATCGACGTGCCAACCTATTCGGCCGACGACCTTCCCCCCGACCTCGCCGCCATCCCGGCAATCAAGCCAGGAAGTCGCGCTGCCGCGGTCCCGAGCGCGGTCGAGGGGGCATGACCGGCAAGCTCCGCCTTGGCGTCAACATCGACCATGTCGCGACCATCCGCAACGCGCGGGGCGGCGTGCATCCCGATCCGCTGCGCGCCGCCCGTGCCGCCGCCTCCGCCGGGGCCGACGGGATCACCGCCCATTTGCGCGAGGACCGACGCCACATCACCGACGGCGATATCGACCGGCTGATGGAGGTCGATTTGCCGCTCAACCTGGAGATGGCGGCAACCGAGGAAATGCTTGGCATCGCGCTTCGCCATCGCCCGCACGCCGCGTGCATCGTCCCCGAACGGCGCGAGGAGCGGACCACCGAAGGCGGGCTCGACGCCGCCGGGCAGTTCGAAGCGCTGCGCCCGTTCGTCGACCGGCTCCAGGCGGCGGGAATCCGCACCAGCCTGTTCATCGAGCCGAGCGAGGCCCAGCTCGACGCCGCGCTTCGGCTCGGCGCGCCGGTGGTCGAATTCCACACCGGGCGCTACGCCCATGTGTCGGGGGAGGAGCAAGTGACGGAATTGAAGCGCATCGCCGACTTGGCTGCACTCGCCGCCAAGAACGGCATCGAGTCCCACGCCGGCCACGGCCTGACCTTCGACAATGTCGCCCCGATCGCCGCCATTCCCCAGCTCGCCGAGCTCAACATCGGCCATTTTCTGGTTGGCGAAGCGATTTTTACCGGGCTGGAGGCAAGCGTGCGGCGAATGCGCAGCCTGATGGATGCGGCGCGGTGATCGTCGGCCTTGGCTCGGACCTGTGCAATATCGATCGGATCCAGTCCTCGCTCGACCGCTTCGGGACACGCTTCCTCAATCGCGTGTTCACCGCGACCGAACGCGCCAAGGCCGCGCGCCGCCCATTCACCGCCGCCGGCACCTTGGCCAAGCGCTTCGCTGCCAAGGAGGCTTTTTCCAAGGCGGTCGGCACCGGCTTCAAGCGCGGGGTGTATATGAAGGATATCGGCGTGGTGAATGCGCCATCGGGTGCGCCGACGCTCGTGGCGACCGGCGGCGCCAAGGCGCGGCTTGACGCGATAACGCCGCCGGGCCACGTCCTGCACGTTCATTTGACGATGACCGACGATCATCCCTGGGCACAGGCGTTCGTGATCCTCGAAGCCCGAAAAACGGAGGCCTGAGTGTTGAGCGAGACGAGCGACCTGCCGATGGCCGAGGCCGAACAAACCCCGGCCAGGACCGAATCCACGGGATCGGCGCTGTGGCGCGAGATCAAGGGGCTGTTCTGGGTGCTGCTGGCGGTACTCGCCTTCCACAGCTTCATCGCCAAGCCATTCTACATCCCGTCCGAATCGATGATGCCGGGGCTGTTGAAGGGCGACCGGCTGGTGGTCAGCAAATATCCCTACGGCTGGTCCTACGTCTCGCCGACCATCCCCAACCCCGCCGCGATCTTCCGCAGCCTGGTGCTTCGTAGCGGCGAGCCGTGGGGCATCACCTTGCCGTTCATGCTAGGCCGCGTGTTCGGCAATCTTCCCGAGCGCGGCGACGTCGTGATCGTCACCCCGCCGGGATCGAACGAGGATTATATCAAGCGCGTCATCGGCCTTCCCGGTGACACGATCGAGGTCGTCGGCGGGCGGCTGGTGATCAACGGAACCCGGGTCCAGTCGTCGGTCCGCCCGCCGATCGAGGTGCCGATCGACGCCAATGCGCCATGCGGTCCGCAATTTTACGGCTTCCTCGTCCAGGGGCCGGGCGGCGCGCCGGTGTGTCGCCTGCCGGTCGTCCGCGAAACCCTGCCCAATGGGGTCAGCTACGACACGATCGAACTCGGCCAGAGCGTCGGCGACAATTATGGCCCGTACCGGGTGCCCGCTGGCCGCTTGTTCGTGATGGGCGACAATCGTGACCGCAGCGCCGACAGCCGGTTCGCGCTCGGGGTGCCCGACAATGGCCTTGGTGGGGCGGTGCCGTTCGAGAATATCGGCGGTCGCGCCGAGTTCATCACTTTCTCGCTCGACGGCACGACCCAGCTGACCAACCCCGCGAGCTGGTTCGGCGCCTTCCGCTCGGGCCGCGCCGGCACCTCGCTGCGCGCTGCCCGCGCGCCGGCGGATAAGAATTGAGCAGCCGCCCGCCGCGCAAGAAAACCGCCGCCGCGCCGCCGCGAGGCGCGCATGTCGAACAGCCCGGCCCGACCGAGTTCCATGATGCTCGCCTGATCGCCGAGGCCAAGCGCGCTGCGGTGTGGCTCGGCATGGCGCTGCTGCTGGTCGGCGTGATCGTGCTCGCCCAGCCGATCATGCTGATCATCGGCGGACTGGTGTTCGCGGTGATCCTCGACGGCGGCACGCGGCTGCTCGGGCGGGTGCTGCCGATCGGCCGCGGCTGGCGGCTCGCGATCGTCACGCTCGCCGGGTTCGGCTTCATCGCCTGGACCTTTTTTTATGCCGGGACGACGCTGGCGACGCAGGCTGACGATCTGCGGGCGGTCGTCACTGCGCAGAGCGAGCGGCTGCTCGCTTATCTCGACACGATGGGGCTGATGCCCAAAGGCGGGCTGTCGTCGGTTGGCAGCCAGCTGCTCGGCGGGGTCGGGCGGCTGACCAGCGCGGTCGGGACCGCGGTCGGAATCTTCACGTCGATAATCATGATCTTGGTGATCGGCATCTTCATCGCGATCGAACCGCAGCTCTATGACCGTGGGATCGCGTGGATGATGCCGATCGAGCGCCGGGCCCGTTTCTACGACCTCAGCACCCATGTCGGCTTCGTCCTTCGGCGCCTCATGTTCGGGCGGGTCGTCGGCATGGTTGTCGAGGGCGTCGGCACCTGGCTGATGCTGGTTTGGGGCGGAGTGCCGATGGCGGCACTGCTCGGCCTGCTCACCGGCCTGCTTGCCTTCATCCCCAACATCGGCGCAATCGTCTCGGGGCTGCTGATGGTTGCGGTCGGTTTTTCCGCCGGACCCGACGCCGGGCTGTGGGCGATCATGACCTATTTAATCGTGCAGTCCATCGATGGCTATGTAATCGTGCCCTATGTCGCGCGGCGGACGGTCGATCTTGCCCCGGCGCTGGTGCTTGGGGCGCAGCTTATTTTTGGCACGTTATTCGGTTTCATGGGGTTGCTGCTGGCCGACCCGATCATCGCCGCGATCAAGGTCGCGCTCGAAGACTTCAGCAAGCGCGGGAAGGCAAAGAGCTAGCGGCCGGGGCCTCAGAGTCCGGGCTGGCCCGGTGGCGGCGCGGCTTGCGGTTCGGACCCCGGCGGCGGCGCCATCATCGCCGCGTCGCGCACCACCTCGCGCACCTGGATGTCGAAGATCAGCTCGCTGTCCGGCGGGATCTTGCCGTCGCCAGCCCCGGCCGCGCCATAGCCCAGCGCCGAGGGAATGCGGATCGTGTAGCGGCCGCCTTCGCGCATTTTCTGCAATGCTTCGCCGAAGCCGGGGATGACCTGGCCGGGGATCATCCCGGCGGGGCCGCGGCCGGCGGTCGAATCGAACACCGTGCCGTCGGCCAGCCGGCCTTCATAGTCGATCACCGCGCCGTCGGTTGCCTTGATCGGGTCGCCGGTGCCTTCCTCCAGCGTGCGGATCTGGACCCCGGTCGTTGTGGTCTCGCCGCGCAACGAGCCCGCGCCGGTCCACGCCAGCACGCCCGCCGCCGCGATCAGCAGCGCCAGCCCAAGCCACAGCTTGAGCATCGAGCCGCGCTTGAGTGGGCGGATTGGGACCGGGGTGGCCGACATGGAGATCCTCGACAGCTGAGGAGGGAAGGGAAGCCTAGCGCGCGCCTTCGCGTTCGACCCGCTTGCGCTCGAGCTTGCGGGCCCGGCGAATCGCGGCGGCACGCTCACGGGCGCGCTTTTCCGACGGCTTTTCGTAATGCCGGCGCAGCTTCATCTCGCGATACACGCCCTCGCGCTGCAGCTTCTTCTTGAGCGCCCGCAGCGCCTGGTCGACATTATTGTCGCGAACGATGATTTGCATAAAAAGCCGTTCAACTCCCTATCCGGACGAGGCCGGCGATCCAATCGCGCGCCGATTCGAAACCGGCAAACGCACAAGCATAAAATGACGTTCGTCGCGACGGACAAGGTCGCGGCGTTGCGGCCCCCTACCAGCGCGGGCTTTTCTTTTCAAGGCGCTCGATCGGCGCATCGTCGCGGTCAGAATCATCCGCCGACACGACGAATCGAGCCATTCGCGCGGTCAATGCGGGAACGGATTACATATGGTTGTCGGCAGTTAACCTTTTGACTGGTAAACACTTCGTTTGGTTTTTGGAGCAATGGATGACTTTGGAACGGCGGGAAGTGTTGCGGCTTGGGGCGATTGGCGCGGGGGGTCTGATGATCTCGTCGGCGGCCAGTTCGGTCGGGATTCCGCTCAACGGCCTGGTCTCGCCGGGGCTTGCCCGATCGCCGCTCGCGCCGCCGTCGACCCCCGCACTGGTCGGAATCAGCCCGCAATTGCTCGAACGCGCCAAGGCCGCGCTTGCCCGTCACGGCGCCTCGATCCGCTATCGCGACACCATCGGCGTGGTCGATTTCTCGCTCCCCTCGGCGGAACCCCGCTTCCACCTGGTCGATTTGCTGGCCGGCAAGGTCGACAGCTTCCGAGTCGCCCACGGCAAGGGGTCGGATCCCGAACATTCGGGCTTCCTCAATCATTTCTCCAACCAGCCGGGCTCGGAAGCGACCTCGAACGGCGCCTACACCACCGCCGACACCTATCACGGCAAATACGGCCTCTCGATGAAGGTCGATGGCCGCGACTGGACCAACAACAACGCCAACAGCCGCGCGATCGTGATCCACAACGCCTGGTATGCCGAGGATGATGTGGTCGTCCAACACGGCAAGCTCGGCCGCTCGCAAGGCTGCTTCGCGTTCAGCCGCGCCAGCCAGTATCAGGTGATGAACCGCCTCGCCGGCGGCCGCATGATCTACGCCGACAAATTGGGCTAGGCGTTTTCGTAAGATAATCGGCGGCGCCGTCTTGCTTACAAAACGCCCGCGCGTCAGCGCGACGCGGTCTTCGTCTTCGGCTTGGCGAGCGGCTTCGCTTTCGGCACCCCATAATCGTTGAGCGCGGCAATCACCTTGGCGTCGCGGCTGTAGAGATCGCTGTAATTGACGATCGTCCCATCGTTCAGCGCCGCAGCACTGAAATAGACAATATAGATCGGCAGCGGCTTGACGAATTTGGCCATTTGCGACTTGCCGCTGGCGACCGTCTCGTCGACTTTCTCTGCGGTCCATTCGCCGCCGTCGTCGGCCAGCAATTCCTTGGCCAGGTCCATGATATTCTCGGTCCTGACGCAGCCGTGGCTGAGTGCCCGGACCTGGCTGTTGAAGCGGCTTCGAGCGTTGGTGTCGTGCAGATAGATATTATATTGGTTCTGCATCACGAACTTGACCTTGCCGAGGGCGTTGGCCGGTCCCGGCGGCTGGCGCCAGCGCTGGACCTTGCCGTCCTTGCCCTTGACCGCGATATAGCCCGCCTTGCCCGCCACTTCGCGGGTGATGCTCGGCGGCACTTCCCACCACGGGTTGAGGATCACGCCGGTCGCCTGCACCGTGAGCTGCGGGGTCTTGGTCTTGACCGCCCCGGCGATTGCCCGGTGCTTCCAGCGGACCACGCCATTTTCCACCAGCGTGGCGTAGAACGCCGGCACGTTGACGATGATATACTTGTTGCCCAGGTCGCGCGGCAACCAGCGCCAGCGGTCCATGTTGAGGCGGATGAGGTTGATATTGGCGTCATTGGCCTTGTCGGCCTTGGCCAGCGCCGCGCGGAGCGAACCATATTGCGAATGGGTCGGCAGCAGGCTGCGCAGTGCGCCGACGATGTCGTGGCGCTGCAACGCCCCGCCGAGTAGCAGGGCCGAGGCTTCGGCGTTCAAATCACTATCGGCAACGAACCAGTCCTGGCGGTCCTTGCCGCGGACATGGCCCAGCGCGAGGTCCGACGCGACCTTGGCGAACCGCTCGGTCGCGGCGGCCGACATCACCACCGGATCGCCCGAGCGAAGCGCGGCGTCGAGCCCGGCCGGGTCGTAGTCGCGCGGGTCGAGCCCTTCGGAACCGAGCGTCGCGATATAGGCCAGCAAGGCGCGGGCATCGCCGACCGACCACAATGGCGGCGGCGCGGGCGGCAGCTCGATCGGGAGGGCCGGAACTGCCGGGGTCACCATGGCTTTCGCGTCGGGCAGCGGCGCCATCGGGTCGCGCGCCGGGGCTGGGCGGGTCGCGGGGGCGACCTGCGCGCTCGCCAATTGCATCGGCATGGCGGCGGCGGCGATCAGAGCGAGTGATTTCCAGGCAACAGTCACGGTTCGTCTTCCCCACCAAGCGGCGTCAGCCAGTCCAGCCTGACCCTATGCCGTCCCCGCAGCATACAAAAGCTGAACGAGCGATGCCAGTGGCGGCAAAGTATCACCGTGACGAAAAAATCTCCAGATTCTCGCCAAATTCCTTATTGCCAACCGCTCCTTAACGCCCAACTGCTAGGCCGTCGACGCGACAGGAAGGAAACAAGCTTGGCCGATCCGCCGGCACCGAAGCGCCCGGGCATAAGCGATGGTTTGCGCCGGCTGCTCGATCAGCGGGCGGAACAACGCGATGACGTTGACGCGCAGAGCGCGGTATTGAACCATCGCGGCGGTCGCCACGTCGTACGCGTAGCAAATTTAAGCTCCACGGGCGCGATGATCGTCTTTGCCGGCGATCTTGCAGAAGGCGACGAGGTCGCTCTCCAGTTGCTTGACCATGGTGCGGTGACGGGGCAGGTGCGCTGGGTGCGCGATGGACGCGTCGGGGTCAGTTTTGTCGATCCCGCCGGTCTTCCAACGGACGAATGAAAAAGGTTTCGATGATCAAGGCGCGCATTGCCAGTGCAGAGGACCCGACCGACCGTCGCCGCTCGCCCCGGCTTACGGTCGAGATGGAAGCGCGGGTGCGCGAGCTTGGCAGCGAAGGCAGCGAAGCGCGCGTGGTGAATATCTCCGACACCGGTTTCATGGCCGAATCGACCGGCGATTTCGAGGTCGGCTCGCGGGTCTGGCTGATCCTTCCGGGGCGCGACCGGGCCAGCGCCATCGTCCGCTGGACCGCCGGCGACCGGATAGGCGCCGAATTTTCGGAGCCGGTGTCGGTCGACGGACTCGACGTCGCTTAACCAGCTGGATCAATGCGTTGGCGGCGATCGACCAAGCCAGGCGACGCGTCGCCGGGGCGGCGCGATTGTTACTTGGTTGCAACACTCCGCCCGTCTCGAATCGAAACGTGTGAAACTAACCGCTGGTTTGTCGGTTTAAATGGCTCGAGAGGAACGATGATGTCGACCATACCGAGCTTGA
>Ga0105044_10011857_pt1 | contig 11857 bp, 7 predicted proteins | sample MAT01_FD_78092 | JGI IMG/M metagenome (GOLD analysis project Ga0105044, IMG submission 78092) | Freshwater microbial communities from Lake Fryxell liftoff mats and glacier meltwater in Antarctica - MAT-01 | ecosystem: Environmental > Aquatic > Freshwater > Ice > Liftoff microbial mat | place...
TTCCATCATGCGCACCCCAATACCGGCGGTGGCTTTTGCCTACTCAATGGGCTAGCGCTGGTGGCGCATGCAATGCCTAAGCTTAAAGTCGCCGTGCTTGACTGCGACGAACACGGCGGTGACGGCACCGAGGCTTTTGCCAAGCGCTTAAGCAATCTGCATACCTTCTCGGTGTTCGGCAGCCGCTTTGGCGTGCGCGGCGGGCTGCGCAGCCGCGCGCTGCAGGTGCCCGGTGCCTGCACGCCTGCGGTGGATAGCCTGTATCTGGAGGTGCTCGACCAAGCACTCGAGGAGGTGCTTGCCCTGGCCCCCGATCTAGTGATCTATCAGGCCGGCATGGATAGCCACGAGCACGATCCACGCGCGACGCTGAAGGTCAATACCGCAACCCTAGCGCGCCGCGATCAGATCGTGTTTGCCACCTTTAGACAGGCACAGATTCCGGTGTTGGGCGTACTGGCGGGCGCCTACCAAGGCCCACAACAGGTGGCAGAACTGTATCTAAATCTTCTGCTAGCGGCGTTACATTAAGTCGGGCGCGGGAGATAAATGTTGGCAACAAAAGACAGAGAAAAAGTGATGCGCGCGCAGGCGGAAGCGGTTGTGCAGAAAAAATTCGCCCCGTTGGAAAATTTGGCGGCGCTGACGCCGGAGGCAACGCGCACAATTTTGCACGAGCTAGCCGTACAACAAGTGCAGCTAGAAATGCAGAACGAAGAACTGCAAAGCGCGCAATTGGATTTATAAGAATCGCGTGCCCGCTATGTGGATCTCTATGATTTTGCCCCGGTGGGCTATTGCAGCATTACCGAAAATAGCGTGATTGTCGAAGCGAACCTAACGCTGTGCACATTATTAGGCGCAGCCCACGCTGCATTGCTCGGAAAACCGTTCGTCCGCTTCATCATAAATGATGATCAAGACACGTTTTACATTTTGAAGCAGCGAATCTTTGCCGAGCAAGCGCTGGAGCTGCGATCAAGCGAGCCACCACACAGCACTGATTTGCGCCTAAGGGCCAATGACGGCAGCGCATTTTGGGTTAGGCTGGTGGCAGCGCGCACACTCAAGCTTGGACAGCAACAAATTCGCATCGTCGTAACAGACATCAGCGCGCACAAGCGGGTAGAAAGTGCATTGGCCAGCAGCGAACGGCGTCTGCGCGCGATCATTGAAACCGAACCAGAATGCGTCAAATTGCTGGATGCCGATGGCCGTTTGCTAGAAATGAATGCGGCGGGCTTGCGCATGTTCGAGGCGGATTCGTTCCAACAGATCGAAAACGACTGCGTCGATGCTTTGATCGACGAGCCGAACCGCGCCGCGTTTCGTGCCCTCACCGCCAGCGTATTCAAGGGAAAATCAGGCGTTTTAGAATTCCAAATTACCGGTTTGAAAGGCACTCGCCGCTGGGTCGAAACCCACGCTAGCCCGCTGCGCAATGACGCCGGCAAGATTACCGCAGTACTTGGCATCACCCGCGATATCAGCGCGCGCAAATCCGCCGAAGCCGCGCTGCGCCTCAGTGACACCGCGCTTAAAAGCGTCTCTCAGGGGGTGCTGATAACCGATGCCGAGCATCGCATAGTCTCGGCAAACGCCGCCTTCAGCGCGATTACCGGCTACAGCGAAGCCGAAATCGTGGGCAAGAATTGCAATTTACTACAGGGGCCTGAAACCGATCCCGCAACCGTGATGGCAATTCGATCGGCCTTAAAAAACCGCACTGAATTTGCTGGGGAGATTCTCAACTATCGCAAACTTGGCAATTGGTTCTGGAATGAGCTGACAATTTCACCGGTATTCGATGCGCAAGGGGCACCGAGCCATTACATCGGCGTTACCCGTGACGTCACAGCGCGACGAGAGATTGAAAAGGCAAACTATGAAGCCACGATGCAGCTGCGCCTCGTAATACGCGGCGGCAACATTGGCTATTGGGATTGGGACATTCCCAGCGGCGGGCTCGAAGTCAATGATCGCTGGTTTACTATGCTGGGCTTAGACTCACACTCGCCACCGCCAGACATCGAATTTTGGCATTCGCTGGTGCATCCCGAGGATATGCACAAACTAGCACAGCTGTTCGACTCTGTGATCATGAACCCGAACGGTTCTAGCGGTGAAGCGGAAATCCGCGCGCGTCATCGCGCAGGCCACGACGTTTGGCTTCTGCATCGCTTTAGCGTGGTGGATCGCAACGGCGACAGCAAGCCTTTGCGGGTCGTGGGTACGCACCTGGATATTACCGCGCAAAAGCTTGCAGAAGTGGCACTGCGCGAAGCGGACCGCGCGTTACGCAGCAGCGAGGCGCAAACGCGCCAGCGGCTGCGCGAGATTGAACAAATCTATGCTTTTTCGCCAATCGGCCTGTTCACCCTCGATTGCGATTACCGCTTCAGACGAATCAACGAGCGCATGGCGGAGATCAACGGCTTTCCTGTCGCACATCACCACGGCAAGACGCTTGAAGAAATCGTGCCCGTACTCGCCGGTTTCATTAAGGAAGCATATAGTCCGGTTTTTGAGCGCGACGAACCCGTCCTGAACGTTGAAATCCATGGCAAGACAGCCCAAGACCCGAATCAGGAGCGCGATTGGATCTGTAACTATTTTCCGCTGAGGTCAGAGGACGGTGTAGTGATAGGTTTAATGGGCGCAGTGCTGGAAATCACCGAACGCAAACAGGCGGAGCGGGAAGTTCAACAGCAGCTGCACGAACTGCAACGCTGGCAGGAAGTCTTGCTGGGCCGCGAGGATCGCGTTTTGGAATTGAAGCGAGAGGTGAACGAGCAGCTCGTCCGGCAAAATCAGCCGCCCCGCTATGCCAGCCTTGAGACGCTATGAAAGCGCCGCTTGCACCGAACGAAGCGAAACGGCTGGAGGCCCTTAGAAATTACGCAGTGCTCGACACCCCGGCGGAACTGGCCTTTGACGATTTGGCCAGACTGGCCGCGCTCTTCTGCCAAACGCCGATCGCGTTAGTCGTATTGGTCGATGAAACGCGGCAGTGGTTCAAAGCCAAGGTGGGCGTAGAAGTGGCGGGGACTGCGCGCGACATTGCGTTCTGCGCGCACACCATTCTAAACAACCGCGAAGTGATGGAAGTGCGCGACGCCATGCTTGATCCGCGCTTTTCAGACAACCCACTGGTTACGTCTAATCCGCACATCCGATTCTATGCAGGTGTGCCGCTGGTCATGCAGGAAGGCTACGCCTTAGGGACACTGTGCGTGATTGACCGCAAACCAAAGGCATTGAGTGCGGAGCAATTGAGCGCGCTGAGCGCCCTGGGACGGCAAGCTATCGCCATACTAGAATGGCGTCGGCACGCTGGGGAATTGGCCACGCAAGTCGCCGAGAACCAGCGCATCGGGGCTTTGATGCAGCAACATTTCGATGAATTGTCAGCCAGCAAACAGGAAACCGACCGGCTATGGGCGCTGGGTGAAAGATCGCGACGCGCACTTTTGAGCGTGTTGGAAGATGAAAAGCAAGCCGGGAAAAACTTACGCGCGAGCGAGGAACTAAAGCACAGCGTGCTGAACTCGATGCTGGCGCACATCGCCGTGCTTGATCGGGATGGAGAAATCGTCGCTATTAATGATGCGTGGGAGCAATTTACGCATGAAAACAACGTTAGCGCAGCATTCACGCAGAGGGGGTTGGAATCGAAGTTGCCTAAAAACTCACCTACGCTGCTACAACGCACGGGTGTGGGTGCCAACTATCTGGAAGGCTGTCGGGAAAGCCGGGGTGAAAATTCATCCGAGGCGATGCAAGCGCATGACGGTTTAAAAAGGGTGCTTCGAGGCGAGCAAAACAGCTTCTCGCTCGAATATCCCTGCGACAGCGAGTCGAATAAACGCTGGTTTTTAATGACCGCAACTGCGCTCAAAACTAAAGACGGCGGTGCAGTAGTCGCACACTTAGACATAAGCGCGCACAAGCGGGCAGAGGCACTATTAAAGGTAGACAACCAAATATTGCAGATGATCGCCAGCGGCGCACAATTGCCGGAGGTGCTGGCAGCGATTGCAAAGAGCGTCGAATCAGCTGCCCATAATGCGCTTTGTTCAGTTCTATTGCTGGATGAAGATGGAATTCATCTGCGACATGGCGCAGGCCCGAGTTTGCCTGAAGATTACAACCAAGCCGTAGACGGTGCGGCCATTGGCGCAAACGTTGGGTCGTGTGGAACGGCCGCCTATCTCAAAAAAACAGTGATTGTTGCCGATATTGCCCGCGACTCGCGCTGGGCCAATTATCGAGAACTAGCGCTGCAACATGGGCTGAAAGCCTGTTGGTCAACACCTATTAAAGATGCGAGTGAGCGCGTGCTGGGCACATTCGCAGTGTACTACCGCGAGCCACGCTCGCCGCATCCATTTGATTTCAAATTGATCGAAAGTGCTACAAACCAGGCAAAAATTGTCATTGAGCGCAAGCGGGCGGAAACGGCGTTGCGGCGCAGCAACCTGTTGCTCGAAGCTTCGCAGGCCACCGCCAAGCTGGGTGGTTGGGAACTGGACCTCGGTACCCACGAACTTTTCTGGACGGCAGAAACCTACCGCCTCCATGACACCACACAGGAGGAATTCAACCCAACGGTGGATGCCGGTGTCGGCTATTTCCTGCCTGAGTCGCGCCGGATCATCTCAGCGGCACTGCAGGCGGCGATAGAGCGCGGCGAAGGCTATGATCTAGAACTGGAAACTCTAACCACCAAGGGCCGCCGGATTGACGTGCGCACCACTTGCGCCGTAACGCTACACGCTGGCCGCCCGGCTAAGCTGACTGGGATTTTTCAGGACATCACCGAGCGCAAGCGGGCGGAAGCGGCGTTGCGCGAAAGCGAAGCACGCTGGCAGTTCGCCCTGGAAGGCGCAGGGGACGGCGTGTGGGATTGGGATGTGCCGACAAACATAGTGTTCTACTCCAAACAGTTCAAGGAGATACTCGGCTATACCGAGGCCGAGATCGGCAGCGCCCTTGAGGAGTGGTCTAGTCGCGTGCATCCGGAGGATATGCCGCGCGTAATGGCCATCTTACAACCACACCTCGACGGTATGGCGACAAACTATATCATCGAGCACCGCATGCGCTGCAAGGATGGCAGCTACAAATGGATTCTGGATCGCGGCCTAGTAATTACCCGCGATGCCGCTGGCAAGCCGCAGCGGATGGTAGGCACGCATAGCGACATCACCCAGCGCAAACAAATGGAAGAACAGCTGCGCCAGACCGCAAGCAGCCTTGAACAGCGCGTCATTGAACGCACTCAGGCACTACAAGCGGCGCAACTCAGCAAAACCCGATTCTTCGCCGCCGCCAGCCACGACTTACTACAACCGCTGAATGCAGCGCGAATTTTTGCCGCAAGCCTTGCCGAGCAGCGCAATTTGTCAGACGCGGCCCGGCACATCGCGCAGCGTATCGACAGCGCATTGCTGGGTGCTGAGGAGGTTATTGATGTCTTGGTCGATGTCGCCAAACTCGATACCGGCGCGGTGCGTGCGGTAATCGAAGACCTGGATTTACACGAACTGTTGACTGGGCTGACGGACCAGTTCGGCTCGATCGCCGAACGTCGCAACCTGCAATTACGAGTCGGCCCGTGCAAGGTGATTGTACGCAGTGATCGTCGGCTGCTGCGGCGCATCTTGCAAAACCTAATCGCCAATGCCTTGCGCTATACCGCAAGCGGTGGCGTTTTGATCGGCGCGCGCCGACTGCCCGGCGCACAAATCCGTGTTGATGTTGTTGACACCGGTCCTGGCATCGCGGAAGAGGCGATTTCCGAAATATTTGAAGAATTTCGGCGCGGTGGCCATAGCTCGCCCTGGGGTGAGAAAGGCTTGGGTTTAGGATTGGCAATCTGCGTGCGCATTTGCGAACTACTCGGGCACAAACTGAGTGTTAGTTCCATGCCCGGTCGAGGCTCCACCTTTAGTCTGAGCCTGGGCAATTTTCGCGTCAGCACCGACATTGCTTCGCTGGCAATGCCTATGGCACCCACGCAATTTAGCCTGACGCAATTGCGAGTGCTTTGTGTCGATGACAATATCGAAGTGCTGGATGCCATGATTACGCTGCTGCGCGGTTGGGACGTTCCGTGCGTCCAAGCGAACGATCATTCGAGTGCGCTAGAAGCAGCGCGAATATCGCGCCCTGACGTGGTTATCGTTGATTATCAATTCGACGACGCACATTCGGGCGATGGGCTGCAGATCATCGCTGCATTGCGCAATCTGTACCCTACGCAGCCGCCTATGGCGATTATGGTTACTGCCAACCGCACTGTCGAGCTAAAGGAAATCACCAAAAACCTCGGCATTGCACTGCTGCAAAAGCCTTTGCGTGCGGCGCGTTTGCGCTCGCTATTGGAGTCCGCCAGCCGCAGTTACGACAGCGCAAGCCTATAGAGCACGGACAACTTCGTCAGCTAACTTAACGTCCGCGCCGGTCAATCCTTCGAAATCAAGCACCTGGATTAACAAAGCAACCTGGGTGCGGTTTCGTACGTTGAGCTTGCGCAAAATCGTCGACATGTGCACTTTCACTGTGGCTTCGGCAATCCCTAAATCCCAGGCGATCTGCTTATTTAACATGCCTGCGGCTAGCAAGGTTGCAATTCGAAACTGCTGAGGCGTCAGCGTACCAATTCGGCGGGTGGCGCTGATTTCGGTCTCTGACAGTTTTGTCGGTGCCAAAGCAAAGTTGGTAAACCGCTCTGGTAGGCTAATGCCACCCGCCAGCACGGTTTCAAGCGCTTTGCTGATTTCGCTCAAATTGGACGATTTTGGGACGAATCCAGCCGCACCCAGGCCGATTGCCCGCTGCACGACGGCCGCGTCATCCATCGCAGTGACCACAATTACCGCAACGGCTGGTGCCTGTGCACGCACGTGCACCAATCCCGAAAGGCCATGGACGCCGGGCATATTTAGATCAAGCAACAGCAGATCCACGTCTTCCAAATCCAGCGCTTGTAGACTTGCTAGATCAGTCGCCTCCAATATTTCCGACTCAGCAAACGTGCGTCGCACCACGGCCACAATGGCCTCACGAAACAAAGGGTGGTCGTCCGCCACAACAATGCGGTAGTTCGGCGCGTTCAGCTCAGGCATAGATTCAGGCATAGATTCAGGCATAGATTCAGGCACTGCAGGGTAGATATCCATGCACGATGATGTCCGGTTAAATAAGCATGCCTTAGCAACATACCACAGACCCCTAGAGTGCTGGCCACGACGCCTTAATTCTAGGGCATGGCCTGCTATGGCTAGATAACGCCCCAATCACGGCCATAACTCTGCGTCTGGCTGGATCGTTCAAAATCTAGCACCTGGATCAGTAGCGCAACCTGAGTGCGATTGCGTACGCGCAGTGCCTGCAATATCGACGATATATGCGCTTTTACGGTGGCTTCCATAATGCCTAGCTCCCAACCGATTTCCTTGTTGTGCATCCCCCAAGTCAGCAGCGTTGCGATCCGATACTGCTGCGGCGTCAGCGAACTGATCCGCTGCGCCGCGTTGATCTCCGCAGGGGATAAGCTAATGCCCTGAATTTGTTCGTTAACGTCGCATTCGGGAGTGCTGAGGCCACCCGCGAGCACCGTGGTTAACACTTTGCCAATGGTACTAATGAGCGAGGATTTTGCAATAAAGCCAGCAGCACCAAGCCCAATTGCGCGCTGTACCAACACGCTATTGTCCACATCTGCAACCGCAATCACCGCGATCCCAGGTGCTTGCGCACGCACGTGCACTAGCGCCGACAGGCCGTTGACGCCGGGCATATCTAGATCCAGCACTAACAGATCAAACTCTGTTGTAGTCGCTATCGCTGCTTGCAAAGTTTGTAGATCCCAAGCCTCAAGGATCTCAACCACTGGGATCGTGCGGCGCACACACTCCACCAACGCCTCGCGAAACAACGGGTGGTCATCGGCAACAAGCACGCGGTATTCCATGTCGGCAGATGGCGATTCAGGCAGTAGCGGTTTCAAAACGTCCTTAGGTTGAGCGTCATTTGCCGAGCAAGCGTTGGCAGCAGCGATTGCGAGGGCCGCAGTGTTGTCCAGCCAGGCACAGGCCTTCAAACGCATGCAGTCCCCCAATATTTTTAATACCTACTTCATAGTCTCTGGTTTTCTGCATGCGGACTACGCTACTTTGGTATTAACTCGCTTCGGTCATTAATATTAGCGTTGCAATCGCAGCGCGGGATTTGCGCAAAGCGCAACCGAGGTTTGAAACCGAAACTGCCAGCCTTAGCAAGCGTTGCCGGGCTACGACTAAGGACATAGTGCCTTTTTTCTAAGCTTGCCTAAGTATATAACTCGGCGGCACATGGCTCGCTGAAGTCGTTTCTTAGGCAACTTAAGGAAAACCGAATGTCCGCAATCTTTCGCGAGTTCGCAACGATTACGCTGACAAGCAAAGCTTGCCCGCCCGAATTCACGGTTCGATTTTTGGTGCTTAGTCACAATGTGAAAACCCAACGGGCAAAGCGTTTGCGCGGGGCTAGTGGCGCATGAGCGGGCTCAAAGCGATGCGTTTTTCCGACCCGCCCAACGCCAATACTTGGGCTTTGCAAGACCCATTGACAGGCTTTGCAAATCCCGCAGATTTTTTACGCCAGCTTAGCGCGCTCGGGCCGGGCAAAGCCACACGGCGCATACTTTTAGTGCTCGACATCGACCGCTACCGAGCGATCAAAAACTCGCTCGGCTACAGCCATTCAGACGAACTGCTGCGCGCGGTCGCAGCGCGGCTGCAATCAGCGTTACCCAGCAAAACTTTGATTGGCCATTTGGGTGAAGACGCCTTTGCGGTTGTAGTTTGTGATATTGACGACGAGTCCAAAGCGCGCGCACTTGCGCTTTCATTATTTGTCGTGTTCCAGTCGCCCTTTACCATTGGCGGCAAAGAGATTCGGGGCAGGGCGACTACGGGCAAACGTATCTCGATTAGCGTTTCCATCGGCATTGCCACCGTCACCGCCGACCCCGAGGTGTGCTTGCGCAACGCCAACACCGCGCTCTGCTGCGCCAAAGATATCGGGCCGGCGCAAATTATTATGTACGACCGTGCGATGCGTGAAGGCAACGCGCGCTGGCTACAATTAGAAACTGAATTACGTGGTGCGGTTGATGCGTCGAAAACTGCGATGGCATACCAGCCAATTGTCAACCTCTTAAATGGCCAAGTTGATGGGCACGAGGCGCTGATGCGCTGGAGCAGCAAAACCCACGGTGTGATTTCGCCTAGCGATTTTATTCCCATGGCCGAACGCGCCGGCATCGCGCCGTTGCTCGATAAATGGGCAATTTCCCAGGCCATCAGCCACCTGCAACGTTGCCCGCAAGCCGGCTTTGTTAACGTCAATGTGTCGGCCTGTTCATTGCTTGAGAACAGCTGGATCGATGAAACGCTGGCGCGATTTCAAGCAAGTGGTTTGCGCGCGGGCCAATTGCGCTTGGAAATAACCGAAACCGCATTGTTGAACCAAGAATCAACTGTGCACGCAAATTTAATCCGACTCAGCCGTGGTGGACTGCCAGTGATCCTAGACGATTTTGGCACCGGCTACTCGTCACTCTCACACCTGCGCTTGTTTCCTATTGTGGGCATCAAAATTGACCGATCCTTCGTCGCCCAGATCGACGGCGATGGCCGCGAAGGGCGAATCGTGTCAGCCATGACCCGCCTTGCGCTGGATCTAGGCATGTCAGTCACCGCCGAAGGCGTAGAAAACGAGCTGCAGCACACAACCCTGATCGCCACTGGCTGTGGTTTTGCACAAGGCTACTTTTACGGTTTTCCCAGATTGTTTTGACGATCAGTGACTAAAACATCCCTCTACCGCCAACCCTGGCGCATTGTCTAACAACGCAATAGTGGCGCCATGCCGCACCGTGATCGCGCGGACTAAACTCAGGCCTAAGCCTACGCCTGGGCTGCTGCGATCAACATCCAATCTGACAAAGCGATCACAGCTTGTGACTCAATCCGCGCAAGCCGCAATAGCGCGGCAAAACGCGATATCAGCTGCTCGGCCTCCCGAATCGCAGCGTCGACTTTATCCGCTGCCTCCGGTGTTTGCGTTTGTTCGCGCAAGCTTTCTAAGTTGGTTCTAAGTCGGCTCAAGGGCGTGCATAAATCATGCGCAATGGCGTCGGTGGAATGCACAATGCCGCCGATTAAGTCTTGAATCCGATCCAACATACTGTTCAACGTAGCACCCAGTTGATCAAAGCTGTCCAGAGAGCTATTGCGTGCCACCTGCTCAGCCAGCAGCCCCATACTAAATCGGTGCACCGTTTCCAAAGGCCCGTGCAGCGCCGAATCAATCGCGCGCCGAAAGGCGTATGCCACAGCAATCGCCGCCAGCGCCATCGTTAAAAGCGCCGCTGCGCCCAGATCGTAGGCAAAATCTAACATCCGCCGCTGTTCGCCGGTGTCGCGCCCGGCCAGCAGCAGCTCGTCATCTGCTAGCGCCTGCACGAAGGCGTCAATATGCACACTCGTCGTGCCGCGCACTTGGCTTGGCTTGCCATGCGGATACCATTGAAAACTGACCCAGCCAGGCTTGAGCGCACTTTTGGGCAATTGGTTAAAGTGCCCAGCAAGCACTTTCCCGCTTGCATCGACCAGGGCATAGACCGCATGCGGATCGCGCGGTGTCTGCACACGTTCATTGATTGCATCAACTAGGCCGGGAATATCCTCATCTTCGTAAATTTGATCCAATCCTTCAATTTCAGCATTGATCAAACCCGTCCGCGCACGCTGCGCTTGATTGATAACCGCCCAGCGCGGCAAGGCCAGTAGTCAAAAGATACGTCAAAAAAAATGCTAGCGAGAAAAAGCACGCCAATCGATTGAGCGGAGAGCGCCAGAACCGACGCAGGCGCGAAGCGGTGGCGACAGGCATTATTAGTCGCGCAATCCCAGCTAGTAGCCAGACCCGCGCACCGTGTGAATCAGCGCGCCACCTAAGCTGCCTTCCAATTTCTGGCGCAAGCGCGACACGTGCACGTCAATTACATTGGTTTGCGGATCATAGTGGTCGTCCCAAACCGCTTCCAGCAGCATGGTGCGCGTCACCACTTGATTCGCATGACGCATTAAATACTCCAGCAGTTTGAATTCACGCGCCTGGAACCGCGATGCCTTTCACGAAGAAATTGCTTCCGCCTATTTTACTAACCATGGGCATCGTGCAACTTAAGAGAACAAAAGGAAGCGCGGTTGTGACAAACAACCTATGCATGCGGCTTCGCCGCTAAATACTCAGTTTTCCCAATCAAATTCAAGATTTCGTTGGCTTGCTCGTGATCGTCATCTGCGTTTGTCGATTCAAGCATTTGCCGTGCACGTGCGACTGATTTCTTGCCCGGCGCTAATCCCATAAGGTCAATGACCGCCCGCCAATACATCGCATTTTCTTTGCCGCGTTGAGTTACCGAGGCGCGTTCGACCTGCGCAATCTTAGTCAAGCAAGCGAGTGCTGCGGCCACGTCGCGAACCGTGCCGAATCCGAAAAGATAGCAGAGGCCGATTTGCAGTAATGCATCGTTATCCCCCAGCTCTGCCGCACGTTGGTAGGTCCGAAAAGCCAGCGCGGGTTTACCTTGATCTCGATAAATCAAAGCCAGGTTAAAGGTGGCCGTCGCATTGCCTTGCGCAACGGCCTTTTTCGCCCAATAGATTGCGGTCGGATAATCTCTAGATGTGACTTCGCCACTGCTAAGCAAAACGCCCAGTGCATCCTGTGCGGAATCATTACCCAATTCGGCCGCGCGCTGATACCAAGCACGCGCGGCCACCGGGTCAGTCGCTGCCAA
>Ga0105044_10011859_pt1 | contig 11856 bp, 11 predicted proteins | sample MAT01_FD_78092 | JGI IMG/M metagenome (GOLD analysis project Ga0105044, IMG submission 78092) | Freshwater microbial communities from Lake Fryxell liftoff mats and glacier meltwater in Antarctica - MAT-01 | ecosystem: Environmental > Aquatic > Freshwater > Ice > Liftoff microbial mat | place...
GGCCGAAGTGGCGAATTACGTCAGCGCGCGGCTGTCGGGGCTGACCTTGAGCGAGGCGGAAGCGCGGCTTCGGCTGGAAATCGGCGAGCGGCGCGAGGCGATCGACCAAGCGGCGGCCGAGCTGGTCGCCTTGGGGCTCGCCGCGTGGAGCAAGGATGCGGCGCAGCGCCCGGTGCTGATCGTGCGCGGCCAGGCCAATCTTATCGACCAATCGGCGGCGGAGGACCTCGAACGCGTCCGCAAATTGCTCGACGAGCTCGAGGACCGGCAGGAAATCGCGCGGCTGCTCGAGGGCGCGCGCGATGGCGACGGGTGCCGGATTTTCATCGGATCGGAGAATCGGATGTTCGCGTTGTCGGGTTCGAGCGTTATCGCCGCACCCTATCGCGACAGCGACGATCGCGTCGTGGGCGTGGTCGGCGTGATCGGCCCGACGCGGTTGAACTATGCCCGCGTGGTCCCCATGGTTGATTTTACCGCGCAAGCACTGACGAGATGGATGGCATGAACGACAACGAAGACGATTATCACGACGAGGCCGAGGAGCTTCGCGCGGCGACCGCGGCAGGCGCGCCCGAGCTGGCCGAGCATGACCGCTTGGCCGAGCTGGAAAAGGCGCTGGAGGAGGCCAAATCGAAGGCGCTCTACGCCGCCGCCGAGCAGCAGAATACGCGCCGCCGGCTGGAGAAAGAGATGGCCGAGGCGCGCACCTACGCCGCGGCCGGCTTCGCCCGCGACATGCTGGCGATCAAGGATCATATCGATCGCGCGTTGGCAGCGGTGAGCGACGAGCTGCGCGCCGACCAGACCGCCGCCAACTTCCTCGCCGGGATCGAAGCCACCGCGCGCGAGCTTGAGTCGGTGTTCGCCCGCAACGGGGTCGAACGGGTGGCGGCGAAGGGCCTGCCGCTCGATCCGCACCGCCATCAGGCGATGATCGAGATTCCGAGCGACCAACAGCCGGGGACGGTGATCGAGGAAATGCAGGCGGGATACGTGATGAAGGACCGGCTGCTTCGCCCGGCACTGGTCGGGGTGGCGAAGAAGCCCGACTAAAGCACTTCGCGGTGCTGGGTGGTGGCCTTGGTGGCTAGGGTGAAGCGCGGTTCCGGCTGCGCCCCGCCTGAGATCGCCAGCGTGGCCGCGATCCGGCCAACTTCGGGGCCGTGCTTGAAGCCATGACCCGATCCGCCGCCGACCAGGATGACGTTGCCCATCGTCGGGTGGCGGTCGATCAGGAAATCGCCGTTCGAGCTATTTTCATATTGGCAGACCCGGCTTTCGGTCAGCGGCGCGCCGCGCAAGGCCGGGAAGCGGCGGTCGCGGAAGGCGATGATCTCGGCCAGCGCGGCCTCGGTCGGCTTGCGCGACTGGGTATCGGGGTCGACCCGCACGCCGTGCGTGTCGCGCGCGAACTTGACCCCGCGGCCCTCGAGATCGGGAAAGCCGTAATACAGGTCGCCGCCGTTCATGTCGGCCCAGCCGGGCAATGCGCCGGGGCCGAAGCGGCGGTCGCCGGCGGGCGGGGCGAAGAAGAACACTTCCTGGCGGGTGGCGAAAATACGGTCGGCGAGGAGGGCGGGGAAGAGTTTGCCGAGCCACGGGCCGAGCGCGAACACGAACCGCTCGGCCGCAAGCTGGTCGCCGTTGGATAGTTTGATCGAGGCGAGGCGGTCGGCACCGGTCGGCGCGTCAACTTTGGCCTGGAGGTAGGTTCCGCCGTTGCGCACGAAGCGATCGACCAGGGTCTGCACCGACCGCCGCGCCATGAGCGCGCCGAAGCCGGGCTCGATCAGGCCGATGGCGATACCGGTGAAATCGATCATCGGATAACGCCGCGCCATTTCGGCGGGGGTCAGTTCCTCGGTCGGAAGCTTGAGCCGCCGCGCCACCGCGATCGAGTCGGTGAGATAGGCGTCGCGCGCCGCCGAGAAGAACAAGACGCCGGTTTCATGAAAGATCGGCAGGCCCGAGGCGAGGCTGAGCTGCTTCCATTGGGCGAGGCTGTCGGTCGCCATCGCTGCGTAAATCTCGTCCTTGCCATAGGCCGCGCGGGTCATCCGCGATTCGCCGCCCGAGCTGGCGCGACTGTGCGCCGGACCGTAAGCGTCGACCAGCGTGACCTTATGCCCCGCCGCCAGCAAATGATGCGCGGTCCAGGCGCCGAACACGCCGGCGCCGATCACCGCGACATGGCCCTTCGATCCGGTCGGAGCGGCGCTGAGCAACGACGCCGACAATGAAACGCCGCCCGCCCCGGTGAGGAGCGAGCGGCGCGTCAGCGAGGGAAGCAGCGTATCAGACTGTGTGCCGCTCCCCTTGGTCATCGATGCTGCCGATCAACCGCGCTCTGGTTCCGGCGGCGGCGGAGGAGGCGGCGGTGGCGGCGGACACATGTCGGTCGCCAAAATCACCGAACCAACCGAACACGTCTGCGTCGCCGGAGGTGGCGGCGGAGGCGGCGGCGGGGGCGGTGGTGGCGGCGGAGGAACCGCAACAGGGCGCCCGAACGACTTGCGCAAGGTCAATCCGACCGTGCGCGGCTGGCCGATCAAATATCCAAAGCGAGCCCGAAGACCGCGTTCGCGATCAATTGCCAGCTTGGGATTGGTATCGAACAAATTCTTTACGTAGAGCGAGATATCGAGGCCGCTCCCGAAGTGCAGGCCAGCGTCGAGATTGACCAGCGTATACGCTGGGAGTTGCAGCGACCCAATGTTGTTGACGCCAGAACCAAAGGCACCATTCGCGGGATTGTAGAAGAGCGCGTTGGAAATGAGTCCGGCGCCGCTTTCCTGGTCGCCCGGTTCGCCGAACCGGTTGCCGACGTGTTGGACACTTGCCCCAACCCGCCAATCCGCATGATCGTTGAGCGGACGCTCGTAGTTGATTGCGGCCGCGGCCTGAAACTTCGGCACGGTCGCAAGCCGGTTGCCGTCGCGGATGCCACCAAGGACGGCGCCGGCCCCATCGACGATCGTCGAGTCGAACTTGGCGCTCTGGATACTGCCGGAAAGCGAAAGTTCGAGACCGTCCACCGGACGCGCTGAGAATTCAGCTTCGATGCCGGTCGAATGCGCCTTGGGCACATTGTAAACAAGGCGCGACGAGCAGCTTCCGGCGGTCAACGTCACCTGCAAATCGCGGATCTCATTGTGGAACACTGCGGTGTTGAAGGTGATTCCGTTCTTCGAATATTTCAGACCGGCTTCGTAGTTCCACAACGTCTCGTCGTCGTAGGTGGTCTGGCCGCCGAACGTAATCAAATCCTGAGGCGAGCAGAGCGGGCGGTTGATCGGGTCGTTGACGCCGCCGAGACGGAAGCCCTTGGCCGCTTGCAGGTTGATGCTGAGATTGCGGGTCGGTTCGTAGCTCAGGATGACGCGCGGCGAGATGCCGTTGGACTTGGTCTTGTCGCCGAGGTTGGTGTTGACGTCGGAAAAGACACCGCCCGAGACGAAATCGCGCGTTTCCTTGAAATTATAGTAACGCGCGCCGGCTGTCAGCTTCAGCTGGCCGAAATCGTAGCTTGCCTCGCCGAAGATGGCGCTCTGCCGGATATCGTACGGAATGTCGGCATTGTAGGGGCTGTCCGCCGGAAAGCCGTTGCGCAAGTCAGCAATGGGCAAGCCCGGCGCGACCACATTGAGGAATAGCTGGCCGAACACGTCCGAGCCCGGCGTGGGCAGGCGCTGTGCGTACGTGCGATCGACCTTGCTGTAAAAGCCGCCAATGACCCATTGGAACGGGCTCGCATTCGACGACGAAAGGCGCAGTTCCTGCGTCCATTGCTTAAGCTTGGTGGTGTCGCGGAGGTTCGAATTCAGCCCCGCGCCGCCCGCCGCCAGCGGATTCGCACCGGCAAACGACACGTACACCGAACCGGTCAGGGCCGACGCATCGCGGCTGACGAGGATGTCGCGATTAACATAGCTGGTCACCGAGGTCAGTTCGACCGGTCCGAAGTCGTAACTCGCCACGAGATCGGCGAGCAGCGTCTTGTCACGGAATTGCTCGCGCAGATTGAGATACTGCGTCCGCCTGTCGAGATCGTCGCCACCGGTCGGCAAAAACTGATTGTCGAACAGGATGTAATGGTCTTCGCGGTTGAAACCGTTGGCCTTGACGTCCTGATAAACGATCCGCGGGACGATCTTCAGATCGGGTGTCGGCTCGATGAGCAGTGAAACACGGCCGCCGACGCGCTTTCCGTCATTGACGTTTTTCTTCGAGTATGGCCCGACGGAATCGATGAAGCCGCCGAAGTGCGTTCCGTAGCCGACCACGCGAAGCGCCACGCTGTCAGAAATGGGCAGGTTGATCGCGCCCTTAAGCGAATAACCGATGTCGCCGCCCTTGAGGATGCTCATTCCGCCTTCGACGGTGCCTTCAAGCCGGTCGACATTCGGCTGATTGGTGATGTAGCGAATCGTGCCACCGACGCTGCCCGAGCCGAACAGCGTGCCCTGCGGACCGCGCAGGGTTTCGACGCGGTTGAGGTCGTAGAGGTCGAAATCGGGGGTGAACAACGATGCCGATGTGACCGATTCGTCGAGATAAGATCCGACTTGTTCCTTCACGCCCGGTTGGTCGCGGGCGATCTGTCCGGCGGAGACGCCGCGCACTGAAACCTGGCTTTGTCCCGGCCCGAGGTTCTGGACGGTCAGCCCAGCGATGTTGCGGCTGAGGTCTTCGAGCGAGTTGGCATGTGCGCGTTCAATGTCCTTCTGGGTCTGCGCGTTGATCGAGAACGGCACTTCCTGAAGGGTCGATGCGCGCTTGGTCGCGGTGACGATGATGACATCGTCATCGACCGGTGCGGCGGCTTCTTCCGTCGGCACTGCGGCTGCTTCGGGAGCGGTCTGCGCCCAGCCCGGGGTTGCCACCCCGACGATGGCGGCACTGACCAACAATCTGCGTATGAGATGCGCGCGCTTAAGCATCATAAATCCCCTGAATGACCATCTTACCCGTGATCGAGTGTAGGTCGGATCGGTCCCGAGCGAAACCGGGGGGATGCTTCAAATCTCCATTGTTGCACTTATGTAACAATGCCCTCGAACGGCAGCAGGTTTCGTTCGCATAGCTGCGGGACATTCACGCCGCGATCGGCGAGGAATCGGTGTCTGACGATCTCGGCTTGCTGCTCGAGCCCATAGACGTCGAACCGGCGCCCCTGCTGCAATTGATACCCATAGCGGCAGAACGGATGACGCATCAGCGGAAGGTAATATTTGCCGCGCGTCTGGGCCTGCCAGACGTGGGTCATTTCGTGGATGAACAGCCCCTGCAGCGACACGGCTTCCGCCGCATAATCATCCGACCAGCGCGGGTCGGCGGGGTGAAAGTGGATATTGCCGGTCGGGGCCATGACGATCCCCTTTGGCTGAAATGGCCACCAGCGACCGCGGACGATGCGCACCCGGGCATAGTCGATCGACGTCCCGAACATGGATCGAGAGAGGGAAATTTCCCCGGTCGTTAACGGTCGGACGATGCGCATCGGAACCGAGATAGGGCGGCTGGGTTGAGCCGTCGAGCCGATGTGCAGACACTTGCAGGCACGGCGCGGCGCGGCTAGGGCATCGTCAAAGACAAACAGGAAGGAAAGTCCACATGAGCGAGACCGCTGATCGGGTGAAGAAAATCGTCGTCGAGCATCTCGGTGTCGACGCCGAAAAGGTCACCGAAGAAGCGAGCTTCATCGACGATCTGGGCGCCGACAGTCTGGATATCGTCGAGCTGGTGATGGCGTTCGAGGAGGAATTCGGGGTCGAGATCCCCGACGACGCCGCCGAGAAGATCTCGACCGTCAAGGACGCGATCGATTTTATCGACCAGAACAAGGGCTGATCGGGATCGATCGGCTGCCGGCTCGCCGATGAGGCGGCACGAACGGCTTCCCGCGTCAAAACGGGAGGCCGTTTGCATGTCAGGAATGAAGCAGGGGTAACAGAATGCGCCGTGTGGTGGTGACGGGATTGGGGCTGGTGACGCCGCTTGGCGGCGACGTCGAGACGACGTGGGCGAACATTCTCGCTGGCAAGTCGGGCGCGGGCAAGATCACGCACTTCGACGCGTCCGACCAGAAATGCCACATCGCCTGCGAGGTGAAGCCCGCCGACCATGAATATGGCTTCGACCCCAACAAGCGCGTCGATCACAAGGTCCAGCGCCAGGTCGATCCGTTCATCATCTTCGGGATCGACGCCGCGGGCCAGGCGATCGAGGATGCCGGCCTGACCGACATGCCCGAAGCGATGCGGCTTCGCGCCGGCTGCTCGATCGGGTCGGGGATCGGCGGACTTCCGGGGATCGAGAAGGAATCCCTGGTGCTCGCCGAAAAGGGGCCGGGGCGGGTCAGTCCGCACTTCGTGCACGGCCGGTTGATCAACCTGATCTCGGGTCAGGTCAGCATCAAATATGGTCTGATGGGACCCAACCATGCGGTGGTCACCGCCTGCTCGACCGGCGCCCATTCGATCGGCGACGCGGCGCGAATGATCAAGGATGACGATGCCGACATCATGCTGGCAGGCGGGGCGGAAGCCACCATTTGCCCGATCGGGATTGCCGGTTTCGCGCAAGCGCGGGCGCTCAGCACCAATTTCAACGATGCGCCGGAAAAAGCGTCGCGCCCCTATGACCGCGATCGCGACGGCTTCGTCATGGGCGAGGGCGCGGGGGTCGTCGTGCTCGAGGAATATGAGCATGCCAAGGCGCGCGGCGCCAAGATTTACGCCGAAGTGGTTGGCTATGGCCTGTCGGGCGATGCCTATCACGTCACCGCGCCGCATCCCGAAGGATCGGGGGCGTACCGGTCGATGGAAATGGCGATGAAGAAGTCGGGGCTCGACCTTGCCGACATCGATTATATCAACGCGCACGGTACCTCGACCCCATTGGGCGACGAGCTCGAGCTGGGCGCGGTACGCAGATTGTTCGGCAATCATATCGCGACCATGTCGATGAGCTCGACCAAATCGGCGATCGGGCATCTGCTCGGCGGCGCGGGGGCGGTCGAGAGCATCTTCTGCATCCTTGCGATCCGCGACCAGATCGTGCCGCCGACGCTCAACCTCGACAATCCGAGCGACGGGACAGCGGGGGTCGACCTGGTGCCCCACGTCGCCAAGAAGCGCAAAGTCAAAGCGGTGCTCAACAACAGTTTCGGGTTTGGCGGGACCAACGCCAGCCTGGTGATGAAGGCGTTGTGAAAAAGCGCCTCGGCCAGATCGGCTTCGCCCTCGCCTTCGGCCTCATGGCTTTGGTCGCTTATTCGTGGTGGGGGCCCGGGCCGGCGACGAAGACGGTGGTGGTGACCATCCCGCAGGGCTCGACGCTGCAGGGCGCGACCGATTATCTTCACTATGCCGGAGCGATCGACGGGCACCGCAAGAAATTTTACTGGCTGGCGCGGTTCCTCGGCGAAGGCGACCCGATCCAGGCCGGCGAGTTCGCCATCCCCGCAGGCGCCAGCCCGGCGAAAGTGCTGTGGCAGTTGCAGCATGGCACGCCGATGCAGCGACTGGTGACCATCCCGGAAGGGACGCCGTCGATCATCGTCCAGGAAAAGCTCGACGCGCTGCCCTTCGCCACCGGCGGCGCGCCGCTGCCGGACGAGGGGACGGTGCTGCCCGACAGCTACACCTACGAACGCGGCGAGGCGCGGGCCGCGATCCTCAAGCGGATGACGGCGGCGATGGACAAAGAGCTGGCGGCTTTGTGGTCCAAACGCACGCCGAATTGCCCGGTGACGACCCCGCAGCAGGCGTTGACGCTGGCCTCGATCGTCGAGAAGGAAACCGGCAAGGCATCCGAGCGGCGGACGGTGGCGGGAGTCTATTGCAACCGCCTCAGGATCGGGATGAGGCTCGATGCCGATCCGACGGTGATTTACCCGATCACCAAGGGCAAGCCACTCGGCCGGCGGATCAGGCGCAGCGAACTCGATGCGATCACCGGCTACAATACCTACCGGGAAGCCGGGCTTCCGGCGGGGCCGATCGCCAATCCGGGCAAACTGAGCATCGCCGCAGTGCTCGACCCGGCGCCGACCAAGGCGCTCTACTTCGTCGCCGACGGCACCGGCGGGCATGTCTTCGCCGACACGCTCGAGCAGCATAATGATAATGTCGCCAAATGGTACGCCATCCGCCGCCAGCGCGGCGAGATGTGATCAGGGGAGCGTTCTGATCAGGCGACGAGTGCGTCCGAGCTGACGTAGCCGACGCGGCCGTCGGGGCCGTAACCCCACGCCCAGCCGCGGCTGATGTCGAGAATGCGGAGTAAGTCGCCGACTTTGAGCATGGCCACGGCAGGCGCCGTGTCGTCAGCCGCCGCCAGCAGCGGCGCGTCGATCGAGATGTGGCGCACCAGCGGCTCGGCGTAATGGGAGGCGACCACCCGACCGGCGAGCGCGACGTCGGCCAGATCCTGGCGATAGGCATGGGTTGCGGGGTCGGGATGCTCCGAGGGGCCGGCCAGCGAAAAGCCGCCGTCAGCGATCGGCGAAGGCGGGTTCCCGGCTCGGGCGAATCCCGTTGCCGCCGATCGCCGACCGTGGTGAGGGACCGTCGCTTGCCCGCAGGTAGCGCCTGAAATTGTCAAGAAACTGGGTCCCATCCTTGGTGCGGACGACGAAGATGTTGCGTCGGTCGTCCTGATCGCGTTCGCGCCGCAGATAGCCGAGGCTGCCAAGGGTGTTCAAGGCGCGAGTGACGACCGGCTTCGACACGCCCAGCGTCGAGGCGATGCCGCGCACCGTATGGGGGCCGGGGGTGAGATAGATCAGCATCAACAGCGCCATCTGGCGGTTGGTGAGATCGGGTTCGCCCGACCGCACATAATTGATCAACGTTCCCATCCAGCCGGACAGCGGCCCGTCAGTCATATCAAATTCCTCATCGCCGCGTTTGGTTACACAACGGGACAGCAAGCCTTTTGTTGCGTCGCGGCGATGGCAATTGTCTCCGAATCCCCCCCGATCAGCGCGTTGGATAGCGGGTTTCGAGCAAGGCGAAGGCGGCGCGCAGCCCCAGCGCGGCCCCGCCCTTGGGCCGCCCGGGCCGCGCCGACGGCGCCCAGGCGAAGGTGTCGAAATGCGCCCACGGCGTCCCCGGATCGACGAACCGGCGGAGGAACAAGGCGGCGGTGATCGACCCGGCAAACGGCGAATCGCTGCTGTTGGCGAGATCGGCGAGATCGCTCTTGAGCAGCTCGTCATACTCGTCCCACAACGGCATTCGCCACAACGGATCGTGCGCGGTTCTGGCCGATGCGGCGAGGTCGGCGGCGAGATCTTCGTGATTGGCGAACATCGCCGGCAAATCGGGGCCGAGCGCGATCCGCGCCGCGCCGGTCAGCGTGGCGAAGTCGATCATCAGCCCGGGCTGCTCCTCGCCTGCCCTGGTCAGCGCGTCGCCGAGCACGAGGCGGCCTTCGGCGTCGGTATTGTCGACCTCGACCGACAGGCCCTTGCGGCTGGCGATGATATCGCCGGGGCGGAACGCGGTGGCGGAGATCGAATTCTCGACCGCCGGGATCAGCAGATGCAGCCGCAGCGGCAGCCGGGCGCCGATGATCAGCCTGGCGAGCGCGATGGCGTGGGCCGCGCCGCCCATGTCCTTCTTCATCAGCCGCATGCCGCTGGCCGGCTTGATGTCGAGCCCGCCGCTGTCGAAGCACACGCCCTTGCCGATGATCGCGACGCGCGGTGCATCTTCCTTGCCCCACATGAGCTCGATCAGGCGGGGAGCCCGATCGCGCGACGCGCCGCCACCGACCGCGGCGATCATCGGATAGCCCTTGGCGAGGGCATCGCCGTGGGTCACCTCGACCTTGGCGTGGCTGGCCTTGGCGAGATCGCGCACCGCCGCCTCGAGCTCGGCCGGGCCCATGTCGGAGGCGGGGGTGTCGACCATGTCGCGGACCAAGGCGGTGGCCTCGGCCATGCGCACCAGCGGATCGATCGAGGCGACATCGCCGGTCAGCAGGACGCGGGCGCCGCGATCCTCGGCGGGTCCCGATTTGTAGCGGGTGAAGCGGTGCTGCGACAGCAGCCAGCCCAACGCGGCGAGCCCCGGCTGCCCCGCATCGATGCGATATTTGCCGGCAGGGAGCGATTCGCCCAATTTGGCGAGGCACCACGGCGCCATCGCATCGGCCCGGTCGACGCAGCTGACGACATCGAACTCGCCGTCCTTCCTGCCCGGCAATATGGCGAACTGGAACAGGCTGTTGGCGTCGAACCGAATCGCCGCCAGCATCGACTGGCGCGACGGCGATTGTTTCTTGGCCCAGACGGTAAACGTGTCCTTGTCGACGACATGGATCAGGCGCGCGGGCTCGCCGCGGTCGGGTTGGAGCAAGGCGGAAAAGTCGGTCATTGCCCACCCTTAGCCGAGGCGTCGGGCGGGGGACAATCTTTGGTCACTTGGCGAGCCTTTTTGCCCCCTCCGTCAGCTGGCGCTGACACCTCCCCCAGGACTGGGGGAGGAGCTGATCTATCTAGCCCCTCCCCCTCGCAGGGGGAGGTGGCGCGGAGCGACGGAGGGGGCACTGGCGCGGCGAGCGACGCGAAGAAGGCGTCGCGTTCGGCTTCATCGGCCTCGATGGTGACATCCTCCGGCGGCGGCTCGGCCAGACCGGCGCCGGCGAAGACTCCATATTCTTCAATGCGGGCGGCAAGATTTGCGCATCTGGTGAAGGTGATTCGTTGTTCATGAACCTTTATGGATCATAAAAGGGCGCTGTAGGACAGCGATTTTTTGCATTTGGCGCAATTTCGCTAATGTCCGCTTTCGACCCATTGCGGACACTAGCGATTAGGCAGAGCGAAGGTGGTTGGTACGAAGTCTCGTGAGGGCGGTCGCGTACGATACGATCGTCGAACTACTGCGGGACAGAATCGCCACTATCTAGGCACTGCTTTGCCAGCCCCGGCGCCGCAGGCGAGTTGCGGTCGCGCGCCAACTTGGCGGCTTCGCAGATCGACAGCTTGCTCTTCTGCGGTCCATCCGGGATACGCACCCGTAGCCGCGCGTCTCCGGAACTGAGTTTCCGGTCTTCGCGCCCCTCCCGGTTAATCAATTTTTGATACTCCATCATCGTCGGAAAAATATCGCCGGGTATCGTTTCGCCTGTGCCGGTCGCGATTGACCCCGATCCTGGCTGCAACCGAGTTGTTTGGCTCTGATCGGGATGTCCCGTGCTGTCCGCAATCGGACTTGGGTCAGCCTGTGCCTGCGTCGATTGGCTTTGGTCGGAGGGTTCCGCGCTGGCCTCAATCGACCCCGGGTCTACCTGCACCCGAGTTGTTTGGCTCTGATCGGGATGTCCTGTGCTGGCCGCAATCGGCCCTGGGTCAGCCTGTGCCTGAGTCGATTCTCTTTGGTCGGAGGGTTCCGCGCTGGCCGTGGAGTTGAGCGCGAGGCTGGCGGCGATCATTGCTGCCGGAAAGCGAACTCGCTGCTTTGTCATTACATTTCCCTTGCCAGTCATCGCGAGATAGCATTTTCGCCGCCTGATGGGAACTCTCACGAGGGCAGTCACGGCGCTCAAGTCGTACCAGTTCTGATTTCGACGAATGCCCCAATAGTAAGATTTCTCCCCACGATTCCGTATCACCGCGTGCCATCGAAAGAAGACACTCGGCGCAATGTCCACTTTCCACCCATATCGGACATTAGGCAGAGAGTAACTAGCAGCCTGAGTTCAAGAACAGGAGTTGCACACGAAGGCACGAAGGCACGAAGCGGCACTGCATCTTCGCGGCTTCCTGTCTGCTTCGCGGCTTCGCGTGCCAAGGTTCTTGCTTCGGCGACGCCGGGTTGCGGACGGACGTGGCTGGTTTCA
>Ga0105044_10011860_pt1 | contig 11855 bp, 6 predicted proteins | sample MAT01_FD_78092 | JGI IMG/M metagenome (GOLD analysis project Ga0105044, IMG submission 78092) | Freshwater microbial communities from Lake Fryxell liftoff mats and glacier meltwater in Antarctica - MAT-01 | ecosystem: Environmental > Aquatic > Freshwater > Ice > Liftoff microbial mat | place...
CATTTCTCCGGTCGTAGAGTTAAGTGAGAAGCCGGGATCAGAGGCGGATCCACCGGTGAGCATGTTGGCTGAAGACCAGCCCCCACGGGCAGAGAAGCGATCATCGGCGAGCATCAGGCTCCATCCACGGGCAACGGAACTCTGGACCCCATCTTGCAAGGCAGCCTGGGTGTTGGGCTCGTTAAGCCGGCTGTTGCCTCGCAGCAGATCCTCAACTGACCGCTGCATCGAAATGCCTTGCACCGTATCTGTAGCCTGCCGCTGCTGCCGGACCACGGCGGGGAACACCGCCGCAACACCCAACAACCCCAGCGAGAGCACGAAGATTGAAATAAGCACTTCAACCAGCGAAAAGCCGCTTGCCGAACGATGGCGAGACGCACCACGTGAAGCGCCACGTAAAGCACCACGTAAAGAACTACGAAGTTCACCACGCGGGCATCTCGCACGCGAACGGAGATCACCAGCGGTGCCACCCTGCGGGCGACTGGCCCCAGCACACTGCGGGCAACCCTTTGAAGCAAAATGTAAGTTTGTCCGTTTCATGGTATTCAACCCTGCACTCCGTTCGTACGCACACACCCCCGCCACCACCCTTGAATATTCGACTGGTAGAAACCTTCTTCTTCGTACCTGGCATCCGTATTTGGCTCACCGACCTGGCTTGAAGCATCAACTTACTTCTCGTGGTCCAATCGCTTCGCGGCCCACGAGCACCTCAAGAATCAGTTTACTGCAACTCTTCCAACTGCCCCAGATATTGCTGGAGCGTAAAGATTCTCGCATCAGTCTCAATCAACTCACCGTTCGCCGCGTTCCCACGCTGCAACCGACCTTCGATCCACCGGCTCGACGCCGTCGTCACCAACATCAGATTTACCCCGGGGGTTTGGAAGTTTCCCGGATCAACCCACGGCCCGTCAATCGCATTTGGTGCCGCGTAAATCGTGCCTGTCGTCCTGTCGACGCCTTGATATCCAAGTGCTGAAGAAAGCGCCCCACCTAGACTTCGTTCACTATAAACCGCAAGTTCCGTCACGGGTCGAACCAGGACCGAATCGATCGATACGTCACCTACGAGTTTGATTCGGTCAGTCTCTTGTTGGGGTGTCAAGGCCGTTCTTGCCAGCAAGCGCCGCACTGAAGCCGCGAGATCGCTGGTTTTATCTAGACGTGAAGCCGAGTAGGGTGGTGCGGTTCTAAACCCTTCCGCCGCGACAGGATCGATAACTAGAGCCAAAGAGCGGTTACCGGAATCCAGCTGCCCAGTGCCGTTTTTAAAGCGCACGATGAAGCTCTGGCGTTGCCAGCCCAATATCGGTGACTGAAGGGTGGTGAGGTTGGTCTCTGGAAAGACCCAAAGACCCATCGACGCGGGGTCGTCCGCCGCCGCGGCCCCCCGAGTAAGCGAGTCGTACCACCCGTTGTTGTTACGCGTGAGTGCCGTCGTATCGGTTCCACTCAACGTGTTTGGCGGCGTGAATCCTCGGACGCTAAAACCACGGGGCATTTGAATCGGGCCGATCGTGTTGATGGGGACGAAGACCTCGCGCTTCACCTTGCGGTTAGTTCTTCGGTCCGCGTTATACTCATCGTCGAGCAAGAAGCCCACCGAAACGCATGGAACAATCGACACCTTGCCACCGGGCTGAAAGAAGAAGGCCGCCGCGGCGTCGGCACTCGGGTGTTGAATCGCGGCGTCGCGTGCGGCCGAGAGGCCTACACGAAGCTGGTTCTCAGCCAAGGACTTTTCCGAAGACTCAATCATTGACTTAAATGCCGGAATGGTGCCCGCCACCACCAGCACAAAGATCGAGATGACTACCAGCAGTTCCATGACGGTGAAGCCTGCGCGTGCGGGAAAAGGCTCCGGGCGTGCGGGAGAAGAGCAAACAGGATTATGTTGCAGTTGTGCGTCGTTCATTCGCCTACCTCCACAAGATTATCTTTCTCCGCATTCACGCGCAACTGACGTTCGTCGCCCCCGGGCCCGACCTTTAGCCGGAACTGAAGAAGATCAAGCAGTTCGTCGCCAAAGGCACCATCGGGCCCCGCGGAGACAATCGCCCACCTGGCCTTACGCAGCTCTGGGTTGAGCTCGATATCTTTTACTGGAGGCGTGCCGGGAAACAACGAGCCCTGACGCCCCACGAGAGGCGGAACGCGGTAATCATCCAGCGTTAGTATCTCTGCGCCGTTTAACCAGCGGTAATACCGAATGGGGACGCGCTTGGCATCAGCGAGGGAAACCCATCGCTCTCTGTTGGCATCGACATCGTCACCTTCTTGATCACGAGGTTCCGGCGAGCCCAAGTTATTCTCACGCTGAAACCAGAGCGGGGAGAGCGATTTTGATTTTAACTCAACCAGCGACTCAAACTTGGTGGTACCGCTGCGCCGGCTCGTCGCTGAACTCCCGGCCCTCACGCTTGGTGGGATGTCAAAGCCCCCATCCTCGCGCGGTTTGAAAAAGCCCGGACCGACCACGCCATCAATCGGAAGCAACCGCAATGCCGAGTCAGTCTCCTTCAGCGGTACTTCGCAAACTCCCGCCAGATACACCGCAAGGCTTCGCTCGCTAAACCGGTGATCAAGAAACGGATTAAGCGGATCCGGGGCCGCCAATGCTTCGGGACGCAAAATTGCCAGATCTGCGAAATTCTGCGTTTTCAACGAAAAGCTGTAGGTCGAGAAAGCCGCTTCGCTCGCATCATTCTGGAACACCGTGCGCGGGTCGGTGGCCGCCTGATCGCGCAGCAGCGGGGGAAGAAAACCAAAGTCATCGTTGAATCGAATGACACCCATGCGGGTGGCCGAGACCGCGCCCCGCATATCCACACTTGTTGCGTATCGGCGGGTTGATCGAAATGCCACAAACAGCAGACCCATCAACACACCCAGAATCAGGAGTGAGAGCGAAATCTCAATCAGCGTGAAGCCGGGGCGGTTGCCGCGAGCCCGCCCCGACACGGTCGGATTACTCCGCTTAGCTTCCAAAACGATGTCTTCGCGTTGACGTGTCATAACCGGCAGCTCCGTTCTTAGACCGACTTTACTTACACCGCGCCCCCGCCCTGCAGCGATTGAATCATGGCGACCAAGGGCATGAACATCGCCACGACGATCGTGCCGACGATGCCGCCCAGCACGACAACCATCAAGGGTTCCAGCAAGCTCACAAGCGATGCCACCGCGACGTCGACTTCTTCGTCGTAGTTGTCCGCGATTTTGAGCAACATGGCATCGAGCTCGCCGGTCTCTTCGCCCACGTCGATCATGTTGACCACGATGCCGTCGCAGGTCTTGCTCTCGCGCAGTGGCGTGGCGAAACCTTCACCCTCGCGGATGCTATCGTGAACCTTCTGCAGAGCCTTCTCATAGACGTAGTTCCCGCTGGTTTCCTTGGTAATCTTGACGGCTTCAAGAATCGGCACACCCGCCGCGATCAGCGTTCCCAGAGTGCGGGTAAACCGCGCGATCACAGTCTTGCGGATCAGATTACCGAAGATGGGGGAATATAACAGGAGCGTGTCGGTCACGGCCTTTCCGGGCCCGGCCTTACGAATTAACTTCCAGCCGATAATAAGCAGCGGAATTGCCGGCACCACAATAAAGATACCCGCGATCGGCTGGCCGGGGTTGCCTCCCGCGAACCAGCGGCTGGAGTTGATCAACCACCGAGTGAGCGAGGGCAACGCCACGCCGAAGTCCGTGAAAATTTCCTCGAACCTGGGGATGATGAAGACCATGATCCCGCCCAGGATCAGACCGGCGATCGAAATTACCACGATCGGGTACACCATCGCGCCCTTGATCTTCCGCTTTAGGCGCTGGCTCTTTTCCATGAACTCAGCCAGACGTTGCAAGATGATGTCGAGTACGCCGCCGATTTCGCCAGCGTTCACCATCTTAACATACAGCGTGTTGAACGCCTTGGGGAACTTGCTCATCGATTCCGACAAGGACGATCCCCCCTCCACTTCTTCGCACACGCCAAGCAGGATGTTCTTAAACTTTCCGGGCTTTAGCTGGCTCTCCAGAATCTGGAGACTTCGCAGCAACGGCAGACCCGCGTCTGAAAGCGTTGAAAGCTGACGAGTGAAGGCCGTTAGCGCTTTCTCGCCGACACCGCCAAAGCCCATTCCCCCGCCCTTTTTCTTAACTTTGGTGATAGCCGCCGCGTCGGGCACGCCCGCCCCGCTCCCCTTCTTCCCCTGCTGCTCGCGCACGCTGGTGGGATAGAAGCCCTGCGACTTAATTCGCGCAATGGCCTCTTCGGTGTTCCCGGCCTCGATCGTGCCCTTCTGGGGCTTGCCGGCCGAGTTGAGCGCTTCATAGAGATACGTTGCCATAAGTTACTTTCTTGAGTCTTTAAGTTTCCACCCTGAGCCACCTTCACCCATCGCCAAACGACACCCACACCCATACAGGCGCCCGCGAGCCGACTTACTCAATCTTCATCGGACAGCGTTTCTCGAACGACTTCATCGATGGTCGTCTGTCCCTCGTAAATTCCCAGCATCCCGCACTCCCGCAGCGAACGCATCCCCCGTTTACGGGCATGCGCCCGCAGCGCGGTGGTGTTGGCCTGCTTCATAATCAGGTCGCGCATCTCGTCGTCCATCGTCATAATCTCAAACAGCGCCATCCGGCCCTTATACCCGCTCTTGTTGCAGGCGTCGCACCCCTTGCCCCTGAAGAACTGCCGCCCCCTTACGTTCTCGGGCAGCAAGTTAAGTTCCATCAACTCCTCTTCCTTGGGCGTGTAAGCTTCCTTGCACTGCTTACATATCGTCCGCACCAGCCGCTGCGCCACAATCCCTTCGATCGTGGCGGTAAGCAAGAACGGTTCCATGCCAAGGTCCACCAGGCGGATGATGCTGCTGGGCGCGTCATTGGTGTGCAGCGTGCTCAGCACCAAATGGCCCGTCAGCGAGGCCTGCACGGCGATCTGCGCGGTTTCAAGGTCTCGAATCTCGCCCACCAGAATCACGTCGGGGTCCTGCCGCAAAAACGACCGCAGAGCCTTGCCGAAGGTAAGCCCGGCCTCCGCGTTCACCTGGCACTGACACAGCCCATCGATGTCATACTCCACCGGATCTTCAACCGTCAATATCTTGGTTTCGATATCATTAAGTGTCGCGAGAGCGGCGTATAACGTTGTCGTCTTCCCCGAACCCGTGGGCCCCGTCACCACCACAATCCCGTTGGGCTTGGTGACCAGCCGAGAAAATGTGTCAAAGTCGTCCTGCCGCAGCCCGATGCGGTCCAACGAGAGTTCCACGTTCCCGCGGTCAAGCACGCGCATAACGCAGGATTCGCCGTAGATTGTGGGCAAAATCGCGATACGTAAGTCGATGGGGTTGCCGCCTAATTTTAACTCGATGCGCCCATCCTGGGGCAAGCGGCGCTCCGCGATGTCCAGGTTTCCCATCACCTTGATACGACTTATAATCGCAGGCCCCAGTTGCTTGGGCGGGGGCACCATCTCGTACAACACCCCGTCGATGCGGTACCGCATCTTGAACTCGTTCTCGAAGGGCTCAAAGTGAATATCGCTGGCGCGATCCTTGATCGCCTGCATCAGCACCAGGTTCAAGAGCTTGATAACCTGATTGTCGCTCGCCGCGTCCATCACCGCGTCAAGATCGATCGAGGCCCCCATGCCCGCGCCCGCCTTAATGAACTTCTCATCCACCTTGATGTTGCTAATTACATCACTCACCGACTCTTGCTTGGAATAATATTTCTTGATCAGCCCATCGATGATCGAAGGGTCCGCGACCACCGCCTCGACATTAAAGCCCATCAACATCCGCAGATCTTCCACCGCGCGGAAGTTGTCCGGGCTCTTCATCGCGATCTTCAGCCGCTTGCTCGTCGGGTTATATTCAACCGGGATCACCCCGTAGGCGCGGACGTTATCCGATGGCACAATATCCCGGAACGATTCGGGGATGTCAAACCCTTTCAAATCAACATAAAGCATTCCCGCTTGCCCGGCCAGAGCCTCGGCAATGTCGGTTGTCGTGCAATAGCCAAGCTCAATCAAAAGCTCGCCAAGCCGCACCTTGCGCGTCTTCTGAACCTCCAAGGCTTCATGCACACGCTCACGCGAAACCTTGCCTAACTTGCTCAAAACGCGGCCAATCTTCCGACCCTTCATCTCCGCCGGATCGATCTTTCCTGCGTCTTTTCGTATCGCGTCAATGCCCATAGCGTCGCCTCTTTCATCCTGGCCGCTCAGAGCCGTGCATTTTCCGTGACTAGCCCAAGAAGCGTTCACAGCAAACCGAGCAACACAAATAGGTTTAGACGTGGGGCACTCAGCCGGACGCCAAACCGATTCGCATTTGCCGCGATGCAGCACGCTTCCGCCCGACTTCGGTCGGACTACTAGACCTTTCGACGAGGATACACGACCTGTTCGGGTAATACCAGCCTTCCACCCAGAACCAAACGATGTGACAATAGGAGTTTTGCACTCCTGATCGAACACCCATAAATATGCCCCTCACTACCCTTGCAACCGCTTACTTATCGGGCGTCTCATCTTCTTCATCCCATTCCATCCGGCCCACCGTCCGACCCAGCCTATGGATTCGAGCCGTCAGCTCCGAAGGGTTCTTGCTGACGTCAATCATCTCTTCAGCGCCAATTTTGCCTTGGGAATAGAGCGACCAAAGATGATCATCCAACAGCTGCATTCCGAACTTCTTACCCGTCTGGATCGCCGAATCGATTCGGAATGTTTTCGCTTCACGAATTAAGTTCGCCACCGCAGGCGTGATCACCAGGAACTCGTACGCCGCGACCATTCCCTGAACGTCCACCCGCGTCAGCAGTGCCTGGCTCAAGATGCATAAGAGCGCGGTTGAAAGCTGCACACGGATCTGGTTCTGCTGCGTCACCGGGAACGCATCGACGATTCGGTCGATCGTCTTGGACGCCCCGGTCGTGTGCAACGTCCCGAACACTAAGTGGCCCGTTTCGGCCGCTCGCACGGCCGCCTCGATGGTCTCAAGATCGCGCATTTCGCCCACCAGAATGACGTCCGGATCCTGCCGCAAAGCGCGCCGCAGCGCCTCCGAAAAGCTCGGGCTGTCGTTACCGATTTCACGCTGATTTACGATCGACTTCTTATGATAGTGATAATATTCGATGGGATCTTCCATCGTAATAATATGTTTATCAAAGTTATCGTTGATGTAGTTGATCATGCAGGCAAGCGTGGTGGTCTTCCCAGACCCCGTGGGCCCCGTCACCAGGAACATCCCTCGGGGCCGCCGGATCAAATCCTGGCACACCTTGGGCAGACCGATCTGCTCGAACGTGAGCAGCTTGTTGGGAATCTGCCGCAGCACAATCGCCAGATCGCCGCGCTGGCGAAACACCGACACGCGGAAACGAGCCGCGTCGCCGTACGCGAAGCCAAAGTCCGTCGTCCCTTCTTCCTGAAGCTCTTGCTGATTACGCTCAGGCGTGATGGCCTTCATCAGCGACACCATGTCGTCTGAATCCAGCACCTTGGTCTGAAGGTTCCGCAGGTTGCCGTGGTGACGGATAGTCGGCTGGCGCCCCACCGTAAGGTGAAGATCCGACGCCCCAAGTTTTACCACCGTGTCCAACAGGCGGTCGATCTGCATTGTTGACATAACTACTCCGGAAAACGTTTAAAACCTTGGGAACTTATTCCCCAACACCCACGCCCCCAACACCCACTCAAACCTACGCACCCCCTCCTCAGCCTAAATCCCAACAAACGCGCCAGCAGCTCTCCGCCCCAATCACCCACTCCTACACCAGCACCCAATCCCTCTAATCATCTAAAGGTTGTCAATATCAACCTGCGTGGTCGAAGCGATTTCGTCCATCGTGGTCGCCCCCTTGAGCACCTTCACCTTCCCATCCTGCACCAACCCCCTCATGCCGTTGGCGATTGCCGCCTTTCGCAGATCAGAGATCGCCGCGAGCTTGAACGCCAGCTCTCGAATGTGATTGTTCATCATCATCATCTCAAAGATCGCCTGCCGACCTCGGAATCCTGTCGCGTTGCAGTTGGTGCAACCTACCGGCTTCATAGCCTTGCCCTTGGCCTCGTCGGCCGTAATCCCCACAAGCCGCATGATCTTGGGGTCATAGTCACTCTCCGGAGCGACCGTCTTACATTCCTTGCACAGCACGCGGATCAACCGCTGCGCCATCACCGCCTGAATAGAAGACGCAACCAGGAAGGGCTTAATGCCCATATCGATAAGCCGCGTGATCGCGCTGGGCGCATCGTTCGTATGCAGCGTGCTGAAGACCAAGTGGCCCGTCAAGGCCGCCTGAATCGCGATCTCTGCCACTTCCTTATCTCGGATTTCACCCACAAGAATAATGTTGGGTGCCTGCCGGAGCATCGACCGCAGAATCGCCGGGAACGTAAGCCCGATGTGCTCGCGGACCTGGCACTGGTTAATCCCCTCAAAGTTATATTCTACCGGGTCCTCGGCGGTGATAATCTTCTTGTCCGGCCGGTTCAGAACCGCTAGCGCGGAATAGAGCGTTGTGGTCTTCCCCGAACCCGTCGGCCCCGTCACCAAAAAGATGCCGTTGGGCCGGCGAATCACCTTATGAAAGAGAGCGAGATTCTCCGGTTCAAACCCTAGATTCGGTAGGCCGATCCGCACCGAATCGGGCCGCAGAATACGCAACACCATGCTCTCGCCGTGGTAAGCGGGGCACGCCGAAACGCGGAAGTCAATAGACGTGTCATCGACGTTTAACTTAATGCGGCCGTCCTGGGGCACCCGCTTCTCAGCGATGTTCATCGCCGCCATAAGCTTAAGTCTGCTCAGCAGCGCGTTCTGCATCCGCTTGGGCAGGTTGTCACGCTCCATGCACACCCCGTCGATCCGGTACCGCAGCCTCACGCGGTCGTGCATCGGCTCGATATGAATATCACTCGCCCGCATCCGCACCGCCTCCGCGATCAGCCGGTTCGCCAGCTTCACGATCGGCGCATCCTCTTCATTCACATCCACCGACTTATCCATCGACCGATCCACCGATCGATCAACCGACTTATCCACCGACTTATCAATCGAGGATGTAACCAACGACTCCGTGGCCGCGAACTTCTTCGCCGTCCCCGCCGCCGCCGCCTCCAGATACTTCTTAATCTGGGTCTTGGTCGCCAGCCGCGGCTCTAGCTCCACGTTCAACCGGAACCGTAACATATCAAACAGCTCAAGATCCATCGGGTCGTGCACCAGCAATTGCAACCGATTGCCCACCTTGGAAATCGGCAGAATCTGGTGCTTCTTGACCAGATCATCCGGAATTAACTTAAGATCGATTTTCTCCGCAGTCCCTCCCTGCGCAAGGTCCACGTACTCCATCCCAAACTGATTCGCCAGCGCCTTCGCCACCTGATCTTCCTTCGCAAATCCAGATTCAATCACCACCTCCCCCAAGCGTTTGCCCGAGGACTTAGCGATAACCGCCGCCTTTTCCGCTTGGTCTGCGGTAATGACGCCCCAGCCAACCAAGATTTCGCCGAGTTTTTTGCGTGATCGTGCCATGTAAATCCTAATGACCGCTCCGTCCGCCCCCTCCCCACCGTCCGCTCGTTCGCGACCCCTACCCGCGCCCAAAACCTTCTCGCTTCCGCAAGCGTGCCCTCATTCTAGAGGGGCCTGTATCCTAACAACCCCGCCGCGTACTTGCAAACGCCACTGCACGCCTCCCCCACTTCGCCTCTCCCTCTGCCGCCAAAGCGTCTATCCGTTCCATTCAACCTCGCCGTTCCGTTCAACCTCGCGTGTCTATCAGATTCGCGACCCCGCCCGCCCGGTTCCTACCCCTGCTCCCTCCACCTTCAACATTCACCCCAACTCCGCCCCCAACCGCCCACTACCCTAATCACAACTCCATGCCACGCCCCCCTTCAAAACCCAAAGCTTCCTCCCCTAACAAACGTAGCGAAGAGAGCAAACGCAGCGAAGCTAGCATTCGAAGCAAAGGTGTAACCGTTCCCAAGCCCGACTCGCCCCGCCCCCTCCCCACCTCAAACTTCAAAGCCCCCATCTTCCTCCACGGCGGTATCCGCCTCGTCTATGAAGATCGCGATGTCCTCGTCGTCGATAAACCCTCGGGAATACTAACAGCCTCCATCCCCGGCGACGATCTTGATTCCGTCTTCCGCGAACTCAAGGTCTACGCCCGCAACAAAGCCAAGCGTCGCGGCACCCAAGTCTGGATCGTCCACCGGCTTGATAAAGAAGCCTCCGGTCTTCTCGTCTTCGCCAAAACCGAATCCGCCTTCGAGTCCCTCAAAGAGCAGTTTCGGGCCAAACGTATCCACCGTGTGTACTCGACGGTGGTCGAGGGCAAAGTCCAGCCCCAAAGCGGACCTCCTGACGAACCCGCCGCGGGAACCATTCAAAGCTTCTTGGTCGAAGATGATGAGGGCCAAGTAAAAAGCATCGGCCCAGGCCGTGGCTTACTCCGCACCCGCGGGCCAACTCCAGACGGCGAAGCCAAGCTCGCCATCACGCATTACCGCGTGGCTTACACCGGCCAGGGCCGCACCTTTCTTCACGTCCGGCTCGAAACCGGCCGAAAGAACCAGATCCGCGTCCACATGCAGGAAATGGGGCACAGCATCGTCGGCGACCGGCGTTACGGTTGTAAAGAGGATCCCGTCGAGCGAGTCTGTCTCCACGCCACCGAACTCGCTTTCGCTCAGACCCTCACGGGCCAACCCCTTCGATTTGTTAGCCCGCCCCCCGCTTCTTTCTTTCTCCTCGTCGGTGCTCGCCCTGGTGCCGGTGCCACTCACGAAACCGCCGAGCGGAATCTCGAAGCACCCCCCACCGCTTTCGATCTCTCGCCCATTGCCCCCAGTGCCCAGCCGAGTGCCAAGCCCAGCCCACAGCCCAGCCCGCTCGCTGAACAAACTGCCCCAGTCAAGCGGCTTACTTCCAAACCTCCCGCACCACCCGCCCCACCCCGCGAGGATTCCCCGGCCTCTTCTTGGGACCACGTGGCCGACTGGTACGCAGATCTCATCGAAGAACGCGGCAGCGATCACCACGACAAAATCATAATTCCAGGCACCGTCCGCCTGCTCAACATCGCGCGAGGTCAGCGCATCCTTGATCTCGCGTGCGGCCAGGGCAATCTCTGCCATTCCCTCGCCGCCCTCGGTGTCCACGCGACCGGTATCGATACTTCGCCGCGACTGGTCGCTGCGGCCAACAAAGCCAGCAAGAAGACCCAAGCCTCGCCCGCCAGCTCCCACCCCCACCCCGCCTTCGCCGTCGGTGATGCGCGCAATCTTCGCTCGCTCGATCTCGAGCCTTTCGATGCCGCCTCCTGCGTCATGGCACTCATGAACATTGAGCCGCTCTCATCCGTCTTTTCCGAAATCGCGGCGGTACTCAAGCCCGGCGGCCACTTTGTAGCCGTCATCCTTCACCCCGCCTTCCGCAGCCCCGGCCAAACCGCGTGGGGCTGGGATGATGGAAGTCAACGGCGCGATGGTCCCCCGCCCTCCAATCGAGAGAGCCGATCTCTCAGTAACTCAAATCAATCTCGGCAAAGTAATAAAATCACGCAGTACCGTCGCGTGAGTGGCTACCTTTCTGCCGGCCAGCACGAAATTATTATGAACCCCGGCGACGCCGCGGGGGGCAGGCCAGCGGTGACCACCATCACCTACCACCGCCCGATACAGACTTACATCCGCCTCTTAGCCCAAGCAGGGCTTACGATCGATGCGCTGGAAGAATGGCCCAGCCTGCGCTCCAGCCAACCCGGTCCAACCGCCGCCGAAGAGAACCGTGCCCGCCGCGAAATCCCCATGTTCC
>Ga0105044_10011861_pt1 | contig 11855 bp, 7 predicted proteins | sample MAT01_FD_78092 | JGI IMG/M metagenome (GOLD analysis project Ga0105044, IMG submission 78092) | Freshwater microbial communities from Lake Fryxell liftoff mats and glacier meltwater in Antarctica - MAT-01 | ecosystem: Environmental > Aquatic > Freshwater > Ice > Liftoff microbial mat | place...
GAACCGATGTCCACCGGAACAACGGCGACACTCGGTGTTACGCCCGATGTGCCCCCGCTGCCCGGCTGGTTACAGGCGGCCGCAGACAGACAGACGACGCCGACTAACGACTTCACGACCCATTTACGAACCATGTGCGAACCCCTTGCGAAGGAGAAAACGCCCGTAGGCGGAGTAGTTGTGGTGGCCGGCGGTGAGTGGAACCCGCAAGTGCGGACCGTTGGCCGGATCGACGGGGGACCGGACGGTTAATTGAACCGTCGGCCATGATGACGCGATTAAAACTGGAACACGACTTTCTCGTAGAACCATTCCCAGACGCCGTGGAACAACGAGTACCCGAGTGCGCGATCTCCGCACTTGATGCGGATATGCGCTTCCTGGCCGGACGCGAACAGCGCCCGCGGAATCTTTTTGTCCTCGGGGAAATCTGCGAGGTTGATCTTGATGAACCCGAGAACGATCGGCTCGGATTCATTGTGGTCGTCGCGGTTCGGCACCGCTTCGCGGGCAATCTGATCTTCGTACAACCGCCCGTAATATTTCTTGTCCGATTCGCTCGTCAGCAGCAAGTCCACATCGAGGAACTTCCGCTTGCCTTCGAGCTTGTGCAGTTTCTCATCGGCGAACGCTTTCAGGATATGCCCGATGTTCCGTTGCGGGATCTTGACCGTCACGTGCCAATCGCCTTCCCAGTATCCCAGGCGCTGAATCGGCTCGCTCGGCTTCACGGTGCGGTTGATCAGCTGTTCGCGATTGTCCGCGCTCATGATCGTGTACTTTGCGCCCGGTGGCACCTTGCTCGGGTCGAGCTTCGGTGCCAACGCGCGGAACATACCCGGTCGCGTCGTGTCGAGGCTATACAGCTCGACGAGTTGCTTCAGGTGTCGCGAGTTCGATTCGATCGATGCAGCATCGGCGGCCATATCTCGCTCGATGTTCGCGAGGTCCGATGGCGGGAACTTCGTCTTGTCGACCGAACGTGCGGCTTCGAGTTTCGCTTTGCGGTTCTCGATTTCGCCGACGAGTTCCCGGTGGCGCTTGCCGAGTTCTTCGCTGTAAAGTGTGGCAATTTCCGCACCGGGATCGACGCGGTCGCCGGGCTTGTAAAGCAGCGAGCGAATCTGGCCCGCATCGAACGGATACACCAGGCTCAGTTCCACCGGTTCGATCTGCCCCTTCGCGTCCATCTTGAGCGGCGAGGGGATGAGCACCATCACCACGGCCAAGATCGCAATACCCGCCGCAATCGCGGAGCCGATCAACCGACCGCGGCCGCCGATGCCGTCTTGGACTTTCTTGATCGGCCACCAGAGCATTTTCAGCGGAATCGACTTCATCTCGGCGGCGTTGTATAACGCGGGTGCCGCATGCTTGCCGACAATCTCCAGCTTGCTAATCAGCGGCTCGACGTTCTCCGGCGGGTTGAAGCTTTCGAGCAGCAGCACCGAGCGGGCGGGCTTCTTTTCGTCTTTCTCGCGCTCGTCGCGGATCGGCATCACCACCAATAACTTCGGCTGGCTTTCGGCGAGGTAATCGTCGAGCGCCGCAATCACCGATGGCGGCAGACTCTCGTCCTTCTCGCCCTTGAATACGAGCTTGTCGCCCCACGCGAGCACGCTATCGAATAGCTGACGCATCCGGCGAACGTGTGTGGCGGCCTTCTCGACGACATCCGCACCCGACACCGACTCAACGGTAACGTGTTTGCCGTGCCGCACGCCGACGCAAAGGCGATCGCACTCGATCAGCTTGCGGCCTTCGTTGGCCACGTGATACGCGCACTCGGTCGTGTTCAGCGTGCCGTGAATGAGCCGCGCGAACCCTTCGACTTGGGCAAATACTTTATCGAGGCCCGCTGCCTGTCGCGTGTTCGAGAACGTGTGATATTGGCTGGCGTAACCCGCCATCTGCACCGTGTAGTTCAGGAACGTCGGGTACATCCGAGGGTCGTGCGTCGATTCTTGGAAGATCTCCAGCAGCCCGAGTGGCGACTTGTCTTGTTGCACGATCGGTGCGAACAGCGTGAAAAATTCGGTGAGGTTCCGCGCGGGCACCGGCCCCGGTTCGGCGAGGCCGGAGACTTGGCCTTGCGGCTCGATCATCACCGGTCGCGGCGGTTGCGCCTGAAAGATCTGCCGTAGCACTTCGTTGTGGCACTGCCGGCCGCCCCGCTTAGTGTCGAGGCCGACTTTGTCCAAATTGAGCTGGCACGCTACCTGTAGGAAGCCTTGCGGTGTCCGTAGCCAAACTGCCCCCGCCGGTGCGTTGATCGCGGTGAGGGCGCTATTCAGAAAGCGTTCGTAAAAGTCCGTCGGCGCGAGCGTCGATCCGGCCAGCTTCGAAGCCTCCGAGAACGCCTCGTCGATTTGTTGGCTGAACCGGTTCTTATCACTCGGCGGGTTCGTGCTCACGGCAGTTCTCGGGTTAGTCGGTAGAGTCAGCCCAATCGGCAAAGACCAGACAATTATACCCTTACGGCGAAGTTGTTGCAAGGACACTCGCCGAGCCATTTATATGATGACTCCTCCGCCACACATAACTCCAGTCGAACTCAACATTTTCTTGCGAGTGGTGGTGCTAAGCGATAGCGCCAGTCTCGCCCTCGTTGCAAATTAACGGCGAGACTGCTCCACGGCATTGACCAGTTGACTCATACCTTCGACGGGTTGCGAAACCCGACGGATTGAACGAATCGCGAAATCCGTCACTCGGTCGGGTGCTGATTTTCCCACGTGAGGATGTGGTGCATCAGGTCGGGCGGATCGATGGAATGATTTGGCAGTGGCCAAGCGAACCGCTCGGCGGCGGCCAACTGCGACGCGCCGCCACGCTCTTTCTTCCCCGGATCGCACCACAGTTTCACGAACCGGCCGATCGCCTTGCCGCGTCGACTGAGCCGAAGGATGAGCTTGCGGGCATCGTCTTCGTCCCGCGCCGCTTCCATCAAAAGCCCCGACCAGTCGGTCACCCAATCGATCAGCATCCGGGCTTCTTCGTCGCCCAAATCCCGTGTCAACGACTCATCGCGCGCTATTTCGCGGATGAGCGGATCGCAATCGACAGTCATTCCGTTTCCCCCCAACGCCCAACCGAACGACTCAGGGTCGGCGGGCAGCCCATCCCCCAACGGGCCGCCACACCGTTCCCCATCCCCAAGTCGCTTTCGGTCCCACTCGCGTTTATGAAGGGGCCGCATACCAGCAACCCGCGCCCCTCGCAAGCGCGAATCGTACGGAATCCATCCGCCATCGCAGAAACGAGAACATCCCTCGCTATCGCGTGTGCATTGTTGTCGTAACGTTTTGTTAGCCAGAAGCGTAAGCACGATGTGCGATTCTGATTCTGGTAGCCGCAGGCCTTGAGCCTGCGCGGGGGCAAATACCCTTAAAAACCAGTCGCGGCGAGTCTTCGATATACGATGCGATAAGCCACAATTCGTTCATTCGGGTCGCACGAACCGACGTGTTTCGAAGACTCATCACGACCCTCAGTCGTTGCCGGTGGAAAACGCAGTCTAAAGAATAAGAGGTTTTCGCCTTCGTAAGAAGTGTCAGATTCCGCCGCGAAAAGTCCAAACTGCAATTGAGCGAAACTTCAAAACTCGCAAGCAAGGTGTGCGCTTTCCCCGTTCGAGGCACGGCATGGAGTTTCACGAGGGTACCCCTTGCTGGCGCTGCGGGCTGGCACGATGCCCGGTGGCTTGTGGGTGCGATGTCGCACCCTTGGGTCGCAATCGCTCAACTTCAAAACAAGCGCGTAGTCTAATGGGAATGAATTATCGCGATTTGGGATTCGGCTTCGGCTTCGGGTCGGCTTTCTTTGCCAGGTTTTCCTGGCCGGTCGGGCAGTCGGACTTTAACGGGCACTCGGCGCACTTCGGTTGCTTTTCGCGGCAGAGATCCGCTGCCAATGTGGCGATGTGTTCGGTGAACTCGATACCGCTCGTTTTGGGTATGTAATGCTCGATAGTGCCACGCGCGGACTCGAGATCGTCGATCTCGCCTTCGACGACTTTCAAGCGACGCAGCACGCGAAGCGTCGGTTCGTCCAGCGGGATCGCGTGTCCGCCGAGCGATCGCTGCGTTACCCAGGCGACGGTGAAATCGTTGACGCCGGTGAAGCGGGCGAGTTGCTTGGCGGCTTGACGCAAGCCTTTTTTGTCGAGATCGCCGAGTTCGAACGAGTAGTACATCTCGAAGACGTACTGGAGGATTTCGACGATACGCTGCGCTTTCGGGCCGTTGTTCGGAACGCCCTGAAGCGCTTCGTGAATTTCGGGTACGGTGCTGACGCGGATTTCGTTCCAGTCGAAGAAGGTCTTTTTGAAGTGCAGGAACGTAGCATCGGCCTGGGCGGTGGGGCAGCCTTCGCGGCAGACGCCGTAGATGAGTTCCTCGAGCACGGGCCGCGTCACGGGTTCGGCAGGCGCGGGGAACTTCTTGTCTAGCAGTTTGAGTGCTTTGGCGAGAAGTTCGGGTTTGCTGGTCGTCGCCGGCATGGCGTGGGTTCTCGCGTTTTGCGTGTGGGCCGATTACAGCGGGGCTGCCGGTCCGGCAGCGGTCGGTGTGGCCGATTCTACCGTTTCGTCTTCGTCGTCTTCGTCGTCTTCGTCGTCTTCGTCATCGCTAACAACATCGGTATCCGTGGCGACGGGTTCGACGACGCCTTGCGGGTTCGACTTCGCCTTCTCTTCGGCCAGAATCCGAGCGATTTCGACGCTCTTCTTGATGCCCAGATCGAGGATGAACACCAGCACGGGCACGTAGCGAATCGCCAACCGGGCGGCGACTTTCGACTGGATGAACCCGGCGGCGTGTTGCAAGCCGTAGATCGCGAGTTTCTGCTGCTTCTCGGTGCCCATCACCGATACGTAGACTTTCGCGTTTTGCAGGTCGGCAGCGACCTCGGCGCGGGTGATGGTGACGTTCTTCACCCGCGGGTCTTTCAGTTCGAACAAGATCGTCGTGCTGGCGACTTCGCGAATCACCTCGGCGATCCGGGCCAGCCGGTGCGTTTTCATACGAGTCGTACTTCGAGTAATAGTAGTCCGGGGAACGCCCCGAGACGATTGTCTCGGGGAGTGTTTTCGCGTTACAGGGTCCGGTAGCGGATTTCGATCTTGAACGCTTCGATGACGTCGCCGATTTTAATGTCGTCGAAGCCGGTGATTCGCATTCCGCATTCGAACCCTTCGCGAACGTCTTTCGCATCGTCCTTGAAGCGCTTGAGCGAATCGAGGCCGACGACGCGCTCGCCGGTCGGGAACAGAATCACGCCATCGCGGATCACCCGGACGCGAGCCGAACGCTCGATCGTGCCGCTGGTGACGTGGCAACCGGCGATGGTTCCCACCTTGCTAACCTTAAACGTATCGCGAACGATCGCACGACCGAGGTGGATGACCTCTTCGACCGGTTTGAGCTTGCCTTCGAGTGCGGCTTTCACATCGTCGGTCATCTTGTAGATGATGTCGTACTCGCGGATGCTGATTCCGCGTTCTTCGGCGAGCGCCAGGGCGGCATCGTCGGCAGTGACGTTGAAGCCGATGACGAGCGTATCTTCGGGGGATGTCAGCGCGAGAATCACATCGGACTCAGTGATGGCCCCGATACCGGCATGCAACACGCGGGCACAAACTTCCTCGTGGACGAGCTTCTCGAGTTCCTTCTTGATCGCCTCGACCGAACCGCGAGCCTCGGCCTTGATGATGATTTTGAGTTCGGTCATCTTGATCTTGGCACGCTGGGCCGTCAGGCTTTCGAGGCTGACTGGCGCGAACGCGGTTTGCGACGATCGCTGCATCACGTCTTTGCGCTTCTCGGCAATTTCGCGAGCCGTGCTGACGTCGTCGACCGCGTAGAACGGGTCGTCGGCGTTCGGTACTTCATCGAGGCCGGTAATCTTCACTGGCGTACTCGGACCGGCTTCGTCGATCAGCAAGCCCATGTCGTTGTACATGGCCCGAACGCGACCGTACGACGAACCGCACAACACGATATCGCCCTTGCGGAGTGTACCCTGCCGGACGAGCACCGTTGCCATCACGCCCTCCTGGCCCACCATGTAGGCTTCGAGGCAGGTACCCGTGGCCTTGTGGTCGGGGTCGGCGGTCAGCGGTGGCTCGGCGAGTTCGGCGACGAGCAGGATTTGCTCGAGAAGTTCGGAAATCCCTTGCCCCGTCATCGCGCTGGTTTCGACGAACGGGATGTCGCCACCCATGTTGTCGGGGAGCAGGTTCAGGCTGTAAAGCTGGCGGCGCGTCTTCTCGAGGTTCGCGTTCGGCATGTCGATTTTGTTGATCGCCACGACGATTGCCACCTTGGCCGCACGGGCGTGGCTGATCGCTTCTTCGGTCTGCGGCATAACGCCATCGGTGGCCGCCACGACGATCACGACGATGTCGGTGACGTTCGCCCCGCGTGCCCGCATCTTCGTGAACGCTTCGTGACCGGGCGTATCGAGGAAGGTGATCTGCTTGCCTTCTTTTTCGACCTGCCACGCGCGAATCACCTGTGTGATACCGCCCGCTTCGGTGGAAACGACGTCGGATTTCAGGCCGAACTCGATGCGAATCTTGTCGAGGAGCGACGTTTTGCCGTGGTCGACGTGTCCCATGATCGTAACGATTGGGGCGCGGGCCTTGAGCAAAGTCGGATCGACGACGTTGGCTTGCTTGACGAACTCGTCGAGGAGCTTGCCTTCGGCGGTCTGCGTGACCTTGAGGATCAGCTGAATGCCTTTATCGACCGCGATGAGTTCGGCGACTTCGAACTCGACTGGCGAGTTGTTGCCGTACAACTTGCTGGTTTCCTTCAGCAACCGCTTGCTGAGTTCGCCGGTCTTCATGCCGATCGCTTCGGAGAGCGAGCGTACCGTGATCGGCGGCGAAATTTCGACGGGGCCTTCTTTTTTCAGCGCCTGAAGCTGCTTGTTCCGCTGCATCTTGCGGAGGAGCGCGGCGCGCGGCCCGCGCTGCGAGCCGTACTTATTATCGAGAACGTCGACGGTGCCGCCGACGCCGATCGTGACCGACCCACTCGATGGGCCGCGTTGACGGCTGCGGTCTTGCCGCGCCTTGTGGCGACCATCGCGGCCAGACACGCCGCCATCGGAACGCTTCTTGTCGCCTTCTTCGTCGCTGACCATCGGCGGCGGTGGCAGACCATCATCCGGACGTGGCCGAACGAGGCCGCGCAAGGCATCCGGTCCACCCGGACGGACGGGCGACTTATCGTTCGGGCCTGCGCCTTGTGCGGAAACATCGCCGGTCTTTTGGATGTCGGCGATCGAGACTTTCTTACCTTGCTGCTGAAGTTTGCGGAACTTCTCCAGCATCTCCGGCGTGAGCTTGACCTGCCCGGTGGTACGCGGCGCGACGACGGGCGGGCCTTTACCGGTGATCGGTGCGCCGGCGGGTTTGGGCGGGCCGAACGGCGACGGGCCGCCACCTGGCGTACCCGGTCGGGGCGGCTGCTGCGGGCCGTTCGGGCGGGCACCAGTGTGGCTGCCAATCTGCGAGCGCGGGCCACCGGGGTTCGGCCGATTGTTGTTGTTATTGCCTTGCGGCGATCCACTACCGCCACCTTGTGGGTAGCTCGGCCGCGGCGTACCGGAGAGCGTGTTGATCGGGCGATTGCCACCGAGGTTCGCGGGCGGTCGCACGGGTGCGGGTGGCACGAACGGCGCGGGGGGTGGTACCGGTACAGCGGCCACTACCGGCTTCGGTGTTTCGACGGCCATCACTGGCGGCACGGCCACGACTTCGGGCACTTTCACCGGTGCGACTTCCGCAACCACAACGGCGGGCACTTCTTCGACGACAACCGGTGCGGCGACTTCTGGCTCGATGACAACGGCCACCGGTGGCTTTTCGGCGACGGGTGCGGGTTTCTTCGGCTGGGCGCGACCGCTGAGGTTCTGGATTTTCGAACCGGCGAGGTTCGGCGACTTTGCGACGTAAGGTGTGGACGGCGCAGCCGGCTCGGCCACAACGACCGGTGCCTTCACGGCAGGAGTCGCGACGGCGACCGGTTCGGGAACGACCGCAATGGGGGCTTTTGGCTCCACGACGGGCGCGATGACTTCCGCGACCGGATCGGCGGCAACCGGTTTCGGCGGCGCTTTGGTCTTCGGGATCGAGAGGATTTTCACTTCCGCCTTGGCGGGAATTGTCGATGGCTTGGGTGCAGCGGGGGCCGAAGTCTGATTGCCCTTCTTACCCTTCGATGCGATCCGCTCTTTGAGCGAATCGACCTGATCGGCGTCGAGCGTGCTGAGTTGGTTCTTGACCGACGAAAAGCCGAGATCTTTGCAGTGGTCCACCAGTACGGTGACTGCCAGATCGAGATCTTTGGCTAAGGTGAAAAGGCGGACTTTTGCCGCCTTGGATTCTTTCGTCTGCGTATTCGACAAGCGCTGCTCCTTTGGGATTGTTCGCAACAATCCCTGGTCCACGGTCGGGGAGTGAGGCACTCCCGGCCGAATCGATCATGTAGTATTCTAACGGCGACACGTGTCTCGAACAGGGGGCATCGGGTTGTCATACCGATGGCTCCACTACAACTGTGGCTTTGGGGCCGTCCGCAATTGTGGCTTCGGGTCCGTCCACAACAGACACTCCGGCGGGTTCCAAGTTCGCAGTCGCCTCGCTCGCGACCGTCGCGGCGGCTTCGTCGGCGGCACGGTTGCGTGCGGCGATCTCCTCGGCTTCGGCTTCCGCCTCGGCTTCGGCAATCGCTTGCGCCGTCGCGTTTCGTTCGTCTTCCACGCTGCGTTCCATATGGTCGGCGTATTCTTCTGCGTAGGCGATCACTTCGTCCGCCTGCTCCAGCGGCAGCCCCGTAAAATCGGTAAGTTCCGCACCATCGATAAAGGTTAAGTCGTTATACGACAAAAACCCATCGCCAATCATCGCCTGTACGTGTTCTTCGCTCACGTTCGGCAACTGCGCGAACCAGCGTTCGGCCCGTTCGAGGCTCTCGGCCAGTTCCTCGTGGGTCATAATTTCTATGTCCCAGCCGACGAGTTTCGAGGCCAGTCGCACGTTCTGTCCGCGTCGCCCGATCGCCAGCGAAAGTTGGTCGTCGGCGACGAGAACCACCGCCCGCCCGAGCCGCGTATACGTGAACACCTCACTGATCTGCGCGGGGGAAAGTGCATTCGGAATCAAGACTTGCAGCGAATCATTCCAGCGAACGATGTCCAGCCGCTCGCCGTTGAGTTCTTCGATGACGTTCTTGATTCGACTGCCGCGGACACCCACGCACGCACCCACGCAATCGACTTTCGTATCGATGCTCGACACTGCCAGCTTCGAGCGATACCCCGCCTCGCGGGAGATCGCGCGGATGTCGATCGTGCGGTCTTCGATTTCGGGAATTTCATCTTCGAATAAAGCGCGAACGAAGTCCGGGTGAGCACGCGACAGCACGATCTTCACACGCTGTCCGGCCTTGCGGACTTCGAGCACGACGGCCTTGACCCGTTCGCCGACGTGGTGCGTTTCGCCGGGGATTTGCTCGCTGCGCGGCAAAAGGGCTTCGCTTTTACCGAGCGACACAATTGCCGTGCCCGCATCGACGCGGGTAACGGTGCCTTGAATCAGCTCGCCCTTTTTGCCCTGATATTCGGTGTATACGGTGTCCGATTCGGCTTCGCGCACCTTCTGATAGATGATCTGTTTTGCCGATTGTGCGGCAATGCGACCGAGCGTGACGGGATCGACATCGGTTTCGTTGAACTTCGCCGAAATATCGCCGGTCGCTCGGTCGATGAGTACCAAAACGCCTTCTTCGACGGCGAAGTGCCGTTCCGCAGCGAGTTTAATTGCGGCTTCGATCGCGCCGAAGATGACTTCGCGGGAGATCTTTTTCTCCTCGTGCATCTTGTCGACGAGTTCGAGGATCGCTTTGCCGACTTCCCGTTTGGGCTCGACGACGATCTTGGCGGCTTTTGGTGTCTTCGCGGTCTTCATGCTGAAACTCCCGGTCGTTTACGGCGACGCGTCGATTCGCTGCCCGGTAAGGCCATAGAACCAGTGGCACCGGTCGGCGGGTATCCAAACGCTGTGGGGTTCGCCGACCCGTGGCGGCGTACCGGTTGGCGCACTCACCCGCAAGCGGTCGGTACCGCGAACGAGGGTGAGGAACCACCCGCTGCCGACCGGTTCGGCCGAGACTGCGAACCACCCGACGAATTCCGCCCCCGTTACAGAGCGATCTTCCGGTGGCCGCAAATGAATGTCTTCGGGCCGGATGCCGAGCGTCAGACTCCGGTTCGAGTGCCCCGCCAGTATCCGACCGATGGCCGGAGGAAGAGGCATGAGCATCGAACCTTCTTCCGAAGCAAACGTCGCTTCGCAAGAGTCGCCGCCACTCGCACGACCGCGAATCAAATAAAACTGGCCCACGGCTAACGCCACGAAATGATTGCTAGGCAATCGAACCAGTTCCTCGGGCGTACCGAGTTGCTGCATTCGACCTTCGCCTAACACTCCTACGCGGCGACCCAGGGCCAGAGCATCGATCGGGTCGTGAGTGACAAGTAGCATTGTGGCTACCGAACGCCCCAGTAGCAAGTGCAGATCCCGACGAAATTCCGAACGAAAAACCGGATCGAGCGGCGCAAACGGTTCGTCTAACAGCCAAATCGGCGCGTTCCGCGCGACCAAACGAGCCAGCGCCACTCGATGTTTTTCTCCACCGGACAGTTGGTGCGGGTACCGGTTCTGGAGGTGCTCGATCTGCAAAACCTCATCAATTGAAGGGTCATTACTGGCCGACACCTTGAGGTTTTCGCGCACCGTCAGGTGCGGATAGAGCGCCGGACGTTGCGGCAGGAACGCGACGCCACGCCGGTACGCGGGCATGTGCTTCATCGAGCGGCCATCGATAAAAATTTCGCCCGAATCCGGTTCTTCCAACCCCGCAATCAGCCGCAACAGCGTCGTTTTCCCCGAACCCGACGGCCCAAGTAGCGCAAGTCGTTCGCCCGTTTCCACGTCCAGATCGAGCGAATGCAGCCCCACCGCCCCATTCGGGTACGCCTTCGAAACGCCACGAAGTGAGATCATCGCCATACAGTCAAACTAGCCCGCAGCGCAGACAAGGACCAGCGGTTTTGCACACGAAATAATGCAAGTTTCAGCAAAAACGATAACAACATCCTTCGCGAAACTCGATGCCCTTACTCGAACATGGAAAGCGCACCTTGGGCTGCGCGTGTCAAAATGGATGCCATTTCCGATGGCACGACGTATCGATTCCTGTTTTATTCTGGTAGCCGCAGGTCTTTAGCTTGCGCGGGGGCAAATACCCTTGAAAACCAGTCGCGGCGAGTCCGCGAGACGCGACCCGATCAGCCAATACGTGAATTCCCGGCGATAGAAACGTCGTGTTTCGAAGACTCATCACGACCCTGAGCGATTGCCGGTGCACAATGCAGGCTAAAGACCCAGCGGCTACCAGAATAAGAGGTTTTCGCGTTGGTAAAACGTTTCCGATTCCGCTGCGAGAAGTCCGAACTGTAATTTGGCGCAACTTCAAAACGTGCGCGATATGCGGGACTCAGATTGTTTCTGCTTGTGCAAAAGGTGAGACTTCTTTCAGTAGAAAGTATTTTTAATCGCCTTGGATTTGCGTTTCCGGTTGGCGTCTCATTGGAAGAACTTGGCGATGGGCACGTCGAAGCCGGGCAGAATGTCGGGGAGCGTGAGGCGGTCGCCGTTGTGGAAGCGTTGCGGGAATTCGCTTTCGCGGAACACCGCCACCGACTCGGTTTGCGGATCGAGCACCAGCACCACTTGCACACCGGCCCGGTTGTACTCGGCGGCTTTCTCGGTCATGTCGGGTATC
>Ga0105044_10011863_pt1 | contig 11853 bp, 9 predicted proteins | sample MAT01_FD_78092 | JGI IMG/M metagenome (GOLD analysis project Ga0105044, IMG submission 78092) | Freshwater microbial communities from Lake Fryxell liftoff mats and glacier meltwater in Antarctica - MAT-01 | ecosystem: Environmental > Aquatic > Freshwater > Ice > Liftoff microbial mat | place...
ACGTTTCAATCTTATTTTGACGTTCTAGCGGCTTTAAGTGTTTTTCTAACTCATCACGTAATTTTTCGTCTTCGTGAGAGTAGGAGAAAAATACCTTGACTTTGACATTAGTCATCTAGCAAGCAACCCAGAACCTTTGACACCGTAGCCTCTATTTTGAATCATTTTATTCTCTGGCACCACCACAGTTTTACAATGCCCATCCTTAGAAGTGTGGCAAATCATCCATCAAAAAGTCGAGTTCAATGGTCTCGATCTGCTGGGCGATCGCCTCTCCGTGTCTGGGTTACTGTTCTCGATAAAGCCGCAAGAGATCCATCAAATTCTGAATGTACTTTTCGGCTGGGGTGAGGTTGCCATCGATAAAGTTCACGGGGTTGTTGATTTCGTGGGTAATCCTGGCTGCTAACTGCCCCAAACTTCTTGCTATCACCTTTCCGCTATCAGCTTCCCGCCATGATTACAGGCCATTGCCGATGAGGATAAACGGTGCCCAGAAGTAGGGATGGGAGAGGTCGCCGCCGGGCACCAAAGATTGCTCAGGGCGGAGGTCGGTGATGGTATAGTCGGCTCCTCGGTTCCCCTCCAAAACGGATTGGTTGCTGGTGATGAGGGCGATTTGTGCTCGCTGGAGGGCGGCGGCGTTGGTATAGCCATTGGTCAGCGCTGTGTAGAAAGAATCCATCAAAAGCTGGGTGCCGCCATCGCTGACGTACCACAGAGAGGCGATCGCCCCGCGTGCCCCCGTTTGCTGAATCTGATAGCCAAAGCCGAGGATCTCTTCCCCGTTGCCTAGGTCTGCACCGCTCACCGCTGTTTTGCAGGCACTCAGCACCACTAGGTTTACCTGGGGCAAGCGCCATTGGTTGAGGTCTGCCAGGGTAATGCGATCGCCATCTCCCAGCAGGATATAAGAATCGCTGGGATCGCCTGAGCGAAACTCGGCATGGGTTGCTAAATGCACAATGGAATGGTTGTTTAACTGCGGCTCTAGGGCGGCGCGGTTGAAGGCGGCGTCAAACAGCGTGGTGGTCTGGGGAATGCGATCGGCTAACCCTTGCACTTCGGTTTGGGCGTAGGGCAACCCGTCAAACCACACGGGTTCTCCGGCGATGGTGATGGCCAGCGATGCGGCTGGAAAGGCTCCGGCTAGGATGCTGATTGGGGTTGGATCTGCAGGGGTAAAGTCGGTGAGGGAGGCGGCGGTGATGTGGTTGAGGGTGTAGCGCTGGGTGAGCCATTGCTCGCCGTCATGCAAGGCTGCCAGAGGAATGTAGCGCAACGAGCCATCAGCGGCATAGAGAATGGTATCGGTTCCGGCGGCGGCGAGGTCATCGGCAATGGGTTCTAATAGCCATTGATAAAGCTGTTGGGCGTTGGGCAGCGGGTCGCTGCGACGGTTGGTAATGTCGGATCGGAAGTTGGCGATGACTGCGTTTAAGGCCACCCGATCGATGGCAACGGTTTCTCGCACCAGGCCGGTCGGGGTGACGAGGATGAGTTCGAGGCGATCGTCTAGAATCAGCGGATACAAGAGCGCCGCATTTCCCAACTGTTGCAAATTGTCTTGTAGCCGCACCAGTTGATCGGGGTTGAGGGTTTGCCCCCTGGCTTGGCGCTGGAGTTGTTCTACTCCGGCGGTCACGGCAGGATGGGTCAAAAATGCCTCAAAGTCTAAGGTCGCACCGTCGCTGAGAGAGGCTGCAAACTGATCGAGAATCGCTTGTTCGGCTGGCCAAAAGTCTAAGCCTTGGCGGGTGGCGGCGGTGCCCCGCACCCCTGGCAGATCATATTCTTCGAGTTCTTGCAGTTTGAGTAAGTCCAGCACTTCTTGGGCTTCGAGGACTCGATCGGCCTGCAAGAGGAGATCGGCCAGTTGGCGATAGCTGCCCGACACGCGATCGGTGAAACCTTGTTGTTGCTCGTTGGGGAGGCTGCGGTTGTCGCCGCGAATTGACTCCCAACGGTTGACCGATTGCTTCAGAAACACAATGGCTAATTCTGCCTCCCCTAGCTCCTGAAGCACCGTTCCTAGGTTGCCTAGGGTGGTGGCTTCGGCGGCGCGATCGCCCATTGGGCTTTGAATGGCCAAGGCTTGCTGGTAATAAGGAAGCGCAGTGATGGCTGTGGCTGGCTGGCTGGCATACACAAAGCCAATGTTGTTGAGGGTGATTCCCTCAGCCGCGCGATCGCCAATCTCCCGTTGTAGGGCTAGGGCTTGTTGGAAATAGTCGAGGGATTGAGAGACATCTCCTTGTTCCTGGGAGAGCGCCCCTAAGTTGCTGAGGGAGATACTGACCCCAGCGCGATCGCCAATTTCCTGTTGCAGGGTCAAGGCTTCTTGGTAAGCCTCACGGGCTTGGTCTGTGTTCCCCAACGATTTAGACACGACCCCGATATTATTGAGGCTGCTGGCGACCAATGCGCGATCGCCCAATTCCCTAAATATCTCCAAGGCTTGCTGGTAAGACTCTAGCGACTGGAGATAATCGCCTAACTGAAACAGCACCAGTGCAAAGTTGGTGATGCTTTGGCCTTCGCCCGAGCGATCGCCAATGGCTTGTTGCAGGGCGATCGCCTCCCGAAAATAATCGAGGGCTTGAGAATAGTTGCCCAGGGTTTGCACCAGCCCCCCCAAATAGTTGAGGGCGGTGCCTGCCCCAGCAACGTTGCCAATGGCTCGGTTAATGGCCAGCGCCTGCTCGTAATAAACCAACGCCTGGGGATAGTCTCCCAGCGCCCTAGACACCAGCCCCAGGTTGCCCAAGGTCGTGCCTTCCATCCGGCGATCGCCAATCTCCTGGTGAATGGCTAATGCTTGCCGATAATAACTCAACGCTTGGGGATAGTCTGCCCGATAGCGATAGACCTCGCCGATATTGTTGAGGGTGGTGCCTTCGCCCGCGCGATCGCCTAGGTCACGATGCACCGCCAAAGCCTGCTGATGATACTCCAAGCCTTGGGCATAATCTCCGCTGGCATTGGAGAGCGAACCGAGGTTGCCAAGGGTGGCTCCTTCTAACCGCCGTTGGCGAAACGCCTCCTCTGGCACCTGGTTAGGGATGCGGCTAATCACTAAGGCGCGCTGAAAAGACTCTAACGCTTGAGAATTGTTTCCCAAACTGCGATAGACCTCGCCCAGATTGTTGAGGGCAACTCCCTGCCCCACGACCCCCCGCAGCTCAAAGGCTTGCTGAAAATACTCCAGCGCCTGAGCATAGTCGCCCAAGTAGGTGTAAATCAGGCCAATATTGTTGCGGGTCACACCTTCCCACTCGTCCGCATTCCCGATCGCCACCCACAAAGCCAGCGCTTCTTCATACACCGCCAAAGCCTCTGGATATTGCCCCGTAGAATCATAAACTCGCCCCGACAACACCAGCGCAGACGCTTCTCCCTGGCGGTTGCCCGTGGCTCGAAACTGCGCGAGGGCTCGTTGAAATAGCTGCAAGGCTGCTGCATATTGCCCCGCATTGAGCCGTTGAGAACCCTGATCGATCCAAGCTTGGGCTGCGGCATTTTGCGTTTGGCTAGAGGCTGCTTGGGCGAGGGCAGGCTGTTGCTGCAGAACCACGGCAGAAGCCACAACTGGGAAAATGAGCAGGGGCGCGAGGGTCATCCAAAACGGACGGAATGCGATTTTCATAAAGCTTTGAGAGGGTCAATGGGATGGATAATCTTTGGATTCTTTGATCTAAATGATCCGTAAATTTCAATGCCTGAGAATCCCAATGCCTGGGAATCTCAAGGACTGCGAATCTCAAGGACTGCGAATCTCAAGAATTGCAAATCTATAAGAATTGCAAATCTATAAGGATGGAGCGATCGCTACTCCTGCGACATAGTTGGCTTCCTCTAGTCCCTATGCAATGAGGTTGCCCCCATCCCAGTTTTCCAGCCCTCATTCTCCAACGCATACAAATCCTCAACCAAGCCGTTACCGTGGGATTCTAGCCTATGGTCTAGCGGGCGATGGCAATTGAAGGGCGATCGCCCTCTCCTGCAGGAAATGCTAAAGCCCCTCATCCCAGACCTCAGATCACATCACAGTCTGTTCTCGATAAAATCCGAATAAAAATAAAGACATTGAAAGCCATGCTATTAGTTCGTTTAATTCCCTTTTCCATCGGTCTTTCGATGGTGCTGATGACGGCCTGCACCTCTCAAAATACCGCTCCTGAAGCCTCCGAGCCAGCGCCCATGGCAGAATCCACAGAATCCATGGAGCAGTCAACCCCCACCGATCAATCAATCCCTGCGGCCAATCTCCAGACCTACGACGAAACGGCAAATGGCATACCCGTGAGTGCCCAATACCCCGACACGATACAAGCCTCAGGAGACTGTGCCGGAGAAGGCTGTGGGATTTTCTTTACCTTTGTACCCCAGGGCAATGCCCTCGATACAGCAGATGTCTATGTTTTTCTGCCAGCCGGAACCGCGACAGCGGCAGACCTAGAACCCTTCGTGACAGGAGCCGACGGGCTGATCGAGAATGCTGGCTGGACGGTAGACAGCACAGAGTCGGAAGGTTCGACAGAATTCCCCTACCCCTGGGTCGAAACCGTGATTCATTTCAGCAACAACACCGAAGAAACCGGGCGGATTTTGCTAGGCCAAACCAATGGCCAAGCCGTGCAGGTGCTCATCAAGTACCCCACCGAAATGGCCGATGCCTATTGGGCAGAGGTCAGGCCAGTGTTAGACAGCTTGGCATTTGATGCAAATCTACTACCCCTGCGCATTTCAACGGAAGGGCAATAGAAGGGACAGAGAAGAGTCGCCACCCAAAATCTGTAGACGTCGCAGCTTCTTCTTAATCCATGTTCAGGATAATCTTCAGACGAATGCCCAAACCCTGACTAGCTTTGAGCCAGGGCGAACGGGGCATCCTATACTTAGACGTTCTCTCGGCGGACAGGAAGAAACTGGTATTTTTACGGTGTCTACATCCGACAACGTGAGAAAATTGTGCCAATTAGAATAGAACATAAGCTTCCTGGGCGAGCCGCTCCGGTTTCCCTTCGTAACTACGGGTGGCCTTGTGTTAGCCGATAGATAGTTCTGTCAGTAGGCTCTTTCCCCAAGTTTTCTAGTTTCTAAGTTGCCAGTTTCTAAGTTGTTTATTATGGCTCTTCCTAAACCCAACACTGCCCCGGTTTTCCAGCATCTTCGTAGTGTCCGCATGGCGTTTCTTGACCTCCACAAGACCCTTCTCTCCTCCGAGCGCGATGCCTACGAGCAGTTTTATGGCCCTATTCGTTCTAACGGAGAATATTTTCAACTGGTCGTAGACAATGAATGGTTTGCTTGGCTGCGCCCGATGTCTCAATTTATTGTCAAAATGGACGATGTGCTGATGGCCAAAGACCCCATTCCACCCGAACAGGTCACCGATCTTTTGGAGGAAGCGCGGCTGACCTTTCAGCCGTCTGAGTTTGGCACCCCCCTCGAAAAAGGATATTTTCAGGCCATCCAACGGGATCCTAATATTGCCCTGAAACACGCCTCCCTCAACGACTTACTCTCCCAATCGGCTCCGGCTACCGAGCCATCCTAAGCGGTAAAGTCCTTGTCAGCCTTGCCATTAACCGATAGCTTTTTGTTAAAGACAACCAGATTTGTTAGAGACAACCAAAACAGACAGCCAAAACAGATAGCCAAAAAAGATAGCCAAAAAAGACAACTAAAAAAGACAACTAAAAGAGAACAAACTGTTACAGCATCTTAGTGGGGAACCGCGATGTATATAGTGCAAATCGCGTCTGAGTGCGCTCCTGTGATCAAAGCGGGAGGGCTAGGCGATGTCGTGTATGGGTTGAGCCGCGAGCTAGAAGTCAGCGGTCATTGCGTTGAGATAATTCTGCCCATGTATGACAACATGCGGTATGACCATATTTGGGGTCTACATGAAGCCTACAATAATCTCTGGGTACCCTGGTATGACACCACCGTTCACTGCTCGGTGTTTTGTGGATGGGTGCATGGGCGGCTTTGTTTCTTCATTCGGCCTCACTCGGTTGACAATTACTTTGATCGAGGCTGCTACTACGGCTGCGAAGACGACAATATGCGCTTTGCCTTCTTTAGTAAGGCGGCGCTGGAATTTTTGCAACAGAGCAACAAAAAGCCTGACGTGATCCACTGTCACGATTGGCAAACCGGGCTGGTGCCTGTGATGTTATTTGAGATTTATAAGTGGCATGGCATGGCCGATCAGCGGGTGTGCTACACCATCCATAACTTCAAACACCAGGGCTTTGCCGGAGCTGATATTTTATGGGCTGCGGGGCTAAATAATGAGTCGTACTACTTCCAGTACGATCGCCTGCGCGACAACTACAACCCCGTCGTTCTAAACCTAATGAAGGGTGGCATTGTCTATGCCAATAATGTCAACACCGTGTCGCCACACCATGCCTGGGAAGCAAGATTTACCGATGTCGGCTGTGGGTTGCAGTCTACCCTCGACGAAAATCAGCATAAATTTGGGGGCATCCTCAACGGGATCGATTACACCCTGTGGAACCCCGAAACCGATGCTTATATTCCATCTCCCTATGGCCCTGATTCCTTTGAAGCCAAGCAACTGAATAAAAAAGCTTTGCGCGAGCGGTTGGGTTTAGACGATGCTCCAGATAAACCCTTGGTCTGCTTTATTGGGCGGCTCGACCAACAGAAGGGCGTGCATTTGGTACACCACGCGATTTATCACAGCCTGGGGAAAGGGGCGCAGTTTGTGTTGCTGGGTTCGGCCACGGAACCGGCTATCCAAAATTTGTTTGCCCATGAAAAAGCCTTTTTAGATAGCAACCCAGATTGTCATTTAGAGCTTGGCTTTGATGAAGAACTCTCACACCTGATTTATGCTGCCGCAGACATTATTGTGGTGCCTAGTAACTATGAACCTTGTGGCCTCACTCAGCTTATTTCTCTGAAATATGGCACGGTGCCTGTTGTGCGGGGTGTGGGCGGGTTGGTGAGTACGGTGTTTGATTGGGATTATGACGAAACCCTTCCTCCAGAAGAGCGGAACGGGTTTGTGTTTTACCAATCTGATTATCCGGCGCTTGAGTCAGCGTTGGAGCGATCGCTCGATCTCTGGCGCAACGCCCCCGATTACTTTAAGCAACTGGCGCTCCAAGGGATGGCCTGGGATTACTCGTGGCATGTGCCTGGGCAACAGTATGTGGGGATTTATGAATATATCCGCCACCGCCCAGACTAGGTAATATCGCCATAATCACAACGTTTAGGACATACCAGTGTTATTCCCGTGGAAACGGGAATCCATGGGTTGCACGACTCTCAAGATGGATTCCCGCCTGCGCGGGAATGACAGATAAGTGTCCTAGGGGTCATGGCTACGGCTATAGCTGGCTTAACTGGTTTTAAAAAGCTGTGCGAGGTTCCTTGAATGGAACCTCGCACAGCTTTTGGGTAACGCTAGGGAGAGGGTTGGGGCTGTCTTGAGGAGCCGTTGTTTCTTACTCGGCTTGCTCAAGGTAGGTGTTGGGGTCTTCGATCAGGCGGGTGAGTTCGGCTTCGGTGTTAAGCCGGATGCGCTCGTCGCGCACGGTGACTAAGACTTTGGCCGCAAAGGGGCTGGGCCAGATATTGGGGTTACAAAAAATTTCGAAGAAGTCTTCTCCGGTGTGTTGATATTCCACGGAAGGTTGGGGGCTGGGGCGAGTGCCGCTGCTGCTTTGGGCGACGGCTTTGAGGCGTTCCATGAGGGTGGCGATCGCCCCTTGTAAATCGTTGGCGGCGCTAACCGAGAAAGCGAAGGACACCGAACCTTCGACGAGGTTTAACCGAAAGGGAGCAGAGGCCATAATGCTGAGCCGTTCTAAAAAACCAGACTGGGAGATGGTAACCCTGAGCAGATCTAAGGAGCGAGGCTGACAGTGCCATGTTTCATCCTAGCGGCACGCGGTCAGATTTTGGAGATGTTGCCGCCAAGGTTGCACATGCCGTTGCAAGGATGCGGGTAGCCAATCATCATATTGTGGGTAGAGGGGCAGGCGGGGGCGGAGGTGCCAGCCCAGGGGCTTGATGTGATCTGCGATCGCCCCTGGATGGGGGTGGGGGTAGTCGGGGTTGACTTCATCCTTGGGGCTGATGCCGCCTAGATCCCGAGCGCCCGCGTCTAGGCACGCCTGCAAGGCGGCGTCTTCAACCAGGTTGGGGGGGATCTGTAAGGTAATGTCTGGGGGCAGGATGTCGCGGGCGATCGCCACCCCGCGCACCAAGGTTTCTGGGGATACGGGATCGCCTGCCCAAGCTTGCTGCTGGCCAGGGCTATGGGGTTGCACAATCACTTCTTGGATATGCCCCCACTGGCGATGGAGATGGGCGATCGCCCCTAATGTCTCCACCCAGTCGGCCTCGGTTTCGCCAATTCCTAACAGCAGCCCGGTGGTGAAGGGAATGCGCAACTCCCCCGCCCAAGCCAATTGCTGCAACCGCACCTCTGGCCGTTTGCTGGGAGCATGGCGATGCACCGTTTGCATCAACGTTGGCGTGAGTTGCTCTAACATCAGCCCCATCGATACATTCACGGCTCCTAGGCGTTGCATTTCGATGTAGCTGAGGGGGCCAGCGTTGGTATGGGGGAGTAACCCCAGCTCTAGCGCCAATTCACACAGCGTTACCAAGTGCTTCACCCAGGCCTCACGCCGAGAACTGTGGGGATGGACTTCTCCACTCAGTAGTAAAAGTTCAATCACCCCGTGCGATCGCCATTCCCGCATCTGCTCTGCCGCCGCTGCCACCGTAACCCAGCGATCGTGCCCCGGATCAACCCGAAAATTGCAGTAACTACATCGGTTAAAACATTCGTAGGTGGGCACCAATGTCGCCGCTGGGCTATAGGTCAACACCTGATCCGCCGCAACGGGGATCATGGATCGATCGGTAGGATCCGGAATAGCAGACATGGGCAACCGCAATAAAGTGGAGAGAAGGCTTGAACGGCATCTGTCTAGATTCTCTATGATCCCCAAGCCTATCTCTACCAGTCTACAATCGGCTTCTGGCAGTTCTGGGGATCGCTGAGACCATTACCTTGTGATCATAAATCGGTCAATCAGCCTGTCTAAAACGAGCTGGTTAACCGGATTTTAGAAAGCTCTGATCGATGAACGATTGCTTAATTGCTGCCATAAACCCCATTTGCTATAGATCCCGTTTGCTATAGCGGTAGCTATGAGCCATAGGACGCTTATCTGCCATTCCCGCGCAGGCGGGAATCCATCTTTAATAGCGTCATACTAGGGCGACCCATGGATTCCCGTTTTCACGGGAATGACGCTGGCATGTCCTAAGATTCGTGACTATTGCTACATATACCCCGTTCATCAAACGAGGACATTGCAAGCGTTTTTGGGATCAATGAACACCTCTAACCTGCAACGCTAACCGAAGAATCAACCGGGGGATGAAATGCCCCCAGTGTCTTACCAAGGAAGTTGGAAGAGTTGGCTGAGAGAGACTGGGGTGAGCACGGTATCGAGGTTGGTGGCGATCGCCTGATTGACCTGTTGTGCCAGCGGCATCGTATCGATCGCCATCCCGGCACAGAGCAACATCATATAGAGGATGGAATATTTGAAGAGCGATCGCGCTACCGCCAGATCCGTAGGACGTTCTAGCAACGCCCAAGCTTTGACTAAAAACACGGCACCCAGCGCCAAGGCCACCATCACATAGACCGCCCCCATATTGTGTAGAGGAAAGGCGAGGGTGAGGGTGAGGGGCACCAGCAAAAGGGTATAGATCCAGATTTGCTTAGCGGTTTCTACTTCTCCGGCGACCACGGGGAGCATCGGCACCCCGACTTTGGCATAGTCTTTGCGAATCATCATGGCTAATGCCCAGAAGTGGGGCGGCGTCCAGAAGAAAATAATGGCAAAGAAGACCCAGGCCGTCCAACTCAGCTCACCGGTGACAGCCGCCCAACCGACCAGCGGCGGGATCGCCCCAGCCGCGCCCCCAATCACAATGTTTTGGGTGCTATGGCGCTTGAGCCAATGGGTATAAACCAAGACATAGGTGACAATGCCTGACATCGCCAAACTGGCGCTCAGCAAGTTGGCATACCAGTTGAGCAAGGTGAAGGAGATGATGGCAAGGGCGATCGCAAACAGCAATGCATGGACTGGCTGAACACGACCAGAAGGCAGCGGACGATGGCGTGTGCGCTCCATTTCATAGTCAATATCGCGGTCGTAGAGGCAATTGATGGTGTTTGCCGAGGCCGCCGCTAAAGCCCCGCTCAGCAGCGTGACGAGCAACAACCCTGGGTTGACATCCCCCTCAGAGGCCATCCACATGCTGCCCGCTGTGGTCACCAATAGCAAAATGATGATGCGAGGCTTGGTCAGTTGCCAGTAGCTTTTGAGCACTTGCCCGAGGGTTTCATGGTGCCGGATGGGTGGGGAAAGGGTATCTTGCATGGATTTTGTAGCTCGGATAGGAGGACTAACGAAAGACTAGGAGGTGTAATAAATTTGGAATGAATTGGCCAGGAGAAGACTGTTCAAAAACCTAGGAGCCATGCCGAAAGAAAATTTCTTGAGGATGGCGATCGCCTCTGGACGGATCACTGGCTGACGGCGGTGATGCTACTGGCCAGGTTTAAGCCCATTTAAGCCAAGGGAAGCGGATCGGGCAGGGGTAACCAGTTTTGGGTTTGATGGCGATCGCGCAACCCAAACACCGTGAAGCAGACCAATGTGCCTAACAAACAAGCCCCGATCATTTGATGGCTGACGGTGAGCAGCTCTACTTGCAAATGCAGGCGAAAGGTGGCTAACCCCAAGGCCACTTGCAACAGGAGAAAGCCGAAGGCCAAGTTGGCCAATAGCCGCAGCACTGAGTGGAGGGCAGGAGTCCGCCAGGTCAAGATGACCAACCCCAGCACGGCCAAACTGGCGGGGATGATCCCCAAAAGGTGAACATTCATCACCACACAGAGTTGAGAGCCGCCCAGGCATTGGTGGACTGCCCAGCGAGACCCGACTAGCCCCCCTGACAGGCTTTGTAAGTAAACCAAGATGGCCGCCCCTAAACTCACCCAGGGCAAATATCCCACGGTGCCTGTGCCGCTGTAGGGGCGGAGTAAAACCCCAAAAACAAGCAGGGTGCTGAAGAATAACAGTGCTGTGCCTAGGTGCGCCGTCACAATGTCAAACCGGAGCATTTCGGTCACTGTCAAGCCGCCCAGTAAGCCTTGCACCAGAATTAGCCCAAGGGCGATCGCCGCCACCCCAGGCACCCACTTAGGGAGAACCGCTCGCTTCCAAAGGCTTAACCCCAGCAACCCCAGGGTAGACAAGCCAATTAAAGCGGCATCTAGGCGGTGGAACCACTCCAAAAAGACTTGCAGGTTCATCTGCTGGGCTGGGAAGAGGGTGCCGTAGCAGAGGGGCCAGTCGGGGCAGGCTAGCCCGGCATTCATCACCCGGGTGGCGCTGCCCACCGCCATCAAAAGCCAAGTGGCGATCGCCACCTTCCAGACGAGCCAGCGGGTTTGGGCGATCGCCTGTTCGGCGGGGTCAGAGGCAGTGCTACGGGGCACAAGAGCGGGTTCAATTACCTTTATAGCCCGCTCAGCCGCTAGAGATTTTGCGGCTCCATCAACAGACTCAGTTTTTTGAATCATTGCAGAAAAGGTAGGATTTTAAGCAGCCCTGAATGGATCAGGGTCAGTCAACACAGACTGTCTTAGCGGCACAGCCAGAAACTTTAGAATCAGAAACATGACTAGGCTTTAGAGCACATCCCTTGAAGACCGAGGCGGCTCAGATGACCGTTCAACCTTTATTCCAAAAGCTATTCCAAAAGCTATTC
>Ga0105044_10011866_pt1 | contig 11853 bp, 6 predicted proteins | sample MAT01_FD_78092 | JGI IMG/M metagenome (GOLD analysis project Ga0105044, IMG submission 78092) | Freshwater microbial communities from Lake Fryxell liftoff mats and glacier meltwater in Antarctica - MAT-01 | ecosystem: Environmental > Aquatic > Freshwater > Ice > Liftoff microbial mat | place...
ATTTCGACCCTGCCAGTGGCAAAGAAGGAAAAGCATACATCCAAACCATTCACTCAAATCACCCGATTACGCCCCGCCGAGGTAAAGCTTTCTTCTTTTCAAATGCCGTGCGCTGGCGGTAAAACCAAGACCCAATTACGGCCCTTCGGGCCTACGAAGATCTCACCACTCCGTGGCTCCTGGGAGATTTTCACAACCGAAGAACGCAAAAGTGACGTGCGAAACTTGAGTTATATAAGGTATTGTTTTCACAATTATACTTGTAAACCTGGTCACCTCCCACGCCCCTGGCGTGGGAGGGAGTGATTTTCAATCTTAAAAGATGCCACCGCAGCGCAGCGAGGTGAGCAGATTCTTAGGTTGAAAATTTTATCGGGAAGCTGCGGGATTTAGGTTTCATCAAAGGGTCTCGATACACGCTCCTTCGTCGCGCACTCGACCTGACCACGATTTTGGTCTCGACAATAGGTCTCGATTATTCCCTTCGATACTGCTTCCAGCAGTCAGGCAGTGAGAGCGCTCCTTCGTCGCTAAGTTCAATTTTTGAATCCGCTTTGCTCCTTCAAAAATCACTCCCACGCCTCTGGCGTGGGAGGGACCTGACTATTGTGCTCACATAACTCAATACTCAACTATGTCTGCTCGAGCTCACTCTTTGCACACATGCGAAACTTGAGTAATTAAGCAGACTGGGTCCTGGTCAGTCTTTCGGCTTCCCGTTGATGATTTCCCTGGTGTCGATTTGCGAAGTTTTCTGCACAATATTTTTGATGATTGCATCCAGCTCCTCCGCAGAGGTGCGGATATAATTCAGCAATTGTTCAAGCTCAGAATGCTCCATATGGCCGACGATCAAGTCCACCAGCCCCATCAGGCGTGAAAGCGGAGCTCTCACCACATGTGATTGTGTCCAGGCAATTTCGCGAAGGGTGGCATTTTGAATCTTTAGTTTTTCGACATAGTTGCGACGCTCAGTTACATTCCGCTCGAGTGCTACGAAGTGGGTAACGAGGCCTGCATGATCTGTTACCGGATTTACGACAATATTTACCCAATAAGGTGTGCCATTCTTATGGTAGTTAACAACTTCTATTTCGCAAGACTTGTTGTTTTCAATCGCCTTTCGCATGCGAATTAATTCATCCCGGTTGGTATCTGCTCCCTGAAATATGCGCGGTGTTTTTCCGATTAGTTCTTCCTGTGTATAACCGCTCAGCTGACACATCGCGTCATTGACAAACACTATTCTGGGTCCGGGATGATTTATAGGATCCACCTCCGTGATGATGACACCTTCTGAAGCATTTGAAATGATGGACTCCTGCAATCTGATTTGATTGGCTTCGGCCCTTCTGCGGGTTATATCCTGAATAATTCCCTCAAATCTATAGAGCGTATTACCCAATTTTATAAATTCCGCTTTTATATTCAGTACTTTACGCACGTTTTTAGGCAGGACAATTCTTATCTCCAATTCCATTTTTAAATTGCCCAATTGGCATTTTTCAACCGCTTCATTATATCGAAGCCTGTCCAAAGGATCAATTACGTCAACGAAGGCCTTAAATGATTTCGTATTCTTTTGATTTTTGATTTCAGTGATATTCAAAAATTCATTTGAATAATATGTTTGATTCGTTTTGAGGTCAGTCTCCCAATATCCCATTTTGGCAAGGGCTTCGGCCTTTTCAAGCCGCAGATTTACTTTTTCAATACGCGCTTCATTGTCCATCTGAAAAGTCACATCTACAGCCAGTACAAGTTCAGCCTGAATATTCTGAAAGTTTACTTTATTGCTTTCAACGCGAACAACAATACGTTCGCCATTTTTCTTTACGTGGCGGTAGTGGCCCCGACTGTATCTATCCTTCCCGGATTTTACCAATTTGATAGCCTCGAGTAAGGAAGGAATATCTTCAGAAGGCCGAATATCTTTGATGGTCATTTGAAGAAATTCTGATTTGCTGTATCCGTAATGGCTGATCGCTGCCTCATTCACATCCAAAAAGGCTAAATTATCAATGCTGTAAACCCACATGGGTGTGGGACTTAACTCAAACAACGTTCGGTATTTCTTTTCCGAGGCTTTTAGTTGACCACGAATTTTATTTCGTTCAAGGGTGTATATGATGCTCTTGTGCAAGAGGGAAGCTGTCAACTCATCCTTTAAGAGATAATCCGATGCACCGATGGAAATGGCTTCGATCCCAAATTTCTTATCTGCGAATCCGGTCAGAACGATTACAGGAGCAGATTTGGCACCTTTCACAACCTGATTCACCAGGTCGGCGCCTTCAGCATCGGGAAGTGAAAGATCGAGTAAAATAACGTCAAACTGATATGGTTTCTCCAGGATTTTCCGGGCATCCCGAAGATTTTCTTCACGGTGTATGATGCAATTTTCGCATTCATCACTGAGAAATTCCTTGATCAATACGGCATCGCCCTCATTGTCTTCAATGACGAGAATATTTAGATTGACCCATGGATTCTCCATCAGCCTATGCATTATTGGAATGAGGCAATGTTCCAATGGATATCCAAAAACTTTCTATGCTCGAAATTACAGAGATAAAATCATTGACATTCACCGGTTTTGTAATAAAACAACTGGCGTAATTGCGGTATGATAACAACACATCTTCATCTGAAGATGAAGTAGTTAGAATGATGACGGGGATATGGCGGAGATGATCCTGTGATTTTATTTCGTTGAGAACCTCATGCCCGTTCATTTTTGGGAGATTGACATCAAGAAGAATGAGATCAGGCAGAGGCAAATTGCTGTACGGTTCCTTTTTATGTAAATACTGCACTGCTTCCCATCCATCGCGAACGACGAATACTTCATTTGAAATTTTACCATCACGAAGTGCCTCTGTAGTGAGCATAATGTCACCTTCATTGTCTTCAACGAGCAGTATTCTGATTGGATTCATGGTATCACGGTTTTTGTTGCTTTATTATCAGTTGTTTACAAAGGTTTGGCAACGGTAAAATGGAAGGTGGTTCCAACATTCAATTCCGACTCCACCCAAATCTCACCTTTGTGTACCTCGACTATTTTTTTACATATTGCCAGCCCGATACCGGTACCGGGATAAGCACTCTTGTTGTGCAATCTTTGGAAGATTACGAAGATCTTTTTTTGAAATTGGTTCTCAATTCCGATACCATTGTCGGAAATGGAAAATTCCCAGTGTGTTTTGTTTTCGGTATAACGAATTTCTATAACAGGTGATTCTTCTTTCTTTCGGTACCGAATGGCATTTGCAATGAGGTTTTGAAACAGCTGGAAAAGAGGCGTGGCATAACCATGAATTACAGGAAGATTTTCGAAATGAATATTTGCTTCATTTTCCTTGATTACACTGTCGTTTAAAAGCAGAACATCCCTTACTGTATTATTCAAGTCAACCGTTTTGGGTGCATCTTTTTCCCGGCCTATTCTGGAATAAGCCAGCAGATCGAGTATAATTTGGCGCATTCTACTTGCTCCATCTGTTGCGAAATGAATATACTGATGGGCTCTCTCGTCCAGTTCGTTTTCGTATTTTTTCTGAAGCTGTGTGAGAAAACTCGTCACCATGCGCAGCGGTTCCTGCAAATCATGAGAGGCCACATAGGCAAATTGCTCCAACTCAGCATTGGAAATCGAAAGCAAATGCGCCCTTTCGTTCAACTGCTCATTGAGTCTGATCAGTTGAGACTCATAATTCTTTTGTGCACTGATGTCCTGAATCGCCCCGATCATTCTATAGACCCGATTATTTTTATCGCGCAACTTATATCCACGGTCGGACACAAAGGCGTATTCACCATCCGCTTTTTTTAGCCGGTATTCACTCAGCCAGACTTCTGAGGTTATATCGGTCAGCGCGGCGTTTAATCCATCCTTCACCATGTCCATGTCATCCGGGTGGATCATCGATTCCCATTCTTTTACATCCGAAATATCATCTGGAAAATTGTGGCCAAAGTTTTTTTCAAAAGCCTCCCCCCACAGAATGGTTTTTTTATCGATGTCCCAATCCCAGATGGCATCAAAGGAGGCTTTGCCAGAGAGTTCAAATCGAAGGTTGCTTTCCTTTAGTTCTCTTTCGGCAGCAAACTTTTCTGTTACGTCCACCACTGTGGAAATCATTAAGTTCTGATCGTAGAGCGGTATGTTTTTCGCATTCACTATTTTTTTGGATCCTGTTTGCGTAGTAATTTCAATTCCTTCCCAATTCATGCGTTCCGGATCCCTGCTTTCCATATCACGCCTGATTCTTTCGGCAATAGATGCACGTGTTTCGGGGTCGGGATATACTTTTCCGAAAAATGACACCACATTGGTCAATTCTTCCTCCGGCCAGCCATAAATCTCACAAAACCGTTTGTTTGTAAGCGTAGTTTCCTGATTGTCTATCCTGTTCACAGCAATCCCAATGGGCAGGTTGTCGAGTGCTGTTTCAATAAATCGGTTTCTTTGTGTTAACTCTAATTCATTCAGTTTTTGGTCCGTTATATCCTGTATTGTGCCTTCAAATCCCACCGTATTGTCGGCACCATCTTTTTCCATGGTGCCTTTTTCGCGTACCCATTTGATGTTGCCATTTTGAAGAATGATGCGGTGCTCCGCATCAAAAGGAAGGGAATTTTTAATGGAATTTTTGCGCGCTTTAAGAAATGCCTTGATATCATCCGGGTGTATACTGTTCAAAAAGAAGTCGAATGAAATGGGCTGCTTTTCTTTATCGATCTCCCAAATCGAATACACCTGATCAGTCCAATATATCTCCATGCTTTTAGCATCAACCTCCCAATATCCAAGTTTGGCAATTTTTTGTGCCGTGTTCAGTTTTTCGTTGGCCTCCAGTAATTCTTTCTGATATCTTTTGATATTGGTAATGTCTCGCGAATAACAAGCGACGCCTGCAATTTCATTTTCTATTTCTATGGGATGAATTGAGGTTGAAAACCAGGTCGGGTCCTTTTCACTTGGTTCGTTAGTACGAATATCCAACTGAACCGATTCCCCACTGAGCGCCCGGTTATATAAATTTTGCCAAAGCTTCAAGAATTCATATTCAAAGTCGCTCATCAGCAGATTATCGCCTTGAACGAGATGTTTTCCTGTTTGCGAATACATGCTTTTGAGAAAAGAACGATTGGCCGCGATCAGGTTAAATTTAATGTCAACGCTCCAAATAGAATCTTCTGTAGAATTGATTAAAGCTTCTTTGTCCCGTTTTTCAAATTCTTTTTGCCTTTCCATTTCTTTGCGCTCTGAAATGTCAGAGATAAATCCGAGAAAGTATTCTTCGCCAAAAATCTGTGTGGGTGATATTCCCAACGATACATGTATCTCTGTTCCATCCTTTCGCAATGCTGTGGTTTCAATGATTGTATTCAGAATGGGACCATGTCCGGTTTTGGCATAGTGCGCCATTCCCCTTTTAAGGGCTTTTCGACGGGAAGAAGGAATAATCGTGTTCTGCATATTTTTTCCGATGGCCTCTTCCGCCTTCCAACCAAAGATTTTTTCAGCCATCGGATTCCAGTTGGCTATAATGCCATCATTGTCAATAACGACCACGGCGTCAAGGGCATTGTTGAAGATGTTATTCATCTGCGCTTCACTACTGCGGAGTGCTTCTTCTGTTTGTTTGAGGTCAGTTACATCCTGAATCGTACCACCTATTTTGATCGTTCTGCCTAAATGATCAATAGTTCGTTTTGCTTTTTCCTGAAGATATTTGATGCTGCCATCCTCAAGAATCACCCGATGGGTGTGTTCGTGTTCTCCATCGGTGTGACTAACGCGATTATTAAACGAATCATAATCATCCAGATCTGCCGGATAAAGTCTGCTTATTAAATAATCATAGTCCGCCACCGAATTATTCTGATCCAAATCAAAAAACTTAAAAACTTCTTCCGACCAGTTCAGTTGATCTGTGACTAAATCGTGTTCCCAATACCCGAGTTTGGCGATTGTCTGAGCGGCTTTAAGTCGCTTTTCGGTCTCTTCCCTTTTCAGCGATTCCTCTACGCGTTCGGTTACATCCCGGAAATTGTCCACAATCCCATTGATCAATGGATCATGCAGCATATTGGTGATGGTCGCTTCATACCACCGCCATTCCCCACTTTTGTGTTTTACCCGCGCCACGGATCCGGTCACTGCGAGCCCCGGATTTTCCATGGCTTTTTGTAGAGATCCCAAGATTTCTTCACGGCTATCCGGATGCACGATTTCAAAGATGCTCATCTGCATGGCCTCCTCCTCCGAATATCCAAGTACCATTTCGATGGATGGTGATACATATTTGGTAGCTCCGTCGGCACCAAGAATGGCAATGGCGTCGCTGCCGTGTTCAACCAGGGTTCTGTATCGGCGTTCGCTTAGCAGAATTTCTTCGCGATTTTTAATAAGTTCGGTAACGTCTTTGCAGTTTACAAAAGCACCAACAATTTCTCCACTGGAATTTCTGGCGGGCTGGTAGGCAAGATCTATGTATACTTTGCCTTCAGGCTTCTCAAGCTCTAAATGATAATTTTCTTCGCCACCTGCAAAAATTCTGTCGTAGAGCGCTGGTAATATCGCACGATTTTCCGGCTGCGCATATCGTACAATATCATCACCTACACGAACATTGATATTAAAAAATTTCTTGTAGAGGATATCGAAAGTCCGGTTAAAAGACAAAATTCTTAATGACTTATCAACCAAAATAAACGCTTCCGTCGTGCTCTCCAGGATAATATCCAGAAAGTGATTCGTATTTCCAATTGCCTGAGGTAAATCCAGATTTAATAACTTTTGTTTTGGCAGCACTTTTGGAATGTATACCACTTTATCTTCAAGCTCACCAGCGGGTGAAAAATCGCTGATAGACCAGCCATTCTGCTTGTCAATAATCTTTTGAAGGGTCTTTTTTTCAGAATTAATTAACGAACGGGATAAACGGATCGAGGTATTTTCAAGATGGGGTATGATTTTTTCAATCAGATTCAATCCATCCATATCCACTTGTACAACAATGTAATGCATTTCCGGTAAGGAATGACCAGAACGCCCGGAACCTCTATTTTCAGATATAATTTTCCCTTTTATTTTTGCCATACGCTATTTAAACTGGAATAGAAACTTACGTGCAATGTAATGAACTCATTTAAAAATATAGTCCGATAGGGAACATTGCATTGCATTTTGTTGAAAACCTATGGGGTATCTTGATGCATTGATTTCTCCAGGGACATTATACCTTGTGCTATCTTTGCCGCCATGCAAGAAACCATTCTCATCCTGGATTTCGGATCTCAATACACCCAATTGATTGCCCGTAGAATTCGGGAATTGAATGTATACTGTGAGATTCATCCATTTCACCATTTCCCGGAGGTAGACGAAAACGTGAAAGGTGTTATTTTGTCCGGCAGCCCGTTTTCGGTCCACGATCCGGAAGCACCCCAGATCGATTTGAGCCAGTTTCGCGGCAAGCTTCCGTTGCTGGGGGTTTGTTATGGTGCGCAATACATGGCCCAACAGGATAGCACAGGTGAGGTGCGTAAAAGCAATACGCGTGAATATGGCCGGGCCAATTTGCGATACATCGACCATGAATCCGAACTGTTGCAAAATATGCCCGAAGGTTCGCAGGTATGGATGAGCCACGGCGATACGATCTACAAAATGCCCGATGGTGCTAAGTTGGTAGCGAGCACGCAGGATGTGGAAGTGGCCGGTTTTGCTTTCGCAAATGAAAGAACCTATGGCATTCAATTTCACCCGGAAGTGTATCACAGCACCCACGGCAGTCATCTGCTGAAAAATTTTGTGGTGGACATTTGTGGATGCTTGCAGGATTGGACACCACATAGTTTTGTGGAAAGCACAGTGGCCGGACTCCAGGAGCAATTGGGAGATGATAAAGTGATACTCGGGCTGAGCGGTGGGGTAGATTCTTCTGTGGCTGCCATGCTATTACACCAAGCCATTGGCAAAAATCTCTTCTGCATTTTTGTTGACAACGGTCTTTTGCGCAAGAATGAATTTGAAGAAGTGCTGCACAGCTACAAAGACATGGGCCTCAATGTGCGCGGAGTAGATGCCAAAGCCGACTTCTACGCAGCGCTTGCGGGCATTTCCGATCCCGAAGAAAAAAGAAAAGCGATCGGTCGTGTTTTTATTGAAGTTTTTGACCAGGCAGCCCATGAGGTCACTGACGTGAAATGGCTCGCCCAGGGTACCATTTATCCCGATGTCATCGAATCTGTTTCCGTAAAGGGTCCGTCCGCCACCATCAAAAGTCACCACAACGTGGGTGGCCTTCCTGATTTTATGAATTTGAAAGTGGTTGAACCGCTGCGTTCCCTATTCAAAGATGAGGTGCGCCGCGTGGGCAAAGAACTCGAAGTGCCCGCAGCGATTTTGGGCCGCCACCCGTTTCCCGGACCGGGCCTCGCTATCCGCATCCTCGGCGACATTACTCCTGAAAAGGTACAGATATTGCAAGAGGTGGATTACATCTTTTTGAAAAACCTGAAAGAATCTGGAGAATACGACAATGTGTGGCAGGCCGGAGCCATCCTCTTGCCCGTGCAAAGCGTAGGCGTGATGGGCGATGAGCGCACATATGAAAAAGCAGTTGCCCTGCGCGCTGTTACAAGCACAGATGGAATGACCGCCGATTGGTGTCACCTGCCGTATGCCCTTTTGGGAAAAATATCCAATGAAATCATCAACCGGGTAAAAGGAATAAACCGCGTCGTTTATGATATTAGTTCAAAACCACCTGCCACAATAGAATGGGAATAAAAAATTCTTTTATCAGCACTTATTTTGTTGTTCTGCTCGTTGCCTTTTCGGGTTGCGCTTCCGCGCAAAATTACCAGACGAGAATAGTCGACGGAAAAAGTTATTATATCTATCCTGTGGCACCAGGCAACACCCTCTTCGCCATTTCCCGGCAATTTGCTGTTGAGGTGGATGATTTAGTGAAAGCCAATCCCGGCGCCGATCAGGGTTTGAGTGTGGGACAGGAAGTGCTGGTACCGCAGGATGCCATCGATAAAAAAGTCGCCCGAAAATCAGATATAAAAACTGATGGAGCGTACATTTTACACACCGTTCAAAGGAAGGAAACATTCTTTTCGCTCGCCAAACAATACGGCGTCACGGTAGATCAATTGTCGGAACTCAATCCCGAGGCAGCCGTGAGCCTTTCCACAGGCGCTACCATCCGGATTCCGGTGCAGCAAAGCACCAAAGTAGACTCGGTTTTTCTGGCGCCTGCGCAGAGCGATACGTTCATGGTGCATCAAGTTGCCCGCGGAGAAACACCATACAGCATCGCTAAAAAATATGAAGTTCAACTTGATTCCTTAAACAAGACGAACAACGAATTTCCAAGTGGTCTGCGCGTAGGTCAGTGGATCACCATTCCCAAATACAAAGAGGCCTTTCGGGAACAACTTGAAGCTGCACAAAAACCAGAAATGGGCGGGGGGGTGAACTACAAGGAAGGTTCGCGCAACAAATACAAACTGGCCCTGCTGCTCCCTTTTGAATTGCATCAGAGCGATACCATCAACAAAAGCCTGAGCCAGGGCAAAGACATGCTCGTGCTTACGGAGATCGCCCTTGAATACTACCGCGGCACGCAAATCGCACTCGATTCTTTGCGCAAACTCGGCCTCAACGCCGACGTGTATGTATACGATGTGGGCGAGGATGTGGTAGACGCGCGGGAAGTTTTGCGAAAGCCACAAATGAACGATGTGGACATCATCTTCGGTCCCATGCACAAGGCCAGTCTCGCAGTAATCAGCGATATGACACGGGAGAAAGGTACATACATCGTTTCTCCCAACACGTTTTCAAACGAAGTTTTTGAAGACAATCCATACCTGTTTCGGGTGAATGCATCGCGGGAAACGATGCTTAAATACCTCGCCAATTACGTTGCCATCAACCATGCGAATGACAATGTGGTGATGGTAAACAGCGAAAGATCAAAAGACTGGCCTTTCAGAAATTTGTTTAAAACCTATTACAATGAGGCCGTACAAACCTACCCGAACAAATATTCCGACTCACTTCGCAGCGCCACCAAAGCGGGATTTTCGGATGCCGGAATTTCAAAATGGCTGCGAACGGATGTCAAAAATATCCTTGTCGTTCCTTCCAATGAACTGGCATTTGTAAGTGATTTCATGACACGGTTGTCGCGCCTGAGCGAGTCGAAATACGACATACAGGTGTATGGCCTCGATCAATGGTTGCGCTACGACAACATGGAGGCGGCCTACAAAAACCGGTTTAAGTTGCGTCTTGCTGTGCCCTATTTTGTGGATTATGAGCGTGAGGCTGTGATCGACTTTCTCAAAGAATACCGCGAAAAATACGAGATGGAACCTTCCAAATGGGGTTATGGTTTCCTCGGTTACGACCTGACGCTTTATTTTGGATTGGCCCTTTTGGAAAAAGGGTTGTCCTTTCCAGTAAATATTGGCGACAACCCCATGTCTGGCACTTATACAAATTACCGATTTGGCAAATCGACCACCGGGAAGGATTTTGAGAATAAATCTGTGTACATCATTGAGTATGATGATTATCAAATAAAACGGATCAATTGATGGCTTCGCCGCATCAGGCTGAAATAGCTGAGGCGTACAGAACCATTCAGCGCGACATTTGTGCGGAGATTGCGCGGGTGGATGGCAAAGCTGATTTTATCAAAGATGAATGGATGCGCCCGGAAGGGGGAGGGGGTTTGTCCCGCATTTTGGTCAATGGCGATGCCCTCGAAAAAGCCGGGGTGAATTTTTCTGCAGTGGATGGTGTTCTAACTCCGGAAATGTCCAAAAATCTAAAGGTCGAAGGGGGAAATTTTTTCGCGACAGGTGTGAGCATCGTGATGCACCCGTTCAATCCGTTTGTGCCCATTATTCACATGAACATTCGCTATTTCGAACTCGACAACGGCACCTATTGGTTTGGAGGTGGCATAGACCTTACGCCACATTATGTGGATGCGGATGATGCACATTTTTTTCACAAGACTTTAAAAGCTACCTGCGACCGATTCGATCCCGGATATTTCCCCCGTTTTAAAAACTGGGCGGATGATTATTTTTACAACGAACACCGAAAAGAGACCAGAGGCATCGGCGGTATTTTTTACGATCATTTATCGGAAGATGCCACACATACCAAAACCGATTTGTTCAATTTTTCGCTTGCTTTGGGTCAACTCTTCCCTGCGCTTTACAGCAAATTGATTGAGAAAAACCGATCAAAACCCTTTAGCGAAAGCGAAAAACACTGGCAATATCTGCGCCGGGGACGGTATGTGGAATTTAATCTGATTTACGACCGGGGTACCCGATTTGGTTTGCAGAGCAATGGCCGCGTGGAATCCATCCTGATGAGTCTTCCGGCAGAAGCCCGGTGGGACTACAACCACCAGCCTGCGGAGGAATCCGCCGAAGCTGAAACTTTGTCGCTTTTGAGGAAGGGGATCGATTGGATTTGAAAGTGATATGGTCCTTTCTACGAAAACCCTCCCAAATCCCCGAATCCTGATCCATCTCATCCTTACCCAAATCTCCGAGCAATTCTCCCCTCTTGAGAGGGGCCGGGGGTGTGTCTTTTGAACCCACCAAATCCCCGAATCCTGATCCATCTCATCCTTACTCAAATCTCCGAGCGAGCCTCCCCTCTTGAGAGGGGCGGGGGCTGTGTCTTTTGAACCCACCAAATCCCCGAATCCTGATCCATCTCATCCCTACCCAAATCTCCGAGCGATTCTCCCCTCTTGAGAGGGGCCGGGGGTGTGTCTTTTGAACCCACCAAATCCC
>Ga0105044_10011867_pt1 | contig 11853 bp, 7 predicted proteins | sample MAT01_FD_78092 | JGI IMG/M metagenome (GOLD analysis project Ga0105044, IMG submission 78092) | Freshwater microbial communities from Lake Fryxell liftoff mats and glacier meltwater in Antarctica - MAT-01 | ecosystem: Environmental > Aquatic > Freshwater > Ice > Liftoff microbial mat | place...
CGGCGCTCGGTGCGCAAATAAATGTCGCGATAAATCACCGCCAACAACGCGCCCCCGGCCACGACCGCCAGCAGCCACAACCACGGATGCGACACGTTATCGAATTGCAGCGCCGCCATCATGACGCCGGCTCCCGCTTTGGCTGAGTCGGCTGACTGTAATGTTTCAAACTGATCCGGTTCGCCCACCACGGCTCCAACAACGCCAACCCCAACACCACCGCCAACATCCAATCCCATAACTGAAATCCGCGCCGCGCGTTCAACGACGCCTCGCCCAGCCGGCTCGGATCATCCACGTACGTCACCAACGGCCGACCCGGCAGCAACTCCGCAAACTGCTCCGTCCGATAACTCAAATCCGATTCCACCCCCGCGAGATTCGCCACGAAGAGCGACCCGGTCGGTGCCACCGCATACACCCCGAGCTGCGTCGCATCCGTGAACGCCAGCGGCATGTCCGGATCATCGGTCGGCGTGGCGTGTCCCATCGTCCCATCGGGTTTCTTGATCAACACCGTCTCCGCGCCTTCTGTCGCCGCCACAGACACCGGCACCGGCTGACCCGTCACATAAAACGGTTGCCGGCCCAACGGTTCCTGCGCCAAATACCCCACCAACCGATGCACCCACGGCAGGAACGCCGGCCGCACCGCGAAATTGTTCCAGTCCCGATCCCCACTGCTCGCAAACAACATCACCCGGCCTTTCCCAAACGGTTTCTCGCACAACAACGGCGCGCCGGTGTTGGCCACCATCAACGCCCCGCCCTCCGGCAACTCCAACCCCCACGACCGCCGCAACTCCACGCCGGTCAACGTCGCAAATCGCGGATCCGCAAACGCCGCCAGCGCCGGGTTCTCGTAATCCATCGCTCCAATCGTGAGCGTGTTCGTCTCCACTGTCGTCAATCGCGCCGGTAACAACCCGCCGTGCAACCGTGACGGCGCCGCGAGAAACTCATTGTAAAATCGCGCCTCCACCCGGTCCCCTAGAAACACCCACAACGCTCCGCCGCGATCCACATACTCCTCCAACTTCTCCACCGCCGCCGGCGCCAGTGATTCCACATTCGCCAAAATCACCAGACCCGGCCGCGTCGCCGCCAACGCCTCCGCCACCCCACCCGGCCCCACCTCCGTCACCTGCACCGCGCTCTTGTCCGTGCCCGTGGCGCCGAGCGCCGTCTTGAGAAAAAACAATTCATCCAACCGCGCCACCTGCGACGGCGCGCCATTCACCGCCAAAACCGAGATCGCCGCCAACACGTCGAACGCGAAATATCGCCGATTGTCCGCGGCAAAATTCTCGTCCAAGATCTCCACATACCCGCGCTGCCAGCCGCCGCGCGCAAACGTATGATGCAACAACGGCGCCGCCCACCGACCCGGCGCGATCGGCTCCAGACGTTGCTGCGCCACTTTCTGCCCCTCCACATACAACGCCACCTCCGTCCCGCGCGCGCCGGGACTTTGGTTCTTCACCAGCGGCCGGATCGCAAACGGAATCCCCGCCATCGGCCGCGCTGCGCCGAGTTGCAGGGCCGTCACCGACAAATTCTCGACCTGCGGCGGGCGAACGCTCACACAGAAAAACAGCACTTCGCTCGTCCCGCGCGCCGGCAACTCCGCCAATTCCCACCCCGACCGTTGCCAATCGCTCAACACATACACCTCACGACTGTTGGCCGGCCCCGTCCGCGCCACCTCTTCCGCCCGCGCCACCGCCCCGGCCAGGTCCGTCCCCAACGCGCTGACCGTCACCCCGTCCAACGCCTGCCGCACATCACCCCACGCTGCCGTCGGTTCCGGGAACAACACCGTCGGTCCCGCCGCGCGCCGGCTCGCCAGCACCAACGCCGCCCGATCGCCCGGCCGCAATCCCGCCAACACTTCCCGCCCCGCCACACGCGCTCGTTCCAATAAACTCACCCCGTCCACGACGTACCCCATGCTCGCCGAATCATCCACCACCAGCACCACGTTGCGCGTGCCGGTCAGGAACGCCCGACCGCGCGGCATCACAATCGGCTGCGCCAACGCCATCGCCAGCAACGCGAACAACGCCATCCGCGCGAGCAGCAAGCCGACCTCCTTCAACTTGCTCATCCGGTAGGAACGCAAAAACTGATCCGTGAAAAACCGGGTCGTTGAGAATTGCATCTTCTTCTGCCGGCGCGACCGCGACAAATGCACCACCAACGGAATCGCCGCCGCCAGCAACCCCACCAAAAAGAGCGGTGAGAGAAAGGTGAACATTTAGCCGGTGCTCTCCCGCCGGGACAGGTAGGCGCCCAGAAACGTGTCGAACGGCGTGTCCGTCCGCGCCAATTGATAATCAATCCGCGCCGCTTCGCAACCGGCCCGCACCGCGCCGAGATGCGCCGCGACGCCTTCCAGGTACGCCTTGCGAAACGCGCGCGGGTCGCTGATGACTTCCCGGCGCGATTCCAAATCCTCGATGCTCGTGATGTCGTCGAACGGAAACTCCAGCTCTGCCGGGTCGAGGATGTTACAGACGATGACTTCGTGTTTCTTGTGGCGGAAATGTTTGAGCGCCTCGACCAGCTTGCCGGCATCGTCAAAAAGATCGGAGAGCACCACCACCAGCGCGCGCCGTTTGATCGTCTCGGCGAGTTGATGAAACGTCTCGCTCAGATTCGTTTCTCCGCCGGCCGTGTTTTCCTCCAACCGCTCCATCAACACCCGCAGATGCCCGGTGCCCTGCCGGGGCGGGATGTGCGCGCGCACGCCGGTATCGTACGTGATCAATCCCACCGCGTCGTGCTGCATCGTCATCAGATACGCCAGACTCGCCGCCAGAAACGATCCGTACTCCAACTTCGTCACCGCCCCGCTGTGCCGGTAATTCATCGAAGCCGACTTATCGAGCAACAGGTAACACCGCAGGCTCGTCTCTTCCTCGTACTGCTTCACGTACAACTTGTCCCGCCGCCCGAACACCCGCCAGTCAATGTGCCGCGGATCCACCCCCGGCGTGTACTCGCGATGCTCCGCAAACTCAATCGAGTACCCCCGATTGGGCGACCGATGCATCCCCGCAAAATACCCCTCCACCACCAGCCGGGCCGCGAGGGAAAGGTTCTTCAACCGACTTAATGCCGCCGGGTCGAGGTATTTGTAGGAAGAAGCCGCCATATCAACCATCACCTTCGAAATCGCCCTCGTCGTCGTCCTCGTACTCGGTCGTTTCCTGCCACCGGCCAAACCGAGGACGAGTGGGGATTACGCGTATGCCTCCGCCTTCGGTTCCCCCACCGTATCCAACAATTTTTCCACCACCTTGTCGCTGGTCATGCCCTCGGCTTCGGCGTGGAAGTTGGTGATGATGCGGTGCCGCATGACGAGCCGGGCCACGTCGCGCACGTGGGCGCAACTGACGTTGTACTCCCCGGCAATCGCCGCGCGCGCTTTGGCGCCCAGGACCAGATATTGCACCGCGCGCGTGCCGCAGCCCCAGTTGACGAATTCCTTCGTCACCGCCGGCGCGATCTCATCGCCGGGCCGCGAGGCGCGGGCGAGGTTGACGGCATAAAGCGCGACGTGATCGCTGATCGGCAATTTGCGGACGATCTGTTGCAGCTTGAGAATGTCCGCACCACCGAGAATCTTCGCGAGCGTCACTTCGACATCGGCAGTCGTCGCCTTGGCGATCTGCAATTCATCCGCCGGCTTGGGGTAGCCGATGCGGATGTCGAACATGAACCGGTCGAGTTGCGCTTCGGGCAGCGGATAGGTGCCTTCCTGTTCAATCGGGTTCTGCGTCGCCAGCACAAAGAATGGCCGGGGCAAATCGTACGTCTGCCCGCCCACCGTCACCTGCAACTCCTGCATCGCCTGTAACAACGCCGCCTGCGTTTTCGGCGGGGTGCGATTGATTTCGTCGGCGAGCAGGATGTTGGCGAACACCGGGCCTTTCACGAACCGGAACTTCCGCGTCCCGCTCGCCCGGTCTTCCTCGATGATCTCCGTGCCGGTAATGTCCGACGGCATCAAGTCCGGCGTGAACTGGATGCGATTGAAATCGAGATCAATCGCCTGCGCAATCGTCCGCACCATCAGCGTCTTGGCGAGGCCGGGGACGCCGATCATCAAGCAATGGCCGCGCGCGAAGATCGCCGTGAGCAAATCATCCACGATCTGTTCCTGACCGATGATGACCTTGGCGATTTCCGATTTCAGTTTGCGGCGCGCATCGCCGAGCCGGGCGATGGCGTCCAGCTCGTCGCTCGTGGCCACGGCCGGGGCGGCGGACATCAGGGGATTGGGAGTGGTTTTCATGATTAATGTTGGAGGGCGTACGCCACGATGTTGAGGGTTAACGCGCGGCAGCCGGCGGCATCGTAGCCGTTGCCGAACGGGTCGCTGACTTGTTTGAGCTGCGTGACGGCGTCGTTCTTGGAGTACACCAGCACGTAGCGGTCTTTGATTTTGATGCCTTCGAGTTCCGGCGCGCGCGGCGCGCCCGATTGCCGGTCGCGCAATTCCGTGATCTTGGTCAGCGAATGAAACAACGCATCCTCCGCCGGCACCGCCGCGAGCGGCTGATCGGGAAACATCCGTTTCACCAATGCCCGCGCATGCCGGTCGAACTCGGCGTACCCGGAGCAGTTGTTCAGGAACAGAAACCCGCCCGCCTGCAAATGCCGGCGCAGCGCGCCGACTTCGTCATCCGTCAATTGCGGGTCGCGAAAGCCGGTCAGGAAAAGAAACGGATACTGCGCGATCTGCGACTCGACCGGGTCCACTTCTTTCAGATCAAACCCCACCGCCAGCGAGGATTCATTGGCGAGATGGCGCAACCATTGATAGAGACTGTTCGGGTCTGGATTCCAATCGCCGTTGTGCCGCAGCACGGCCACCGTAAATTGCTGGCGGGCCCGGTCGGTGGGCGCTTCCACCGTGCGCGTGACCGCTTCCGCCTCGGCGACCTGTCGCAGCGCGGACACATACGCCGCCAGATTGATCCCCAGCCGGATTGCGTCACCCGGAATGATCGCCTGCGTGCGCGGCGCGTCCGGCACTTTCACCGACGAAGCCGGTGCGTAAAATTCATCCCAACCGCACGTCATGTCGTACGGCGAAAGAATCACGGCGGTCCGGGTGCCGATATTCATGCCGAGAAACTGCGGCGGGCCTTGCGTGGAATTTTTCCAGCCCCCCTCCACGGCGAAATAATGGACGTTCGCATACGGGTAATACGCGCGGTAAATCGGATGATCCACTTGCAGCATGTCGAACGATCGCTTGGGAAACATCAACCGCACTTCGCGCACGAACGATTCCGCAAACGCCGGGCTGCCCAACGCCGCATCCCCGAGCAACGACCCGCCGTTGTAGATATAGTCCGCCAACGCCGCGCGTTCTTCGTCGGAAAAACTGAATGTCTGATACCCCGTGATGTAGAGCAACGGAATCCGCACGGGCTTGCCGGCTTTGAAACCGGCCACCACTTCGCTCAACGGCACCACGCGTTGCCCGTACCACAACCCCACCTGCCCGCGCACGTGGCGCAGCAGATTATCAATGTCGCCGGGGTTCGGCATGTAATCCTGCGTCGTGCCATACGCCAGCCGGCCCATGAACAACGGCGCTTGCGGCTCGGCCTTCGGCTCGCTGCGTCGCAACGGCGTCAACGGCAACGGCAGAGGCACGATCGCTTCCGACGAAGTCTGGCGCTGCGGCGATTTGCGCGGCGGCGGCCCGATGGTGCCGAGTTGACGTTCGGCCGCCAGCGCCACGCCGGCGATGAGCAGGAACAAGACGAATGTTTTCATGGTAACACCTCGCGCATCCGCACACCCGGGGTGGGTGCCGGCAATGTGATCCGTCCTAAATTGATTTGCGGATTCTCCGGCGTCGGCCGCAACCCGCCCAATCGCGGATCAAACGTGATGGAAAGTTTATCATACCGGGCGCGTTGAAACCGTTCTCGATGATACACCGTGAACAATTCTTCCGTCACCTTGATCCACGTCTCATCGGGCCGCTCGAACCGGTACCGTTCCGCCCGCCAAATCACCTCACCCGGCTGGGAGTTCACATAAGATTTGGTGCGCAGTTTGTTGATGATCACGACGGCGTGCTGAATGTTGCCGGCCACGGCGAGCACTTCCACCTGATCCTCAAACTGGTTCAGCGTGCGCACCTTTTCCCGCAGCAACGCGGCGTCTTCCGCCGTGAGCGGTTGCTCCTCTTCGTAATCCGACCGCGGAACTCGCATATTCACACCCTCCAACATCGCCGCCTCCGCAAACTCAATGACACAATCATACTCTGCCCCGAACGGAACGCGGTCAATCACGAATCCCCCCGTCACCGGCTCCACCTGCGCCCGGTATTTCTGTCCCGAACCGCGCTCCACCGCCACCACGCTCCGCACCGACTGCGCCGGCGCCACCGTCCCGGCGATCTGCCCATGCTCCGCCGCGCTCACGCTGACGACCATCACCGCCCACAGCATTCCGAGTAATTTCATCGTTGATACGCCGGCAAAAAGTGATTGTAGATTTCCAGAATCAAACAGGCCATCGCCGTCGAATAAATCTTCTCCGTTCCCACCTGGGACGGATTCAGTTCCTGCTGGCTGTCCGCCGGCGTGTCCCAACTGCCATCCGCGTTCTGCTTGCTCAACAACAAATCGCGGATGCGCGGATGATACGACTCCCACGCATTCCCGCCCGCCTGATAGTGCGCCTGCACCGCGTAGTAGTGGTAATAATAAAAATACGATACGCCCCCGCCGCCCCAGCCCACCGGCACCTTCGCCAAGTACGCCAACGCCGGCCCAATCCGCTCATCCTTCTCGTGCCCCAGCAACTGCAACGACAAAATCCCCGCCGCCGACATCTGCGGATTGCGTCCGCCGCCGGCTTGGTACGAGAACCCGCCGTCCGCCGTCGCATTCCCGCGCACGTATGCGGCTGCCTTGGCCAACGTTTCCTGTGGCACCGGAATCTCCGCGTTATTCGCCGCCCGCAACGCCACCACCTGCATCACCGTCACGCTCAAATCCTGATCCCCCGGCCGTGGCGCATACCGCCAACCGCCCGACGGCGATTGCGCCTGCACAATCAAATCTACCGCCTTCCGCAACGCCGCCTCCACCTTCGGATCGAAATCCATCCCGTACATCTCCGCCAACGCCAACGTCGCCAACGCATGAATGTACATCGTGCTATCGGTCCCCGGAGTCTTACCGATGTACCCCGACGGTTTCTGCGACGCCACGATGTAATTCCGCGCCCGCTCCAACACATCCCGATACGGCCCCCGGCCCGGCGTCTGTCCCCGCCCCATGAACGCCAAACACGCCAGCCCGTTCACCGCATTGCTGTCGAACCACGCCCCATCGGCCCGCTGTTTCCCCGCCAAATACACCAACCCGCGATCCACCGCCGTCTGCACCCGCTGCACCATCGCCGCATCCGCGCTCGCCGCCGTGTCTTGAGCACCAGCCGGACGAATCACGACACACAGCAGCAGAACAAAACACGCAATCCGAATCTCCCATCTCCCATCTCCCATCTCAAATCTCCTCTTCATGCCAACCCCCGCAATCGCCGCAACCCCACATCCACCGCGTACACCGTAATCAACAACACCGCCACCAACCAATTATCCCACAAACTCGCCTCATGATGCACCGCGATCACCCGCGGCTCCCCCTGCAACTGCGCGACGATGTTCGTGAACGCCCCCACCTCCACCAACGCCCCGCCCGCCGCCCGCGCCATCTCCGCCAACGTCCCGCGATCCACAAACGGCTGCCGCAACTCCGCCGCGTTCTCCACCACCGCCACCTCCACCGCCAACGCCCGCGCCGGGTCACCCTCATCAAACGCCACCCGATACGACCCCGCGCTCGCCGGCGTAAAACTCCCCACAAACCGGCCCGCTCCCGCCGACTCCGCCGTCAACTCCACCACTCGCGACGTTTTCCCATCGCTCACCGTCACCGGCAACCGGCGCTCCGCGCGCGGCGTCCCATCCGCCCCCACCGCCACCAACTCAATCTGCGCCGGCTCCTGCGGTTCCAACCGCACCGGCCGCACCTCCAACGTGCTCTGCCGGTTCGTCGCGTCCTTCCGTGCCACAAACCGGATCGCCTGCCCCCAGAACCGATAAAAAAATCGCTCGCCCACATGTTGCCGCCACAACCACGTCGCATCCGTCCCCACAAACATCACCTGCCCCACCCCGGCCGACTGATACGCAATCAACGGCAACGCCCCGCGCGTCCCGCTCACCGACGAATTCCACGCCAACACCGTCGCCCCCGGCGCGGATCGCTCCGCCGCCGCGCACCACTCAAACGGCGGCAAATTCGCCCACACCGCCCGATTCCGCTCCGCCGTGTCATCCAACCGCAACACCTCGTGCAACATTCCCTCCGGCGACAACTCCACCCGAAACGGCCGATACGCCGGCGCCACCACCCCGGCCACGCGCGCGCGCAATCGCACCGGCAACAAATCCATCAACGACTCCCCAAACGCCTGCGGCATGAACAACGGCCCGCTCGCCACAATCAATCCCACGCCCTCCTTCCGCACCGCCTCCGCCAACGCCCGCACAAATTCCGCGCTCAACAATCGCGGCGATGCATCCCCCAAAATCACCGTGTGATACTTCGCCAACTCCGCCACCGTCACCGGCAACGCGCCCGCCGCCTGCTCGGCCGGCCACCGTCGCCATTCCGTCTCCAACACAATATCCGGCCGCCCGGTCTCGCGCCCCCCCAACCCATTGTCCCGGCGCATCGCGTTCTTCAAATATCGAAAATCCCAGCGCGGCAACCCCTCCACATACAACACCCGCACCTTCTCCCGGCTCACCCGCACCAAGGCCGTGTCCGTGTTATTCGCCCGCAAATACTCCGGCTCCTCCGCCAACGCCGGCACCCGCACCGACAAATACCGCGCCCCGGCCACCTTCGCTTCAAACGCCAACTCCACCTGCTGCTGCTCCGCCCCCCGCAACACCACCTGCCGCGAATCCAACAACGTCGCCCCATCCCACACCTGCACCGTCGCCGATTTTCCATCCAACCCGCGCGACGCAATCGTCGCCATCACCCGCGCCGTATCGCCCAACGCCAACTGCCCCGACGTGCTCACATCCACCACCGCCACATCCCGCGCCACCGCCGTCGAACCCACCGGCACCGCAAACACCGGCACGCCCCGGCTCGCGGCCCGTTGCGCTGCCTCCACCGGCGACGGCCCGCTCGTGTTCTGACCGTCCGACACCAACACCACTCCCGCCAACGGACTCCCGCCGGCCTCATCCAACACCTGCCCCAACGCCTCCCCCAGCGCCGTCCGCGCCCCGCCAAACCGCTGCACCCGCAACGCAAACTTCGCCGGCACCGCGTTCGTCTGCTCCCCCAACACCGTCTCCGCCAACTTCAACCGCGTGATCCGATTCAACGCCTTCCGCGTCTCCGCATCCACCGCCGGATACCCCGCCGCCCGCGCCACACTCACCAACTCCTCCTCCGACTCAAACGGTCCCGCCGGCAATTCCATGCTCGCTGATTCATCCAGCAACACCGTCACCACCGGCTTCCGTTCCTGCTCATAATCCAATCGCAAATACGGCCCCGCCAAAATCACCACCAACAACCCCAACACCGTCACCCGCGTCGCCGTCAACGCCCGCACCAACCACCGCGGCACCGCCCCCAAATTCGCCTGCTGCCGCCGGTAGATCCACACTCCCAACGCCGCCACCACCGGCAACCCGATCACCAACGCCCACGGCTGCTGCCACGCCCAACGCGCCTCCGCCAACCGCCCCACAATCTCGGCCGGGATCCCCAACGAGTTCATCAAACCGCCCAGCACCGTCATGGCGCCCGCACTTTCGTCAACTGCTCAAAATAATTCCGAATCAACTCCCGGTACGCCGCCGGCCCTTCCTCACGCATCCCCTGCAACAACTCCTCCCGCACCCGGGGCGGCAACGCCAAAATCACCGTCCGCGTCCGCACATCCAACGCCGGCACATCGCCCCCGCTGCTCAACCGCCCACTCAGCCCCATCCCCAACGACGCCGGCCCACCCCGCTGCCCTTGCCCCTGTTGACCGCGCGCCTGCGCCGCCATCTGCATCGCCCGCTGCATCTGCGCCGACTGCAACGCCTGCTGCAACTGTTGCCCGGCTGATTGCTGACCAGCCGATTGCGCCTGCGCCAATTCCTGCCGCATCCCGGCCACCGATTGCTGATCACTCGTCGCGCTCTGCTGCGCCAGATTCATCTCCTGCATCCGCTCCCAACCGCGCGACCGCTCCGGCTCACCCGCCGGCTGACCATCCGCCGCGCGCGGCGTCCGCGCCACCGGCCGCAACTTGTCCGCAAATCGCGGATCCAACTTCGGCCGCGGCCCGCCCAACGCCGGCGCAAACACCGGCTCCTCTGATTCCTCCGCCGTCTTGGGACCGGGCGTGCCGGCCTGCGCGGCCGGGTCCTCCGTATCTTCTTCCCGCGGCGGCACCAGCACCTCACCGTGATCCGGCGTCCACGGCTGCGCCGGGAATTGCGGCTCGCGACGCATTCCCCGCACCTCGCCCGGCTCCTGTAATTGTCGGACCGCTTCCAGCGTCTGCTCAATCTGCTCCGCCAACGCCTGCTGGGCCGGCTCCGGCGCGCCCTGTTCCAACATCTGCATCTGCTCCGCCTGAAACCGTTCCAACTGCGCCATCAAATCCGCCAACGCCGCCTGCAACTGTTGCAACTCCGCATCCGCCATCCGTCCCTGCGTCTGCCACTGCGCCGACTGCAACGCCGCCAACGCGCTCGCCGGATCGCTCGCCAACTGCGCCGTCGCGGTGGCGGTTTCCTGCGCGCTCTCATTCACCGCCTGCAACCCCTGCATCGCCTGCTGATTCAGATCCTGCAACCCGGCGACGTCCGGCGCGCCGCTCTGCGCCAACGCGCCCCGCAAATCCTGCATCGGCGCCACCGCCATCTGCGCAAACGCCTGCTGCAACAAGCGCAACTGATCCGTCATCTGCGCCGGCACCAGCGGCGATTGCCCGGCTTCCTGCAACGTCGCCGCCAACTCCGTCGCCATCTGCTGGGCCTCCCCGGTCTGCTGCTGCTGCGTCTTCGCCAACTCCGCCAACCGCTTCTGCAATCCTTCCCACAACTTCGCGTTCGGCCCGTCCAACACCGCCCGCGCGAGCAAATTCGTCAACGCCTCCGTCGTGGCCGGCGTCGGACGATCCGCCGTCTCCTCCGCCAATTGTTCCAACAACGGCGCGTACCGCACCGCCAACTCGCCCAATTTGCTCTGCATCGTCTGCTGCGCGCCCAGCAAACCGGTCAACCGCTGCGACCACGTCTCCTGGCGTTCCTCCAGCCGTGTCAACACCCGGTCCGCCGACTCGTTGTCGGCCACGACGCGCAACTCAAACTCGCGCGACACCGTGACTTGTCCCTTCCCATCCCGCGCCTCCGCCCGGTAACGCACCGCTTCGCCGAGCTTCAATCCCAACGCCGCCACGTCCAATGTCCCCGCCACCAAATCCGCGCTCACCGGGCTGTCAAACTTCCGCAACACCCACCGCTGCTCCCCGGCCACCAACACCACTTCCGCCAACCCAAAATCATCCGACGCCGCCACCATCACCGGCAATTTCCCTTTCACCCCCAAGGCCACATCCGTGCCCGGTCGCTCAATCGTGATCTGGGGCGGCTGATCCGCCACCACCGTCACCCGACCCGGCTGCATCGGTTTGTTCGCGTACCCCAACTCATTCCGCAGCTCCACCCGGTAAAATCCATTGCTGACGAGCGGGAACCGCCCCACCCACAGCCCGTTGCTCCCG
>Ga0105044_10011870_pt1 | contig 11847 bp, 9 predicted proteins | sample MAT01_FD_78092 | JGI IMG/M metagenome (GOLD analysis project Ga0105044, IMG submission 78092) | Freshwater microbial communities from Lake Fryxell liftoff mats and glacier meltwater in Antarctica - MAT-01 | ecosystem: Environmental > Aquatic > Freshwater > Ice > Liftoff microbial mat | place...
AAGCAATCAGAAATCAAAATCACCAGCCCACGCCGTCGAAGTTGGGCCGCCAGACCGCCCAAGACGACGCTTAATTCGGTCTCGCCTCCGGGTGGTCGCCGTAGCAACGCCGCAAAGATCGCTTGCAAGTGCGACGGGCGACTTCGGGGAGGCAGGAATTCTGTCACCTTGGTGTCAAACATCGCCAGCCCAACGCCGTCTTGCTGACCGATCATCAGATAGGCGAGCGATGCGGCCAGGCGAACTGCATATTGGTATTTTGACAAGCCGCCATCTCGCGACGCATGGCGAGACCCGCGGTAGCTCATCGAGCCACTGCAATCGACAACCAATGTCGACCGAAGATTGGTCTCTTCTTCAAATTCGCGGATGTAAAGCCGATCGGTTTTCGCAAAGACCTTCCAATCGATCGCGCGAATCTCGTCACCCTGGACGTACGGCCGGTGCTCTTTGAACTCGACGCTGTACCCTTTGTGCGGCGAGCGGTGCAAGCCCGAGCAAAAGCCCTCCACAACTTGACGCGCGGTCAGTTGCAGACCGCTGATACGATCTCGTTCCGAGGGTGAAAGGATGTCACCAACATGCATGATAGGTCCGCCTTAACGCTGCGAACCGGTGGGCCTTGGGACTTCGCGAAGAGCGCGTGTGATGAGATCGTCGGTCGACATCCCTTCGGCTTCGGCAGAAAATGTCGGCACCAAGCGGTGGCGCAGGACCGGAAAGGCGAGCGACTCGATATCGGCAATCGTGACATGGTGACGACGATGCAGCAACGCTCTCGCCTTACCGCCCAGAACAAGCTGCTGGCAGGCGCGTGGCCCAGGACCATACTCGACGTACTGCTTCACCCAAGGGACGGCCGATGTGTCTTTGGGCCGGAGTGCGCGTACCAAGTTCAACACAAATTGTTTGACGTTATCCGGCAAAGGCACACTGCGAACGACCTGTTGAAAGCGAATGATTTCTTCGCCATCGATCACGCTTTTGATTTTCTCCAAAGCACCACCGGTCGTGCGATCGATGATTTGGCCTTCTTCATCGCGACTGGGATAGTTGACGACGACATGAAACAGAAATCGGTCGCGCTGGGCTTCGGGAAGTGGGTAGGTGCCTTCTTGCTCAATCGGATTTTGGGTCGCCAGAACAAAAAACGGTTCTTCGAGGCGGTACGTTTTACCGCCTGCCGTGACTTCGTGCTCCTGCATCGCTTCTAGCAGGGCCGCTTGAGTTTTTGGCGGAGTGCGATTGATCTCGTCGGCGAGGAGGACTTGGGTAAAGACCGGCCCTTGCTGAAACACCATTTCGCGGCGTCCCGTCTGGGGATTCTCTTGAATGATGTCCGTGCCGGTGATGTCGCCAGGCATCAGATCCGGGGTGAACTGGATCCGTCGGAATCGCAAGTCCATCGATTCGGCTAATGAGCGGATCATCAGCGTTTTTGCGACTCCGGGAACGCCTTCGAGCAAGCAGTGCCCGCGTGCCAGCATCGCGATCAGTAACTGCTCAATCACATCGTTTTGGCCAACAACGATTTTCCCAAGCTGCTCGCGAACAGCATGGCAAGCGTCGACAAGTTTCGCTGCTCTTGCTAAATCATCTTCGTCAATTGTGGTTTGAACAGGCGGCGGAGTCGTTGCCATAGATGGGGTCGGCCGTGGATTGCGGTTTTTTTTGGCTCAAGGCGGGATAGCAACCATTAGAACTGCTGATTGCCCGAAAATCAAATAGATATCAGTCAAGAAACGGCTCCATTACCGATTTGGACTCAGAAAACTCCCGGCCTGGAAAATTTTCTGGGCATGGTGCTGGTGCCTTTGCACGCTCCAAATGAATGGAAATGCGGGCCGATTCTTTCGTTTCGCGAGCTTCAAATCAGAAACTTACGCGCCAAAGTCTAGAATCAGTTTGACGGCGGGTGTACAGATCGTGAATAATGTATTTGCTCAGCAACTACTCTCTAACGTGAATTGGATCGATTGTGACACGTCGTACCACGCACCAGCGGCACCATCGCCGCTCCGCAACCCATCCAGCACAATCACGATCCTCGCGGCCTGTTGTGGCGATTGCGGCCAATGGCAAGAATGCAAGTCAATGGCATTCCGCAGCCCGCAGTCGAGCGAGCTGGTTTTTTGCCGGCCTAGTTTTCGCGACCGTTACATTTGTGATGTCTCAAGCGTTCGGCCAAGCTCCCGCGTTCAAGAGCGAGAAAATCGACGAGGCACTGTTGACGAAGCCAGCCATTGCCGCAATGGACCAAGCCAGAAAAGAGGCTTCAACCATTAAAGATTTGACGCAATGGCCAAAGATGGGTGCATTTGATGCGTATTACAAGAAGTATTTGTCCAGCAAAATGAAGGACGAAGAATATGTGAGTGAAGTCGGCACGATCTCGCATTCGATGCTGGAAGACTTGGACAAGGCATTAAACGCAAAATCTCCCGCCGCATCGCTGATCCACAAGCACATCATCGAACTTGCCAAGTCGGTTAGCTCCGCCAACTATCACCCGGCCGCTCGAATCAACGCAACCTTGATGTTGGCCCTTATCAATGACGCGCCTGAGGACAAGGGGGCGAAGAAACCACCGGTCCCCGCTGCCGACGCATTATCGCCGTTGGTCACGCTTTACATGAACCCCAATTCGCCCGATGCCGTGAAAGCAGTCGCGCTCCAAGGCGTGGCTAGGCACGTTTCACTCAACGCGGTTAAGAACCCAAGGGCGCGGGACATCGTCGTAAACTTGATGCGAGAGCTGGTCAAGGCTGAGCCGCCTGCTGGAAGATCAGTCGGTGCCCACGCATTCATGCAGCGGTATGCGGTTGATATTCTCAGCATGCTGGCTGACCCCAATAAGTCGCCGGAAACAGCGCAAACTCTTGTCGCACTAAGCACCAACAAAGATAAACCAAGCTTGATCGCGGCCTATGCGGCATCTAAATGTGCTGCGATTAAACCTGGCACGCAAAAGCTTGAGAAATTGCCTCCCGTCCTCCAAAATTGGGCAGCGCGAGCGGCTGATACGGTCGACGGCGAAATTGCCAGAATCAACACGCTTACCGCGCCCGTCGCCGTTCGCGATCAACCCGCGATGCCGGTCGCGGATGCGGTTGCCACGAATAGCTCGCGCAGCGGCGGATATGGATCAGAAATGGAAGGCATGGGCATGAGCATGGGTAGCGAAAGCATGGGCATGTCCATGAGTGGCTCTGAAATGGATCCAAATTACGGCATGGAAATGGGCATGGGGATGGGCATGGGCATGGGAATGGTCCCACAAGCCAAGCCGCAACCGGTAGAAGTCATTGCTTCTCGACGCAGGATCAACCATGTTTTGCAACAATTGCAACTTGGAGTCACCGGCCAAGTCGCAATCGGGGAACCGAAAAATCCGGCTGGCTTGGTTGCGGCTGCCGATCCAGCGGACAAAGTTGCCTTTACGACTTGGATAACCACGATCGGCGAAGTGGTCACGGCGATAAACGTTGACACCCTTGATGATCGCACAAAGTTCCTTGCTGAGCTTGCGGTTCAATCTGCTGTGTTGCGAAAGTTGTCGGGATTAGTCGTCGATCCAACAGCCAAGCCTGCTGCAGCCAATACAGCAATGGTTGCACCATTAGACGGGCTAGACCCGCTTGCCGCGCCGCCAATGGATGCTCCCGTTATTAACGCAGCTCCCGCAACAGCGCCTCTTGTCGGTGTACCGGCCGCAGCTCCCGTACCGGCTGCTAGCCTCTAACACTACATTCCGTCGACATGCGGTGCAGTCAAGAGCCTGGGGCATATTCCCCTGGCTGTTGTTTCGGTAGCCCGCTGCGTAAGCCAGGAACCGTGTAAGAGTATTCGGTGGGACGTGAATCTCAATACTTTGGTATCGGCCATCGTTTATTTGCGACATCACATGGATGCGTCGATTGGCAATATCAACAATTCAGTATTCCGCGATTCCGCCTGCTGCGTACAAGTCCGCTTTTTCTCGCAGATCGGTGGACAGCAAACTGTCCGCGACATCAATCAGTAGCATGACGTCACTCGCCGCCGGTCGTTTGCGCCCGTAACGCCCGGGGCGAAGCCATGCCAAGTCGGGTTCGGGACGATTGTCGTCACACATGAAACCGCATTGCACTTGGATGCTGCAAAACTGTCGACTGGTATTTTCGTATGACCAATCCGTCAAGTATCGAATGTAGTCGTCGTGGATTGGACCTGCAGGATTCATAAACCGTATTTCTTCGTGAATCAATTCGATTTTCATCGGCCCGATTCTGTCAAAAGCACCTCGCTCGACCATCGAATCAAAATCGGCACCGGTTAGTCTGGTGATCCTGTCTTTGACGCCTGCCGATCTATTGCTGCCGATCTATCAAAGATAAGAAAGAATGGATACTTCTCGCAGAGCGTCATACTGTCGGGATTTTGCGAAGGATCTCGAAATGCAGATCAATTAGTAACTATCACGCAGCGCGGCGAAGGGGTGGGGATTCGGGTTGGATGTGCTCGCCCAGCGTTTCAATCTCAAGTCGCAGCAGCCTCGACGCCACGTCCTTGGCGGTTGGACGATCGGCGGGGTGCTTGGCGATCATCTCGGAAATCAACTCGGCAACCGCGTCAAGCGATTCGAGATTCTTGACCGTCGGCCCCGTCCAGGCCAGCAGTTTCAATAGCACTCGACCCAGGGCAAAGACATCGGCTGCGGCTGAGGCGGTCGCGTCACGGTCGTCCAACAGTTCGGGTGCAGCATATGGTGGAGTGCCGAGAAACTCTTGGTGCATTCGCGTTCCCAATTGTCGCGCGAAGCCAAGGTCAAGCACAGTGAGATGCCCATGCATTCCAACATACAAGTTCTCCGGCTTTACGTCGCCATGAAGCCATGAAGCCAAATGCAACGCTGCTAATCCCTGTGCAGCTTGGCGAGCCATCCACAGAACAACAGGCAGAGGTTGAGGCGTGGAAGCTCGTAAGAGATCAGCCAGTGTCGATCCAGTCAGCCGTGGCATGATCAAGAACGGTTGTACTGAATGTAGTGACGAATCGAGCACGACAATCAAGTTCGGATGAGAAGTTGCCGTCGCCGCGTTCGCAAACCGAGTCAGTTGCGCGCTCGAAGCGTCTCGGTTTTCGCGTGCGAGCGGGACTGTCCGCAACACGTAATCGTATCGAGGGCTGCCAGCAGCATCGGCGGGCTGGGCTTCAAAGAGCCGCGAGTGAGCCCCGGCATAGAGCACTTCTCCCAATCGCCAAATCCCCATCAACGTGGGCGGCGTCGCGCGGCTGGCCATCGGAGCCGCCAGTTCAGCAAAAACGCTGGCACTGCCGGGTGTGCGAGGTGACAAACCTGCCGCATTTAGGGTATTCTGCGTTGGTTGCATAAATCTTGTGGGGCAAGCGACGATGGAGACTGTTTGGTCTATGCATCGTCGTTACGACCGCTGCCACACGAAATCACCCCGCCAAGCCGCTAAAGTCAACTCTTCTTCTGCAATCCGGATTTTCGCTCCAATCGGTCAAATTCATGCGAATTTTTGGAAATTCGATTGCCTTCCCCGATCGTTTTCAGGAATCAAAATGAAGCCTCTTCCCACGCTAGCACTTGTTCTGCTTAGTTCGTTTTCTGGCCACGTTGGTTGTGGCCGAAACGCATCGCCGACGGGCTCTCAGACCGCTGATAAAACCGGCGATGCAGCGGCCGAGTCATTAGCGAAATCCGGCAGTGATCGTTTTCCGCTAACCGCTGGGAAATACGTCGTCTTAAACATCTTGACCGACAATCAGGACAACGCAAAAGCCAAGGAAAACACTGAGACGACATTGCTTCGACATCCCGACGTCGATTGCTTGGTTGGACTCTGGAGCCAGAACACGCCCATGATCTTGGCCGGACTTCGCAGCAGCGGGATGCTCTCCAAGGTGAAGGTGGTTGGCTTCGACGAGCATGTCGAAACAATCGAGGGTATTCGCGCAGGCACGGTGCATGGCACGATTGTGCAACAGCCCTACGCCTTCGGATTTCGCAGTGTTGAATGGTTGACGATGATCGCCCGCAACCAGCCCGTCGACGTCCCTGAATCAGGTCTGTGGTTCATTCCTCATCGCACAATTACCAAGGAAAACGCGGGAGATTTTGAGACTGACATCGCCGCAATCCGAGCCGGCAATGGGCCCTCCTTGTCGCCCGAGTCGAAGCTGGATGGTAAAGCTCTACGCGTGGCGTTCATTACCAACAGCATCGATCCGTTCTGGACGCTTGCCGAGTTTGGCTGCAATTGCGCAGCCGCTCAGTTCGGAACCGCCGTCTCAGTCCAGATGCCATCGTCGGGTACGATCGAAGAGCAAAAGCGATTCCTGGAAACGAATATGGCGTCGAAGCTTGATGGCGTCGCGATCAGTCCGATCAACCCCGAGAACCAAGTCCAGATGATTGATGCCGCTGCGGCGGTGATGCCAGTGATCTGCCACGACAGCGACGCACCAGCTTCTGCCAGACGGTTCTATCTCGGGACCAGCAACTACATGGCTGGACGAGCGGCAGGGACGCTGATCAAGGAAGCGATCCCTGACGGGGGCGAGGTGATGCTTTTTGTTGGCCGGATGGAAGTGCTTAATGCTCAGGAGCGCAGCCAGGGCATCATTGACGAACTGGGGGACAAGCCGGTGCCGGCGATCTTCGATGCTGTCCAGTGATGCCGATCTCTGCGCCGTAACGACGCTATTTTGCCAGATAGTGGCGTTTTTTTCCACTTTAACGGTCCCCGGCGGTTGCGATCGCCCGCAGATTTTGTTGCGTTGTCGTCTAGCGCGTATACTTGTGCGACGAGGTGATGGCAGTCGGAAGCGTACTGGGCGATTTTCGATTTGCCCGAACCGATTCGGCAACCATGCTGTCAATCGTTTGGCCGAGCTGGCCGCAGCGATGGTTTGTCCTGCACAGAATGTCTCGAATTTTTCTTCACAACTTCCAGGAGACAGCCCCATGAGCGGATACGGAACGTTTTGCGAAGACTTTTATCTGAATATGAACCTCGGCACCGAGATGGATGTGCCGCAAAGCCGTGAGTCGATGCTGCACTTCTTTGAGCAAGTCCAGCGACGATATCCTCAGATGCAGCATTTCTATGGGCGCGAGAAGCAAGAATTTGTGCTTGAAGAAGAAAAGGGCCAAGGTCCCTATCGCTGGGTCTCCGTGGAACCACGTCGGGTCAACAGCGGCTTCGTCAATCCAGAGAACTTGGACGACGCAATCGAACAGCACCAAAGTGTCCTGGAGCTCGTTCCTTACGAATTGTCGATCAGCCCGCTGGATTGCGAATCGTTGGGCGTTGTGCTTGGCTTCGACTTTACTTGCCGTGGCAATCACAGCGAAGTCCTAGCAGAGGCGCTGGGCGTCAATCCGGGATTAGAAAAGTTTCTCTCGATTCCTCAGGCTCGCGTGATCTCACACGAGCCAGCGATCCAGTTCGCACTGGACGAAGATTGCAAAACGCAATGTCGCGTCAGCTTTGAAACCCGGACAACCGCGTTTCACGTCAAAACCGGCGAATTCCCCGAAGAGCAACTCAGCGTCTACTTGATGGTGCGTCGCTTCGAAAGTTTGTCGCCTGGCGAAAACTATGCTGACGAATTCAAACGTTTAGCAAAGCTCTGTCGCGATATCGCGGACAACTACTTGGTTGAATCCGTGCTCATGCCACTTCAGCAAGCGATTTCGCTGCGGTAACGAATTGGCAATGAGCGACAGCGACATCCGATGACAACCCGAAGCGTAAGCAAGCGGACGATTCATGGCCCTGGCTAACGCAGCGGGTTACCTCGTCGACAGGCCGCGATCGCGACTCTCGCAGATAGGTGGGTAAATACAAGCGTTGAAACGCCAAGCCGCCATGCTCTATTAGCGATCCGCGATTGTCGGTGGAAGCGAGTCTATGAACTTCGCGTTGGTGTCGCGAAGTTCGGAAATCGCCGTCTGCCTCAGCTTGCTAACTAGGTCCGATTGGCTGGGATCCAACGCAATATTATTGAGCTCCTCAGGGTCCGTAACAAGGTCGTACACTTCTTCCATCTCGCCTTTGACCAACGTGCGAACGTATTTGTACTTTCCGTCGCGTAGCAGGACATACCAGGGAACATCGGCAGCAATCGTGAGCCGCTCGTCGGTTGGAATCAGATCGGTGTCGCTTCCGAATGACCGTCCCGTATGAGTCAGCAGCATCGGCAAGCTCCAATTCGTGGTCTCGGGATTTTTTAGTAGCGGTTGAATGTCTCGTCCGTGCATCTTCCAAGGGATCGTGACTCCAGCGGTGTCACAGAACAACTTGACCAAATCAGGTGAGTTCACGGGATGTCGACATACTTTGCCTTGAGGAAATGTCCCCGCTTGCGCGATGATCAATGGTGACGCGATCGTTGAATCGTAAGGCGCAACTTTGATATTGAATCCGTGTTCGCCAAGCCCGAATCCTTGATCAGCCGCAAACACAATCAACGTGTTGTCCAATTGACCTGAGTCACGCAGCGGTGTGACAACGCGTCCGACGCCTTCGTCGATCGCCATCACGCACTCGTTGACTTGCTGAACCCAGTTGTCATAAGACTGGCCTGCGGTATTGCTGTCGTAGTTACTCGCGGCGATTTGTTTTTTGCGGCGGTAGGCGTTCCCGTCTTTGCCTTTCACCCACGAGGATGTCGTTTCGAGATGCTTCGGCTTGCTTGGCCAAGGACCGAATATATCGACCGGCAGTTTGGCTTGGTTTCCCGTCAGCTTCCCAACGTGCCGATCTGCGGGCGTGGTTGGACCATGGATCGCTCCATAGCAAAGCCATAAATACCATGGTTTATTTGGATCTCGATCTTTGCCATTGATATAGTCGGTCGCCAGCCTTCGCCAGTGCATCAATGTTAGGCGTGCTGACCCAGTCCGGTGCTTCGTCATAGCAACTTAGCGTTTTATACGACTGGTCGTCCGTAAAGATGAACAAGATATTAGGACGCTCCGCAGCCACGGCCGTCGTGCTAAAGACAATTGCGATGACGGCGAACAAGAGTGCAAAGAGCCGTGCCATAGCAAACTCCGAATCGGTAGGAACAGGAACGCTTACAAATCACCGGCTGGCCGGTCAGGGCCGCTGAGGAGCGGTTCTTCCCAGGCGCGGATGTCGCTGTTGGGTAGGCCGTCGGGGAAGTCTTGCTTGATCAAGCCGATAGCCGCAGTCGCAATCGCGATATGCTGTAACTTGGTGTCGTCATAGAACGTTTTGGCTTCGGCTGGAAGCTTCGGCTGTCCATGCAGCGGCTTGTCAGAAACACACAGCAAGGTGGCGTTGGGAATCCGATAGCGAAAGCCATTGGCGGCAACTGTGGCGGATTCCATATCAACGGCAATGCTGCGGCTTGCTCGCAGATGTTCGAGCGTACGACGCAATGACAATTCCCAATTGCGATCACCTGTCGTGTAGACCGTACCCATGCGATATCGAAAACCGGTCTCGTCGAGTACTCGGGCAAGCGCACGGTTAAAGAGGAAGCTCGGCGAGATGGGCACAGACAATGGGAGGGCGTCGTCAAGCAGATGATCTCCACGCATGTAGCCAGAGGCCAACACGAAGTCTCCGACCTCTTGATGATTGCGAACGCCAGCGCAGTGTCCGACCATCAACATCGCGTCGGGGCGCAGCACCGCCAAGTGATCGGTCAAATTCTTCGCGTTGGACGGTCCGACGCCAATGTTGACAATGCTGATGCCGAGATTCTCCGTCTCCACTTTATGCAACGCGGGCATCTGCACGGAACTGCGACTCGGTCGAACGCAATCGGGGTATTGAATGGCAAACGCATCCATGTGCATCTGATAGTTCGTGAGTAGCACATATCGCTGAAAATCCTCGGCTCGCGTCCCGGTGTAATGTTCAAGACGCTGAATCGAAAGTTCCGATCGCTCGGGTCCAAACAGAAACACTTTTTTTCGCGTCAAGTCAAAGTCGGTTTCGTCGATCAGTGACAACAGGGTCGGTGAACTCAAATCGACTCGCTTGCGTGACCGCGCGACTGTGATCTCGGCTCCGCGCCGGGCGAGCTTGAAAAGCTCGCGGCGGAGGTACCAACGATAGGCACTGGGTCGCGCGATCTTGCCCGAGATCTCAGGATTGTGACGAGACCAATGCCGATGAACCGTGATTTTCGAATAAAAACCTTCAGCGAAGGTTTTTTCGAGCTGCTCAATCGTCATTTCGATTTGGTTGCGAAGCTCATCGTCGGCCAAGCTCGGGTCAATGCGCAAATTGTTTTCCATGACTGCGATTGTTGACAAAACCGATGCCGAAGGCCATCCCTAGCGAGTGCTTTGTCAGTAATCGAATTTAGGGTTTAGAGAAGAGCAATTGTCGCAATTGCTCGGAAAACAATTGGGACAATTGTTCTACGCTGGTAGACAATAGACGCATGATTGCTAGCAATTATGCCATAAATTGTAACTTTTCTTACAGTCGTACCGGGCGTTGGTTGATCACCAATTCTGGTGAAAGATTCGGTCGATAAAAGACCATTATGAAACGATTCTCGACCCTCATTTGCGCAATGGCAATCGTGTCGCTATGCACGGTGAGTGGTCGCGTTGGCATTCTGCGTGCGCACGAGGTTGACCAATACGACATCCCGCTTGGGCAGGAACTGGTCGATCATGGTGACTATTGGGATGACTTGCTGTACGGTGCCGTGCAGCGGGCGGTCACCAAGACCAATCAGGAGTTGAGCGAAGCGAAACGCCTCGTTCCTGGTTTGCGGCAATTGCGTTTGTCACAGTTGAACTCACCGTCCGCGCTTACCAAGCGAGTTCGCGGCGAGCTACCTGGTTCGATGGCGGTCATTGGCGAGCTGGAATACAAACTGCACTACGCGAGCGTCAAACCAGAACAACCCAATCAAGTCCAAGCCCACTACTCTTCGCCCTGGAGCGGCACCTATGGGTCGTTACCGTTCTGGCCCGACCCGCGAATCTGGAACCGCATGAACTTCCTTCGTTGCTCGACGATCAAGATGCATGGCCAATACGTCGGCATCGACAAGGTTAGTCATTTCGTCGGCATGGGAAGCATTTACTACAAGTACTATCACTGCGCTCGATTGGCGGGTAGGTCCCAAGAGGCTGCTGTAAAGACGGCAGTTGGTGTTGGCAAGTATGGGCCAATTTCCGAGAATTGGCTCGTCGGTGGGCTACCGACGGGAATATATTCTAATGCTGATATGTCAGCCAACTACGCCGGTTTGAAGTACTACATCAACGTAACGGAACCGGTCGTCATTCGCGGGCAAGTTCAGCCACCGATGGTGGTCTTTGACGGCCAGCAGTTTCAGCTACAGCCGCACGTCCAGCCAGAATACTTCGCTATGTTTGTCTCGCGGCACTGGGACGAAGTGTTGAACCCGTGTTTCCACGAGTGGACCATTCGCGGGAAGATCAAGGACCGGATCGCGAGCCAACGAGAGAACATTTTGGAGAGATATGCTGGTAACAATCCTGCGCACCGCACTCCAGAGTATTTCGATGCGATTCAAACCGATTGTCTGACTTGGTTTGGTGAATCGTATGGACACAGCGGCCACCTTGACAAGCTGATTACCGTCTCGCAAACGTGCTTCGACAGTCAGACAACACCCGATCCGGCCCTGCGTGAGGCCGCAATTGCAGCAGCGCTCTGGAATCCTAGCATGTGGGATTCGCGAGATTGGGGACCAGACCAGGGGACGCCTGGACATTGGAATCCGGCGCAATCAGAGCCGGGGACGTGGGACGGCGGCGAGGCCCGCGTCGCTCGGGCACCCGAACGCAAATCCGCGACCGCTGCGACCGCTGCG
>Ga0105044_10011871_pt1 | contig 11847 bp, 14 predicted proteins | sample MAT01_FD_78092 | JGI IMG/M metagenome (GOLD analysis project Ga0105044, IMG submission 78092) | Freshwater microbial communities from Lake Fryxell liftoff mats and glacier meltwater in Antarctica - MAT-01 | ecosystem: Environmental > Aquatic > Freshwater > Ice > Liftoff microbial mat | place...
AAAGAACCATGCCTTTCAGCATACTCCTGCCACCTTTTAGCCCCAAGCTTTCGTTTTATAAAAGGCTGTACGCTTAATACAATGATTCCGGAGATGCTTCGTACCTCAGCATGACAGTCATTGGGGTGGTTAGTTTATTCTTCGTGCTTTTAATGATTTCGTGAGAGATGCTTCGTACCTCAGCATGACAGTAATTGTGGTGGTTAGTATGTTCTTCTTTCTTTTTGATGATTTCGTGAGAGATGCTTCGTACCTCAGCATGACAGTCATCGTGGTGGTTAGTATGCTAACGCTGCTTTTTAACTGGCACAATAAAAAGGGGCACAGTTGTATGATGTAAAACATATTCTGTTATGCTTCCCATTAAAATATTCTCCAGCCACCTGCGGCTGTGTGAACCCATCACAATTATATCGGCATTCAATGCCCCGGCAGCTTCTAAAATGGATTCTGCTATACTACCTTCTTTTACCAGCAGTTTAATATTACTATCGCCCAGGTGCTGCCTGGTTTTTTCAAGAAAATCAATCGAAGTATTTTTCAGGTCATTTATAATATCAGGTTGCAACAAATCTAAATTGATATAACCACCAAATCCCATAATGGGGTCGTACATCGAAGAGGCATAATAAGAAGGATGGCCGATAACATGGAGTAAGGTTACTTCAGCATTATTATTTTCGGCAAGTGAAAAACCAATTTCTGCTACCTGCTGTGCCGTAGGATCATAGTCCAGCGCAATTAATATACTATTCATCATTTTCTTTTAATTTTTTAACCCCTGCCTTCATCCAGATCGTTATGATTATCGCCTCCCAGGCTGTAATAATTATTTTCTTCATCCTCACTGCCAATAGCTTCTTGCTCATCATCCAGCTCTGCACCAGGAATATCCAGGTTTTCACCCGTTTCATCGTTATCAAGATCCTCTTTATCAGCTTCATTAACTGATTTGAGGGTTGATAAATCTTCCGGGTTTATATTTTCTTCTTCTTTAAACTGATTGTAAATGTCGTCTTTTTCCGGGTACACAGGGTAACCATCAGGCACCGGTTGCTGTTTGCCCTCTTCATTTTGCAAGGGCTTGTTTGCGGGTACTTTATTATTGTTCATATTCATGTATTTTATGTAAATTTTGCAACCAGATCATTTAGAGATTTGTCCTGCTGAACCGTCCTGATATCCGTGAATATGCTAATTCCTTCTAAAGAAGTTATATCAGGTATTCCGGAAGGCATTATGTTAGTTTCATGCTCAGGTTTCGTATCCTGGTTTTAAGTAAACAGGCTGCTATATAAAGTTGCATATTTAAATATTCAGAAGCGTTATACAATAATCTAAAAGAGTTGTATCATTCACACATTGTAAACCTGTTGGTTTATTAAACAGTTAACGCTGGCTATATTTTTTACATAAGAATGGATTTGTTATGGCTTATAAATTGCTCAAATTCAAGCGGCTCAATTCCGGTAATTACTTTTATACAATCAGTTACAGCCGGTTCTTTTTGAAACCTGGGCAAATAATGCAGCATAATCAACACAAGAATAAACGATGGCGTTAATTTCTCTTTTCTTTTAGCAAAATAAAAACTAAATAAACCTGCAGATTGGTAAGCAATATTAATCCCTAAACCCCTGCTTAATTCCTGCGCCATTTCTTTAAAAGATAATTTTATTCTGCTAGTTAATTCATAAGCTTTATTATGGTGCAGCGAAATATCTTCCAGTATTTTGGCAGTTACATTTCCAATATCTGTTACATCAACTAATGTAAACTTTGCATTGCCGGCCGGTAAATATATCCGCTTGTTTTTTATCAGTTCCTGCCGTAATGTTGTGGAGAAGTTTTGCATAAAATAAGCAGGCCGTAAAAAAGTATAGGGTATGCCGCTTGCTGTAATCAGCGTTTCTATTTTATGATGTGGAATGAAGCGGCTTCTTTCTACCCCTTGCACAGACAAAAAAATGATGTGCTTTACATGGTTATCTTTTGCGGCTTTAATAAGCGGCTTAAAATAGTTTTGGATATCAGTAATTTGCGGTGGCCTTAACAGGAAAAGTATTTCACAATTTTGTAAAGCAGACTTGTACGTTAGGGTATCTGTAAAATCAAATTGTACATAATCAACGCCAAATTCAGCCAGTAATTTACTGTCGCTTTTTATATCTCTTACCCCTGCAATTATATGTAACAGGTGAGTGCTTTTTTGCAATGCTTTTAAAACAGCTATCCCTACGTTGCCTGTGGCACCGGTTATCAGCACTTTGGTTAATGATGTTGGCATGTATAACTGTTTTAATTTTTTAATCCGTGAATGATCCGTCCATCTTCCATTTCTATGATCCGGTGAGTTCTGTCGGCAAAGCTTTGGTCGTGTGTTACAATTAATAAGGTCTGGTTAAATTCTTCTGATAATTTTTTGAACAGATCAAAAACATTATCGCTGTTTTTTTTATCCAGGTTGCCGGTAGGTTCATCACCCATAATGATATCCGGATTGTTTATTAAAGCCCTTGCAATGGCTACCCGTTGTTTTTCTCCGCCCGATAACTGATTGGCTTTTTTCAAGGCCAGTTTATCAATACCCAGTATTTTCAATTTTTCCATCGCCGCGTTTTCTACCTCTTTTTCAGTCGACCGGGCCAGTTTTAAACCGGGCAGCATTACATTTTTTAATACCGAAAATTCTTCCAGTAAATAATGAAACTGAAATACAAAACCGATCTTTTCATTGCGTACCCTCGCCAATGCGGCTTCTTTTTTATGTACCATCGAAACGGTATCAATCCATAATTCGCCCTCATAATCGGTATCCATGGTTGATAAAATATACAACAAGGTTGATTTGCCACAACCCGATTTTCCGGTAAGGGCCACAAACTCCCCTTTGAAAATAGCCATGGTAATATCAGTAAGCACTTTCACTTTTACAGGATCATTAAATGATTTACTGATCCCCTTTGCGTCTAAAATAATGTCGTTCATTTTATTTACCTCTGATGATAATTACCGGATCTACTTTACTGGCTTTACGTGCCGGAAACCAGCCGGCAAAAAAAGTAGTGACCAATGAAAAAACGGCACCTATCGCATAAAACAACGGGTTATAATTAATAGGATAGGTTTTTATGGTTGGCAGCGATGCCGTTGAAAAAGGTATTTGGTCAATAATGGCTGATAAGCCAAAGCCCAGCAATAAGCCCAGCGCCCCGCCAAACATACCAATACTGAGGGCAATTACAAGAAAAATATTCTGAACATCCCTGCCGGAAAAACCCGTAGCCTTCAGGATGGCGATCGTATCCATTTTTTCATAGATCATCATGTTTAAAATATTGTAAATGCCAAAACCTGCCACCACCAGCAGCACAATGCCTACCGCATAGGAAATAAGGGTTCGTATAAAACTGCCCGTTTCAAATTGCGAATTGGCGGTTTGTATATCCACGGCTTCAATTTCAAAAAGAGCGGCATATTCTTTTGCAATGGCCGGGGCTTTGTCTACATTTTTAAGTTTTACCTGTATATCGGTAATAAAAGTATTTGGCTGGCCCATTATTTTTTGTACCGTAACAATAGAGGCATAGCTCTGTGTTTTGTCCAATTCCTGTACCCCGGTTTGAAATATGCCCGTTACTTTCAGTTGAAATATTTCGCCGCTGATATTAGATACCTGCACCCGGTCGCCAACAGCAGCAGACAATTGACTTGCCAAACCTTTTCCTAAAACAATGCTGTTGGGTATTTTTTCCAGGTCAGCAGAAATGCCTTCTATGATATAATCGTTAAAGTAAAATAATCTGCTTTCATTTTTTACATCAATGCCATTTATTACAGCTGCCACATGAATGTTCATGTCGTTAAAAAAAACAGGCGTTATTATTTTAGGGGCAATGCCCTGCACCCGATTGTCTTTTTCCAATACCTGTAAAATGGCGCCGCTGTTATAGATCTGCAATTTGGCAGCAGCGGGTTTTACCGAGTGGATAAAGTTGTAATCATTTTTATAAACAGCAGATCTATTAACCGGCTGATCTTTACTGGGCTGTATTTCATTGTACAACCGAATATGCGCTGTACGGTTAAGTAATAGCCCATCCAGCAGATCATTAAGGCCGGCCATAAAACTTAGCAGCGCAATAAACATGGTGATGCTGAACGTAACGCCGATGGCAGCTACCATGGTTTGTTTCCACCGGGCTAACAATAACGCTTTTGCAACACTGCCGATGAGTTTCATATTCATAATGCAGGTTTGTAAATATACTCGTTGACCGTTACCCCACTTATTATTTCTACTTTTTGATAATCTTTTAAGCCAATAATTACTTTTCGTTTTTTACCTTTTTCAATAATAACAGAATCGCCGGTTAATAAATAAATTCTTGGAATGGTGATGGCGTTTGCTTTTTGCTGTATGATAATATTGGCTTCGCAGGTAAGATTAGGATAAAGCGTTTCCGGTTGTTTAACAAAGGCGGCTTCAATGGTAAAAGATTTTGTCTTTTCATTCATGATTGGGTTAATTTTAGTTACAACAGCCTCAAAAACCTGCCCTTTGTAACTATCCATACTCAACAAAATTTGTTGTGTAAGTTTTATCCGGTTAATGTCATATTCATCCACCTGTAATTCTGTAATAAAAACGCCGGCATCGCCGATAACCGCAACCGGGTTGAGCGTATTAACCATTTCACCTGGTTTCATCATAATCTTGTAAACACGCCCATCCACATCGCTTTTTATGCTGTAATCATTTTTTATGGCGGTGGCTATTTGCAGGTTACGCTGCGACTGGCTACCCTGGAAATTGATTTGTTTTTTTAATTGCGTATAGCGAAGTGTGGCTGCTTCGTAGGCAGTTACCGAGCTTTTATAAGCAAGCTGGCGCTGATCCAGCTCATTTTTTGTACCAATATTTTCATTCCACAAATTTTGCTGCCGGCTCAGCAACAGGGCATCTGCCTCCTTTTTTGCTTTAGCATAATTTATATTGCTTTGCAATTCATTCAGCTTTTCAGCATTGGCATTTACCGAATTATAATCGGCAGCTAATGCAGCATTTTCGGTATTCAACTGTGCATTGGTATTTAGCAGCCTGATAACCGCATCTCCTTTTTTTACTGCATCCCCCTCCTTTACCAATACCGTTGCTACCAATCCATTAACTGCAGAATAAACATTGTATTGATTGGTACTTTTAACAATGCCGGATGCATAAACCGATTCAGTGATTGCCTCCTGCAAAGGCAAAATTTTCTCCTGCTTGCTTTTGCAGGATGGCATCAGCAAAAACAGCAAAAAAAATTGAATACAGAGCCTTGCCATAATGTTTTACTTTATTTTCCCTATAAAATTATCGCTATTTATAAGAAAGCTGTTAAGAAACTATATGATTTAAACACATGTTTCAGGCTGCTATTCATCATAAAAACTCAAAAAAGGTACACAGTAAGTTGATGTAAAAAACGGAATGCCGCAGTTGCACTTTAACCCGTAAATGTTACAACTACATTCGGATGGGCATGATGAACAGGCTTGCATTGCTGCTGCCGCAAATAAAATCAAATAGCCGCTGACTAATTTCACTTTTACTTCTCTAAGGATTCAATTTCCGCTTTCTCTTTTTTAATATCCTGTCGTAGAAAATTGAATATACTCATATACACATTGGCAACCCATACCAATGCAAAACCTGCAATTATATAGCCACGCCAGTCAGTCATCAGCAGTTTAAAATTGGTTAAAAAAAGAAAAAGTACCGTAATATAGTGGCTAAAACAATACTCACAGGTAAAGAGATAAAAGAATTTTCTTACCAGCAATGTTTTACCATTTTTGTATCGGTTGCTGCAATATTCCCGGGGCTCCCTGAAAACTTCTTCGTGCGTTACCGTCCATGCAATACAGGCAATGGGTATTGCCAATAAAAAAAGCCAGGCCGTTTGCAGCAGGATCGTCATGCGGATACCGGTTGTTGCTGATGTGCCGGGTAATCGGTATACCCCATTTCATCTGCACTGTAAAATAAATCTATGTTTAGTTCTTTTGATAAGGGCCAGTCATTGGCCATCCTTTCAACCAGGTCAGGATTGTTGATAAATGGTCGTCCAAATGCGATCAGGTTTGCAAGCCCGCTATTAATATCTGCTGCGGCGCTTTCTTTATTGTAACCACCACAAAGAATAATGCTGTTGGTAAAGTTTTTGCGGATCAGTTTTTTTATTTCAACCGGTACTGCAGGTGCCCCCATAGCACTGTGGTCAACCAGGTGGATATAGGCAATACCAATATTATTTAACTGTTTACTCAGGTAATTGTAGGTGTCATCAATCTCCGGATAATGCGGCATATCACTGGCCACACCATATGGCGATAAACGAATACCGGTGTTTTCTTTTCCGATAGCAGCGGCTACAGCGGTTACCACTTCCACCACAAAGCGGCATCGGTTTTCAATGCTTCCGCCATAATTATCTGTACGGATATTACTTATGGGAGATAAAAATTCCTCCAGCAAATAACCATTGGCTCCATGTAATTCAACGCCATCAAACCCTGCGGTGATGGCATTGGCTGCTGCTGCAATAAATTCATTTTTTGTTTGCACAATATCAGCTGTTGTCATTGCTTTGGGCACCACAAAATCCTGCAGCTGCTTTTCATCCGTCCACATTTGTCCCGCTGCTTTTATTGCTGAAGGAGCCATGATCACGGCCCCTTCGGGCATATTAAGTGGATGGCTGATTCTGCCGGTATGCATCAATTGTATAAATATTTTTCCACCGTTACCATGTACTGCTCTGGTAGTTTTTTTCCAGCCTTCTGTTTGTTGCGTACTGAATATACCCGGTATCCTGGCGTAACCCAATCCATTGGGAGATGGCGAAGTTCCTTCGGTAATGATTAACCCTGCTGCAGAACGTTGCCCATAATATGTTGCCATTAAATCGTTGGGAATATTACCGATGGCCCGGCATCTTGTCATGGGGGCCATAACTATATAATTTAATAATGTTGTTGAGCCCAATTGTATTGCTGCTGATAATTTGGATGCATTCATTTGCTTTTGTTAATGATGTATTTAAATTTTAAATTTTTCTATTTTTACTTTGTACCAAAAGCCCCACATTATATTGTAACAGTTTTTTTTAAATCTTCCGGTATCAATTTCAGGATTGTACAGGCCATTTATTTTAGCAGTCTAAGTTGATTATTTATATCTATTTCCATGTTACATAATTCCTGAAAATAATTGTACGATTCACACATTTCAAAGTTGATGAACTACAAGCGTATTAACCGGTATTTGTGTTTAGTCCATTCGCTTTCATTTTTGTAAATTTGTATTAACAGCAAATACAATTAATGTTTAAGCATAAGGGTAAAAGCCGAACTAATATTCATAATCTCAGATTAGCTTCTATACTTTCATTTGTAGCAGGCATAGTAAATATTACAGGGGTGTTATCGGTATAAACACTTACAACAAATGTTACGTGGCATTTCGCCTATTTTTCAAAAGAACTGTCAAATATCAATTATCAAATTTGCAGTCGTTCAGGGCTTGCCGAAATACGGGAATTAGTATTCCATCAGCCCGGAACCGATGGTGATTGAAAAACTGGTGATGTAGATAACAACAAAAAGCTAAATTGAAAAACATCTGCCCGATATGAAGCACAATAGCGAAAGTTGAAGATAACTTCTATCTGCCCGTTTTTTGGCACCCCCCTGTTAAACGCATACCCTTTCTTCGTGTTTGTCAATCGTGTGGGTCTGTGTGGCACCGAATGATGGTTGCCGTGCGTTGGAACAAGACGGGCTCTTTTGCAAGGTTAGCTTTTGTGTGCCGGCTTTGTGCGCCTTGCAAATGTGCCTGACCTGGTGCTTTGTCTTATTAGGATAGTCAAATTGTAAGGTCTAAATAATCTAAAAGAGCAATTGAATTATTTATAATCTGCAATTTTAATTAGCTTGGTCACATTCAGCACAATAATTTTTCTGCCTTTTGTTTCAAGTATTTTGTCCGCTTTAAATTCTGAAAGCACTCTCACAACATTTTCTCTTGCTGTTCCAACAAGGCTTGCTAAATCTTCTCTGCTCATATTTATTTCTACGGGCATCCCTGCCTTAAAATTTATTTTGTATTTTTCTCTGAGAACTATTAGTTGCAATGCCAGCCTTTCTCTAACAGATTTTTGTGCAAACATACTTAGGCTGTTTGCCAACACAGCAAACTCATGACTTAGGGTTTTCAATAAGTGGCTGCTTAAAACTTTTGACTGATTCAATGTTTCTAAAAAATCTTCTTTTGGTATAAATGCAATCCTGCTTTCTTCTAATGCTGCTGCACAATCGGGATAGCGGTCCTGAGAAAGTATGGCATGGTAGCCAAGCAATTCGCCTGTGTTTGCTACATAAATAATTTGCTCTTTAGCATCTTTGTCTAATTTGTATTTTTTTACTTTTCCGGTAATGATGTAAAATATGCCGGAAGGATACCCACCTTCTCTGAAAATTATCTCTCCTTTTTTATATATCTGTTCAGATTTATTAGCTGTCAACATTTCCAGATCAGCCGCAGGCAAATCTGCCAGAACGGATTCACTTTTAAAATCCCAGTTGTCTATTTTAAATACTCCTTTAATACTCATCGTAACCGCAAATTTACCCATTTAAAAATTGATAAAACTCACTTTTTGAATTGATAAGGTTTACCGCATACGGGCAACTTAGCTGGTAGCTTTGCAGTATGAAAGAATATAAATCAATAAAGGAGAATCTGTTTTATACGAAAGACCATGAGTGGATCGATTTTCAGCGCACAACAGCTTATCTGGGGGTAAGTGCTTTTAAACTTATTGGCTTCAGAGAAATACAGCAGGTAATTTTTAGTTCACAATCAGGTGTTAAGAACAAGGGTGACCTGATAGCCATCATAAAGTATAAGGATTACCACATAGAGGTTAACATGCCGGTGGATGGCAAATTATTAAGATTAAATACAGATCTGATATTTGGTGAACAAAATTTATTATTGCAAGATAACGGAAACAGTTGCTGGATTGCACAGATAATCCCATCGCAGCCCGATGAAAGAAAAGACCTGTTGCTTCCAATGCAGTACCAGAGGAATACTGAAATCACAAATGTAAAAATAACATCTTAAAATTTAAGTAAACTACCATGCCCTTACTCGAAACCAGCATTCTCACAACAAATTGGTTTGGTTCTGACACACAGTTTAACCAGCTTTATCCTTCTTCTATACAATTGCTTGCACAGCGGCACTGGACGCCGTTGCTTATTGCAAGAAAAGCAGCCAATTTTTTAGCTGCCGAAAATAATGTAAGGATACTGGATATTGGCAGCGGGGTAGGAAAATTCTGTCTGGCTGCAGCCCATTACAAACCCAAAGCATTGTATTATGGAATTGAACAAAGAAAAAAATTAGTTACCCATGCAGAGTCAGCAAAAGAAACACTCCGACTTGAAAATGTTTCTTTCCTGAATGGAAATTTTACTCAAGTAGATTTCAGGAAGTACAACCACTTTTATTTTTACAATACTTTTTATGAAAATATATCAGGTACTGATAAGATAGACAATAGTATTGATTATTCTCTGGAGTTGTATAATTATTACAACCGCTATTTGTATAAGCAATTAGAACAAAAGCCCTCTGGCACCCGGCTTGCTTCTTTTCACAGTCTGGAAGATGAGATGCCGGATGGGTACCATATTGTGGGTTCTGAAATGAATGACCTGCTGAAATTTTGGATTAAATTATAATTATATGAAAATCGATTTTGAATATGAAGTAAGTCAGCTCACTGGCGAACTGAAGCCAGCAGATGGATATTTAGATTGCGAAGCAATAGTGCTGGCTAATATTAAAAAGCAGGTAGCCACTGGAATCGCAACCCCTGTTGTTGAAACCTATCTTAAAAAATTGCAAATCTACTTTGAAGATAAGATGGTAATAAATAAAGGTAATTCGGTTGCTGTGAATTATAAATATGCAGCAGGCTTTTTAAATACAATAAATACTACTCCTTACTGGCACAACTGGATTTAGACCACAGATTTATTTAATAAAAAAATATTTACAATGAATAACAATACGAAAGTTAGTAAACACAATTATTTATGGACAATTTTAAATCAAAAATGCCCTCATTGCAGAAAGGGGAACATGTTTTTGAGTAATAGTTCCTACACGCTAAAAGGTTCAATGAAAATGTATGACCATTGCCCCGAATGTGGCCAGCAAATGGAAATAGAAGAAGGGTTTTATTACGGAACAGGCTATGTAAGTTATGCATTAACGGTTGCCTTTTCTGTTTCAACTTTTGTTGCATGGTTGGTATTGATAGGGATGTCGGTAGATGATAACCGGGTGTTTTGGTGGCTTGGTACAAATACGTTTCTATTGTTATTGGCTCAGCCTTATTTTATGCGTTTATCCAGAACCATATGGTTATCTTTTTTTGTAAAGTATGATGGCAACTGGAAAGCTGAAAAAAATAAAATAATTGCTGTTTAAATTTGGAAATAAAATACTTCACATGAAAAGCCAGATTACAAATGCTTCCCCCGAAACCAGATTACCATGGTTGTTAAAAGGAAATTACAGACGCCTACTTTTAAAAACCAATCCATTTGGATGAAAACTTGAGAAAAGTAAAGGATGTTGCCAATGGGCAGCATCCTTTTACAGAAAGTCTATTTATAAATTAAACACTACCAATGTCATTATCATTAACAGCATATCGTACTAAGCTCATTGCAAAAATCATGTTTGCTTCTTCTCAGGATGAAGTGAAGCGATTTATTGATACTGCCATGAAAAGCCTGGAGCAATATAAACTCAATGGCCATATCATTTGCCGGTTTACGGATAAGATGCTGGATGAACTGGAAGCTTTTAGCCCATTTAATAAAGAGGCACAGCAATGGAGTAATATTAAGATGGCGAGGATTTGCTTTAACCAGCAAAAGAGGAAACTGGAAAAAGTGCCACAGCAATAAATTACAACCCATGTTTAAGCCAAAAATATTTGATACACTAAAAAATTACAACCGTCAGCAGTTTACAAAAGATTTATTGGCTGGCGTAATAGTTGGTATTGTTGCATTGCCACTTGCTATTGCCTTTGCCATAGCTTCCGGCGTATCGCCTGAGAAGGGTTTATATACAGCCGTTATTGCCGGATTCATTATTTCTGCAACGGGTGGCAGCCGGGTACAGATTGGCGGCCCCACGGGTGCATTTATTGTAATTGTGTACGGCATCGTGCAGGTACATGGGGTAAACGGTTTAATCATTGCTACTTTCATGGCGGGTGTAATGCTTATCATTATGGGCTTTGCCCGGCTGGGTTCTGTAATAAAATTTATTCCCCATCCTTTAATAATCGGGTTTACAAGTGGTATCGCCGTTCTCATATTTTCTTCTCAAATGAAAGATTTTTTTGGACTAAAAATGGGGGCTGTACCGGCTGATTTTTTAGACAAATGGAAAAGCTATATAGAAAGTTTTGGGTCGGTAAACATGTATGCGGTTATATTAGCCGCAGCAACAGTGGCTATTATTTTACTCTGGCCAAAAGTTACCCATAAAATACCCGGTTCTTTTATTGCCATATTAGTAACTACCGCCGCCATGCAATTGCTGCATCTTCCTGTTGATACCATTGGCAGCAGGTTTGGCAGTATTCCTTCCTCTTTACCAATGCCTGTAATTCCTCATGTAGATTTTGCCACCATTAAGAATTTAATTCAGCCTGCTTTTACAATTGCTTTATTGGGGGGAATTGAATCTTTATTGTCGGCAGTTGT
>Ga0105044_10011874_pt1 | contig 11846 bp, 9 predicted proteins | sample MAT01_FD_78092 | JGI IMG/M metagenome (GOLD analysis project Ga0105044, IMG submission 78092) | Freshwater microbial communities from Lake Fryxell liftoff mats and glacier meltwater in Antarctica - MAT-01 | ecosystem: Environmental > Aquatic > Freshwater > Ice > Liftoff microbial mat | place...
AGCGAGCAAGCGTGTTCGACAAAACATGATATTCGCCTTTGGGACGATTTCGCTGCTCGTCCTCTCGACTTTTTTCGATCTTCCACTCTGGCTGGGTGTCTTGGGCCATGAGGGGAGTACTGTGCTGGTAGTCTTCAACGGTTTGCGGATGTTGGGTGAAAAGATGCCTAGCAGTTTTCAAGGCCGGATAAGCAAAAGCCCTGTGGAATAAAGCAAAACCATCTCCATGTTTTAAAGGGAATTAGGTTTCTGCTTCTTTAACGGATTTTTTCTTTTTGATCGTCGATTTGGTTTTTAGGATCGGAGTGAGTTCATCTACGAAATCCTGAGCGTCGCTAAAACTGCGGTACACACTGGCGAATCGAACGAATGCAACTTGATCCAGCTCCCGGAGGAATTCCATGCACAGGTTACCGATCTCCTCGCTGGTTACCTCCTTTTCAAAGTTGTCCAGAATGTGCGACTCTATTTCCGCAGCAAGTTTCTCGATCTCCGTCGATTCAATTTTGCGTTTCCAACAAGCGGCTCTTAAGCCGTGTTCGATTTTGATGCGGCTAAAGTCCTGGCGGGTCAAGTCCCGTTTTCGAACCTGGAGTAAACCCTCGACCCGTTCGTAGGTCGTAAACCGCCGTCGACATTGATTGCAAAACCTACGCCGTCGAATGGCTTTGCCGTCTTCGACGATTCGGGAGTCTCGCACCCCGTCATTGTCGCTGTAACAGTAAGGACATCGCATGAATTGGCTTTTGGTAACGCCATGTAGTTTGGAAAACGCCGCACGGTACGCCAGCTATTTTCGCAGGGGACGAGCAAATGTTCAACCCGCTAGTTCAATTGCTTGGATTTTCGTTTGCGGTCGGTCGGCTTAAAGCTAGCATGATCGCTTAACTTCGAAATCCGCAGCTGCTTTCCAACCACCCAGGCTCTGCCAAGCACTTTGAAGACTTCCCGCGGCATACCGGCGGGCAAGTCGACGGTACTGTACTCTTCGAAAATCGCTATCTGTCCAATACTCGTCGCTTCGAGACCAGCTTCGTTCGCAATTGCCCCGACGAGATTGCCCGGCCGAACACCATGCGCTCGCCCCACCTCGACTCGGAATCGTTCCATTTCGTTGGTTTGGCTTGCACCGACTGGGTTTGGTTTTGCTGCTCGGCGCTCTCCGCGAGGCTCGCGGTCGAACGATTCGCGTGTTTCGCGCGGCTCGCGACTTCCGCGGCTCTCGGCCCCTCGATTCTCGCGACCGCCTCGTGCGTCACGGAACTCTTCTCCGTTGGCGAAGATATCGCGACGGCGACCATGCTTGTTAGAATCTTCGGTAAGGAATGGCTTGTCCCCTTGAATGATCATCGCCAGAGCAGTAGCGACTTTCGTGGCTGGGATCGCGTGTTCGGTCATGCACTCCTCAATCAATTGCTCGAACATTGTGGATTGCGCATTGGGGACCGAACTTTCCTCACAAGCCTTCACAATTCGATTCTTGAATCGATTGACTCGCATCTCATTGATCTCTTTAGCCGTAGGGACGGCCATCGGTTCGATCATTTGACCTGCGGCCCGATCGATTTCTCGAAGAAATCCACGTTGCCTCGGAGCGATAAAGACAATCGCTTCACCGCTGCGTCCAGCGCGACCTGTCCGGCCGATGCGATGCACGTACGCTTCTGAGTCGACGGGCAGATCGTAGTTAATGACGTGTGTGACCCGTTGCACATCCAATCCGCGTGCGGCGACATCTGTTGCAACGAGAATGTTGAACACTCCCTGCTTGAGCTGCTCGACAGTGCGTTCTCGCTGGGCCTGGGCGATATCGCCATTGAGTGCGATAGCGGTGTGACCCATCAGGGAAAGATTGTCCGCCAGTTCGACGGTAGCCAATTTAGTTTTCACGAAGATGATCATCCCTTCGTGGTCCGCTGCTTCCAAGATTCTCAGCAATGCCTCGAACTTGTGGCTGTGTTCGACGAGAACGAATCGCTGGCGAATGGTCTCGGCAGTTCGCTGTTGCGAGTCTATCGAGATGACATGCGGATTCTTTAAGTGTTGGTCCGCAATCTCTCGAATTGCATTCGGCATCGTTGCGGAGAAAAGGGCTATTTGACGATGAGCTGGCGATTGTTCCAGGATCCAATTGACGTCGTCTACGAACCCCATTCGGAGCATTTCGTCAGCTTCATCCAGCACTAGGCACTTCAAGGTGTCGATCCGCAAGCGATTCTCTCGCATGTGATCCATAACACGTCCTGGTGTACCCACCACCACATGAACGCCTCGTTGCAAAGCATGAATCTGAGTCGAATACGCTTGTCCGCCGTAGATAGGGGCGACTCGCAGTCCCCGCATGTGCTGTGCATAGCGTTGGAAGGATTCAGAAACCTGGATGGCGAGTTCCCTGGTAGGGGCTAGCACCAAAACTTGGGTTGCAGGATTGTTGACATCGATTCGGCTAAGCAAAGGTAAAGCGAAGGCAGCGGTTTTTCCGGTTCCCGTTTGCGCTTGACCCAAGACATCGCGCCCTTCCAACATGGCTGGGATGGTCGCTGCTTGAATAGCCGTTGGGAATTCGTATCCGGACTTGAGAAGCGCGCTACAGATTTCTGCCGGCAATTTCAAATCCGAGAACTTGACGCGGTCGTCGTCCGGTTCTTGGTCATCCGAAATCTGGTCGTCGGAATCGAACTCCTCCTCGTCCATCGAAGCATCCGATTCCATGGAGGCATCGGCCAGTACCGGAGCAATGGAAAACGCTAAAGGCTTGATTCCGGCAACTGATGCTTTCGGTTCGGCAACCAGTGCTTTCGGTTCGGCAATCAGTGCTTTCGGTTCGGCAACTGATGCTTTCGGTTCGGCAATCAGGGACGCTGGCCTGTCATCGACTGGTGCGGGTTGGACCGCCAACGCAACGGATTGATTGGACTGAGTTTTTGGCAGCTTGGTCTTTTTGGGTTTCTTAGGGGCTGGTTGTTCGGGCTGCATTGCTTCCTTGTAGGCCGCGTTATCCAAGTCGGAAGATTCAATTCCCAGCTGGTCGATCAGCATGGACGCTTCTGCCAAATCGGATTCGTGAACGGGGGATGCGTGCGCAGAATTACTAATGGTGGGCTCGTAGGAGCTCATGCTTTTCCTCAATCAAGATACAAAGGGTCGAAAACCAAAATTCCTATCACTGCAGCGTTCTCGGACGGTGCAGAAACTCGGGAAAGTCTGGCTCGATCCAACCTTTGTCGTCAGAACCCGAGAGGATTCGCAGATGGCGTTGAGAATAAGAACCGTGCTTTCCAAGCTGTCTTTAGGGGAGATGGTAACCAAACAGCCGATTTCCAGAAGGGGAAAAACTAAAAGAATCCATTCGCCTCTAGCAAAAGAATTCTATAAAATGGTTGCCTGATATCGATAATCGCTTGATCTGGCGGTCGCGACTACACCATAATCTGGGTTGGGTGTCGGCGTGGACAGGTGTTCTGTGGGATAGTGGTCGCCATTGTTGGCTATCACGGTTGGATAGGGTTCAATTGGGTCAATGAACGCATGGAAACTTCAAAGGATCTGAGTTTCGCAAACCGGGCGGGCGATTCCCAAAACGAACTCGATCCCATACGCGAAAAAAAGTTTTGTACCGATTCTAGTGCAAGTCAAACTTCGATCGAAAGAACGGTGAATTGGATTGGGCAAGATAGCGAGTCGCAACCGGACGAGTATTTGGCGGAATACAACACGCGTCAATGCGGAGAGTGAGCTGCCGATTCTTTCCCGCTTGATCGGGATGGAAACGGAGTACTTCGTACGACGCAAGCGAAACCCTGGGGAATCTGTTTCTGGGTCGGATTTTAGTCAGCTGGTTGCCAGCCTTAGAAAAGGAACTCCCACGGCCGGTTGCTTTCATAATCCGTTTCGTGTCTTTTTGGCGAACGGTGGCTCGGTTTCTCTGGAGAGTGGTGCGGCCACCGATACTCAGTTCGCCATGTTGGAAACGGCGACACCCGAATGCAGAAGCCCACGCGAATTGATTTGTTATCAGATTGCGATGGAGAAGATGCTATGCGAGAGCGTCGACACCACATTCATCGACCAGGATGCACAACTGATGAAGGGAAGCTCCGATGCGTATGACCACACGTATGGTCAGCATGAGTCCTACGAAATGTGTATTGCAAAGGGGCTTGCTCTGGTTGGATGGCGCATTGGATTGATATTGATGTTTCCCCTCGTGGTCGTGTATCAGGCGCTGGCGATCCTTTGGCTGGCGATGTTCTTTTGGGTCGGTCGAGCCTGTAGGATTTCTCGAAGCGAACGCTGGGGCGCTCGATGGATACAATGGAACGCCTTTGGTTTGCGTTGCATGCATCTGCCACTTGCACTTTCACTCTGGTTTAACATTTTGCTCTTTGCTCTGCGACCGCATCGCAAGCAACTACCGGCGTATTTAGCTTCACGATGCATCCTGGATGGAGCTGGACATTTAGACCCGAAGAATCTTTTCTGGATCAGTGCTCGAGCAGCTTCGGTCAATGCAATCATAGGCTTCGGTAGCTACCGAGGAACACGTCCAATGTTGCGTTGCGATTCATGGTTGCGAGGGTTGTGCATGAACGCGATTTGGTCATCGGGGGGCTACTTTTCCCTTTTTCGTCCCAGGCAGCGGGTCGAAATCGCGATCGGTGACTCGGGCTTGTGTGAACAATCGCAGTACATTCGCGTCGGAGCGACCTCGCTAGCCATCGATATCGTAGAGAGAACCAATTCGAAAGTACCCTGTCTTCGAGACCCCGTGGGAGCCATCGCTCGATTTGCTCGAGACTGGATGTTGCTCAGCAGCGCTCCCGATCGTACGTTGAGGCAGTGGACGGCGCTCGATATTCAACATGCCTACGCCGGTTCCGTCCGACAAATGCTGCAGTCCCGTTCGAGCGTTCCCATCGAGGCGTGGCGAATCTTGGACCAATGGCAGACGACTCTCAACCAATTGCGTCCAACCGATGATGAATCCAATTTGCCGCGCAACATGCTAGGTCGGATTGACTGGCTGAGCAAATTGTGGCTTTTGCATCAACTGAAAAGCGATGTGTCGTGGCAAACACGCAAAAAGATTGACCTGCGCTATCATGAACTTTCTCAAGATGGGTACCATCGACGACTCAGCGAGATGCTGAGTTTGGCCCCTATCATGGACCCAAACGATATTGCGAGAGCACGCCGAATGCCACCGACCAATACACCCGCGACACAGCGGGGCTATTTGATTCGCGAATTTGATGCGGTGGAATGTGAACTTAAAGTAGATTGGACGCACGCTGAGTTTTACTTCGAGGGAAAAAAGAGGCGAACGCGGTTTTGCTGATCGCTCAAACCGCGAGCGGGCATTTGGTCCTAGGGAATGATTGCGGAAAGCCACTGGGCTGCTTGAACAGTCCAATCTGTGACCGGAACGCCATCCACGTGCCGCAGCCCATAACCGTGGCCACCCGTGGCGAACATATGGAGCTCACAGGCTACATTTGCTTTTTTGAGTTCGGTTGCTAGGCAGAGACTGCTCAGAGGAGTCACGGGATCGTCCCACGCATGAACCATAAACGTCTTCACAGAATCCGACGTAGGCATCAATTCGTTGAGCAGTTTTCCATCTTGGACGAGGTAAGCCGGATAAATGAGCATGGAAAAATCAGGTGTGCATGATAGCGCATCGACCGCGTCGAGCTTGTTGTAGAATCGCGTGCCATGTTGTAGAGAAGCGCGCGCGGCTACTTCTCCACCAGCGGAGAACCCCAGGATGCCGATTCGGTTTGGATCGATCTCCCATTCCTTGCACCGAGACCGCACCAAGCTAACGGCGCGTTGGGCATCCTGGAGGGCAGCCAAGTATTTCTGGTTAGGCAGGCGGCCAGGCACTCGGTACTTCAACACTATCGCCGTGATCCCCAACGAGTTCAACCACTGCGCGACTTCAGTTCCCTCGAGATCGTACGCCAGTAGTCGATGTCCGCCACCCGGACAAACGATGACCGCCGCTCCTGTTCGTTTGCTCGCCTCAGGTCGATAGATCGCGATCTGAGGGGTCGAGACGTTGGTTACCAAATAGATAGGCTTGCCTGCAATGAAGCGCGGGCCACCCTCCGTAAACTCCCCTTCGGGACCAATCTCGGTCGTTTCGTTAGGGGCCTTTGCTGGCCAGATCGAAATGACTTCCGGCTCCTCAGCTCCACATCTTGCAGTTTGAAAACCATCAATGCCTATGCGATCGAGGAAACCAAGGAGAATTGCAACGGGCAAAAAAATTTGGAAGAGTATTTGGAAGAGTATCGATCGAGTTTTCATCTTCGAGCTTGAGCCCCTTTGTTTGCGGATTAATACTGTGTGGCTCGCTGATCGGAATTACGTTCTATTTGATTGCGAGCGAGAACGACTGGCGTTTGGCGACAAGTGTCGAAATTCTAATGAAATAGGAAGTGTTGGCGGTGTGCGTCCATTCGAAATCCTTACGGGGAACGTGCGGGTTAAGAATTGGCTGGACGTCTATGCCACCATAACCAAAGCACTATAACCAAAGCACTATAACCAATCTACTATAACCAAGTTACTAAAACCAAGCTTCCAGCCTCTCGCTTAAATGGACGAAGCTATCGAAAGTGCAAAGACCCGTATTTCTCGTTCGCGGTCTCCCAAATCGATAAAAACCGGTTGGCATTTCCATCCTGCCGCCACAATCCATTTCTCGAAACGGTCCCCGGTATGACGTTGCGGTTCGCTTAGGTAGGCGACTCCGCCTGGAGCTAGATGCCTCCGCATGCATGGTTCGAGGATAGGAAACAATTTAGGATCGTAGACGATGTCCGAACCGATGATGATTGGAAACGGGCGCAGATGCGTATCTCGATCACGCCAGTCCAGCAATCGTAATTGGACGTTCTCCGAAACCAGCCTGGCATTGTACCTGCAGACCATGAGGGCCATGTGGACAGCATCGGTGATCAAGACGTTCGCTCCGCGAAGTCCCGCGGATATCCCCGCTCGTCCACTCCCCCCTCCGAGCTCGAGGATTCGAACACCATCTAGTTCGGGAAGAGTTCCCAGGAAGGCATCTAGTCCCTGAGCGGCTCGCCACGATGCCGCCCAGAAAGGATCGAGTTCAACGGTTCCCTCTTGATTTCGTGAAATCGCGTTGAGCAACAGAGCCTCAGGATCCACCACGCGGGTCCAGGGGTACTCCCGGCCGGCAATTTTCGTTATGGTGTGCTCCAGCGGTACCGATCTCTGAATACGATTCAGCAACCTCGCTTCGGAAATCGATGGCACATGGGATCGCCGGGCCACCTCGCTACCTGGCTTCTTCCATCGCTCGGATGTACGAACGCAATCGCTCCAACTCATCTTCCGTCCCTTTGAGTTTTAGCATGTTGGTAACCCGTTTTTGGAGCTCGTGTGAGTTGACAGGCTTGGACAAAAAGTCATCCGTCCCCGCTGCCACTGCGCGTTCTATATCCCCCAACTCACTTAAGGCAGTGACCATCAGGATCATGATCCGCGAACGCTTCGGATCCGCTTTGAGGATTCGACACACCTCGAACCCGTTCAGTTTGGGCATCATCACATCCAGCAAAATCAAATCGGGTGCAAAGGACTCGACCTTGGCCAGTGCATCTTGACCATCGACGGCCATTTCTGTTTCACACTCGATTTTGGCCAAGAGCGCTTCGAGCAACTCCCTGTTTTGAGCGTTGTCATCGACGATGAGAATTCTGGGTGATGTCATTGGTTTGGGCAAACACACTCCCGTGTGCAGTAAAGGTAGCAGGCGCACGTCTCGTTTGTCCTTCCTGTCATTCCCGTTCGCGCTGGTAGTTATACCGCGATCGCCAACCCGGCAGCTGGGACAGGGAAGTGTTCCGTCATTTGCTTGACGTCCGCTTTGATCATTTCCAACTTGGCCGCGTCATCGTGGGATTTGAGCGCTGTAGCAATCCAAGAAGCAATCGCCTTAAACTCATCGGTGCCCATTCCGCGGGTGGTGAGGGCTGGCGACCCGATTCGAATTCCACTCGGATCCATGGGCTTGCGCATATCGAATGGAATCATGTTCATATTGACCGTTATACCGCATCGGTCCAAGGCCTTTTCTGCGATCTTGCCACCAATTCCAAAACTCGTAACATCGACCAGAACCAGGTGGTTGTCGGTTCCACCGCTGATCAAGCGAAGACCATGTCCCATCAATCCTTCTGCCAACACTCGTGAGTTCGCGACGACTTGCCGTCCGTACTCCTTGAAGCTCGGCTGCATGGCTTCGGCGAAGCAGACCGCCTTGCCAGCGATGACATGCATGAGCGGACCACCTTGAGTGCCCGGGAAAACAGCACTATTGATCGGCTTTGCAAACTCGCTTCGGCAAAGGATCAAACCGCTGCGTGGCCCCCTCAGAGTCTTGTGGGTGGTGGTCGTAACATAGTCTGCGTAGGGAACCGGAGAGTTGTGAACGCCGGCGGCAACCAAGCCCGCGTAGTGTGCCATGTCCACCAACAGTTTAGCCCCGACCTCCTTCGCTATTTCTGCAAACTTATCATGGAAGATCTCTCGAGGATAAGCGCTCGCTCCCGCGACGATCATCTTCGGCTTCTGCTCTCTGGCCAGTTTGGCTACCTGATCGAAATCGATGCGGTGATTCACGGGATCGACGCCGTACGAAAAAAATTTGTACAGTTTACCGCTGATATTCAAATGCATCCCATGCGTCAAATGACCTCCTTGGGCCAAATCCAAACCTAGCACGGTATCGCCGGGGAGCAAGGCTGAGAGATAAACCGCCATGTTGGCCTGCGAACCTGCATGGGGTTGCACATTGGCATGCTCTGCTCCGAATAACTGCTTCGCCCGATCGATCGCCAATTGCTCGACCACGTCCACAAACTCACAGCCGCCATAATAGCGTTTGCCTGGATACCCCTCCGCGTATTTGTTGGTTAACACGCTGCCGACGGCCTGCATGACCGCTGGACTGGTGTAATTCTCGCTCGCAATCATCTCTAGCCCCTCTTGTTGGCGAGACGATTCCGATTCGATTGCAGCGAAAATGTCTGGGTCTTGAGTTTGTAGGATGCTCATAGAAGGAAGATACGTTCGAAAATGAAGACTGGTGAGCGAGATTAACCGCCGGGAATCCAAGGTTAACCGTCGGAAACGTAGATTCTCAACTAGGATCGAGCAACTCGCAAGAGCTACACGTTTTCCGGCACGACAAACGGTGCCCGATACTCCCGTCTCAGCAGCTTGTTTGCTTGCTCTGAGTCGTTTCCAACAAACTGTTCGGTCTTGGCATCAATGGTAAGCATCGGACCCAGTCTCAATCCAGCCTCGTCCATGTTCAGCCCATGATTGGAAAGATGCTGCCCCATTTCCCCCAGCATTTGCTTCCATTCCGGGACGTTCAGGCTTTCGGCGTCCTCGGTCCGATAGGCTTTCCCAGTCCGGAAGGCGATGTTTGCCAAGTTGCACCAGCCAGTCGTATCATGTCCAACTTGAACGTCGGACTTTAGGATCGAGGTGTTTCGCGATCGCACCGCTTCCAGGAAATTCTCCTGGTGCAAATCGCCACCGCTGTTGCCGGAGAACTTCTTTATCAATTTCCCATCCATGTCATAAGCTGCACCTCTGCCGCGTTGACCTTCGTATCGACCACCCTCACAGAAAGCAATGTAACCACTTTCGGGACCGGGAACCGCTGGCGGTTTTTCGCCGCCGCTTTTCGCTGGCAAATTGCTCAATCCGATCACCACCGGGACGGAACCGGTATCGAAGTATACGAAATGAACGTTGGGGGTTTCGCCAGCGTCGTTCCAAGCGATACGTCCACCCCCACCAAAAATGCGATTTGGCAGAGAAACTTTATCCAAGAAGACGTTGTTTCGCAAATCGTCCAGAACATGAACTCCCCAATTGCCCATCTCACCCGAGCCAGTATTCCAGTCCCAGTGCCAATCGTAATGAAGTTTGTCGCGATAGATCGGTCGATCCTGCGCAGGGCCGAGCCACAAGTTGTAATCGACCTTCGTGTCTATCGGCAGCGGCGTCGATCGCTTGCCGATAGCCGCACGCACACCGTAGCGGTTCACTCGGGCCGAAAGGATGGAACCTAGGGCTTTCTCCTCGTGCAAGAATTTCTTAATCTCGGCCTGCATCGGATCGGAACGCTGCTGCGTTCCCACTTGGCAAATGCGATTGTATTTTCTTGCGGCAAGTATGGTTTGTCTGCCTTCCCATTGACTATGAGATAGCGGTTTTTCTACATAGACGTCCTTGCCCGCTTGCATTGCCCATATCGATGCCAAACAATGCCAGTGATTGCACGCGGAGATAACGACGGCATCGATTTCTTTGTCATCGATCAGTTTGCGAAGGTCAGCAAAGCCCTTGGCACTTGGCGAATAGGTCTCTTGCGCGGCCAGGACTTTTTTGCTATCCGGATCGCAGAATGCGACCATCTTCGTCCCTTTGATGTTTCGGAACGTTTTCATATGCTCCCCGGCTCGACTGCCACAGCCGATGAACCCCAAACGGATTTCCTCGTTGGCCATGGAGAAACCAGTAGAAGATACCGATGCCACCGCACCAACTGCTGCTGCTGTGGACTTCAAAAATCCGCGTCGTAAAATTCGATTCATGAACTGCTTCCCAGGGACGGAACGGAGAGGTATTCGCCACAAGCCCTCTATTCTAGCCTGGGAACATGCAATTCTCAATCGAACTATCTGTAAAGCGGGCCGGTTGGTTGCTGCTGTCTCTGCCAAACGCCATTGTTAACCGCGGAGTTGTTGGCATTTCCAAAGAGAGGTTGCTGAGACTGCTTTTGGTTGAGCGATGCAGGTCCGTAAGGTGCGTTCGGAGTGTTACCACTGGTGGAAGGAAACCGATAGCCGGCTGTCGATTGTGTGGCTGTGTAGCCTTGTGGTTGTGAATTGAGCTGTTGGTACGCTGGCTGAAGACCCTGCGATTGTTGAGCGTACGCTGGCGGTAGCGAAGTAGCTTGCGCATAGCCCTGCTGTTGATAAGGGACCTGCTGTTGGTACCCAGGTTGTTGGTAAACGTACGCTGGTTGTCCAGCTTGGTAAGGGTTTTGTTGGTAGGGGTTTTGTTGTTGGTAGCCGGCTTGTTGCGGCGAGTATGCTGGTTGTTGAGAGTACGCCGGTTGCTGCAAGTATGCCTGCGGCGAGTATGGCTGCTGCGAGTAAGACGCTGAACCGAAACCGTAGGAAGCAGGAAAGTGGCTGGAGGGCTGAGTTTGGTATGCAGCGTTGTACGGCGATGAGGGCAAGTACCCGCTGGTGAGTGTCTGCGGAGCCCAGCCAGCAGTTGCATGGTTTGGGTTTTGGGAAGCAGACTGGGACACGAGAGTGGCCAAATGGGAGGCAAGCCAATCCCGTGTTTGGTCGGCCAGTTGTGACTGCGCAGTGGGTTGATCGATAGGAGATTTTGCTGCTGAACCAAAAAAGAAGTTGGTAAAGAGGCTGGGTTGCAAACCGAAAAGTCCGAGCAGCATGAAGCCGAGCTCTGCCCAATAGAATCGAGTGTGCCGTTTTTGGCGTACGAATTGAGGCATCGGTGTTCTTCCTTTCCGCCCAGACTGGGTAGTCGCGGCGGATGCTACACGAAATCTAAATCGAAAAGAAATAGCAGATCAGCACAGCAATCCCGAGTACGAGTACCATTTCCTTGAGTACGAGTCGAATATGCTGACTAACCTACAAGTGCGTCGCCCAACCTAAAATCTCGGGTTGGCAAATTTAGTTGCACGACGCTCCGCGTCGTGATTCCTACGACGCGGAGCGTCGTACAACTAAGGGCATACCACAGGATTAAGA
>Ga0105044_10011877_pt1 | contig 11846 bp, 8 predicted proteins | sample MAT01_FD_78092 | JGI IMG/M metagenome (GOLD analysis project Ga0105044, IMG submission 78092) | Freshwater microbial communities from Lake Fryxell liftoff mats and glacier meltwater in Antarctica - MAT-01 | ecosystem: Environmental > Aquatic > Freshwater > Ice > Liftoff microbial mat | place...
CGACGGCTACGGCGCCGGAATACCCGACAATGCCAATCATAGCTTCAACGGTTTTACTGCCAACTACGACGGGCGCAGTGCTGCTGAAATGGCGGCAACGGATGGCGCTCAGTACACGGATACATACAGTACCACACACCCTGGTTTCAGTCCGCAAGTGGACACTGTCGCGACATTCATATTCAGCGGACTCGGCGCTGGATGGACTCAAGGCAGCATGTGGTTCGATATGGCAGACTTCCAGGCCGCAGCTTTTGGCGCAGCGGCTGTCACCTTCAACGGAATCCTTCAGAATTGGGCATTCAACGACGGCTTCCCAACGACAAAGGTTCGCTTCTTCGACCTCGATCCGAACGTACTGACGTCAATCAACAATCTGGGCTCGCTGACCATTGCAATTGACCGAAATAGTTCAGGGGACTTCTATGGATTTGACTATGCGCTTCTGTCGGACCAGGGTGGCACTGCGGGAAATCCGTTGGCAGCCGTTCCCGAACCCTCCTCGCTCGCCATGTTGGCCGTCGGAGCAATCGGCATGGCCTTCGCCCATCGTAAACGCAAACAGCGGGCACTTACTGTGTGAGTGATCCGTAGCGACAACCTTAATCAGTGACGGACGACCTTTCGGGGCCGTCCGTTTTTTGTTGGTTCGTCAAATGCCGAAGGTCCGGCCCGCATAGTGATCGTTTCGAAAGCTTCGGAGACCATGCCTACAGAATCGAAACGAGGAACAAGATATCCACGCTGTCGGGAGACAATTTCTACCGTCAGATCCGGCTGCTGATCGATACGCACATTGGCGCCTTCTCCGGAATCGAACAGGGGCATCAAGCGTCCTTTCAGAAATGAACCGTACTGTGCAGGGAACTGAAATCCAACTACACTCCCGGTTCGGCAATGCACCGACGTACAGTTTCATGGATCTCTGCGGCCCTGGATTGTCCTGATGCAATTCTCACGGAACGAGCGGCCCCGTCACGGAAGACTGGCGAAAGCAGGATTTGTTTGCCTGTCAATTTGGCTGTGCGTCAGCGTGCCGACTTCCGTCTGGGCCGACGAATCAATATCGAAGTCCGCAGAAAGTATGAAGGCGTTCGGTCCCCGAGAGCTACTGGCGGCGGGCGGCATGATCGGCTACGTCATCATGTTTCTCAGTTTCCTGATGGTCGCTCTGATTGTCGATTATCTGCTCACCATCCGCCGCTCCACATTCATCACTCCAGGGCTGGCCGAAGAAGTCCACAAGCTCCTGGCCGAGCGAAAATTGCCGGAAGCGACGAAGTTGTGTGAAAAACAGCCAGGGTTCATGGGTCGAGTTCTGGTGGCAGGACTGCGCGAAAGTCAATTGGGCTTCACGGCCATCGAGAAAGCTATGGAAGATACAGCAGCCGAACAATCGGCACGTTGCTATCGCCGCATCGAACATCTCGCCGTGATCAGTACACTCGCTCCGATGCTGGGCCTGATGGGCACCGTGTGGGGCATGATTCAGGCGTTTATGGAATTTGAAATGAAAGCCAATCCGCAGATTTCCGAATTGGCGCCTGGTGTTTACAAGGCGCTCGTCACTACATTGCAGGGACTGGCCGTGGCCATTCCCGCTACAGCAGCTCTCGCCTTCTTTCGAAGTCGAGTTGAAGAACTTTCGATGGAAGCCTCACTGCTGGCGTCGCATGTGTTCGGGGACTTCCGCCGCGGAGCTCTCCTGCGAAAAAAAAATCGCCCCGGTTCCGATGCCGATGTCTGAAAGACATCACTGAAGTGCCGACCTGAGACCTTAACCATTCACAGATCAATCGGTAAGTTGGAAACTCGCTATGCACTCATGCACAAATTTTCGCACACAACTTGTTTAACCGCGTGCCCATCGGGCCTCGTTTCATTCGCGAAAGCGCGGGGCGATGCCCACGCGGTTAAACGAAGAAACTTATGAATGGGTGCTTATGCACACAATCCTGCTCGCAGGCAAAAACGACCACTTATATATTCGCCGCCCCACTGGAAACAAAGTCCATGCTGATCAGCGTTGGATATGAAGTTGTGTTTTCGTTCGAGAAATCGACGCCTGTGCTCGCACTGGGAATGATCCACCCGGACGTTGCCGCCCGAATCCGACAGCCAGAGAATCTGCGGGTTGAACCGCGAGTTCCCGTCACTGAATATCGGGATGGATATGGAAATCGATGCTCGCGCATGGTTGTGCCGACAGGTCGTGTCGTATTCCGGAACGATGCGATTGTAGACGACACGGGCATGCCGGATGTGCAGGCCGTGAATGCCCTGCAACATCCCGTGGAAGAGTTGCCGGACAATGTCCTGCTGTTTCTGCTGGCGAGCCGCTACTGCGAAGTTGACAGTGAGCTGAAGGACATTGCCTGGAATCAGTTTGGTAGTTTACCAGCAGGCTGGTCGTTGGTGCAGGCCGTTTGTGACTTCGTCCACCAGCATATCCGGTTCGATTACCAACAGGCCAGAGCCAATCGCACGGCTTGCGACGTTTATCGGGAACGCGCCGGTGTGTGCCGGGACTTCATGCATCTGGCGATCACATTCTGCCGGAGCCTGAACATTCCCGCACGCTATTGCACCGGATATCTGGGCGATATCGGGGTGCCAGCCGCTGCGAGCCCGATGGATTTCAGCGCTTGGTTCGAAGTGTATCTGGGTGGAGCATGGTATGCGTTTGATGCGCGAAACAACATGCCTCGCATCGGACGCATCCTGATGGCTCGAGGCCGCGATGCCGCTGACGTGGCTCTCACGACGACCTTCGGCAGAAATCAACTTCAGACATTCCGGGTCTGGACTGATCCGGTTGTCGTGTAGCATTGATTCAGATGTGATCTCGCAACGTTTTCCAGCGATGTCGCAGCACTCCGAATTCCTGCGAATCCGGCGACAACTCATTCCTGGACGATATGAAGTGAGCGATCCTTACCGCAGACCAATGGGTTGCAGCGGGCAGCGGCTGGCGACGAAGGTATGCGTTTCGTCATCGTTTTCAAAATGGACCGTGACGGTAGCGCGATGGGAACCGCCGGAAATTTCCGTAACGACACCCCGACCATAACGAGGATGGCGGACCTGCATACCTTCGCGAAACGCCAGCACGCTGCGGGCATCATCTGTTCCTGTCGCTTCAGACAGCGCCAGATGTTCTTTCTTTGCCGCCAATTCTGATGCGGTCATAATCAGTTTTCTGTCGCTGACAGACTGAGCTGCAGCAAACCGACTTCGAGCCTTCTCCAGATGTTGATCGAGCGATGCCTCAGTCATCGGCGGCAGTGTGGCGACTGATGACTCACGCGAAATGGCACCGTGCAGCTCGGGAATAAATGGACTGGAAATCGTCGTACGCCGCATTCCTCGAAATGTGCGTTCGGACGTCTGAGTCAGCGTCAATTCCTGCATTGCCCTGGTAATCCCGACGAACAGCAGACGTCGCTCTTCTTCAAAGCTGGCAGGATCTCCTTCGCGGACGGCACGTTCGTGAGGAATCAAGCCGCTCTCGATCCCAATGACGTACACTGCCGGAAACTCCAGCCCCTTTGACGCATGCAGCGTCATCAAGGTCACGGCCCCGCGACCGGGATCAACGCTGTCCGCTTCGTTACTCAGCGTCGCCATTTCGAGAAATCCCTGAAGCGATGGCGAATCGTATGCACCGCCGGGGAGCGAGTTGACCAGAGCGTTGTCGGAACCAGCGTTGTCTTCGTCTTTTTCAAACTCACCAGCGACATCGTACTGACGAGCGGCGGAGATCAGTTCAAACACATTCGCCGCTCGATCAATATCGACTTCATCCGATTCTTCGCGCCAGAGAGATAGATAATCGATGTCTGCAATGAGGCGTTCGATGAGTGGTGCGACACGACCATCGGCTGATTGTGCATGCAGTTTCCGGATCAGATCCACAAAGCCTTCCACTGCCTTGCGACTGCGACCATTCAGGCCATTTACGGTGCTCGCTTCGCACGCCGCTTCGAACAGACTTACGTTGAATTTTTTCGCATGGTTGTGAAGTTTCAGCAGCGACGTATTGCCGATGCCACGCGCCGGGCGATTGATAATTCGCTCCATCGCTGAATCGTCAGCATGGTTTTCGATCAGCCGCAGATAAGCCACCAGATCCCGCACTTCCGCACGTTCATAAAACGAGTAGCCGGCAGCGACCTGGAATGGAATATGGTGTCGCGACAGAGCTGTCTCGAATAACCGGGAAAGCGCGTTGACGCGATAGAAGATTGCAAAATCCGCATACGTCCGTTCGCCAGCCTTGCTTCGCGCGGCAATCTCTCGCGCGATCCCATCCGCTTCGGAATCAGCGTCTTCAAACAGCAACAGCCGCACGGCCGTACCTTCGGGATTTTCGGTTGTTAACCTGCCCCGATGTGGCCGGCGATTGTTCGATATGAGTTGATCCGCGCACTGCACGATCTTCCTTGTGCTACGGAAATTCCGATCGAGCGATACGATTTCGACTTCAGGAAAATCGCGTTCGAAGGTTGAGATATTGCCGGGCCGCGCACCACGCCAGCCGTAGATCGATTGATCAGGATCGCCCGTTGCGCAAAGATTGGGATACAACTGAGACATCGCCTGTACGATGCGATACTGAGCGAAATTGGTGTCCTGGTATTCATCCACCAGGATAAAACGGAAGTGGTGATCCAACTGCTCGCGAATGAGTTCGTCGTCTTCCAGAAGCCTGACAACGTGCATCAGCAGGTCGTCGAAATCCACTGCATTCTGCTGGCGAACACGGGCTTCATACAACGGAAACACCTGATACACAATCGCATCCAGCGGATTGCCGATGCGTTGCTCAAACTGTTGACGGAAAATCTCCGATGTGATCATGTCATTCCGGGCACGGCTGATGCGGCTGAGCACTCGACCGGGATCATGGAACATCGTGTCGAGTTTTTCTTCCTTCATGATGTGCCGAATGAGCGTCACCTGGTCTGAATGATCCAGGATCGTGAAATTGTCCTTCAGGCCGACGTGTTCCGGCCAGCGTCGAAGGATCCGTGAACAAAAGCGGTGAAACGTACTCACACGAACGCGCATGCCGCCGAGGAGGCGTTCGATCCTCGATCCCATTTCGCGTGCGGCTTTGTTGGTAAACGTCAGAGCCAGAATCTGATCGGGCTGAACGCCGCGTTGCAGCAGGCGCACGATGCGATGCGTAATGACACGCGTTTTCCCGGAACCCGGCCCGGCCAGAACCAGCAACGGTCCTTCAAAATGCTCGACTGCCTGATGCTGGGCATCCGTGAGACTGGCGGTGATTGTGGGTGCGTTGATAGACAAGATGGAACACCGCGCTCCTGCGGATGACCGTCAGCGGACGGTCGAAGGAGAATTTTTTCCTGGTCGAAGGGCCGCATTCTAGTACTTTGTCAGACTTTAAAAAAGGGGTCAGGAACCAATAGCCAAATGGACCGAAGGGTGCTGCGTATTATTGGTTCCTGACCCCTTTTTTGACCAAGCGTGCAAAAGTTTCGGCGTTTAACCGTTAGCCGATAGGCGTACGCGGGGGAGTCAGCAACCAACGCCTATCGGCTCACGGTTAAACGAATTTTGCCCAATTACTTGTGCGTGAGTGCTAACGAAGGGAAGATGTGGATAATCCCAGGCTCAGAAAGACAGAATACAGGCCCGCCAACATGACAGAATCTCCATCCAGGTCTCGCACGGAACTTTGCTCAACGCGCTGCGTACCCTGCGAGGGCGGCGTTCCGAAAATGTCCGTGGAGGAAGCTACGGCCCAACTGAAGGAATTGCCGGGCTGGGAGCTACTTTCCGGTCCCGACCGTATTCGCAGGTCGTGGATCGTCCGGAATTTTCAGGCCGGCATGACGTTCTTTCAAAAAGTGACGGAGGTTGCTGAAACGCAAGGCCATCATCCCGATCTGCATCTGGTCGGATATCGAAATGTGTCGATTGAAATCTGGACACATGCGATTGGTGGTCTGTCGTTGAATGACTTCATCCTGGCGGCGCAAATTGATGAATTGCCGATTGAACTCAAAGTGAAAGGTCTCGTGAGTGGCTCGATTTCCGAAAATGTGTGACTTGATCCAGACTTTCGACACTCCGCGCGTTGCGGATATCGCGGCGACGGTCCGGCAACAGATGCAGTCGCTGCAGCTTGAAAATAAGATCCGTTCGGGACAAACCGTTGCCATTCCGGCGGGCAGTCGCGGCATTGCCAATATCGGACTCATTCTGCGCGAGATCGCTGCGTACTTTTCTTCGCTGGGCGCGTTGCCGTTTGTTGTCCCTGCCATGGGTAGTCACGGCGGTGGAACGGTGGAAGGCCAGGTGCGGATGCTGAGCAGTCTGGGCATCACGGAACAATCCATCGGCGTCCCGATCCGGGCCACGATGGAAACCGTGATTGTGGCGCAGACATCCCATGGTCTGCCCGTGCATTTTGATAAATTCGCGAGCGAAGCGGATCATGTCTTTGTCGTCGGTCGCGTCAAGCCGCACACGCGATTCGTGGGGCCCGTCGAATCCGGTCTGCATAAGATGATGCTGATCGGTCTGGGCAAACATGAAGGTGCGAAGATTTATCACCGTGGCATTCTTTCGATGAGTTTTACGGAGATCGTGGCAGCGGTGGCTGAACGGGTTCTACAGGTCTGTCGCGTGTGCGGAGGCATGGCTATTCTGGAAAACGCAGAAGATGAAACGGCATTGATCGAAGCCGTCAGGCCCGAAGACTTTTCCCGCCGTGAACCGGAATTGCTGGTCCTCGCGAATCAATGGCTTCCGCGACTGCCATTTGACGACATTGATCTGCTGATCGTTGACCGTATCGGCAAGAACATCAGCGGAGTGGGAATGGACGCGAATGTCGTCGGTCGCAAGTTCAACGACCACACTGCGACGTCACAGGATCAGACGCGCTGCCGTCGCATTCTTGTGCGGTCACTGACGAAGGAAACTTACGGTAACGCCACAGGGATTGGTATGGCGGAATTCACGACACAGCGTTGCGTCGATCAGATCGATTCGGAATCCACCCGCATCAACTGTATCACCGGCATGCATCCGGAAGCGGCCATGATTCCGATCACATTGCCGACAGACGCTGCTGCAGTGGATTCGGCGCTGCAGACCATTGGCATGATTGAACCGGAAAACGCACGCGTGATCCAGATCTCCGACACGCTGCATCTGACGCGGGTCCGTGTTTCTGAAGCGTATTTTACCGACGTTCAGAAGTCGAAACACCTGCGTCTGGATGGAGATCCGTATGATTTTCCGCTCGATGCCGCCGGTTGGTTACAGGATGTTTAGGCAGCCTGGCTGACAGATTCAGATTCCGGCGTGTTGGATTCACCGCGAGGGTCGTCGCTGAGGTACACGGATTCACGAGCGAGCGATTCCCGCCCCTGAGTACTGACCTGATATTGCAGTCCGACACTCCTGCCTGTGAATTCAAAGCGAATCAGGCCCTGGGCGATCAGGAATCCGTGAATGGACGTGAGCGACAACTTTTCAATTCCCGGCACGTCCTGAATTCGATCGAGCCATCCCGCATATTCGCTGGTTGTGGCTTTGGCTGCTGCGTCGCGGACCGCGTAGCAGTTCAGAACTGTCAGACAGTTTTTTTCAAACTCGCTGGATTGTGGTGCGGGCTCAATCATATCGATATTATCGACAGCCCTGCGTCGCGCGTTCAGCAGAGACCGGGATGCAGGTCTGATCCGTATGTTCCGAACCACCTGTACAACCCACAAGCGGGAGCTTTTCGCTGCGTGTCGCGGGGGGATTCGGTCGCGATAATTCCGGATTCGGGATTCAGGAAAGACTGCGAATCTGGTGAAAACAGCGTGACCAAATCGATCGGGAATGAATTGACGGTAACGGAGGGCGGCAGAAATGGATTCAGCAACGACCAGGGCAGCACAGTTCCTGCCACTCAGTCCAAAGTTGCGATTCCTGTAGCTTGGACATTCATGTCCGAGATATTGGCCAGCCACCGTCGCATTGTCGAACGGCTGTCAAGGCACAGAAACCAGCGCTTCGACAGTGATTCATGGCCATACGACGGACATGAATGTCCATCCTACGTATGATCGAAACTGCGCCACGACTCTACAGAGTCGTGCGACTGGCTTGAATCCGGTGCGAAGCCTCGTCAAAATGCGAGCCCGTTGCAAAGTCGTTTCCTTCCTGTTTTCATCCCTCCCCCTTGCAATGACCGAAATGATTCAGTTCCCGGTTCGTTGTTTGGCTTGTTATCCAGGTATGTCCCATGAATTTGCGTTGCTCATTTCTGCCAATGCTGAGTGCTGTGGCGGTGACCGTGTTTGCACCCGGAATCACAATTGCCCAGGAGAGCGATGACCCCGCGCCTGTCGCGCTGGCGACACCGGTCGAAAGTATGAAGATTGCCGAGGGCTTCGAAGTCGAACTCTTGTACTCGGTTCCAGGTGAACAGATGGGGTCATGGGTGTGCATGACGACGGATCCAAAGGGCCGCCTGATCGTGTCCGACCAGTACGGAAAGCTTTATCGAGTGACTCCGCAGGCCAAGGGATCAGGTGCAGAGCCGCAAATTGAACCAATTAATGTGGATGTGGGGATGGCTCAGGGTCTGCTGTGTGCCTTTGACAGTCTCTATGTGATGACAAACATCAACGAAGAATCGCGCGTCGGACTGCATCGGGTTCGCGATACGGACGGCGATGATCAGTACGACACGGCTGAACATTTACGAATACTCAAGGGCGGAAATGAACACGGGCCGCACGCGATTGTGTTGGCTCCGGACGGTAAGTCACTCTACGTGTGCTGCGGAAATCACACGCCACCGACAGATTTTTCGAGTTCGCGCGTCCCGCGCAACTGGGATGAAGACCAGTTGCTGCCACGCATGTGGGATGCCGGTGGTCATGCGGTCGGTGTCCTCGCACCGGGTGGCTGGATTGCTCAGGTGAGCCCCGATGGTCAGGACTGGCAATTGGTCGCCAGCGGATTTCGCAACGAGTATGACATCGCGTTCGATCCAAACGGTGAACTCTTCACTTACGACGCAGATATGGAATGGGATGTCGGTTCTCCCTGGTATCGACCGACGCGCGTGAATCATGTGACCAGCGGCGCTGAATTCGGTTGGCGTTCCGGGACCGGCAAATGGCCAGAGTACTATCCGGATAGTCTGGGCTCTGTCGTTGATATCGGGCAAGGTTCTCCAACGGGCATCACATTCGGGACTGGTGCAAAATTCTCTGCAAAGTATCAGAGTTCACTTTTCATCAGCGACTGGAGTTACGGTGTGATCTACGCCGTCCATCTGACTGCCGACGGATCGACTTACACAGGCGAAGCAGAGCGATTCATTTCTGCTGCACCATTGCCGGTCACCGACATGGTGATCAATCCCATTGATCAGGCGATGTACTTCACCATCGGTGGTCGCAAGACTCAGTCCGGACTGTATCGCGTCACATACAAAGGGGCAGAATCCACTGCACCGGTTGTCGTGGAAGAAGATGCAGGAACCGAATTGCGGGATGTGCGGCGCAAGCTGGAATCACTGCACCATGCGGATGCTCCGGACGCGGTCGTTCAGGCATGGCCGTATCTTGGACACGCGGATCGCACAATTCGCTTCGCTGCACGCATTGCGCTGGAACATCAACCAGTGGCATCGTGGCAGGAAAAAGCCCTGATGGAAAACTCGAACGCAGATGCAAAGTTGACGGCGCTGCTGGCCGTTGCACGCTGCGGCGGAAAAGAACTGCAACTGCCTCTGATTCAGTCGATGAGCCAGCTCAATGCGGAAAAACTGTCAGAATCTCAGATGCTTTCGGCGTTGCGTGTGATGGGACTCTGCTTCATTCGCATGGGTGAGCCCGACCCACAGATGGCCCGGGATATTTCAGCCATTCTGAATCGCTACTATCCGGCAAAAAGCTCAATGGTCAATCGTGAACTTTGTCGTCTGCTCGTCTATCTGAACGACAGCGAAGTGGCGGCAAAGACGCTGGAATTGCTGGCAAAAGCTCCAAGTCAGGAAGAACAGATTCACTATGTTTACTGTCTGCGAACCCTCAAGGACAAATGGACAATGCAGCAGCGGAAGGAATTCTTCCAGTGGTTTGTGACATCGACAACGCTCCGCGGCGGAAATTCGTTCTCCGGGTTTATCAAAAATATTCGTCAGGAAGCAATCGATCACCTGACCGATGCAGAAAAGGCGGAACTCAAAGATGTGCTGGAAGCACAACCAACCGGTACGTTAAATCTGGTCGAAGCGGCTTCGCGACCTGTAGTGCAGGAATGGAAGGTTGATGACCTGCTCGCCGATGTTGAAGCGGGACTTACGGGACGCAGCTTTGACAACGGTCGCAAAATGTTCCAGGTCACCGCTTGTTTCAAGTGCCATCGGTTCGCGGGGGACGGTGGATTCGTCGGCCCGGAACTGACTGCGGTCGCCCGCCGATATAACGCCCGTACGCTGCTGGAAGGCATCATCGAACCCAGTAAGGTAATTTCCGATCAGTACGAATCCAATATCTTTGTGCTGAACACCGGTAAGCAGGTTGTGGGGCGAGTGGTCAATCTGAACAACGACAAGATCATGGTGTGCGAAAACATGCTGGAACCGGGAAACCTCACGAACGTGTCCCGCGCTGAAATTGAAGAGACGCTGGTATCAAAGGCATCCATGATGCCGAGCGGTCTCATCAATACACTCAACAAGGACGAGTTACTGGACCTTGTTGCGTATCTGCAGTCCGGTGGCGATCCGGATTCCCCCGTCTTCACCGGAGCCAAAAAGACTGTGAGTACCCCGAAACCGAAAGAGAAACTGATGTTCACCGACGCGGGCCATACTGTTGATTCGCTGGATCTTGTAAAGCAGAAAATCGCGGACGGTTCTGCCGTCCTGATCGATGTGCGAGAAGAATCTGAATGGAACGAAGGACACCTGAATGATGCAACGCTGGTGCCACTGAGTACACTGAAAGACGCCGCGACGATGGAAACCGCGCTCGCGAAAATCCCCAAAGACAAGGCCGTTTATATCCACTGCCGCGCCGGCGGACGAGCTGTTCAGTGCGCACAGGCTCTGGCTGACAAAGGTTACGATATTCGACCGCTGAAGGCCGGTTTTGATAAACTGGTGGAATCCGGTTTTGAAAAGGCAGCGGCTGGAAAATAGCCGACATTTTGCCAACGCATCTTTCAATCCCGTGGTGCGCTGCTGCTGCTGCTTGATAAGCACCCATGCATAAGATTCTTCGTTTAACCGCGTGGGCATCGCCCCGCGCTTTCGCGAGTAAAACGCGGCCCGCTGGGCACGCGGTTAAACAAGTTGTATGCGAAAACTTGTGCGTGGGTGCTTATAGGACATTTTATGCTTCGACCAGTTCAGGACATTTCGGAGAGCAGCATGATGCCGCCGACACTGCCATCACGTCGTGAATTGCTCACGCGAACAGGTTGCGGTTTCGGTGCGGTGGCTCTTCAGGCGATGTTGGCCCAGGCCGCTGTTTCAGAATCCGCAAAGCCTGCAGTGCGAGACACTGTCAGCGAGCAGCGTCCGATGTTTGTGCCTCGTGCAAAGCGCATAATTTTTATCTTCATGCAGGGAGGTCCAAGTCACGTCGATTCGTTCGACTACAAACAGGAACTTGTGGATCGTGATGGCCAGTCGATCGACTTCACCGGTGTCCGATTCGGGGATTTCGGCAAAGAAACCAAACAGAAACTGATGCAGCCACTGTGGCGGTTTTCCAGGCACGGAGAATGCGGTCGGGCCGTTTCAGACCTGTTTCCATCTATCGCCCGGCATGTGGACGATCTGTGCTTTCTGCACA
>Ga0105044_10011880_pt1 | contig 11844 bp, 10 predicted proteins | sample MAT01_FD_78092 | JGI IMG/M metagenome (GOLD analysis project Ga0105044, IMG submission 78092) | Freshwater microbial communities from Lake Fryxell liftoff mats and glacier meltwater in Antarctica - MAT-01 | ecosystem: Environmental > Aquatic > Freshwater > Ice > Liftoff microbial mat | place...
AAGAGCCGGAACCGACCGAAGCCACCGGCACCGAGCCGGAAGTCCTCACGGCCAAGAAGCCGAAGGAAGGGGACGAGGAATAACCCGGAAGAGTCCTTCGTCATTCGTCCCTCGTTATTCGGGCTCCGCTGTGCGATACTTCATTCGACGACCCTCAGCGGTGTGATCCGGAGGCCGAATCTCGAAGGACAAATGACGAAAGACTCCAATGAGATTGATCGTCGGCCTCGGGAATCCGGGGGCCAAATACGCCGGTACCCGGCACAACATCGGCTTCGACGTGATCGATTACTTGGCGGCGGCGCCGAACGTCGGAGCCTTTAAGAGTTCGTTTCAAGCGCTTGTCGCCGAGACGACCGAAGCCGGCGAGAAGATTTTGCTGGTGAAGCCCGAGACGTTCATGAACCTCAGCGGGCGGGCGGTCCGGGCGATTGCGGACTTCTACAAACTGACCGCGAACGACGTGCTGGTGATCTGCGACGACTTCAACCTGCCGCTGGGAAAGCTGCGGGTTCGCACGAATGGCAGCGCCGGCGGGCAGAACGGACTCAAGAGCATCCAAGAGAGTTTGGGCACCGATGCCTACCTCCGGATGCGGATCGGCGTCGGCCAACCCGGGCCCGGCGAAGCGGTCGATTTCGTGCTCAGCCGGTTCAAACCGGGCGAGCGGGCGACCGTCGCTGAAGCGATCGCTGCGGCCGCCAACGCGGTGGGAATTTGGATCCGCGACGGTGCCAACGCTTGCATGAACGCGGCCAACGGGCCGAGTGAACCGCCGAAGAAAAAGAATCCGCCGTTGAGCCAAGAGGAGCGCGACCGCCGGCGGGACGCGAAGAAGAAAAAAGAAGCGGAGCCGGAAGCTCCGGAACCGAAACCCTGAAAGGTCGTTCCCCCGCCGTGGTGGGCGGGGGTCGCGCGGAAGACTTTCCTCCCGCCCGATCCATGGCGACCGTGCCCGCGACCGCGGGTGATTCCCAAGAGGATGGCGATGCCCGTCGAACTGTACGAAACGATGTTCTTGCTCGACTCGAACCGCATGGCGAGCGAGCCCGAAGTGCTGAAGAACAACCTCCATACCGCGCTGGAAAAACATGGCGCCGAGATCCTCGTGGCCCGCATGTGGGACGAGCGCAAGATCGCTTACAACATCCGCCGGTCGAACACGACCCACAAAAAGGGATCGTATTACATCGTCTATTACAACATGGACTCGACGAAACAGCCCGCGATGGACGGCGACTTCCGCCTGAGCATGACCGAATACTTGCTCCGCCACCTGACGGCACACATCGACTACCGCTGGGAAGAGGCGATGCTCGACGTCGCCCGCAACGATCAAGCGCCGGGCTTCGCGCTCCGCGGGATGCAAGAAGAAACATCGCCGACCGACATCAACCCGGCGCTCATCAACGATCCGGGCGCCGAATTCGGCGGCGGCTTCCAAGGCGGTCTCGCCACCGGCGGCGACCGTCCACCCCCGCTCGCCGGTGGCCGCCCGCCGCGCCGCCGGGACGACAATCCCGAGTGAAACCAGTTCGGAGTGCGGAATGGCGAAGGATCGGTTCCCTCCGAATTCCCTAACACGGACATTGCAACGATGGCCGAAGTGGTTGAAACTATTGAAGAGTGGTGGCCCAACTTTCCAAAACTGAATGTTGAAACCCTACCCTAAACTGGGTCACCCTCGGGAGTTTCATTATGGCGACGCTGAACAAACTGATGCTGATCGGCCGGTTGACCGACAACCCGGAGCCGCCGCGCGTGCTGCCCAACAGCGGCAGTACCGTGGTGAAGTTCCGCTTCGCGGTCGGCAAAAGCAAGAAGCGACCCGACGGCACTTGGGAAAACGACCCCAACCCGCTCTACCTCGACTGCGAAGCGTACAGCCGGGCCGACGACACCCGACCGACCAAGCTCACCGACCTGATCATCCAATATTGCAGCAAAGGGGCCCAGATTTACATCGAAGGCCGGCTGCAATACGAAACGTGGGACGACAAAAACAACCCCGGCCAGAAACGTTCGAAGCACAAGATGGTCGTCGAGAGCATCCAGTTTCTCGACACCCGCGGCGCTGACAGCGGCGGCGGTGGTGGCGAAGACCGGGCCAGTTACAGCCCGCCCCGGAACGCGGGTCGCCCGGCCCAGCAGCCCGCCCAGCGCGATCATGACAACCCACCCGATCAGTCCGAAGGCGACATCCCGTTTTAATTTCCGTACACCCGCCATCGGATGCATGGCATCCGATGGCCCTGATAGGTTCACTCCCATGGCGAAGACCGCGAGCAAACCGAAGAGCAAAGGCAAAGACGAGCCGAAAGTCCGCGCGCTGCCGGCGCCGAAAGTACGCAAGCGCAACCAAGTGAAAAAAGGCCCCGGCGGCGGCACGCTGCTGGTGCTGGTCGAAGACGTGGCCCACGTCGGCAAGGTCGGCGACCAAGTGGAAGTGAAGGCAGGCTACGCCCGCAACTACCTCATCCCGCACGGGATGGCCGTGGTGCCGACGCCGCACGACCTGAAATTGCTCGAGAAACACCAGATCAAGATCACCAAGGCCAAGGAAGCCCGCTTGGCCGACTTGAAGGTTTTGGCCGAGCAGTTGTCCCGCCTGACGACGATCACCATCGAAGCCCAAGCGAACGAAGAGAACCACCTGTACGGTTCGATCGGCGCCAACGAAATCAGCAAGACCCTGAAGGGCAAGAACCTGCAGGTCGAAGCCGAGATGATCAAGCTGGAAACGCCGATCAAAGAAGCGAACACCCTCACGGAAGTGCCGCTGTCGTTGGGCTACGGCATCGAAACGAAGATCCAAGTGCTGGTCGTGGCCATGGCCCAAGCGCCCGCCGCGAAGAAGTGAGGTTTGGGGGAAGACGAATCAGGAAACAACAGCCCGCGCGAGCGGGCTGTTGCTATTATCCCCGCTATTACTCCACGTCCAATACGAAGGCCGTGCCGTCGGAGTTGGCGGTGAGCAGCTTCTTGCCGTCGATGGTGAACACGGCGGCATTCGCGGCGAAAGGCAGTTGCCACTTGGCGATTTCCTTGCACTTCATGTCGAACACGCGCACTTCACCCGTCGCGCTCAGCGTGGCGAATTTGTCCGAGGTCGGCGATACGATCAACCCGTTCACACCCGTGGTCAAGGCCTTCACGGTGGCGACGGCTTCGCGTTTGGCGACATCGCCGACTTTGACTTCGCCTTCGCTGTCGATCACGATCACGCTCTTCTTGTCGGTGGTCACGCCGATGTCGGCGACGCTATTCTTCGAGATCGGCCAATCGGCGCCGATGCGGTCTTTCTTTTCCACGTCCCAGATACGGATGACACCGTCTTTGCTGCCGGTGATGCCCCACGCGGCGTCCGGCGAGAGCACCCCGGCGGCGATCTCGCCGCCGCCGCCTTTGGTGGTCGTCGGGGCGGCGACGCCCGTTTTGAAAATGTCGAAACCGAAGTCTTTCAGGCCGCTTCCGGCCCAAACGGCCCCGAGCGACTTGCCATCTTCGGAACTGGCAAGGAAGAACGCTTGCCCGCCCGGCGTGAGCAGTTCGAGTTCTTTCGCGGGGGCGAAGCTGAACTTGCGGAGTTTGTTATCGCTGGCGCTGCCCGCCACAATGGTGTCGTTGCCTTGGAAGACGATGGCCGCGACGTTGCCGCCGAAGCCGGTGAGCGTGGCGACCTCGCGGCCGTTGGCCAAGTTCCAGACCTTCACGGTGCGGTCGTCCGACCCCGTCGCGGCGTACTTGCCGTCGCGGCTGACGGCGATGCAGCGGGCCATGGCCGAGTGGCCGGTCGGGGCGCCATCCGACTTCGGCAGTTCGAAGAGCCGCACGGCTTTGTCGACGGCGCACGAGACCACGTTGCGACCGTCCGGGCTGAAGCCCACACTGGTCACCCAGCCCGTGTGGCCGCGGAGGGTGCGCACTTCGCTGGTCGTCGCCGCGTCCCAGATCCGAACGACGCCCTCGGCCCCGCCGCTGACGAGGAACTTGCCGTCGTTGGAATAGGCGACGGTGGTGACCGGCGGGTTGCCGCCGCCGTTGGACGATTTGATCGGCGGTTCGAACTTGGTCGCTTCGATCGGGTTGCCGTTGTCGGGGAGGTTGTAGATTTTCACGAGACCATCGCCGCCGGAGGTGACGATGCGATCCGTTTCGGGGTGGAAACTGACGCACGAGACGCCGCCGGTGTGGGCGACGACCGAGGCCGTCGGCTTCGGTTCTTTGTCGCCGTCGGTTTGCAGGATGATGAGCGTGCCGTCGGCGCAGCCGAGGGCGATCTTCTTGCCGTCCTTGCGGATGGCGACGGCACAGACGGCCGATTTGCTGGCCCACGTCCAGAGCGATTTGCCGTCGAGCCCCCAGCCTTTGGCGTTGCGGTCGGCCCCGCCCGAGACGATGAGTTTGTCGGTCGCGGCGACCGCGAGCACGGCCGAGGTGTGCCCTTCGCAATCTTGGGCCGTGCCCGCCGCGACGGTCCAAATCTTCAACAGTTTGTCGCCCGAGCCGGAAACGATTTTGTCATTCCCCAAGTACGCGAGACTCGTCACGGCGCCTTTGTGGCCGGGCAGCTCTTTGCCGAGTTTGCCGGTCAGCGCGTCGTAGGTGCGGACGATCCGGTCGGCCCCGGCCGCGGCGAACGCGGTGCCGTCGGACGCGTAAGCGACGGTCCAGAGGTTGTCTTTGGCTTCGGTCATGGCCCGGTGTTCGTCGGCTTTGTTCAGCGGCCAGAGGCGGATGCTGCCGTCTTCGCTGCCGGAGGCGACCTGCTTGCCGTCGGGGCGAATCGCCACGGAGATAACGGCTTGGAGGTGGCCTTGGAAGACGCGGTCGAGTTTGCCGGTGGCGACATTCCAGACGATGACGGCGTTGTCGCTGCTGGTGGACTTCGGATCGCCCGAAGCGGAGACGAGCGTGGCGCCGTCTTTGGAGACGGCGATACTGTTGATCGGCGACGTGTGGCCTTCGAACTTCCGGACGACGGACGCGGCGCCGAAACCGGGCATGCCATCGGGACCGGCCGTCAGCTTGATTTTCTTATCTTGCCCGGCGGTGAAGAGGCCGGCACCATCGCGGGTGAAGGCGAGCGTGTTCGAGGCGCCACCGTCCGAGATGCCGGTGGATAGCGTGAGTTTCGGATTCTTGCCCATGGCGTCGATGGCGAAGACCATGAGGTCGCCGGCGCCGTTCACGGTGGCCACGGCTTTGTCGGTGCTGGAGAAAATGACTTGGCTGAGCCGCTGGTTTTGATCGTCGGACGTGAAGTCGGCCTTTTCGGCGGCGACGTCCCAGAGGATCAATTTCTTGTCGTCCCCGGCCGAGGCGAGCAGGTTCTTGGTCTTGCCGAAGGCGAGGCTGATGACATCTTTCTTATGCCCCTTCAACGAGTGCAGTTTCTTGCCGGTCTTGGCGTCCCAGACGTGGATTTCGAGTGCGCCGCAGGACGCGACCCAAGTGCCATCCGGGCTGAATGCGACCGACGGAACCCGCAGGACGTTGTTTTTTTCTTTGCTGTTGTCGTCGTCGGTGAATTTCTCGGTTTCGTGGCCGCGGTAAGTCAGCACTTCGCGGCCGTTGCCGATGTCCCAGAGGCGGACGCTGCCATCCCGCGAGGCCGACGCCAGCAGGGCCCCGTCCGGGCTGTAGGTGAGGCAGTTGACGCGGTCGCCGTGGCGCATCCGACCGGCACCGAGGACGCGGCTGACCTTCGCGGGAAGGCCGGCCGGTAGGAACGGCACCTGCCAACGGGCTTCGCCGGCCAGCCGGAGCGCGGCTTGGGTATTCTCGGCAGCGAGGGCTTTTTCGGCCTTCGCGGCCAGTTCGTCGCCGGCGGCGAGTTCATCCGGCTTGAAGGTCTTGGCGGCCTCCGTGCGTTCGGCCTTGTACTTGGCCAGTGCGTCCTTCACTTGGTCGGCCGTCGGCGAGGCGTCTTGGGCGAAGGCGGGCAGGCCGAGCAGGATGAGGCCGAGTGCCAACGGGAATGCACGGCGAACCATGGGCAGAACCTCGCGCGACGGGGCGACCACAAGATTAGACGAGCTACAGTGTATTCCCCAACCACCGGAACGGAAGCGCCGCCCGATGTTGGTGGCCGGCTACTTTTTCCCGATCGTGTCGAACAGGGCAAAGGCATCGGGCAAGGCTTCGCGGACGATCAACAAATGTTCGAGGCCCGGGTATTCGCGGTAGGTCACGGCTTTCGCCTTCGCATCTTCGAGGGTTTTCTTCAACTTCCGCACTTGGTTCAGGGTGAAGTCTTTGTCGCCGACGGCGAGGAACGTCGGCAATTCCGCGAAGAGTTCCGGCTTGCGGATGCGGCCGTCGCCGCCGAACGCGGCGAGGCCGGCGAACTTGCCGGGATATTTCTGCACGGCGTCGATGGCCTGCATGGCCCCCATCGAATGGCCGACGATGAAGATTTTCTTCGGGTCGATGGGGTAGCGCTTGGCGAGTTCGTCGACGAGTTCGCCGACGGGCGGGGCGCCGCCGACCAGGCTGAGTTCGCTGCGCGGGCAGAGCAGCATCCAGCCGCGCTTCTGACAGAGCTTGAGGATTTGGCCGTCGCCGTAGCCTTCGAAGAAGAGGTTCTCGGATCCGCCGGCCCCGTGGAGCGCGACGACGAGCGTCATGGTCTTGGCATCTTCTTCGCCTTTGGGGATGAAGCCCCGGTGCGGGGGAACATAGAGGCGGGCGGGCGTCGAGCTTTTGCCCGTCGGGATGCTCAGCCAGAATTGCCCAGGGCGGTCCGGGGTGAAGAAATCCTTTTTTTCTTGCTGCAAATAGGCGAATTCGCCGACTCGTTGGTGGAGACTCCACGCGGGAATATCCGTTTCCGAGACGGTGCCTTTGTTCAAACTTCGCAGCAAATCGATATGGTGGAGCGCCGACACCAATTCGAGCGAATTCGGTTTGAGCCTGGCTTCCGCACTGGCCAGCGTCTTCGCGAGATCAGCCGAGTATCCTTTTTCGATAGGTTCGAAACTGACGCCGACTTCCCTTCGGACAACCGGCACGTCGCCCAAGCGAACGGTCACGCGCAGTGGATGATCGCCGCCGGCGCGCATCTTGGGCGATTGGTGGGTGAATGTCAGATCGACTTTCGCCGGGAGGCTATCGATTGTCAGTGTGGAAGCCGGCGTGAGAGAGGGAATCTCGATTTCGAGCTTGAGTTCCTTGGGTTTGGCAGACTTCACCGGATAAAAGGCATTGACGGTCACAGAGAATTGGTTGCCGGGAGTCAGGGTATAGCGGGACTCGGGCACGAAGTACAAGCTCGCGGCCCATTTCTCGTCGTCGGTCGGTTTCTTCCCTTCCAGAATCCAGCGCGCCTCGTCCAGCGTCCGCCCGGCTTCGCCGAATTGACCCGTAAAGAACATCCCCGTCAACTTCGGCAGGCCTTCCGCGGCCTTCAATTTCAGCTTCTCGTCTTTGGTTTTGTCCCACTGTTGCTCGAAGGCTTTCAGGCGCTGGCCGAGCTCGTAGCGCTCCGCTTGGGCGGACGCGGAACCGGCCGCGAGCAACAATACGGCGAACGAAATGGCGGATCGCATCGGTAATTCCGAAAAGTGGGCTAGGAAATCGTCCCCCGAATCGGGTTTAATCTTCCCACGTCCCCGAGACGAGTGCGAGGTCAGTTGCGCACCGTCCGCCGATTTTTCCCGAGAAAGGATTCACAGCATGTTCCGCTACCTCGTCGTCCCCGTGCTCATGGCTTTGGTGCTGGTGCCCGATTGGGCCGAAGCCATCGGCCGCCGCAACCCGATCCTCGCCCGCCGGGCGCAGTCGCAACCGGTCGCCTACAGCTACCCCGTGCAGTATTCGCAGCCGGTGTACTACGCGACGCCCCCGGTGCAGGCGTACCCCGCCACGGCTTGTTCGCCCTGCTGCCCCGCGACGGTCGCCATCGCCCCGGCGAAGCCGATGGTCGTGCCCGAGCGCATGGAGCCGGCGCCGATGCCGATGAAGCCGAAGACCAACGTGCAAACCGAGCCACTGGCCCAACCGAAGGCCGTCGAACCCGAGCCGAGCTTCAAGCCGGTGACGGGCACCGAGACGCTCCCCGCGATGAAGGATCCGATCCCGGTGCTGCCCGTGCCGAAGCCGAAGGAGCCGGACGTGATCCCGACGATTCCGACGGTGAAGCCGAAGGACGAACCGCTGCCGGCGCTGCCGATGTTGAAATTCGACACCGACCCGAAGAAGGACGAACTGCCGAAGCTCGAGCTGCCGAAGTTGGATGTGCCCGCGATCCCGCCATTGATCGAACCGAATCCGGTGCCGAAACAGAGCACGTCGAAATCGAGCCCGCTGTCGGAATCGAAGTTCAAGATCGACCGCTACCCCGTGGACGGCGCGGCCCCGGCCGCGCCCGATGCGCTGCGGCTCGTGACCTTCTACAACTTCAGCGGTCGGGAACTGACGCTGACGGTAGCCGGGAAAGACTTGACCGTGCCGAGCCAGCACAGCGTCGAAGCGAAACTGCCGACCCGCTTCGCGTGGAAGCTCGGCGGCGAAGCCCAAGCCGAAGGATCGATCCCGCTGACGGCGCCGGGTTTAGATATAGTGATCGGGAAATAACACCTGGGGCGCCGCCCCGCTCATCCCGAAAGGCTCACCGATGTTTCGCCAAGTCTCCGTCGTCGCCGTCTTGCTGTTCGCCGCATCGTCGTTCGCCGCGGAGGACGATGCCAAGAAAGCCCTCAAGAGCTTGGAGGGCGATTGGAAAGTCACGAAGATGATCGCGGCCGGGGAAGTGGTCGAAGCCAAGATGCTGTCGTTCACGATCAAAGGGGATCAGATCATCCCGAGCGACAGCCCGAAGGACAGCGCGACCATCAAACTCGACCCGTCGACGAAGCCGACGTCGATCGAATTCAAGGACACGCACAACGAGAAAACTCCGGGCATCTACCTTCTGGACGGGGATAAGTTGACGCTCTGTTTCGCCAAAGGGAAAGGGGCCCAGCCGAAGGAATTCCAATCGACGAAGGCCTCCGACACCGTGCTCATCGAGTTGATCAAGGTCAAGAAGTAGCCGCGAGCGCCCGCGCCACCGGGTGCTCATCCCCGGCGTAGCGGGCGATCGCTTCGCGATAGCCTTCCGGATCGGTCACCCGCACCGGGAGCCAAGCCGGGCGGCCCGTGATCGACAGAATGCGCAGGTAGCGCAGCCAGAATATGCGAACCGGCTCGACCGACGCGACTGCGCTCCACGCGACGGCGCGCCGCAGCCCCAGTCTCCCCGCGACTTCGACTCCGAAGCCATCGACGCGAACCCGCCCGTGATGGGCCATCGCGAACGCCAGCGGCCACAGAATCAGGCCGCACGATAGCAATGCCACGGAGCCCATCAGCCAATCGTCGGCCTGCGGGGCCGCACCGGTTGCGCGATACTTCCAGTACCACAGGCCGCCCAGTAGCGCACCGAGCGCGACTTGCATCGGCACGCTGAAGGTGAGGTACAGATCCAGCACCGGCTGGTGGAACGTGCGAGCGCCGGCCATCGTCTTCACCCGACGCGGATGCCGCCGGCATTTTCGTCGCCGGCGAAGAGGCTGAACACTTCCAATCCTTGCAGACCGCGGAACGCTCTGACGTGCGGCGTACCCGCGCCGGCGCCGGTGAGGATTTCCGCCGTGCCGTCGCCGTCGAGGTCGCCGGTGGCCACGGAGACCCCGCCTTGGAAGCCGGGCCCGTACGCGTAGAAACCGCCGAGTTCGGCGGCGTCGCCGCCCCGGAAGACTTTGGTCCGCGTGCCGGTGTCGCCTTCGGTGACGGTCGCGGTCGCGGCGATGCTGAGGGCTTGGGGGACTTCGAAACTGAGGACGAGCGCGGACGAGTTGGAATTCGTGGTCGAAGCGGCGACGCCGAGACCGCGGCGGGCGAACGCGGCCCAGATTTCGGCTTGGTCGGCCCCGCCGTTGAGGGCGAGATCGGCGGCGAGGATGGCGTCGCGGGATTGGATGAACGTCGGATTCGAAGGTTGGAGTTTCAACGCTTCCGTGACGAGCAGCAGGGCCAGTTTATTCCCGGCGGAATCGGTGCCGCCCCCGGCGGTCCATCCGCTGCTGAGGTCGGAGTCGAAGCCGTATTTGTCGATGAGCAGCCAGTTCATGTCCCAAAGGGCCGATACCCACAGCGAACCGGCGTAGTGGAACAGGTTGCTGCGTGGGTCTCCGAAGGAACTGTTGCCCGAGGTTCCGTAACCGTCGAAGGTCAAAGGGTTCACGGACATGTCGTAGCTATATGCGTAATCCCGGATGCCGACGCCCGTCGGGCCTTGCCCGTCGGCGTAAGGGGCGATGCCGTAACCGCCGTTTTGGGTGTCGCCCGTCCGCTGGAGTAACATCAGGGCGTAGAAATCGCTCCAGCCTTCGCCCATGCCCCTGGATTGGCGGTTGTTGGGCGCATTCGAATTCGACGGTCCGCCCGTCAGGCGGTTGGAAATCCCATGGCCGTACTCGTGGAAGATGATGCTGTTGTCGAGCGAACTATCGCGATCCGGGTTGGCCGCCGTCCAGATGTACTGCTGCATCCGCGGCGCGGTGCCGTCCGGCGGGGTGGCGAAGTTGGCGTTGTTCGTGCCGCCGCCGTCTTGGGCATCCGCTTGCACGGCGTCGTTGCCCGCGCCGCCGTTGCCGTAGTTGTTGACTTGGAAGTTGCCGGCCGGCTCCGTGAAGCCGTATTGGTAGCTGACGTCGTGGATGTAATTGATGGCGTAGAACAAGTTCAATTGCGAGATGGCTTGGTTCTGAGGCGTGTTCGGTGCCGAGGAGGAATCGTAGGTGAACGAACTGAAGTCGAGTGCCGCCCCGCCGTTCGGGCGGACCCCGTCGGCGATGTTGTTATCGTCCGTATCTAAGTGGGCATCGACGTTGTTACCGCGCGTGTCGGTGAATTCCGCCCCGGCGACTCCGTTGGTATCGTGCCAACCGAAGGGGGACGCCGTCGCGTCGAACGGGTCGGTCAGGATCGTGAAGCCGCCGTCCAGCGGGCTTTCGTCCGGGCTTGCGATGACGTTGTACGTCGCGTCGTTCACCCAGTCGCTCAGGAAATTCATCTCGCCGGTGCCGTCGGCGATGCTCAGATCGTACCAGTGATCCCCATCCGCGGTGCGGACGACCATCTGCCAACTCAGCGCGACACCGCCGTCTTCCGTCGGGATGTAATGCAGCGAGGCCGTGATCGGGTCGAGCGACAACTCCGGCGCCGAGAAGACCGTCTGCGCCGAGAAGACCGTCTGCGCCGAGGTGCCGAATGGATGGGCGATAACCGACGGAGACCCCGTCAGCGCGACGCCCAAAGCGAGCGCGGCCCGCTCCACGGCGCCGGCGGCCGTCCGCGTCGCGGAGGCGGGGCTTTGCGGAACCCGGCTGGCCAAGTCGGGCACGAAACCGCCCGCGGCGCTCAGCACCCGGCCGTCGTCCGTCACGGCGACGTTGATGTTGGCGTTTTCGACTTCCAAGCCGTTGATCGACTGGCGCAAATAGATGTAGTGAATGCCGGTGCGGATATCGCGGTATTGATCGGTGACGATGGCGCCGGCCAAGTCGGCCGAGGTCAGGCCGAAGTCACTCCGGTGGGAGTTCAAGTAGTCGAACGCCGCCGCGAGCGGGGCTTCGCCCGTCGGCGCCGTGTCGTACTGGTGGGCGAAGAAATACGATTGCGGCAGGTAGGCCACTACTGCCGGGGTCAGGCGGTCTTCGAGTTGCTCGCACTTCAGCCACGTGCGGAGGTGGGGTTGGACGCTCGGGTTCGCCCGGACGGGGCGACGATTCGGGTGCACGTTCGACATGGGCAAAGACCCATCTCAGGGGTGATGAACTCGAATACGTGGCTTGTCGG
>Ga0105044_10011881_pt1 | contig 11844 bp, 12 predicted proteins | sample MAT01_FD_78092 | JGI IMG/M metagenome (GOLD analysis project Ga0105044, IMG submission 78092) | Freshwater microbial communities from Lake Fryxell liftoff mats and glacier meltwater in Antarctica - MAT-01 | ecosystem: Environmental > Aquatic > Freshwater > Ice > Liftoff microbial mat | place...
GTGCTCGCCCACACCATTGCGGTGGTGGCCAAGACCCAGCCCGAGCGCTTGGTCCGACTGTCCGCGCTCCTGCACGATGTGGGCAAGCCCAAGACCCGCTCGTTCGGCGACGGCGGGGTGACCTTCCACCACCATGAAGTGGTGGGAGCGCGCATGGCTCGCGACCGCATGCAGGCGCTGAAGTATTCCACCGACGACGTCGAGGCCGTGCGACAGCTGGTCTACCTGCACCTGCGGTTTCACACGTACAAGCTGGGATGGACCGACGCCGCGGTTCGACGCTTCGTGCGCGACGCCGGCGATCAGTACGAGCGGCTCATCGACTTGTCACGCAGCGATTGCACCACCCGCAACCAGCGCAAAGCCGAGACCCTGGCCCGCCGGATGGATGAGCTCGAGGATCGCGTCGCACAGCTGAGCGAGCAGGAAGCGCTCGATGCCATTCGCCCGGACCTCGACGGTCGTCAGGTGATGGACCACCTCGGCATCGGGCCGGGTCGCCACATCGGTGAGGCGCTCGACCACCTGCTCGAGGTGCGGCTCGACGAGGGCCCGTTGGGCGAGGGCGAGGCCTACCGCCGGGTCGACGCATGGTGGGCCGCACGCGCCGGCGCGAACGACGGTTCGTGACCCATGGTTGGTGATCCCGGGTGATTGGCCCACGCCTGAATCGACTGGCAATAGCGCAGCACCCAGCGAGGTTCGTGGTCGCCGTGTTCGGCGCGGCTATCTCAATGGGCACCGTCTTGTTGTTGCTTCCCTGGTCGACCACCAGCGGTCGATCCACCGATCTGGTCACGGCCCTGTTCACCGCGACCAGCGCGGTGTGCGTCACCGGCCTGGTCGTCGTCGACACCGGGACCCACTTCAGCGGGTTCGGCCAGGGGGTGGTCGTCGTGTTGATGCAGCTTGGCGGCCTCGGGTTCATGACCATCGCATCGCTCATCGCCATGCTGGTGTCGCGGCGCCTCGGCTTGCGCATGACACTCATTGCCAGCCGTGAGCGCAGCACCCTCTCCTTGGGCGACTTCCGCCGGGTGCTCCAAGGCGTCGGCATCGTCACCCTCTCGATCGAGGGAGTGGTGGCCGTGGTGCTGGCCGTTCGCTTTCGTACCGGGTACGGGTACGGGTGGGGCACCGCGATCTGGCACGGGATCTTCCACTCGGTGGCGGCGTTCAACAACGCCGGGTTTGCGCTGTACCCCGACTCGCTCACCCGCTTCGCCACCGATGCTGTGGTCACCGGGTCCATCGCCATCGCCATCGTGATCGGTGGACTCGGGTTCCCGGTGCTGGTCGATCTCTACACCAACCGTCGCCTCCGTAGCTGGGGTCGCTTGGCGTTGCACTCGCGCATCACCTTGGTCACGACGGGCTGCCTCCTCGTTCTTGGCTTCGTGGCCATCGCCTCGGCCGAATGGGCCAATCCCGCCACGCTCGGTCCTCGGGGGGTCATCTCGAAGCTGTGGATGGCGGTGTTCGGATCGATCACGCCCCGCACCGCCGGGTTCAACTCGATCGATATCGGCTCCATGACCGACGAAGGCTTGTTGGCCACCATGATCTTGATGTTCGTGGGTGCCGGCAGTGCGGGAACCAGCGGCGGCATCAAGGTGGGCACCGCCGCGGTGTTGGCCCTGGTGGTGTGGTCGCAGGTGCGGGGCACCAGCGATGTGGTGGTGTTCCGTCGGCGGATCTCCGAGCGGGTGACGCGCGAGGCCACCACAGTGGTGCTGCTCGGTTTCGGCGCCGTGATGGTGACCACCGTGGTCTTGTTGGCAGCCACCTCTGCCGCAACGCTGACCGACGCGCTGTTCGAAGCGATATCCGCCTTCGGCACCGTGGGCCTCTCCACGGGCATCACGCCCGATCTGCCGGCCGTCGGCCAGTTGACCCTCGTGCTGACCATGCTGGTGGGCCGGCTCGGGCCGGTGACCCTGGGTATGGCGCTCGTGCTCAGGCGACGCGAGACTCGCGTCCGCTACCCGGAGGAGGCTCCCCTCATTGGCTGAACGTCTGGTCCACAAAGCAGTGCTCGTCATCGGCCTTGGCCGCTTCGGCGGGGCCGTCGCGCTCGAACTCGAGTTACTTGGCCATGAGGTCCTGGCCATGGACGCATCCGAGGCGATCGCCCAGTCGTTCGCGTCTCGCGTGACCCACGTGGTGAGTGGTGATGCCACCGATCATGATGTCCTTCGAGGCTTGGGCGTGGCCAACTTCGCGCACGCCGTGGTCGCCATTGGCGACCACATCGAGGCCAGCATCTTGTGCACGGCGGCGCTGGCCGACATCGGGGTGGTCGAGATCTGGGCCAAGGCCCTGACCCAGTCGCACGCCCGGATCCTGGAGCGCGTGGGAGCCACGAACGTCGTGTTTCCCGAGCGCGACATGGGCATCCGCGTGGCGCACCAGGTCACCGGCCAGATGATCAACTACATCGATATCGATGAGGATTTTGCCTTGGTCGAGACCGGGCCACCCACCGGCGAGGTCGGCAAGACCCTGCAGGAGGCGCAGTTGCGAGCGCGCTACGGCGTCACCGTCGTGTCGCTGAAGCCCAACGGCGGAACGTTCACCTACGCAACCCCCGCCTCGGTGCTCGAAGCGGGTGCGGTGCTCCTGGTGGCCGGCGAGAAGCACGCCGTCGAGCGCTTCGCCCGCGTGACTTGAAACTGGGGTTTTGATTGCGACCTCGCCGTGTCACGATGGCGGGCCGGCTGGGCAGGCCGGTCCTGACGATCGCGATGAACTAGTCGGCTGATCCGTCTGTCTCCCCCAACGCCCTCGACAACGGAACACCATGACTGCAGCTCCCCCCATTACCGCCACCGGCCTGGTCAAGCGCTACGGCGAGAAGACCGCGCTTGCCGGCATTGATCTCACCGTTCCTGCGGGCACGGTCACCGCCGTGCTCGGACCCAACGGGGCCGGCAAGACCACAGCGGTGCGGATCCTCGCCACGCTTTCCGTGGCCGATGAGGGCACCGCCACGGTGGCCGGCTTCGACGTGGCCAAGAACCCGACCGAGGTGCGTCGCCGCATCGGGCTGGCAGCACAGGACGCCACGGTCGACCCGCTGCTCACCGGCTACGAGAACCTCGTGATGATCAGCGAGCTCCACCAGATGCCACGCAAGGCGGCCAAGGCCCGCGCCACCGTGCTGCTCGACGAGTTCTCACTCAGCGATGCCGGCGACCGGGTGGTCAGCGGCTATTCGGGCGGGATGCGCCGTCGCCTCGACCTGGCCGCCACCCTGGTGGCCGAACCGCAGGTGTTGTTCCTCGACGAGCCCACCACGGGCCTCGACCCGCGGGCCCGCAACGAGCTGTGGTCCGTGCTCGACACGCTTGTCGATCGCGGCACCACGATCTTGTTGACCACCCAGTACCTGGAGGAGGCCGATCGCCTCGCCGATGACATCGTGGTCATCGACCACGGCCGCATCATCGCCCAAGGCGATGCGCGCAGCCTCAAGCGCCAAGTGGGCGGCGACAACATCGGCGTCATCGTGTCGGACCCAGAGCGCCTGGCCGATGCTGCCGCCACGCTGACGCGCATCACCGGGAACAACGCCGTGGTTGACGCACCGCTGCGGTCGGCGACGGCCCCGACGTCTGACGGTGTGGGCGGCCTGGCCGACATCTCCCGTGCCCTGGCCGACGCCGGTATCGAGGTCGAGGACCTCGGCCTGCGCCAGCCCACCCTCGACGAGGTGTTCCTCACCCTCACCGGCCTGCCCATCGACGACGAAACCGAGACGGAGGACGCCCGATGACCGTCACCACTGCCCCCGCTTCTGCACCTGCTGCAGACCCCGATGCCGCGCTGCACCCGTCGAAGGGTGTCTTCCACGACGTGTGGGTCATCGCCCGACGCGGGCTGATCCACATGAAGCGCCAGCCCGAGGCGCTGAGCGATGCCACCATCCAGCCGCTCATGTTCGTGTTGTTGTTCGCCTACGTGTTCGGCGGCGCCATCCAGATCCCCGGCAGCGCGGGAGAGACCTCGGCGCAGGCGTACCGAGAGTTCTTGATGGGCGGCATCATCGCCCAGACCATCGTGTTCAGCGCCTTCGGCGTGGCCCTGAGCATCGCCAACGACAAGAAGAACCAGGCGGTCGACCGGTTCCGCTCCCTGCCCATCGCCAATGGTGCGGTGCTCGGTGGCCACGCCGTGGCCAACGTTTTGAAGCAGGTCCTGCCCATCGTGATCATGTCGGTCGCCGGGCTGGTCGTGGGGTGGCGCATCCGCGGTGGTATCGCCGATGCCGCTCACGCCTACCTGCTGATGTTCGCGTTTGCCTTCGCCATGATCTGGATCGGTGTGTTGCTGGGCAGCATCGTCGGCACGCCCGAGGGGGTGACCGGCATTGCGTTCGCAGCGCTGTTCCCCATCACGTTCATCGCGTCGACGTTCGTGCCGCTCTCGTCGATGCCCGAGCCGCTGCGCACGGTGGCCGCCTGGAACCCCACCACCACCTTGGCCGATGCGCTCCGCAACCTGTTCGGCAACCCCAACACGCCGGTTCAGCCCGGTGACCCTTGGTCGATCGCGCACCCCGTGGCCTACACCTGGATCTGGATCGTGGGCTTGGTGTTGGTGGTTGCCCCGCTATCGGTCCGGGTCTACAACCGCGCCAACGCCTCGTAGTCGGGTCGGCCGGCGCCATTTGCTGGCGTCAGCAGCCGAGCGCGTAGCTCAGTGCTGAACAGACCCGAGTCAACGTCGCATCGTCTACGACCCCGGTCGACGGTTGGTCCGGTCGTTCCGTGTCAGTTGCCCTGCTTGCGGGCGCGAAGCACCAGGGTGGCGGGGACGGTGCGCATCACGTCGGCGGAACTGCGGCCACGACCGCCGGTGCCCGGCGCCGTGGGCTCGAGGACCTGGTCGACCCGGAAGTTGGTGCGCTGAAGCGTGGTGAACACATCCGAGAAGGTGCGCGGGTGGTCGACGATGGCTCGGCCGTCGAGTTCCCAGGTGCGCGGCCGGCTGTCGTCGTAGGCGCGCACGATTCGGAGCGGATCACCCGCTGTGGGGTCGACGAGCGCGAAGGCCGGGTGGGGCACCGAGAGCACCAGCGGGGCCTCGGGCTTGAGCACCCGGTGCACCTGCCGGAAGACCCGGGCAAGGTCGTCGACCGTCGCCAACGCCATCACGCTCAGGGCCGCGTCGATGCTGTCGGACCGCAAGAAGGCCAGCTCCGCGAGCTCGGCCTGGTGCCACTCGATGCGGATGTCGGCCGCTTCGGCTCGGGCGCGTGCGTGCGCCAAGGCGTCGATCGAAGGGTCGACGCCGATGACCTTTGCACCTTGCTGGGCGAGGGTCACCGCGTTGCGTCCGGCTCCACATCCAAGGTCGAGGATACGGGTTCCCTCAACGGTGCCGAGGAGCTTGAGGTCGCTCTCGGTAGGCAGGTCCGATCCGTAGATCACCACCGACCCGGTGTCGTCGGGAGTGGGTCGGGCAGTGGTGTAGCGGTGCCACGTCGCATCGGCGGGTGCAGCGGTGGGAAAGAGGGCGTCGACCATGGTCTGAGTCTGCCCGCCTGCGTTGGTCGCCCGGGCCATGCGCCCCGGTTCGCATGCGAGGCTGGAAGACGTGCGGTTCGTGACCTTCAACATCCACCACGGCACGGTCGGGCGACGTGGCCCGGTTGACGCCGAGTTGCTGGCCGAGGTGTGCGCGGGCTTCGAAGCCGATGTCATCGCGCTGCAAGAGGTCGATCGCCGCACCTATCGGACCGGCCGCGTCGACCTGGCGGCGGTGGTAGCCGGTCGGTGCGCCATGGCCCACGTCTTCGGGCCGTCGCGCTGGTTGCCGGGCGGCGAGTATGGCAACGCGTTGCTGGTACGCGGGGCCATCACCGAGCCGGCCGTGCACCGGTTGCCACGAGTGCCGGCTGGCGCTCTCTGGCAGGAACCACGCACGGCACTGGGAGCCACGGTCACCGTCGATGGCGCGTCGCTGTGGGTTGCGGTGACCCACCTCGGGGTGCCCAAGGTCATCAACGGCCCTCAGCTCGAACACCTCCTGCGCCTGGCCAGCTCGGAGGGGTCGCCTGCGGTGGTGCTGGGCGATTTCAACCGATCGGCCGGCGCAGTGGCACCGCACGCGACGGCGTGGGGGTTCGACCTTGCGAAGCACGGCCCCACCTTCCCGGTGCACGAACCCAAGCGCGCCATCGATCACGTCCTCACCACGCCCGGCCGTGTGGTGGTATCCGCCGAGGTGCGCTCCACGGTCATCAGCGACCATGCCGCGCTCATCGTCGACCTGGCGTAGGTAGCCTCCGGTCGTGGGCTTTCGACCCGACACCGTCCGAGGCGCCGATGGCCCCGGTGAGATCGACTATCGGCTGGCGCGCCAGTCCGTGCTGTCGGAGTTCCGCAAGGGCCGCATCGCCCGTCACGAGATCTGCGACGCCCATCCCGAACTGGCGCGCGCGGCGCGCGAGCTCGGCGATCCCACCAAGCTCGACTGCCCGGTGTGCGAGCAGACCAAGGTCGTGCTGGTGTCGTATGTCTTCGGTCCCCGGTTGCCCGCGTTCGGTCGATGCATCACGTCGAAGAAGGAGCTTCAGGCCATCGCCAAGCGATCGGGCACCTTCTCGTGCTACGTGGTCGAGGTCTGTCCCGAGTGCTCCTGGAACCACCTGGCTCGCACGTTTGTGCTGAGCCCACCCCGCAGTCGCGCCGCAGCGCGCTGACTGGCTGCTGGCCCCCTTGGCACCCCGACTGCCCTTTTCGGGGGTCGGTTGGTAGCCTGCCCCGTCGCTCTTGCGGCCGTCCGAACGCTTCGTCGATGGCCCGCGACCTCTCACCCTCATGCGCCGCCGCACCCGAAAGCCCGTCCCCGTCCACAACCTGAAGGTGACGCGCCGCGGCAAGGTGAAGAAGCGAACGTTCCTGTGGCGGATGCGGCGCGTGTTCTACCTGAGTGCCCTCGTGCTGGTGGTGGGCCTGGCCGGGCTCATCGCCGTACTGGGTCAGGTCGATCTGCCCGCTGACCCCACGGTCGCCCCCACAGAGCTGCAGACCTCGTTCATCTGCTCGAACGAGGTGCAGGTCAACTGCAACGCGTCGAACGCCATGGCCCGGCTCGACGGCCCCGAAGACCGGGTGCTGGTCACGTACGACCAGATCCCCGAGGTGATGGTCCAGGCGGTGCTGTCGGCCGAGGACAAGGACTTCTTCGTGCACGGCGGTGTCGACCCCATGGGCATCGCCCGTGCTGCCTACCGAGACATCCGCAACGAGGGCGTACGCCAGGGCGGATCCACCATCACCCAGCAGTACGTGAAGCAGACCTACCTCACGTCCGAGCAGACCGTGACCCGCAAGATCAAAGAAGCGGTGATGGCGGTAAAGCTCGAACAGGAGATCTCCAAGGAGGAGATCCTCACCCGTTACCTCAACACCGTGTACTTCGGTCGCGGGGCCTACGGCGTGCAGGCCGCTTCGAGGGCATGGTTCGGCCACGATCTCGGCGGCATCAATGCGGGGGAGGCGGCGTTCCTCGCCGGCCTGCTGCGCAACCCCAATGGCGCGGACCCGTACCGAGGCGATGACCTGCTGAACGAAGCCATCCGGCGGCGCAAGGTGGTCCTGATTCGGATGGAGGAAGACGGCTACATCACCGCGAAGGAGCGCAAGCTCCTCGAAGCCGTGCCCATGGATCCCGAGGATCCGTCGGTCCCCGAGGGCGAAGGATTCGCGAAGCCCCCGCCGAAGGCGTCGGTGCTGGGCGAGCGGGTCAAGGGACGCGAATGGGGCAGCGAGTACTTCGCCGAAGACGTGCGCAAGTGGTTGCTCAAGGAGTACCCCACCGACGTCGTCTACGGCGGTGGGCTGAAGGTGTACACCACCCTCGATCTCGACATGCAGAAGGCCGCGTACGAGGCGGTCACGTCCACGCTCAACACCCCCGGGGGCGACCCCGCCGCCTCGCTGGTGGCCATCGACGACCAGGGTCAGGTGAGGGCCATGATGGGCGGCACCGACTTCACCAACGAACCGTTCAACCTGGCCTCGGGTGGCGGGGGCATCGGCCGCCAGGCCGGTTCGACGTTCAAGACGTTCGTGTTGGCCGACGCCGTACGCAAGGGTTTCTCGATCCGTTCGGTGTTGCCGTCGCCCACCAAGGTCGAGATCCCCAACCCCGAGTGCACGCAGGGCGGCGACGTATGGAAGGTGGGCGGAGGCCCGGGCGGCGCCATGTCGCTGGTGTCGGCCACCAAGAACTCCACCAACACCGTCTTCGCGGACCTCATGGTCCGGATGTCCCCCAAGGACGCGGTTCAGACCGCCTACGACATGGGCGTCATGACCGAGCAACCCGAGGTTTGCGCGTTGGTGCTGGGCGCCGGCGGCGTGTGGCCGATGGACATGGCGGCCGGCTACTCCACCCTCGCCAACCAAGGCGTAGCCAAGAAGCCCATCTTGGTCACTCGGGTCGAGTTTCCCGACGGTCGAGTCGATACCTTCACGCCCGAGCAGAAGGAGGTGCTGACCCCTGATCAGGCCGGTCGGGTTACCTACGCTCTGGAGCAAGTGATCGATGGCGGCACCGGCAAGGCAGCGGCATTCGGGCGTCCGGCAGCAGGCAAGACGGGCACCTCGCAACAGAACGTCGATGCCTGGTTCGTGGGCTACACCCCCAAGCTCACCGCAGCCGTATGGATGGGGTACCCCGAGGGATCGATCCCCATGGTCAACGTGCAAGGGCGCCAGGTGACCGGCGGATCGTTCCCCGCAGAGATCTGGCGCACGTTCATGCAGGCGGCCACGGCCGACTTCGATACGGGCGACTTCGCAGAGTTCGACGATGAGGTGCTGGGCGACGGAGAGACCCTCGACCCCAACTACGGCAAGAGCGGGGTCATATCGACCAGCGCGCCGACCGGGACGGGGCGCGGCGGCGGGACCGCAGCGCCCGGGGCGCCGGCACCCACCCCAACCACCGCTCCGGCCACCACCGTGCCGGCCCCCACCGTGCCGGCAACCACGGCACCCCCAGCCACCACAGTTCCGCCCACGACGGCTCCGCCCACCACAGCTCCGCCCACCACAGCTCCCGCTGGCGGAGCCGCCACCCCTGCGGCCGGCCCGGACCGGGCTCGCCAACCCCACGGCTGACGCGGATCAGGCCTCTCCCTGCACCTCCTGGTGCGGGTAGGTGATGCGGCACACCGCGCACCACGTCTCGAACTCGTCGGCTAGGCGCTCGGTCACCGGCTGGTGCTGCTCGTCGAACACGAGGTACACCCGTTGCACGGTGTCGAGATCGGGCCCGTCATCGCCGCAAGAATCGCACCGGTCGCTCACGGTGGCCACCGTAGCGGTGGGGGGTGCGCGCTGTGTCTGGCGGGGAACGGCATCGGGAATGGAATTGCCCTCACGGGGAGTTCTACGGTGTGCATACCGCCGGTAGCCGCAGGGCACTGGACGGATCAGCAAGGGAGGCTCGCATGAGCTCAACGTCATCTACCCAGGCTGCGCTTCGCGCCCCGATCACCGTGCCCGCGGTTCGGGCTCGCAAGGTTCGAGATGGTGCCGAGCCGCTGGTGATGGTCACCGCGTATGACGCGCCGAGCGCGCGGGTGGCCGATGAGGCCGGCGTCGACCTGATCTTGGTCGGCGATTCCGTGGCCATGGTCGTACTCGGCTACGACGACACCCTGCAGGTGACCGTCGATGATCTTGCCCACCACACGGCGGCCGTGGCTCGAGCCAAGCCCCGGCCACTGATCGTGGCCGACCTTCCCTGGATGAGCTACCACATCTCGACCGAGGAGACGGTGCGCAACGCAGCGCAGCTGATCCGCGCTGGCGGCGAGTGCGTGAAGCTCGAAGGCGGGCGCAAGCGGGTCCCGATGATCGAGGCGCTCGTCGATGCCGAGATCCCCGTCATGGGTCACCTCGGCCTCACGCCGCAGTCGCTCCACGCGATGGGTGGGTTCAAGGTGCAGGGCAAGGAGACCGACGCCGCCATGGTTCTGGTCTCCGATGCCAAGGCGCTCGCCCACGCTGGCTGCTTCGCCATCGTGCTCGAAGGGGTTCCCACCGAGGTGGCCGAGCTCGTTACGGCTGCTGTCGACGTGCCCATCATCGGGATCGGCGCCGGCCCCCACTGTGACGGCCAGGTCCTCGTGTACCACGACGTGCTGGGCATCGAAGAGCGCATCCTGCCGAAGTTCGTTCGCCGTTATGCCGACCTCAAGACGGCGTCGGTCGACGCCATGGCGTCGTATGCGGCCGATGTCCGGTCGGGCGCGTTCCCGGCCGATGCCGAGTCGTACCACCTCACCTCTGAGGTCGCCGAGACCCTTGGTCTGTACGGCCGGGCCAGCTGATCGCCGGGCGACGCGTTCCGTGGACCCTGCTTGGCGGGGTTTTCATCATCACGGGGGCGGTCATGATCCTTGCGTTCTTGCTCTCGTTGAGCGGCGCGGAGCAAGACGATGGCGTGCCGAGCGCAGTACCGGTCGCCCTCACTGCCCCCGAGCGGGAAAACGGAGACCTGCTTCCGCCGGGAACGACGGCCCCCGTTACTTCCGACGAAGGCCTGGGCGAGGGGTTCGCCGACGACGTGGATGGGCGTACGCCCCTGCGGGGTTTCTCGCAGGTGGCGGCCACGATCACCGGCGAAGACGGCACGGTGTGCGAGGTCTGCTTGCTCGCCGCCGAAACCGACGAACAGCGGGCGCGCGGCCTCATGGAGGTCACGGACGCCGAGTTGGGAGGCTACGACGGCATGCTCTTCGTCTATCCCGACGAGGTCGCAGGGTCATTCTGGATGCGCAACACCCCGCTCCCGTTGTCGATCGCCTATTTCACCGGTGAGGGCGAGCTGGTTTCGACGGTCGACATGGAACCTTGCGACGACGTGGATTCCTGCCCGAACTATCCGCCCGACGGTCCCTTCCGATTGGCTCTCGAGGTGCCCCAAGGAGAACTGGCCGCGGTCGGCGTCATCGGTGAGGCCACGATCGAACTCGGCGGTCGAACGTGCCCGAGGGTTGCATCAGGTGGCTGACCTGCGCCAGCGCTTCGTTGTCACTCCCCCCCGTCATGATGGGGGTCGATGAGGTTGGGACACCATCGGTCCGCTAGCTTTGACCGGTCCAATGGAAACCCTGCCCCATCGTCAAATCGGCACCGGGGCCCCGCGCAAGCGGGTCCACAGGGAGGTAACTGCTCATGACAAGAGCCTATGAATTGATGGTCATCTGCGACGGCGATCTCGAAGAGTCCGCTGTCTCCGGAGTGATCAACCAGACCACGGCCCAGGTCGAGTCCGCCGGCGGCGTCGTCGCCAAGACCGACAAATGGGGCCGGCGTCGCTTCGCCTACGAGATCAACCACAAGAACGAAGGGTTCTACGTGGTGCTCGAGATCGAGGCCGAGCCGGGGGCGCTCGACGATGTCGACCGCAACCTGCGCCTCGCGGACGAAGTCGTCCGCCACAAGATCATCCGGCTCCCCGATGGCGAAGCGCACAAGCGCGGCCTCCTCGGAGCCCCGGCCCCGGCTGTCGAAGCCGGTTGAGCTGAGGAGAACACCATGGACAACACCGTGACCCTCGTGGGCAACGTGACCCGCGACCCAGAAATTCGCTACACGCCTTCGGGCCAGACCGTGGCCACCTTCGGCCTCGCGGTCAACCGCCGGTGGCAGAACCGCCAGAACAACGAGTGGGAGGAGCAGACCTCCTTCTTCGACGTCAAGGTCTGGTCCCAGATGGCAGAGAACGTCTCCGAGTCGGTCTCACGCGGCACCCGCGTGATCGTGACCGGCCGCCTCGAGCAGCGCTCGTGGGAGACCGACAACGGCGACAAGCGCTCCA
>Ga0105044_10011882_pt1 | contig 11844 bp, 9 predicted proteins | sample MAT01_FD_78092 | JGI IMG/M metagenome (GOLD analysis project Ga0105044, IMG submission 78092) | Freshwater microbial communities from Lake Fryxell liftoff mats and glacier meltwater in Antarctica - MAT-01 | ecosystem: Environmental > Aquatic > Freshwater > Ice > Liftoff microbial mat | place...
TCCACCACGAAAGCCCCCTACGAAAACCTAATCATGTCAGTAAAATGATTGCCTTGGCGGCGCAGCGTATTGCCGCTGGTAGTGTAGAAATCATTGAATTGGGTGATGTTTCTGTTGAAAAGGAATGGACTTTTGCAGGAGATGTGGCCAGAGGGATATTTAAGCTTGTTACGCAGGAGGACGTTTTTGAGGCAACGATTGGATCCGGTAATGCCTGCTCCATTCAAAAGTGGCTTGAATGCTGTTTTAGTTTTGCCGGCCTCGATTGGCGTAACCATGTCAAAGTTAAGGAAGGATTTACGGTCGAATACCCACTGCTGGTTTCAGACCCGCAGACAATGAACCGAATTGGTTGGAAAGCCCTTTTGGATATTAATGAAGTGGCGGCGATAATGATGGACAATAAGTGCGTGGAAGATTATCCATGAAAAATCGCTTGAAAATATTACTTGGCCAGCTTGGTAGAAGAGGTGACTGTATTTTCGCAACGACTGTCGCACGTCAGATAAAGCTCGATTATCCTGGCTGTCATTTAACATGGGCAATTGGATCAACATGCAAAAGTATCGTAGAAAACAACCCGTTTATTGAAGCAATATGGGTAATTGAAAATGATGTGTCAGGCAACACATTCTGTCAGTGGGAAGATTTTCTTGAACAAGTTGAGTCAAGGAAGAAGTGTGGTGATTTTGACCTGATTTTTCTTACACAGGTCCACCCGGGTAATTTTCAAAATTATGATGGTACCAGCAGGTCTTCGATTTTTAGAGGCTATCCTCATCCTATGACTGTTCCACTGTCGCCGGTAATAAGGCTTTCGGATCAGGAGGTAAAAAATGTATCTGCGTTTGCCGATGTTCACTCCCTTGGTTCGGTACAAAATGTCATTTTGTTCGAGTGCGAATCAACCAGTGGGCAATCGTTTATTACCATTGATTTTGCTCTGGATGTGTCAAAAAGGCTACTGAACAAATTCAACAGTCTCAAGGTAATTATATCGTCCAGCCAGAAAATCAATGATAATATAACTGGAATTATTGATGGAAGTGTTTTGAGCTTCAAGGAAAATGCCGAGTTGACCAGGTACTGCTCTCTTTTAGTGGGATGTTCAAGCGGAATTTCCTGGTTATCAACATCTGATTGGGCAGCCCCCATCCCCCAAATCCAGCTTCTCAAGTCTGAAACTAGTATGTACGCATCGATGATTCACGATGCAAAATATTTCAATCTGGCAGATGATCAAATACTAGAGATGCAAGAATGCCTACCGGTGAAGCTTGCAGGCACTATTTCGGTTTTCATTCAAGAAAACTTCGCGAGTGCCAAAGCAAAATATCATGTTGAAATACCAATTGACTTCAATTTTTACCTGCACCAATTATATTACGAGCTGTTGCTAAAACAAAAATATACTGAGACGATAATGGCAATAAGTACCGCTTTCGAAAGGTATCGCTATAATGATGCCGCAGTGAATGAATTGCGGTTGATTGTTAAAAATATTATTTCCCCTTATCTGGCTATTTGTCTGCATAATAAAGATACAAGTCGTTTTGATGATGTTTGCCGAGAAATTGACCCCTTGCAAGACAGAATACTTTTATCAGATATTTTTAGCAGTTTTATTATATTATTCATCAGGGCCATATTCGGAAAGTATACTGGCATTTCAAGAACACTATTTATGAATGTTGTGTCTACAAAAATCTTACTGGTAAAAGGCAAGTAGTTATGTCAAAAAGCGCAATATTTACAGTATCATCCAATAACTATTTCGCCTTTTCCAGAACATTGCTTCAGTCGGTGAAAGTTTTGCATGATGACCTTGATTTGTTTTTTATTCTAGCAGATGAACTGGCAGATGTTGATACATATACTAAACATCATGATGGTTACGTGACTCTAAAGGCAAATGAAATCGGCATTTCTGATTACTATGAGATGGCATTTGTGTATGATCAGGTAGAGTTAAACACGGCAGTTAAACCATTTGTATTCAAATACCTGATAGCCAATGGCTATGATAAGATACTATATCTTGATCCTGATATTCTGGTATTAGATCGACTGGATGTAGCACTGGATATTCTTGAGGACCATTCAGCAGTGCTCACGCCCCATCAGCTTTTGCCGGTGACGGAAATGAATTGTTACAATCCAGACTTTAAATGGGAGTTTGCCGCTCTGCAAACCGGCATTTTCAATCTTGGATTCATTGGAATATCGAGTTCACCTGAAGGATGTGCATTGGTAGATTGGTGGTGCAACCGATGCAGATATACATGTGTGGTGGAGCCAAATCTGTTTGTTGACCAGCTCTGGATAAATCTAGCTGTTTCTTACTTCCCGTCAATTCATATATTGCGGCATGAGGGCTACAATATGGCAGTCTGGAATATTCATGCCCGTGTTCTTCACAAAGATTCTGATACTATCTTGGTGAATGGAAAATATCCGCTGGTTTTTTTTCACTTCAGTTCGCTATATACAGATGACGTTGAACTTATTTCAAGACATGACCCCCTGCTGACTCTGTCATCCCGAGCAGATTTAGTGCCTCTTTTTAAGCTGTACAGAGGTCTTATTCAGAAAAATGGCTATAATCACTACATCGGCATACCGTACGCCTATAGCAGGTTTAGAGATGGTGCCGCTATTCAGGCTATTGAGAGGAAGTTCTATATTTCTATTGTTGATACATGTAATAACCCGTTTGAACTCTCCCAGAAAGAATTTTACGAAATCCTTAGCAGGAATTGCCGACTTGGCTTGTTGCCAATAAGGGGTCTAAATGATGGACTTGTAAGATTCATTGCCAAGATGATCTTTAAGGGCATTTTTGCGTTGGTTGGCGCAAAATACTATTCAAAGATGGTAATGCAATTGCGCGGGATAGACAGTATCAGTAATCATACCTTTATATACGGTAAATAATTATGAATTACCAGTTTTCCAGAACCTTTGGCAACTCTATGTGGACCGTGAACTGATGACACGTCCTCCCATCGTTATAACCGACTCTCTCTCACAATACGCACCGTTGAGACTCTGCAGAATAATCTGTGAGCATCTGAATCTTCTCTTTGCATATTTTTTGAAGGGCCACAGAATACATCTGATAACGACTGATAATGAGAGTGTTGCAAACGTCCGTGACTACATAAGAGGTATTATAAGATTTGCTGGTGTTACGATAGTCGGAAGAGAGCGAAATATAGGGCTGGCCAGCTCAATAATTGCCAGGAGGCTGTCTGACTTGCTCCTTAAGTAGTGAGCCGATTCAGGCAGTCCGTTTTTAGAAGACGTGCTCGTAACTGAGTGCTTTGTGCTTGGAAGCATTAGCTTTGACCTTGGTACCATCCAGACTGACAGCTCCGAGCTTCAGGACTTCCATCTCATGGGCGATCATCAGAATTTTTACGAACAGCCCTTTGAGCTCAGGCAAAAACCGACGCCGGAAACTGGCAATAGTGTCGTGGTCGGGATAGCTGTTGGCAGCGATGTAACGGAAAGCAACCGAGTCGTACGTGCTGCGTTCCAGCTTGCGACTTGAAAAGACTCCGGTGGAATATCCGCAAAACAGGAGCGCTACGAGCATCTCCGGATTGTAAGGCTGAGAACCACGACCAGAATATGATGCTTTCAAAGATCGAAGATCAAGCTGTTAAACTATATCAACAACAAATCGGGCCAGGTGTCCTTTGGGAAGCCAGTCCTGTACTGATGGCGGCAACAGAAAGAGGGTTTCTCATCTACCTCGGCAAACGTAACCTTCATGCAATACCCCTTGATTAAGTAGCTGATTTACAAGGGGAATGTAGCACTAAACAATGTAAAAAACAACAAGTAACTGTAGATAATGTCAATAATATCGGTAGGTTAATCAAATAACTAATTCGGAGCCTTGAGGATTAAGTCCGACAGGCTCCTAGTACCATTGGTCTCAAAATTTGGTGTACTACACAACTTCATAAGTTCAAAACTTAAATTGAAATAGGAATTTTGATGATCAAAGAATCCTCCAATGCTCTTGAAATAATACTGGATTCCGTAATTCGTGAGCTTCATGAAGATCCAGTGGACTTGCTTTCTATCGGTGATGGAGTTGGTGAATCAGCTTATCTTGAACACTCCAGATGCTCATATCTGCGAACTCTTCGTGATGTTGTCAACGTCACTAAAACTTTGCCTTTAGAACGCCACCAAATTCGAATACTGGAAATTGGAGCATATCTTGGGGCGGTAAGCTGCTCTTTGGCACGGCTTGGGTTTGACGTTACAGCCCTTGATCTGCCTGACTTCATAAATAATAAACGACTCAAGACCAGATATAGTCAAAATGGTGTTTTAACTATTGGCGCAAATCTGAGCGACAATGTTATTTCCGTAGAATCTAATTATTATACACTGGTTGTTATGTGTGAAACCTTGGAACATTTGAATTTTAATCCTCTTCCAATTATTGCTGAGATGAACAGGGTGCTTGTCGATGGAGGGCACTTATATTTGTCTCTTCCAAACCAAGCCTCACTGCCAAACAGGATAAAATTGTTTTCTGGACGCTCGATTCATAACCCGATCATTGATTTTGCTATGCAACTTAACCGGGAAAGTAACATGATCGCTGGAATCCATTGGCGCGAATATACGGCAGTGGAATTGGATGAGTTGATAACTATGGTAGGCTTCTCTATAATTCGACATGATTTTTATACGACTCATCAGGCAAGCATTCCAGCACGTGTTTTGTATGCACTATTTCCTAGGCTAAGAGTAAACCAGACGGTTGTTGCCCGTAAAACTGGAGCTAATTATGGCTGCTTTGAAACCATGAGGTAATATAAGATGTCAAAGCATGTATGGCAGTTTGATACACCCATTGCGCTGTTTATCTTTAATAGGCCTGACACAACACTCCAGGTTTTTAATATTATTCGTGCTATACGCCCAAGACATTTGCTGATTGTGGCTGACGGTCCTCGTCTTAATAGGTTAGAGGAGGCAGATCTGTGCCGCGAATCCAGATTAGTTGTTAATGGAATTGATTGGGATTGCAATGTTGAAATAAATTTTGCTAGTGTCAATCTTGGCTGTAAGCAACGGGTCTCCAGCGGTTTAGACTGGGTTTTCAATCAAGTTGAAGAGGCCATTATTTTGGAGGATGATTGTTTGCCGGATAAATCCTTCTTTCCTTTTTGTCAACAGCTTCTTGAAAAGTATCGAAATGAATACAAGATTGCACAGATTTCTGGAGTTAATTTTCAATTCGGCAGACTAACTTCACCATTCAGCTATTATTTTTCCAGATATAATCACATATGGGGGTGGGCTTCATGGCGTCGCTCTTGGGAAATCCATGACCAAACAATGAATGCCTGGCCGGATTTTCGTGACAGGCATGGACTGGATAAAATGCTTTCTAATAAATCTGAGGTTTCTTACTGGATCGATGTATTTAACAGGGTATATTCAGGTGAAATTGATACTTGGGATTGTGGCTGGACCTTCACTTGCTGGCAACATGGACTGCTTTCTGTTATACCTTCTGTTAATCTCGTTTCAAACATCGGATTCAGGCCTGATGCAACCCATACACCTGTACCAAACAGGTATGCATCTATGAAAACAGGATTTTTAAATTTTCCTTTAGTTCATCCAATTGATATTGGAGCTAACTGTAAAGCAGATGATTTTACTGGTAAAACCATGTTTCGTGAACCATCTTTTGTCCAGAGGTTTTTTATGGCTTTGCGTGAGATAAAACCATGATATGTCTGGTTTGTGGTTACAGTACTGAGCATTTTGGTTGTTCAACAATTTTAAAGAGTCATAAGGCTGAGTTCAGGCGTTGCCTGAAATGCGGACTACTGTTTGCCGAAAATCCAGTATGGTTGGGAGAGGCATATTCATCGGCACTAACTTTCAGTGATTTGGGCCTTGTTGATCGCAATATCTGGTTTTCCAAAGTTGCTGCTTCACTTATCTCTATTATGTTTGATTCAAATGGTAGATTTATCGACTATGCTGGAGGTACAGGGCTATTTACACGTCTGATGAGGGATGCTGGATTCGATTACTACTGGCATGATATTAATTGCAATAATGTATTCGCTGAAGATTTCGTTGTCAATTCTTTTGATGGAGAGCGTTTTGAATTGCTTACAGCAATGGAACTTTTTGAACACTTGACTGCACCGCAGTCTACAATATCGGATTTGTGCAAGCTCTCAACTAACATACTTTTTACCACATTAATACTTCCTGAGCCCGCTCCAAATCTAAATCAATGGTGGTATTACGGCCTAGAACACGGTCAGCATATTACATTTTACACTTCCAGGAGCCTACGTGTTCTTGCCGAACAATCAGGTCTCCAGTTGTCGAGCAACTCATCCAATGTTCACCTTTTTAGTGAGAAGAGATTGCCGAACACTATTTTCAAGTTATTTACACACCCATCGTTCTCTACGGCTCTGATGCTCTTAATGAAGAGGCGCTCCCTACTATTTGCAGATTATGAACAAGTACTTAAAAAACAACAGAAATTGTAATGCGAATCGCCATTAATCTGATAGGGTACGAGCCTGGGGTTGGCGGAGTTGAGACATATGTTACAAACTTGCTTTCTGCTCTGCAAAATATTGACCATGTCAATCAATACCTCATACTTTGTGATGCTCCTGCTGTTCCTAGTTTAAATATTAATTCTTCTAATTTCAATCTTAGATCCTATTCATATCATAAATACAGCATTAGAGGAGTTTTACGCGGAATAACAAAAAGGTTTTGCAGTTACGATATCCTTTGTCAAGAACTTTCCAATCTGCCGATTGATGTAATGCATCATCCACTTACTGTGCTAAATCCTCCAGGTTTAGCTTATCGATCTGTTCTCACTTTCCACGATATGCAACATGTATTTTATCCAGATTTTTTTTCGAAGCGAGAACTCTTAGCCAGGAAAAAGAGTTATCTTTCTTCTGTATCAGAATCTGATTCTGTTATCACCGTTTCAGAACATGCTGGTGCAAACCTTGTAGAAAAATATGGGATCGATGCCGCTAAGATTCATGTAGTACACTCTGGTTGTGGAGACGACTTCCACAGAAGGGATTTGTCTACACTTGAAGCAGTAGCTTCTAAGTATTCAGTTAAAGAGCCTTTTCTGTTTTATCCAGCATCACTTTGGCCTCACAAGAATCATGTGCGCCTTCTAAAGGCGTTGAAAATCCTTATTGATAGAGAACAGTTTGATGGCTTCCTCCTGTTGACAGGGGCACCACTTAATGCCGAAAGAAGGCTAATTGAAGAGGTGGAAAATCATGGCTTGACATCTAGGGTAAGGTGGCTTGGATATGTTCCTAAAAATGACATGCCCTTTCTGTATAATTTGGCCAGGATCATGGTTTTCCCATCACTGTTCGAAGGATTCGGGTTGCCGGTCTTAGAGGCTATGGCTTCAGGTTGCCCAGTTATCTGTTCGAGAAATACTTCATTACCTGAAGTAGGAGGTGAAGCAGTCGATTATTTCGACCCATTAGTAATCGATGATATTGCAGAGACTATTTGTCGTGTCTGGCACGATGATGTCGCGATCAGTAATATGCAGACAAATGGAATAATTCAGGCAGCAAAATTTTCCTGGAAAGAAACAGCAAAAAAAACTGCAGAAGTGTATAGGTTAACAGGTATGAGCAAATGAAAAAAGGGTTTTTAAAATACCTGGATAGCCATTTATCATGCCTTGTCTCATATATTCACGCTCCTGACTTAAATAGTTCTATTTGTCCTGACAGCATTCTTTTCATCCGCCCCGGTGGGATAGGCGATGCTGTATTGCTTATTTCCACTATCGAATTGTTTAAAAAATCCTATCCTGAATGTCATATCACAGTATTGGCAGAACGGAGAAACGTAGCTGTTTTTATGTTATTGCCTTACTTGGACAAGGTGCTCTGTTATGACCGTCCACATGAATTTGTACAGGTTTTACGAAGCTGTTTTGATGTGGTGATTGATACTGAACAGTGGTATAGGATGTCAGCAGTTGTAGCACGATTAATAAGAGCTCCAATAAAGATCGGGTTTGACACCAACGAACGGCGAAGGATGTTTACCCACCGCATAAGGTATGACCAGTCTGCATATGAACAGGATAATTTTTATTCTTTGCTGAAGCCTCTTGGGGTGAATTGTCATAATATAAAGCGTGCTGCTACTCTGACACTGCCTGATCAATCGGTCTTAAATGCAAATCAGTTGTTACAACCGTTTTGTTTTTATAAATTTGTAGTTATTCTCACAAGTACTTCTATCCCTGAGAAACGCTGGGGTACGGAACGATTCGGCTTGGTTGCTAGGCGACTGGCTGAAGATGGTTATAAGGTGGTTGTGGTTGGCGGTCGAGAGGATCGGTCTGAAGGTGATGTGATTGCCGGGGCAGGAGGGCTGAATCTTGCAGGCAAGACTACCCTTGCTGAGACCGCTGCAGTAATTGCCCGCTCCAGCCTGCTGATAAGTGGGGACTCGGGTGTGCTGCATCTGGCATTGGGGCTCGGAATACCAACGGTATCCTTGTTTGGGCCAAGTAATGTTGCAAAATGGGCTCCACAGGGAAAAAATCACATTGTCTTGAGTAACATTCTTGCCTGTTCTCCTTGCTCCCGATTCGGTACAACACCGCCATGCCCATATAACGTCCGCTGCATGAAAGAAATAACGGCGGACCAGGTTGTGGAAGCCGCCGTTATTTTGTTACAGAAATTTAAAAGCTGATAACTACTCTTTTTCCTCAAACCTCGGAAACAACGCAATCTTTGTACCTGCAGTAAGAGCCCACCCCAGACAAGCGCATCTTTACTCCAGAAAAACATTTGCTGCTTGACACAAGGTTACACTTACTGCAACTTTATGTCAGGCGGAACCTATGCAACCAATCAAAATGGAGTAAAACTGCCATATGAGATTTTAACCAAAAAAATAGCTGACTACCAACGAACCAAAGAAGAGTTTCTGGTATTGCTGAATGAACGCCGGTCATTTCTGAATACGAATTATGATCTGCATACGGCCTTTATTCATGAAATGCGACGATTTCTGCCTGCAAATGTAGTGTCAGAAAGCGTTGAAGATGTCAGGTTTTGGGCTTATGTTACTGAAATTGTGAATTCAGAATGCCAAGCTATTGACATATATCTTTCCAATAAAGAAAGTACTGCAAAATTCATTATGTGAGAAAACTACCCCTCCATTCTCGGAAACAAAGCTTCAGTCTTTGTAATTGTTGTACCTGCCTGTAATCCACCCCAGACAAGTTCATCTTTATCAATCTTTCCCTGACACCCCAAACTGCAAAGCGCTTTTTCTGTTGTTGTAGGCAGGAAAGCAGACAGGATTATATGTATTATGCGCTGTGATTCCAGCAGGCAGTACATGACTGTTGCCAGGCGGTCTTTCTGGGCGGGGTCTTTTGCCAGTGTCCATGGTGCTGTTTCATCAATATATTTATTACCTGCGGAAATAACGTCCCAGATGGATTGCAGGGTTTTACTGAAGGCGAGATCATTCATGTGTGTTGCAACATTTACAATCATGTCTTCGGTTTTTTTCTTCAATGCCAGGTCAATTTCCTGTAGTTCTGCTGGTGCTGGAAGAATTCCATCATAATACTTGACCGTCATGGCTGTGGAACGGCTGAGTAGGTTACCAATATCGTTGGCAAGGTCAGAATTCAGGCGCTGGACAAGTGCAGTGTGTGAAAAATCACCATCCAGACCGAAGGGAACCTCGCGTAGCAGAAAATATCTGACGACATCCACTCCATATTTGTCGATCAGCATATTTGGCTCAACAACATTCTGCAGGCTTTTGCTCATTTTCTGTCCTTCGACAGTCCACCAGCCGTGTGCAAATACTTTCTCTGGCAGCGGCAGGCCGGCAGCCATCAGGAATGTGGGCCAGTAGACGGCATGGAAGCGAAGTATGTCTTTGCCGATCAGGTGAACACTGGCCGGCCAGAACTGTTTAAATTCTTTTGTATTTTCTGGATAACCAAGAGCGGTCATGTAGTTGGAAAGGGCGTCAAACCAGACATAAATGATATGTTTTTCGTTACCTGGTACCGGAATACCCCAGGAGAATGTAGTACGGGAAACAGAAAGATCGCGCAGACCTTCTTTTATGAATGATATGATCTCATTACGCTTGCTCTTTGGCTGGATAAAATCAGGATTGGCTTCAATATGTGCCAAGAGTTGCTCCTGATATTTGCTCATACGGAAAAAATAGGATTCTTCCTTGAGCTTTTCTACCGGCCGGTTACAGTCCGGGCAACGACCTTCAAGCAGTTGGGTTTCGGTCCAGAATGTTTCACATGGGGTACAGTACCAGTCTTCATATTCGCCAAGGTAGATATCACCTTTGTTCAATATGTCTGTAAATATATGTGATACGCCCTTTTTATGACGTTCCTGGGTGGTTCTGATAAAGTCGTTGTTGGAAATACCTAGACGCTCCCATAGAGCCTGATAGCGCTTTACAACCCGGTCGGCCAGTTCAAGCGGAGTTTCGCCTGCTGTTATGGCAGCTTTTTCAACTTTCTGGCCATGTTCATCACTGCCGGTCAGGAAGTAGACATCAAAACCCATCATTCTTTTGTAGCGGGCAAGTACGTCGGCAGCAACGGTTGTATAGGCATGACCGATGTGCGGCACATCATTGACGTAATATATAGGCGTAGTGACGTAGAATGGTGGTTTCATCTTCTGCTCCTGAATTTTAAGTTGAAAAGACTGAAAATAATTATTTACTTGGGTGTTGTATTAGTTCCGTTTGGGCTGTTTGCATTATCACCAGCAGGTTTGCGATGTCCATGCTTACGCGAACGATTCTTCTTGCGTGCTGTTTTTTGTTGTCCTTCAGGTTTTTGAGATACATTCTCTGTTTCTTTTACCGTTACAGGTGCTTCTGGTTTCAGAGACTCAGTTCGTTCTATTTGCGGCTTGGATGCGGAACGTTCCGGGCGGTTGCCCCTGTTTTCACGTGCCTTAAAGTTGGCTGGTGCATCCGCGGAGCTATCGCTTTTCTTGGGAATGTTTTCTGATTCACTGGTTATTTCTGTCCGTTTGATGCAAACAATTTTACCGTCATCCATTCTCAGGCTGATATTCCCGGTCAGGATATTCATTTTTTCCACAATACCACTGACTGATACGGTGTTTACCCTTTTACCACATTTGGGGAATGTTTTTCGTAAACCGCAATAGGTACTGTATTCGTAATCCAGACAGCAGAGCAGGCGACCACATTGGCCGGATATTTTGGTAGGGTTTAATGCCAGATTTTGTTCCTTGGCCATTTTAACTGATACCGGTTGGAAATCGCGCAAGAAAGAACAACAGCATAGTTCTCTACCGCAAATACCTATACCGCCGATCATTTTAGACTCGTCGCGTACTCCGATCTGGCGCATTTCGATGCGTGTATGAAAGGCATGAGCAAGATCTTTGACTAGATCACGGAAGTCTACGCGTCCATCAGCTGTAAAGAAAAATATGGATTTACTACCGTCAAAAAGGTATTCAACGCGGACCAGTTTCATCTGCATATTTCGTTCAATGATGCGGCGATTACAAAACTCGTATGCTTCTTTTTCTTTAAGTTCGTTTTGTTTTAAAGTATCAAGGTCTGCCTGGGTGGCTAAACGTCGAATTGTTACCAGACCAGGATTTGTTTCGGACTCACTGATCTCTTTCGGAAGACTGAGAACCGTACCGACACTGATTCCACGCTCCGTCTCAACTACAACCTTGTCCCTTGGTGAAACATCCAGAGTACCGGCGTTAA
>Ga0105044_10011885_pt1 | contig 11843 bp, 7 predicted proteins | sample MAT01_FD_78092 | JGI IMG/M metagenome (GOLD analysis project Ga0105044, IMG submission 78092) | Freshwater microbial communities from Lake Fryxell liftoff mats and glacier meltwater in Antarctica - MAT-01 | ecosystem: Environmental > Aquatic > Freshwater > Ice > Liftoff microbial mat | place...
CCCCGGCCCCGGTCCCGCGTGGCACGCCCCTTGCGAAAGGCCCCGATATGAGCTTCGGCGGATCCATGAGCATCGGTCGTTCGGCCCTCGCCGCCAGCCAGGTCGCCATCCAGGTCACCGGCAACAACTTCGCCAACGCCTCCACCCCCGGCTACTCCCGCCAGCGCGTCGACCTGGTCACCCAGCAGGACCAGCGCTGGGGCCAGTTCCAGATCGGCCGCGGCGTCGGCATCGCCAACATCTCCCGCCAGGTCGATCAGGCCCTGCAAAACCGCCTCAACGGCTCCCTCTCCCAGCGCGGGTCCGCCGACGTGGGCCAGAACTTCCTGTCGCAGGTCGAGTCCACGCTCAACGAGCTGGGCTCAAACTCCCTCAGCGACATGTTCAACCGGTTCTTCGACGCCTGGAGCGAGCTGGCCAACAGCCCCAACCGCGACGGCGCCCGCGCCCTGGTCGTTCAGCAGGGTCGCACCGTCGCCGGCGCCATCCGCCAGACCCGCGACGATCTCACCAGCGCCCGCACCCAGCTCGACCAGCAGCTCGCCGCCGCCGTCCAGCAGGCCAACGGCCTGCTCGACCAGATCGCGACCCTCAACGTCCAGATCGTCAACTCCGAGGGCGGCGCAGGCCAGGCCAACTCCCTCCGCGACCAGCGCGACCAGCTCATCAGCCAGCTCGCCGGCTTCACCGACCTCTCCACCGTCCAGCAGGATTCGGGCTCGATCGACATCCTCATCGGCTCCACCCCGGTCCTCCTCAACGGCGCCAGCCGGGGCCTGGTCCTCAACCGCACCGTCACCGCCGCCGGCAGCGACCTCTCCGTCGGCGTCCGAGAGGACGGCACCACCCTCTCCTTCCGCGCCGGCACCATCGGCGGCCTCCTCGAACAGCGCGGCGGCACCGTCGAACGCACCATCGGCAGCCTCGACTCCATCACCAGCCAGCTCATCTTCGAAGTCAACAAGATCCACTCCACCGGCTACGCCGGCTCCCCCGTCACCACCGCCCAGGGCACCCGCACCGCCCCGGCCCCGGACACCCTGCGCTCCCTCAACGACCCCGCAAACCTCACCTTCGCCAACCTCCCCTTCCAGGCCGTCAACGGCGGGTTCCTCGTCACCGTCAGAAACTCCGCCTCCGGCGCCACCCAGACCGTCCGCATCAACGTCGACCTCGACGGCATCAACGCCGCCGGTTCCCGGGGCTTCGCCGACGACACCAGCATCGCCTCCCTCAGCGCCAGCCTCGGCGCGGTGCCGAACCTCACCGCCAGCGTCAACCCCGACGGCACGCTCAAGATCGACGCCGCCCAGGGCTTCGCCGTCTCCTTCGCCGAAGACTCCTCCGGCGTTCTCGCTGTCCTTGGCGTCAACGGCTATTTCACCGGCTCCTCCGCCAGCGACATCGACGTCCGCGCCGAGCTCGTTGCCCAGCCCCGCCTGCTCTCGACCGGCCAGTCCGTCGCCGGCCAGCCCTCCGACAACGCCGCCGCCCTCCTGATCGCCGGCCTCCGCACCAAGGGCCTCACCGCCCTCGGCGGGGCCTCCGTCGCCGGGGCCTGGCGCGACACCGCCCAGGTCGTCGGCGCCGACGCCCAGGCCGCCAACAGCCGCGCCGACGCCGCCAAGCTCGTCAACGAAGGGCTCGAGGCCCAGCGCCAGGCCGTCTCCGGCGTCAGCATCGACGAGGAGTCCGTCAACCTCCTCAACTACCAGCGCATGTACCAGGGCGCCGCCCGATTCATCAGCGTCGTGGACGAACTCACCCAGACCCTCCTGGCCATGGCCCAGTAAGCCGCCGACCCGACGAGCAAACCCATGGGCGCACTCCCCGCCAACCTCAACCGCGTTCCCAACATGCTGGCCAACAGCCTGCTCTTGAGCTCCGTCACGCGCACCAACATCGACCTGCTCAACGTCCAGACCCAGCTGACCACCGGCCGCCGGATCTCCCGCGTCTCCGACGACTCCGTCGCCGCCTCCGCCATCGGCGTCATGAACCAGCGCCTCGCCGTCGGCGCTCAGACCATCAACAACCTCTCCGCCGCCGGCAGCCTCCTGGGCTATCTCGACACCTCCATCGGCGACGCCACCGACCTCGTCCGCGAAGCCAAAAGCATCGCCAGCGGCCAGCTCGGCGTCGGCTCCGACTCCTCCACCCGCCGCACCCAGTCCGTCGTCGCCGACGGCATGATCCGCCAGCTCCTGGACATCACCAACCGCTCGTACAACGGCGTCTACCTCTTCGGCGGCGCCACCGGCACCAGGGAGCCCATGTCCGAGCTCCGCGGCGGCTTCCGCTACACCGGCCGCGGCTCGGGCCTCTTCGCCGAGCTCGGCCCCGCACGCGACGTCCCCGTCAACATCGGCGTCGATAGCGCCATCGGCAACGTCTCCGCTCGCATCCGCAGCCAGCGCGACCTCGACCCCGCGCTCACCGCCGCCACACGCCTGGCCGACGTCGCCGGCGGCCGCGGCCAGGGCGTCGCCCAAGGCTCCGTCCAGTTCAGCTTCAACTCCGGCCCGACCGCCCGCGTCGATCTCTCCGGGGCCGACACCGCCGGCGATGTCGCTACCCGCCTCACCGCCGCCATCCGCCAATACGAAACCGACAACGCCGTCACCGTCCTGGGCCCCGGCGGCGTCGGCCTCGCCGGCGGCTCGCTCTCCATCGACGTCGTCCCCGGCCCGCCCCCGCCAACCCTGAACTTCACCGACATCGGCTCGGGCACCACCGCCCAGGACCTGGGCCTGTCGCAGGCCGCCTTCGACGTCGCCGCCCCCACGGGCGCGGACATCAATCCCCGCGTCACGCTCCAGTCCCCGGTCACGGCCCTCTCGGGCCTGACGCTCCCCCTGGGCACCGTCCGCTTCCGCTTCACCTCGGGCGCCCAGACGAGCTTTACCGACGTCGATCTCTCCACCGCCACGACCATCGACCAGCTCCGCGACCGGATCGAGACCGCCGTCCCCGGCGTCCGCGTCCAGATCAACGGCGCCCGAACCGGCATCGACGTGCTCAGCGAGATCTCCGGCCCCGCGCTCTCCATCGAGCCCACCGGCGTCGGACCAGATACCGCCAGCGAGCTGGGCGTCCGCACCCTCGACCTCAACACCCCGCTGACGGACTTCAACGACGGCCGGGGTGTCCGCGTGGTCGACAACGCCGCCGACCCCCAGACCGGCGCCGTCACCCGAGCCCTCAACCGCGACTTCCGCGTGTATCTCGGCACCGGCCAGGCCGTCGACATCGACCTCCAGCCCGCCGACCTGCGCGACGCCGGCGCACTCATCGCCAAGATCAACAGCGAGATCGCCGCCGCCGTTGGGCAACCGCCCCTCGTACCCACCGCCCCGGCGCTGGTCGCCGGCGACGTGACGGCCCGGCTCTCGCCCAGCGGCAACGGCATCCAGCTCGTCCAGGGCAACGGCCTCTCGGGCCCGGTGCGGATCGAGAAGCTCAACAACTCCGCCGCGGCCGAAGACCTGGGCCTAAGCAACGGCAGTTATGACGCGACAAGCGCAAGTTTCACCGCGCAGGACCGGTCCGGCGTCTCGGTGGACAACATCTTCACCGCGCTCGTCCGCCTCCGCGACGCCCTCAAGGGGGACGACCAGACTGGCATAGGCCTTGCTGGAGAGAGTATCGACGGTCAAGTAGACCGGCTGGCGCAGACGCAGGCACTGGTTGGCGTGTATTCCAACCGTGTCAGCGAAGGCCAGAAGAGACAGGAAGACGAGAACGTGCTCAACGAGAGGCTCCGGAGTCAGCTGCAGGATACGGACTACGCGGAGGCGTCGGTCCGGTTCTCGCTGCTCCAGACGCAGCTCCAGGCGGCCCTGAGAACGGGCGCCCAGGCATCGACCCAAACGCTGCTGGATTTCCTGCGCTGAGCGCGGGGGTCCAAACAGCTCGTAAGAGATCCGTTCCCGACCATTGCCCGCGGGAACGAGGAGACAGGACGTCGCCCGGCGAGTGTCGCCGGGAACAAGTCGACAGCGACCAGGGCAAGGTTCGGAGCGATCCGATGCAAGTGCGGACGACCCGGTTCGGGACCATTGAGATCGCGGACGACCGCGTGATCACCTTTCCCAAGGGGCTCTTGGGCTTCGCGGAGTTCAAGCGGTACTGCTTGCTGGAGCCGGCCGAGGATTCGGCCTTCTTCTGGCTCCAGTGCCTCGAGGACCCCACGCTGGCCTTCGTGGTCACGGACCCATCATTCTTCGTGCCCGACTACTCCGTCCCAATACGGGGCGAGCAGATGGGCGATCTGGGCCTCTCAAGGCTCGAGGACGCGCAGGTCTTTGTCATCGTGAACAAGGTCGACCAGACCCTTACGGGCAACCTCCAGGGCCCGCTGGTGATCAACACGCTCACCCGCAACGGTGAGCAGTTCGTGCTGGCCGAGAAACGCTGGACGACACGCCACGCCCTCATCAACCTCGCCGCTAAGGCGCAGGCGGGCAAGGCCATGTCGGCCTAGGCGAATCGGGGGCGGCGCTGGGCGCCGCCCGTGACAATCCTGGGACCGGGCACGGACGCCCGGACCCGCGGCTCAGTGAGGGGCCGATCCGCCGCCGGGACGCACTGCGCCCCGTGTGTCGAGCGGGGCCCGAGCACGAATCAGGAAGGAGCCTGAACCATGTTGGTTCTATCCCGCCAGCGCGACGAGACCATCATGATCGGCGACGAGATCGAGATCACCGTCGTCGACATCCGGGGAGACAAGGTGCGGCTGGGTATCACCGCACCGACCAAGATCGCCGTCCACCGCAAAGAGGTGTACGACGCGATCAAGGCCGAGAATCAGCGGGCCAGCCAGATCGGCACCGGGGAGCTCTCGCTCCTGGCAGGGCCCGGCCCGCAGCGAACCCGAACCCGCCTGCCGGGGCTCTCCAGCCAGGCCAAGTTCGTCTCCCCGCCCATCCCCGCCGGACCTATTGCCCATCTGCCGCCCAAAGCCGGCGGAGCCCAATCGGCCTAGCGGGCCAGCCCCAGACACCGACCGACCTACCGATCACGCGTGGGGCGACCTAGCCCCGACTTGCCGGACCACACAGCGCCCCCTGGCCGATCCCTGGCCGCAACGGGCGCCAGCCAAATCAATCACGGAGGATTGTCATGGCTCGCATCAACTCGAACATCCCGGCCCTCATCGCCAGGTCGAACCTGGGACGGGCCAACGACGACCTTCAGGTCAGGCTCCAGCGCCTGTCCACCGGCCTGCGGATCAACCGCGGAGCCGACGACCCGGCAGGCCTGATCGTCTCCGAGCGCCTCCGCTCCGAGATCTCCGGCCTCAACCAGGCCGTCGGAAACTCCCAGCGCGCAAGCTCCGTCATCGCCACCACCGAGGGCTCGCTCAGCGAGGTCAGCGACCTGCTCAGCTCCATCAAGGGGCTGGTCGTCGAGGCCGCCAACACCGGCGCCATCTCCGACGACGAACGCCGAGCCAACCAGCTCCAGATCGACTCGGCCATCGAGTCCATCACCCGAATCAGCAACTCCGCCAGCTTCGGCGGCCTCAAGCTGCTCAACGGGTCCCTCGACTACACCCTCTCGGGCGTCAACAACTCCCAGATCGCCAAGTCCACCATCTACGGCGCCACCTTCGCGGGCCAGAAGAACATCCAGGTCGACGTCAGCGTTGTCGCCTCCGCGCAGACCGCCGACCTCTACCTCTCGGCATCCAACGTCGGCAGCCCCGTCGCCGCCGGACGCTTCGCCTCCACGACCACCCTCGAGATCGCCGGGGTCAACGGGGTGCAGACCCTGCAGATCCTCTCCGGACAGTCCCTCACCGATGTCGTCAAGGCCATCAACCAGTTCCGCGAGGCCACCGGCGTCTCCGCGGTCCTGCTCAACCCCGCCAACCCCGCCTCCGGCCTCCGCTTCACCTCGACCAGCTTCGGCTCAAAGGCCTTCGTCAGCGTCAGCCGGATCGCCGGACCCGCCGGCGGCGGCTGGTTCCAGACCTACAAGCTCCCCGACACCACCGCCGCGGGAACGCCATCCTTCTCCGATCCCGCCTTCAGCTCCGTGCTCACCCAGGGCAACCGCGACGTCGGCCGCGACGTCCAGGCCATCATCAACGGCAACCTCGCCATCGGCTCGGGCCTGAGCGTGAGTGTTCAGAACCAAACCTCGATCAGCCTCGCGCTCACCCTCGGCAAGGACTTCGCCACCACCAACGGATCAAACTCCACCTTCTACATCACCGGCGGCGGAGCGCTCTTCCAGCTCGGCGGGCAGATCACCACCAGCCAGCAATCCAACATCGCCCTCCAGTCTGTCGCCGCCTCGCGCCTCGGCGGCACCATCCTCAACGGCACCCTCCAGTTCCTCGACAGCGTTCGCTCGGGCGGCTCCAACGACCTCAACAGCCGCAACTTCTCCAACGCCTCCGCCGTCCTCGACAGCGCGATCGACGAGATCTCCACCCTCCGCGGCCGCCTGGGCGCGTTCGAGAAGAACACCTTGCAGACCAACCAGCGTTCGCTCCAGACCGCCATCGAGAACCTCACCTCGTCGGAGAGCCGCATCCGCGATGCCGACTTCGCCAGCGAGACCAGCGCGCTGACCCGGGCCCAGATCCTCTCGAGCGCGGCGACCAACACGCTGCAGCTCGCCAACCAGTCCGCGCAGCAGGTCCTCCAGCTCCTGGGCCGGTAAACCGCGAGCAAACCGGCCCTCTAGGGGCCGGATAACCAGGCCAAGTCCACGGCCCGCCCCCTCTTGAGGGGCGGGCCGTCGTGTTTTTGAGCGAGAAATCGTGGGCAAACCTCTGCACCGTCTGAAGTCGCATCTCCGCTTCGTCGATCGGGAAGGGGTCCGAAGTTCCCGGCGAGCTCGGACACTCGTTAGGCCCGGTACGGATGCCGGGCCGGGCGCGCCAGACCTGTAGCGGGCGCCTGGGACCTTCAGTAGGCCGTCAACCGACGGTCGGTGGCCCCGAAATCGGGGCAGGCGTCAGACGCACAGACGCCGGGAAGTGCACGGAGGACTTCGCTCATGAGTCGTATCAATACCAACGTTCAGTCTCTGATTGGCCAGCGCGTGCTCGGCCAGAACAACAACGGCCTGAGCCAGAGCCTGGAGCGCCTCTCCACCGGGCTCCGGATCAACCGCGGCAAGGACGACCCGGCCGGGCTCATCGCCTCCGAGCGTCTGCGCTCGGAGAAGAGCTCTCTGTCGGCCGCCATCGGCAACGCCGACCGCGCCGACCAGGTCGTGAACATCGCCGAGGGTGGTCTGTCCGAGGTGTCGGGCCTCCTGGTTGAACTCCAGGGCCTGGTCACCACGACGGCCAACTCCGCCGGCCTGTCCAACGACGAGAAGAAGGCGAACCAGCTGCAGATCGACTCGATCCTGCAGACCATCGACCGCGTCGCGGGTGCCACGTCCTTCCAGGGCAAGCGTCTGCTCAACGGCTCGCTCGACTACCAGACCACCAACGTCAACTCGGGCGTTCAGTCCTTCAAGGTCAACGGGGCCAAGGTCACCGGCTCGGGCCTCGACGTCCAGGCCATCGTGACCCAGTCGGCCCAGCAGGCCGGCCTGTATCTCTCGGCCGGCGGCACCGCCCTGAACTTCAACGGTTCGGCCAGCGGCGTGTTCACGGTTGAAATCGCCGGTTCCAAGGGCTCCCGCGAGCTCTCCTTCGCCTCGGGTACGACGCTCGCGGACGTGGCCAAGGCCATCAACAGCTTCACCAACGTTACGGGCGTCAAGGCCACCTCGTCGGGCACGGGCCTGTCGCTGAACAGCTCGGAGTTCGGCAAGAACGAGTTCGTCAGCGTCCGCACCGTGTCGGCCCCCGCCGGCCTGCAGGGCAGCGGCATCTACAACTTCAGCGCGGCCGCGGCCACGACCGTCAACAGCGGCACGGGTTTGGCGTTCAGCTCGGCCACCAACGGCAAGCGTGACGAGGGTCAGGACATCGGCGCCACCATCAACGGCGTGCAGGCGACCTCGAGCGGCAAGACGGCCCGCGTCAACACCGACTTCCTGGATGTCGAGGTCACCTTCCTCACCGGCAAGTCCCAGTCGCTGCAGGCGGTCGACGCCTTCAAGATCACCGGCGGCGGTGCTGACTTCCAGCTCGCCGGCCAGGTCGATATCGCTGGCCGCGTGGCCATCGGGATCGGCAACGTCGCCACCCGCAAGCTGGGCGCGACGGCCACCATCGCGGGCGGCCTCGAGTTCCTGTCGAGCCTTGCCTCCGGTCAGGCCAACAACGTGGTCAGCATTTCGGACCTGTCGGGCGCTCAGAAAATCGTCTCCGCGGCGATCGACGAGGTCAACACCCTCCGCGGCCGGCTGGGCGCGTTCCAGAAGAACACGATCGGTGCGACCGTCCGCAGCCTGGGCGTCTCCCTCGAGAACACCACGGCGGCCGAGAGCTCGATCCGCGACGCCAACTTCGCTTCCGAGACGGCGGCCCTGACCCGCAACCAGATTCTGGTGCAGGCCGCGACGAACGTCCTGGGTATCGCGAACCAGTCGCCGCAGGCTTCCCTGTCGCTGCTCCGGGGCTAATCCCCGGGTAGGCTGAGCGAGAGATAAAGAGAGTTTGAGAGCGAGTCCATCCGCCGCCCCGGGCCTACAGCCCGGGGCGGTTTTTGTTTGCCGGGCGGGACAATGCCGATGGATGACGGATGCCGCGTCCATTGGTTGCCAAGCCTCCGATCGCGCCTGCGCTAGAGAAGTGTCGGGTGGGGTTCGCGACGTTCTGCCGGGTCGAGTGCGGGCTGGCGAAGGCGAGCGTGGAGGCGTACGACCGCGACCTGCGCGATCTCTTCTCCGACCTGACGGCCCGGGGCGTGACAGATCCGAGCGGGTTTCAGGCCCGCGAGCTTTCGGAGCATCTGGCCCGATTGCGGAGCGAGAAGGGGCTCGAGAGCTCGTCGGTGATCCGGCACCTGGCGACGGTGAAGGTGTTTTGTCGGTGGCTGATGGTGGCGGGGGTGCGGGCGGATAATCCGGCGGCGTATCTGGACAGGCCGACGCAGTGGAAGCGGCTGCCGGGGGTATTGAACCCGAAGCAGATGGCGAAGCTGGTGGAGGCGCCGATGCGGGCGATGGTGGAGCGGAAGCCGGGGGCGGAAGAGGGTGCGAAGGTAGAGCCCGCCGGGGACCGGGGGGGAACCCAGGGCGGGGTGGCGAAGGGGCCGCCGCTGCATGTGCGGGACTGGGCGATGCTGGAGTTGATGTATGCGTGCGGGCTGCGGGCGAGCGAGGTGGCTGGGCTGACGCTGGCGGCGCTGCACCCGACGCTGAGCGTGGTGGTGGTGACCGGGAAGGGGAATAAACAGCGGCTGGTGCCGATCGGTAGGCCGGCGCAGGAGGCGGTGCGGGAGTATCTGCGGGTGTGCCGCCCGGGGCTGGTGCGCGGGATGGGGAAGGCGGCGGCGGCGGACAAGTCGCGTGGGCGGCTCTTGCTTTCGAGGACGGGCCGGCCGCTGGAGCGGGTGGCGGTGTGGCAGCTGGTGAAGAAGAACGCGATGCTCGCGGGGCTTGGGCGGGTACACCCGCACATGCTGCGGCACAGCTTCGCGACGCACTTGCTCTCGGGCGGGGCGGACCTGCGGGTGGTGCAGGAGCTGCTCGGGCACGCGGATATTGCGACGACGCAGATCTACACGCATGTCGATGCGGGGCGGCTGCGGGATGTGCAGCGGAAGTTTCATCCGCGGCCGTGAGCGGGACGCGGATGATGGGGTGGGCGGGCCGAGCGGGGCGTTGGGGTTGTAGTGCTCGCGGCCGGGGGCGGGGGTCGAGACGGTGATGGCGACGGCGCAGTTGGTGTTGGCGCTGGCGATGGTGGGAGCGGCGGGGATGGGCTGCGGGGTCAGGACGCTCGAGGCTGTGCCTTCGGGGCCGACGCCGCCGGGCCAGGTGAACGGGGACTAGTCGCGGGAGGCAACGCGGTAGAAGTAGGCGAGGCCGGGCTAAGGGGCGGTGTCGATAAAAGATGTGCGGGGAATGGAGGAGGCGATGCGTGTGCCCGGGCCGCCGGCGGCGGGGGTCGGCCCGGGCGGGCAGATTGCGAGGCTCGAGGCGGGGACGGCCGCGAGGGTTAGGAGGGCGAGGATGGCGGGGCGGAGCCTGCGGGGGTTTGGTGTGGGCACCGGGTAATCTACCGCGCTCGTGCTGGGCGTGCCACGGTTCTGGTGTTGAGGTGGGGAAGGCGTGGGGCCGCGGGGCCTGTTGCGGGGCGGCGCGACGTTGCGGGGGAGCCGGGCTCAGGGGCAGCCGGCGAACCAGGAACTCAGGAAGGCGAAGATGTCGGTTATGTCGCGGGTGCCGGACTCGTTGAAGTCGGCGGGGCAGGGGTTGCGGACGGCGAGGACGGCGGACTGCGAGGCGGAGGCGGCGCAGGCGGTGGAGGTGAGGCGGAGGGTGTACTCGCCGATGTCCTGGACCAGCACGGGATCGATGGTGAGTCGCTGGCCTGAAAGGCGCCAGCGGCCGGTGAGTGGGAGGGGGGTGTTGTCCTTTAAGACCTCGAGGGTGGTGGGGAGGCCGAAGGTGTCGATATTGAACTGGATGCTGGCCGGGGTGTTGCTGGGGCGGACGATGGAAGTGGCGGGGGCGGCTGCGGTGGGGGGGCCGGGGGAGGTGATCTCGGCGGCGACGGATTGGGCGGCGCCGCCACAGGGGGTTTGCGGAAAGATGCCGTATAAGTAGCGGACGCCTGGGGTGCCCGTGGTGTCGGCGAAGGCGGTGTCGCTCGTGGCGCCCAAGGAGATTACGGCACCGCCGACGGGCTGGCGGAAGACGGAGTACTGCGTCGCGTCGGGGAACGCGGGCCAGGTGATGTTGACGCGCGAGCAGCCGGCGGTCTGGGCGTTGGGCGATGTGATTAAGAGCGGGAGGAGCCGGCCGGCGGCGGAGGCGGAGAGGGGGCCGCCGAGGGAGCACGTGGGGAGCGGGTTGAAGCCGCGGACGAAGTAGAAGTAGGGGACGGCTCGGGCGGGCGGCGCGTCGTCGTAGGTGGGGGTGGGGCCGAGGACGGTGGTGACGAGGGTGGCGTTGACGATCGAGTCAGTGGTGTTGCGGAAGACCTGCCACGAGACGGCCGCGCCGGCGCCGGGCGCGTTCTGCCAAGTGAGGCGGACGCGGCAGCCGCGGCTCTCGGCCTGCAGATTGGCGACGACCGGGCACTGGGCGAGGGCCGGCGCTGAGACGGCGGAGGCGGCGAGGAGGACTGCGGCGGCCGTGCGGGCGGTGGCGGGATTCGGGCGGGGCATGGGGGCCCTCCGTGCGGGCGTTTGGATGGGTGGTGGGGAGCGTATAGGGGGGGGCGGGGAGGGTTGCGTGGCGGTATGCGGCTGGATGGCGGCGGGGGAGAAGCGGCTGGCGGCGCGGTCGTACGCACTGCCGCGGCTGGTGCGGTCGCTGGCACCGCTGCGGCCGACGCGGGCGGAACTCGAGGATGTGCTGCGGCGGGCGGAGGGGATGGAGTCGGCGCGGGGGTGGATGCTGCGGGGGAGGTGGCTTGGACGAGGGCGAGGAATAGGGCTGGGAGCATGGGAAAGGATATGGGGAGGGTGGGCCGGCCTACGGCTGACGCACCGAAGTCGGCTTTTGAGCAAACCGACTTAGGTAGCACGTCTTCAGACGATCTACCGATTCGATTGGAGTCGAGCGGTCGCGGGTTAGCCCATGATGCTCGCACCGAAGTAGGCTTCAGAGCAAGCCGACTTCGGTGGCGCGGGGCATGGGTGGCGACCGACGGTTTACGGGCAGCCGGCGAACCAGGCGCTGAGGAAGGCGAAGATGTCGGAGACGTCGCGGACGGTGTCGCCGTTGAAGTCCGAGCCTGGGGCGCTGGCGAACCA
>Ga0105044_10011887_pt1 | contig 11841 bp, 7 predicted proteins | sample MAT01_FD_78092 | JGI IMG/M metagenome (GOLD analysis project Ga0105044, IMG submission 78092) | Freshwater microbial communities from Lake Fryxell liftoff mats and glacier meltwater in Antarctica - MAT-01 | ecosystem: Environmental > Aquatic > Freshwater > Ice > Liftoff microbial mat | place...
CACATACGCGCCCGACACGGTCGAGCAGCTCCAGCAGACGCTCCAGAGCGTCGCGCGGACCGTGCAGCACACCTACAACGCAACGCCGCATGGCGTCCATCGTGATCGGGCGTTGCTGCCGATCAATATGAAAGACCCCCACTTCGCCGTCGATTTCAGCGGCGGCTCGCCGCAGTATCATGCGCTGGCGGCGAAGGATGTGCCAGCCCAGACAAGCCACGCGAGTGGAAACCCGCCCAGAAAGGCCACCGGGTTTCTCAGCCAGGCGCTCGACTATCTGGAGCATGCTAGCAAGATCGTGGTGCACACGATCAAGGACGTCGCTGGCGAGATCGTCGATACCGCCGAGCACGTGGCCAGCGATGTAGCCCAGACATTCAGCCAGGTCGGCGAGGATATCGTCCATGGCGATCTCAGCTATGTCGGGCAGCACCTGATGCAGGGTGGCGAGAACCTTGGCCGCGACCTGGTACAGGGTGCCCTGAATGTCAGCAACACCGCCGTCGCAGGCGCCGGGCAACTCCTGGTTGTGACGCTGCACTTCGCCTCCGAGGCGGTGCAGTATGTTATCACCCACACGGGCGAGGCCGGGCGGCTGCTCGGCATGCTGTTCCACAAGATCGGCGTCGTGATCGATAAGGTCGTCACATGGCTGGCCGATAGGATCGAGTGGCCCGCGATCATCCAGACGCAGCAGACGCTCGTCACGACCGTCAACAATCAGTTCAGCACCATCGCGCTCATCCTGGGCCAGATTCAACGGCAGGGCGACCAGTTCTTCACGGGCCTGACGGCGATGGTCACTCAGGCGCTCGATGAAAAGCTGAAGATCTATGACATCACCCAGGCCGGAGGCCAGCCCCCACCAGCGCCAGGCCACTCCAAGGCGGTCGAGCTGGTCGAGTGGCTGCTGGGCAAGCTCCTTCTGAACGACGGCGGCATCACGCTCACGCTGCCGCCGCCTGCTAATGGAGTCGATGCGCGCGTCACTGCGCTGACCAACACGCTGAGGGAGCAGGTTGGCGCGGCTGGGAAGGCTCTGATCGACTCGCTGATCAGCTCACTGCAGCACGACATTGTGGGAATCTTCAGCCACCCGGGCCAGGCACCGGCCCGCATCATGCAGCTATTCTGGCAGTTCGTGAAGCTGGGCGCGCTGCAGGGGCTGCAGCTTATGCGCCAGATCTGGGACACCCTGCTCGACCTGGCCGTGGCGCTGCTTGACACCCTCAAGAGCCTGCTCAACACGCCGATCGCGGTCGCATACCTCTCAGATATCTACGCGTATGTCACCCGCAGCGCGCAGTTTCCGAAGGGGCAGCCGCTCACACCGCTGAGTATCGGGATGCTGCTGACGGCCATCCCAGCAACTATCATCGCGCAGAGTGCCCCACAGCGCGCCACGCGCACCGACCAGCCCGCCTCTTTCCTTGACCCCACCCCAAGCGACTGGAGCTATACGTACGGCTCGCTTCATGTGGTCTCCGCGATCACCGCACCGCTCGTCGACACTGTCTTCGCCATCCGCTCGATTCGCGATACCCTGCTGCGCTCAGCCAGCATCGGGGAGCAGTGGAAGCATTTCGCCTTCCCGATCCCGCCGAAACGCTTCGCGGGGGTCAATGCCTTCTATCCGATCATGGCGCTGATCAACACCGGCCTCTCGCTCACCGCACAGCTGATGGCCTGCCCAGTGCCGCACGACCTGCGCTACGCGCGGCCCGCGCCGACCGCCAAAGATGACGTGTATGACGCGCCGTTCTTCTGGTCGGATATCATCTGGATCTACCAGTGGGCCGGCTGGGGTTTCGCGACGATTGCAACCAGCCTGGGCAGCACCCTGGTCGTCTTCAACAACCAGCTCTGGATTGAAGCGATCGCCTATGGCTTCAGTGTGGTGAGCTGCGCCTTCGGCATCGCCCACATGGCGCTCATGGGGGTGCTGGATCAGGCCGACCGCAGCAAGGCGCTCAAGCTCCTCGATCTGAATAATTCTCTGCCGGCCGATCTGAGCACAAGCCTGCAGGTGAGTGCCACGACGACCTGGCGCCAGGCATACGATAGCTGGCAGAAGCAAGATCTCTACACCCTTCCGTATCGCGCCTTCATCCTGCGCCTCTACCAGATGCTGCGCCCTGAGAAGGCCGCCGACATCGCGAGCGACAGCTACTGGACCGCGAGCACCGCGGTGCGCCCGTTGAAGACTGCGCCGGTGTACGAGGCCTACCGCTGGATCGAGGAGAGCCGCAACTACTACACATGGGCCCGGGGCGACCGCTTTGAGATCGATGGGCGAGTGCATGCCGCCGATAGCCCGCTGCCGCGCAAGGGCTTCGGCAATATTATGACGACCTTTCCCGAGATCGGCCAGCTTGGCAGCTTCCCGCTGCTGGCAGAGCGAACCGAACTCTTCTCAATCTGGATCGGCACGGTGGGGCTAACATTCTTTGGCAATCTGGCAGAAGGCATCACGGTTCTGGTGCGCACCGCCAACAACGAGCTCTTCTGATCAGCTGCGCCATCTCAGGATTCCGCGGCCATCTGCGACAGCTCTCTCTAGCCGCATTTCACCCGGTGCAACGTTTCACCACAACGGGTGCAAGTGAAATACCATGGGCACAGTGGCGCATGTAGGTGCTGACTTTCGGCTTCAGTGACGCGGGGTTTCGGCTTCAGTAACTGTTGACTTTCGGCTTCAGTCGCGGTTTTTGGCTTCAGTAAACGCGGGCTTTCGACCGCCTACTCGGCTCAATGACGGAGATTCTACTGACGCTCTGAGCAGGAGGAGTCCGTCTCAACAGCGGGAAGGGCGTGCACCCAGTGCTTAGCTTTGGCGCCAGGCGGGCGTATCATGCGTTCCAAGCAAAATCGTGCACCCCGGTGTGGCGATTGTCAGTGGGCGGTGAAACTCCTCTTTGCACAGGCGACGAGCTTCCTCAGCGTCGGCCATGTTTGCAAGGTGGGTAAGCACAAGGTGGTGAACGCCTGCCCGGTTGGCAAGCTCTCCGGCCTGTCGCGCTGTCAGGTGGCCGTGCCCGACTAAATCGCGCTCGTCGGCCCGCAGATAGGTCGCCTCGGCCAGCAGCACAGTGGCGCCTGCAGCAAATGCGACGAGCTCGTCGGTCAACGCCCCATCGGAGGTGTATACCAGCCCGAGTTCCGGCCAGCGCATCGCCAGAGTCGGCACGGGGTGGTGCGCTGCCAGGGTCTCGAGGACCAGGCCAGCGGCGCGAAACGACGCGCCCGGCGCGACCGGGTGAAAGTCAAAGGCGTCGCGGAGAGGACTGGCAAGGCTGGGTAGGCTCGGCATGCCAAAGAGCGTATCGAGTCCTTCGAGGACTGCACCCAGATCCGGCGGGCCGAATAGGAGCAGGGGCGGCAATGGCGAGGGAAAGCGCCGCATGTAGGCCAGGGCCAGGAGGTCGATGCAGTGGTCTGCGTGGCGGTGGCTGATCACCGCCGCGTCGAGTTGCGGCAGGTTCGCCCTACTCGACAGGGAGAGAACAACCCCTGGCCCGCAATCGATCAGCGCAGCTCCGGCAGCCGACTCCAGCAGGTAGCCGGAGGCAGCCGCGCCCTCGCCCGGCGCCCCTGCCCGGCAGCCGAGAATCGTCAGTTGTGCGCTCATGGCATTACCAATGTTGCGCGCGCACCTACGCGCGGCCCCACCTCGCCGCTGGTGCCGGGCGGCACCGGATGATCCGCTTCACACAGCAGCGGCACCACGCCGTCGACTGCGATGGTGAGCTGGTACCGCCCACCGAGGTACTCGGACCGTACCACGCGGGCCCGTGCGCCACCCGTCCCCCAGCGTAGATCGCCGGGGCGTAGGGCGACACTCACCACGAGCGTGGGCGGCGGCTCCGCCGTCGGGGACAGCCGCAGCCCCGGCGCTATCTCGATCAGCCCGCCCTCGACGCGTCGTCCCTCGACGATCGTGGCCCCGCTCAAAAAGCGCGCGACGAAGGCGCTCTGTGGCTGCTCCCAGAGCCGCTGGGGCGTGTCGAACTGGGCCACCTGCCCCTCGTGCAGCACCGCGATGCGGTCGGCGAGGGCAAGGGCCTCGGCCTGATCGTGAGTGACCAGGAGGGTGGTGACACCGCTGGCCCGCACGAGCTCGGCGAGCCGGCTGCGCAGCTCCACACGCAGTTGCGGGTCGAGGGCGGCGAGGGGTTCGTCTAGCAGAAGCACCCGCGGCCGCACGGCGAGCGCCCGCGCGAGCGCCACCCGCTGCCGCTGCCCACCGGAAAGGGCGCGCACAGAGCGGTTCGCAAGCTCGCTGATCCGGCAAAGCTCCAGGAGCTCGGCGACGATCGCTATTCGGGCCGCCCGGCTCGCGCCCGCCATCCGTGGGCCGAAGGCGATGTTTTCCGCCACAGTCAGGTGGTCGAAGAGGGCGTAGCTCTGGGGCACCCAGCCCACACACCGACGCTCTGGCGGCAGAAAGCGCACGTCGACACCATCGATAAGCACCTGGCCCGCGTCCGGCACCTCCAGCCCTGCCACCAGGCGTAGCAGGGTCGACTTGCCGCACCCCGACGGACCCACCAACACGACCAGTTCTCCGGGCTCAGCCGCCAGCGTTATATTGCGCACGGCGTGCGTGCGGCCGTAGCTAAAGTGAACCTGCTCAAGCGTCAGGGGCGCCGAGCGACGTACGGGTTGTTGCACTATGCCTGCCCCACCCGCGCTCCGCCGAGATGCTCGATCGCTGCGGCGGCGGGCACGACCAGTAAGAGAAACCAGACAGTAGCCGCTGCCGCCAGTTCCAGCCGCCCGGTGATGTAGGCGGCGTACAGATCGACCGGCAGTGTCTTCTCGGTCGGCGTGAAGAGGAAAAACGAGACGTTGAACTCACCCAGCGACAGCGTGACGACCATAATCGCGGCGGCTAGCAGGGCTGGCCGCACCACTGGCAGCGTCACGAAACAGAGCCGGCGCAGCAGCCCGGCGCCCAACGTCGCCGCGACGGCCTCACGCTCGCGGAGATCCGCACCGGCGAGGGCCGGCGCTAGGGCTCCTACCAGAAAGGGTAGCGTATAGAGAACGTGGCCGGCGACGAGCAGCCAGCCTCCCGCCCGCCAGGTTGGGTACGCCAGGATCAAGGCCAGGGCGATGGCGATCCCGGGCACAGCGAGGGGCAAGCTGATTAGCGCGTATAGTGCCTGCCGCCCAGGAAAGCGACGCCGGGCCAGGGCCCACGCCACCGGCAGACCAAGGATCAGATCGATCACCAGAGTGAGCAGGGCCAGGCGGAGGCTGACGCCGGCGTAAGGTGCAAAATTGTCCCAGCTCTCGGCGAGCCAGCGAAACGTAGGCCCCTCCGCCCACGCTCCACGCTGCCAGGAGGTGCTCGTAGCGATCGCCACGAGCAACGGCAGCGGCAGCAGGCAGACGACCGCGGCGGTGACCGCGAAGGTGCGACCGACCGCGACTAGAGAGTCGGAGCGTGAGTGACGGCTTGTCATCAGAGAATCCCATGACGGCGTGAGCCGGCGGCGCCGAGGCCCCAGAGCAGCGCTCCGGTGAGCAGGGCGAGCAGGACGCTCAGAGTTGCCGCAAGCTCCGGGGCGAAGCGCTCGGTGAACGCTGCGGCGATCTCGAGCGGCACGACCCGGTAGCCGCGGCTGAGCGTTGCCGCTGTGCCGAAGGCGCCAAAGGCTGTGGCCATGCTCAGGCTGCCCGCGCTGAGCAGCGCCGGCCGCAGGATGGGCACCACGATGGCCGCGTAGACCTGCCAGGGCCGCGCGCCTAGGGTGCGCGCCGCGTCGAGGGTGTCGCGGTCAATCGCGGCGGCAGCACCGCGCAGGACGAGCACCACGCGCGGGATCTGGAAGTAGAGGTAGCCGAGGAGCAGGCCCCAGAAGGTATAGGCGAGGGGCGGCACGCGACGTCCGAGCAACTCCTGGGCGAGGCCCGTTGCCACACCGGTGCGCCCAAAGAAGAGGATGACGAAGAACCCGATGACGACACCCGGCAAGCTCAGCGGGATGGTGAGTAAGACGGCCAGGACTCGGCGCCCGTAGCCGCTCTGCCCCTCGATGTAAAGTGCGGCTGGGGTGCAAAGGAAGAGGGCGCCCAAGGTGGAGGCCAGGGCCATGAGGGCGCTGTTGCCAAGGGCGCGCCAGTAGCGCTCCTCAGCAAGCACTTCCCGATATGTGACGAGCGACAGCTCGCCCGTCCCCGCGCCGACGCTACGAAGGAGCAGCACCCCGAGTGGCCACAGGAGCAGGGCGAAAAGGACGAGCAGCACGGGCGCGGCGAGGGCCGCCGCGCCCAGATCCGCCGCTGGGCGGTGCTGCTGTTCGCTCTGGTGGGCGATAGTGGGCTCTGCAAGCACTAGGGAGCGACCTCATCCCGCCAGCGCTGCACCACCGCCTGCTGCACCTCGCGCATCTGAGCGAAGTCAGGTGTCTGTACGCGCTCATACTCGGTCGCGGGCAGCATCGCCGCACTAATTTCCTCCGCCACCTTGACGGGCCGTATCGGGCGCAGATAGCTCTGGGCGAACAGCTCCTGGCCCTCGTCCGACAGGGCGAAATCGATCAGCTTACGGCCCATATCGGCACGGGGCGCGTTGGACACCAACGACATCACATAGGGAATAGCGATCGAGCCCTCGCATGGGATCACCACCTCGACGGAGGCTTTGTCGATGTTGCGCAACTTGTAGCCGTTGAAGTCGGCGTCCACCAAGATAGGAATCTCACCCTGCTGCACGAGGGCCGTGGCCGTCTGGGCCGGCAGGATCAATCCGTTTGCGACCAACTGCTTGAAGTAGCTTGCGCCTGGGTCGAAGTTGTCGAGGCTGCCGCCCTGGGCCAGATTCGCTGCGGTGATCACCGAGTAGCCGACAGCGGACTGGGCGGGGTCGAGGAAGCCAACTTTTCCGGCGTACTCAGGCTTGAGCAGATCCGACCAGCACTTGGGCACGGGCGCGCCGTCGAGCTCTGCGGTATTGACTAGGAAAGCGATGGTGCCCTGGTGCACTGTCATCCAGCGGCCCTCGGGGTCTTTCAGCGCGGGCGGAATATCTGCGAAGCCGGGGGGCTCGTAGCCGGCGGTCAGGCCCTTCTGGGCGGCTTCGATGCCGAAGACGATCCCGAAGTAGGCGACGTCGGCCTGCGGTGCGACGGCCTCGGCTTCGAGGGCGGCAAGAGTCTGGCCAGAGTTCTTTGGGTCCGACGGCGCCTGGATGCCCGTCTGCTCAGTGAAGGCGGTGAGTACTACGCCCCAGTTAGCCCACTGCTCGGGGGTGTTGTACGAAACGACGAGGTTGTCGGCAGTAGTCGGGGCAGCGGTAGTCGGGGCGGCGATAGTCGGGACGGCAGCTGCAGGTGCGGTGGGCGCTGTGGTTTGGGGGGCAGAGCAGGCACCGAGGACCAGGACAAAGAGGAGGATGCCGGCGAGCGACGGTCGCGTGATGCGGATCATTCTGGGTCTCCTTCGGGGCGCAAGTGCCCTGCTGGTGAGGCCGCCAGTCGCGGCGTATGGCAAAGCCCGCCGCGAGCGTAAAGCTCCGTTCCATTATGTCGTCGGGCGAGCGTGGGCGCACGGGGCCGCATGCATGCGGCGTGGTCCGTGCGAGTGAATACGGCTCCGGCAAGCTGGAGCGTCGTGCAATGTTGCCGGCGATAGGGCGGGCCGTCGTTACGGCAACGCTGCCGGAGGTGGAGCGGTCGTCTCGCGAATTTGGAGCTGGGTAGGCAGGACGACTGTTCGCGTAACGTCTGGCTTGCCGTTGATCAGGTCGCAGAGCAGAGCGCACGCCTGCACACCGATGGTGTAGGCGGGCTGTGCGACTGTGGTGAGGCGCGGATGGGTCACGGCCGCCATCGGGCTGTCGTCGAAGCCGACAATCGAGAGGTCGTTCGGCACGTGCAGGCCATGGTCGAGCGCGGCCCGTAAGGCGCCAAATGCCAGGAGGTCGTTCGCGCAGAAGATCGACGTGGCACGGTGAGGTTTTGCCAGGAGCTGCTGCGCGCCGCGGATGCCCTCCTCAATTGTGTAGGGAACCTCCACGAGCAAGTCCGGGTCGCTGGGCAGCCCGTGGGCGGCCAGGGCTGCGCAATAGCCCTGGTAGCGGGCGTAGCTGCGGTCGGAGCCGCTGAATGTGCCGGCGAGCATCGCGATGCGGCGGTGGCCAAGCTGTATGAGATGGCTGACGGCGGCGGCAGCGGCGGCGACATTGTCGACACCAACGCACGGCAACGGCGAGTGCGGGCGCCAGGAGTAGGTCAGGACGACAGGTGTGCCCGCGTTCTGCGCATCGAGGAGGGCAGGACTCTCGGCGTGGGAGGAAGTAACAACCAAACCATCAACGCGATGCTGGCGAAGGGTTTGTACGACGCGCACCTCCTCGTCGGCGCTGTAGTCCGTTGTGCCGATGAGCAGCGTGTAGCCGCGCGCGCGGGCTGCCTGCTGCACGCCGGCGGTGGACTCGGCAAAAATTGGGTTTGTGACAGTCGGCAGTACCAGGCCGAGCGTCATCGTCTGTTGACGTGAGAGACCCCCGGCAACAGCGTTATAGCTGTAGCCCAGCTGTACTATGGCCGCGCGCACACGTTCTCGTGTGGCAGAGGCTACCCGCTCGGGAGTGTGTAACACCCGGGAAACGGTGGCAGTGGAGACATTGGCGACGTGCGCGACGCGTTCCATGGTGGTGCTCACGGTTCCGAACCTTATCTTGGTGTAAGCGCTTACGTGGCGAATGTACCAGCCATCGATTAATTTTGTATTGGTTTTTCATTAAGATTGTATGAAGCTCTTGAGAAATATTAGTTACAGCTCGAAAAATTTCAATCTTCTAGGCGCTTAACTGACGTTTAACTTTTCTTTAACGCAGAATTAGCGATGCCCATCTACAATCCTTGTAAGCGATTACATCGCTGAATACTTCCCCCTCACGTTCAACGGCTGGGAGCGACAATGGTCAATGATGGCCACTGTCACCCTCGCACTTTGCCGTTGAAGGAGGGAGCAGCGGCTATGGCCCAACAACGGCTTGTAGTGGCAGATCGTGTTGTCTTTCAGCCTCTAAGGAGAGAGCCAGATGAAGCGCACCTTCGTGACGGTGGTCTGTGCCATGATCCTGTCCGCCTTGCTCGCCCCTTCTGCCGCCGCCGCTCCTGCGGCACAGTCGGGACGAATACCCCGGTTCGGTCAGGGGCCGGTCGGCCCCTATGATCGAGTTAATCCTGATCTAACCACGGAACTTTCCGTTCAGGACCGCGGGCCAGGCCTGGATACGGGCTGCACCTTCAATACAACCACGCCCTCCCTTGATTTTACGGTAGATGTTGGAAGATCGCTGGGCGTCACAACCAATGGTGTTCCCGCCAATCTCAATCAATTGATCAGCAACGGCTATCTCGCGCCCAAAGCGAAGCTACGCATGTTGGTCTACGACGTCGACGACGATCGAGGTGAGGTCGATCAAGTCTACTTCAACAACAAGCCTACTCCTGTTGGCACCTTTGAAGGCGTCAATGACCGCTGGAAAATCAACACGTTTATTGTCGATGTGCGGGACGTGTTGTTCCCCGACCCTGGGTCATTCACGAGTCCACCGGACAAGCGCGCGAACCGGGTGCAGGTGTTTATCGACGTCACGAATCCGGGGAGCGGCGCATGGTGCACGGCAGTTGACTGGGTAACGTTGGAGCTTAATACCATTGCTCCGCTTGTGCTCATTCACGGTACCGGGGCGGATAACCTTGCCTGGACTAGTACTTGGGTACAACCACCACGCATAGCTGCGGCCGACTACCTCGATGCACAGGGCGTCCCCTTCCAAGTCGCCCGTCTTAACGACCCATACGCTACTTCGTATACCAATGCGCGCGACGTCTACAATTGGGCGCTGTCCACGGCGACCAACTATGGCACTGACCGTGTGCATGTGGTCGGTCATAGCAAAGGGGGTCTGGATGCGCGCGCGTATCTGCGCTTTATTGGCACCCAGCAGGCGGTACGACCGCTGTCGTTGCATACGATCGGCACACCGCACTATGGCTCTCTGATCTCGACGCTTTCCGTGATCGCGCGGAAGAACCCGAGCGCCACTTCTCCAGACCCCAACGTCAATCGCTTTCTGAACAGTTACCGGCAGGCGCGCACGTTCAGCCCTTTGCGCTTCCTGGTCGACTGCTCGGCAGAGGTGCCGCGCGATCCAGCGCTGTCGCAGTTAAGCTGGGGCGGGATGACCATGTTCAATCGCGCTGTTGGCGAATCACCACCTCGCGACGTTTTCGTACGAAGTTACAGTGGTGATGCCGACTTGAATCGCGACAGAAGGATCCAGGTTAATGAGGCACAGCCGTACATTACTGCTGAATGCACACGCATTCGTGGACTTAACACGCAGTTTGCTGATCCTGAGCAGGTGGCAACGAATCTTTACACGCTACTGCGGGACTTCAATTCTGTGACCACTGAAATCATACGCAGACGTGGTGGTCAGACGACGACTGTGACCGCGCAGAACGATCCTACTGCGGTGAGACGTCCAATCGACAATGACTTGCTGGTTACCAATGACTCGGCAACGTTTAGCTCTAACCATCGCCATTTCGTCGGCCCGACACAAGGCCGTAACCACCCGAACCTTAAGGATGATCAGACTATGGCGGCGATTCTTACGGCAATCAAGCTTCGTTTCCCTGTGACTCGCGGCAACTAGGAGATCGCAGCATGAAACACCTTCTCAGGTTAGGGCTGTTTACCGCTCTTGTCGGCTTTATCGTCGCTAGCGGCGGTTCGCGAACCTCGGTCGATGCACAGGGTCCGGCTGCGGAGACAATTTCCACGACCGATCTACCGATGATCGCTCAGGATAATGCGTTGCTGCTCTTATCACCAGCGACACCCTTCGTCGAGGGAACAGTTGAGGTCGACGGCGGCGCCAGCCTCCGCCTGGCCTTTGCCACGCCCTCACAAACCCTCGCGGTCATGATCAGCGATCCTAGCGGTCGAGTCTACGCGAGCGATGATGCCACGATCACTGTGGAGGAGATTGATGATGGCCAGGGGACCGTAGGCAGAAATTACGTCCTCCTGACGCAAGCGCCTCCACCCGGCACCTGGCGCTACCGCCTTGAGGAACGCACCCAGCTCACAGGCGAAATCATCGTCTTTTTCAATGCGCTGTTCAACAGTCCTGTGGTTGCCGGTATCGGAAACTTTAATGAGATCCTGCACCCCGAGCGTCCGATTGAGGTCGTGCTGATGACACGCGAGGATGAGCAGGTGCTGGCGAACGGCCTCACGATCTCAGCCAATGTCGCGCCCGACAATAACCCGGGCGCCGTCGGCACGAACGTCACCTTTGCAGACAACGGGGCGGACGGCGACGTTGCCGGTGATGGCGTCTACACGGCGCTCTTCCAGGTGTCAAGCACCGGGGGCTATATCTTGAGCGCGGTGGTGCAGGGCTCCGACTCGCAGGGCCGGCCATTCCGGCGCGTGGCGATCCACGAGTTCACGGTCAACCCGGTCCGCGCTATCGTTCAGCCGGCCCTTACGGAACGAACAAGCGACGGCAATAACGACGGGCTGATCGATATTGGCTATGTCGTGCCTCGCCTTGACGTTATTGCCGACGGTGTCTATGACTTGCAGGTGACGCTCCAGAATGGTGCGCAGCAGGTGCAGGCCAGCCGAGCGCTCACGCTAAGTGGAGGGCTGAACCAGGCAATTGAGGTTGGGTTTAGCGCCGAGCAGCTACGCGAAACAGGAGCGGCAGGGCCATTCGCGGTGCGCGAGGTGCGCCTGACCTACTTTGGGCCCAATGGTGATCTGTTCGAGACCGCAGACGTGCGCCAGAATCTCGGCTTCGTCTTC
>Ga0105044_10011888_pt1 | contig 11841 bp, 10 predicted proteins | sample MAT01_FD_78092 | JGI IMG/M metagenome (GOLD analysis project Ga0105044, IMG submission 78092) | Freshwater microbial communities from Lake Fryxell liftoff mats and glacier meltwater in Antarctica - MAT-01 | ecosystem: Environmental > Aquatic > Freshwater > Ice > Liftoff microbial mat | place...
AATCGACGTGCGGGGTATACTCGGGGCGGTGCTTGCCCATGAGGACCTGACCGACCTGGGCGGCGAGGCGACCAAGGGAAACGCCCTCGGCATCGACGATGTGCCAGTGCTTGACGGGCTGGCCGGGCTTCAAGAGGAACGTTTGACGACGCATGGCGGGGCTCTCCGAGGTCACTCAGACCGAAGTCGCTGGGCCGCACGCCGCCGATGGGACGGACGCGAAGCCCCAGCGAGGGGGCATGGCTCGCCGCCTTCCGGGCGGGACGGGACGGGATCACCCTGCTCCGCAGGAATGGCCGTCAGGATTGAAGAACTTGACCACGAGAATCCAGTCCCGGGGAGGGGATGTTAGGCGTGGAGGCTGGTGGGGGCAAGGGGCGGCGGTGGGGCGGGGATGTCATGGGGTCGGATCCAACTCCCACTGCTCGCCGCATTCTGGGCAGCGGACGGCGGCATTCAAGGTCTTCATCGCCTGCAGGTCGTAGGCGCATCGGCCGCAGCGGCCCCGGGCCAGGCGGCGGCGAGAGGCCCACCTTCGCCACCAGGCAGGCTGCGACGCGATGCTGAAGCAGAAGGCCGCGAGCGTTGCGAGTGTGGCGTAGTTCCAGAGGACGCCCCACCAGAGCTTGCGACCCTTGACGTGGTCGCCATCTAAGAACCTGGCGGCGAGATCTGGGCGGCTCTTGCGTGCCGGATCGCGAAGGATCGCGACGAAGGCGGCCTTGCTGGCTTCGAGGTTGGCGTTTGACCAGGTGTCGTCAGGCTTGAAGGGGTTGGGCTGCAGGCGCGTTTCGAGTCGCGTGGTCTCGATTGTGGGCGCGAACCAGCCGATGCGGCGGACGTCGAAGTTGAGCCCGACCCAGACGGCGGGTTCACCCTTCCAGATGCCTCGCAACGCGTCGGCGCTGTAATCGGCGGGGTCTAGCGGCGTGGGGCGCTGCTGGTGGTCGGGGACGAAGTAGAGATCGAAGACGACGCTTGGATCACTGCGCGCGGGGCGGAAGCGCTCCAGCCATGGCGCGTACTTCAGCACTGTTGTCTCCCAGCGCCCGTAGATGCGAGCGCCGGCGAGTGGGAGCAGGAGCACGCTTGCGAGCAGGAGCATGAGGATCGCGGGCGCGATCGCGGGATGGCCCAGACGCTGCCACGAGAGGGAGCGCGCGGGCGTGAGCGTGCGCGTGCGCGGCGGGGTGCTTGGTGGAGTTTCCAATTCGGTTTGGCCCGACGTGCCTTGCGTGCCTGATTTGCCTGTCATGCTGCGGTCATGGTGCTGTCATGGTGCTGTCATGGTGCTGTCACGACATCTTTAGGGACGGCGCGGGCTTTGGGTTGCGATGGCTTGGGAAGGTGCGGCGAGATGAAGGTGTGAGGAAGAAGGCATCAAGGCATGAGGCAGCTAGGCAATAGGCGAAGAGCACGAGGTAAGAACGTGGAGCACAAGCGTGCGGCGAAGTTTGTGCGGCGCGTTCAGCCTGCGATCGCGAGATAGAGGATGGTGGAGGCGCCGAGGAGTGCCATGAGGCCGGCGATGGAGCCCTTCACGAGGATCGCGACGAAGCGGCCCGCCGCGGCTCCGGTGCCAGCCCAGGCGCCTGCTTTGAAAGTGCGGCGTGCGTAGCCGACTTCAACGAGGAGCGTGCCGATGGCGGCACCGAGGCAGGCGCCGGCGATGGTGCCCAGTGGAAATAAGAAGGCAGAGCCACCGAGCGCGCCCAGCAGTGATCCGACGATGGCTCCGATGGCGCCAGCCTTGGTGGCGCCGGTCTTGGCGGCGCCGAATCCGCTGGCCAGGGCTTCGATGATCTCACCCAGGAGCGCCAGCACGCCCATCACAATGATGACCCACCAGGGCATGAAGTCGTGGATCCAGAAGAGTTTGGTCAGCAGCGCACAGACGAGGATGAGCCATGTGCCCGGGAGCGTGATGATCGTGAGGACGATGCCCACGAGGCTGGCGATGGTGAAGACGATCGCGGCACCCCAGAGAGACCAGTCGATGGATGAGAGGGCTTGGTTCATTCTTTCTGCGTTTCTACCATCGACTGGGGCATGGACTGCGGGGCGGAGTCGGGCGTTGAGTCTGTCGTGGTTGGCGGCGGGGGCTCGACGCGATCGGGGAAGGCGGTCTTTTCCATCTCGAGGATCCACGCCTCCAGCGGCTCGTAGCGAAGGAGATCGAGCTCGATGCCCTTGCCGCCTAGTTGGGCGTGGGAGGATTTGACTTTCAGCGTGACGAAGAACTTGTGCCACTTGCGCTTGTCGACATCTTCGAGGTCGGCAGGCGTCAGGCTCTCGCCTGTTGGGAGCGTGAGGCGCATCTGGCCTGCTTCCCAGCCGTAGGACTTGGCGCGGACGCGGAAGATGAGGAAGAACATGTAGAGGCCGACGGCGACACCGACGACCATGATGAGCCACTGGACGGGAATGTCCCAGAAGGAGAGCTTGCTGGGCGACTGTCGCTGCTCGCCGCTCTCGGTCCATTGCTTGGTGAGTTCGGTCAGGCGTGCGCGAGCATCGGTGACCTGATCGCCTCGGAAGTCGGTGCGCGGGATGGCGGTGGCGGCGAGACCGTCGAGCTTGCCGACGATGTTGAGCTGATCGAGCCACTCGGCGAGGGCCTTGTCGACGGGATCAAGAGAGCCGCGGTCGATGGCGGCGCGCTCGAGGCGCTGGAGCTCAGCGCTGGGATCGGCGATGCCCGCGCGCGCGTCCAGCGGCGGGCGCGAGCGTGAGAAGAGGTCGAGATACTGGTACTCGAGCCATGACGCCGCGACGTAGCCGCGGCGGGGATAGACGACGGCGGCGTCGATCAGGCCCCAGATGCCAAAGCCGAGGAGGACCAGGCCGATCACGGCCATCTTGATCGTCCACTTGCGGTTGATGGTGGTGCGAACGATCGGTGCGGAGTCGGGCATGGTCGCCTCCATGGGGGCGGGGAGTTGTATGTTGCGGGGCGGAGCTACGTTGGGTCGGATGGGTCGGAGTCGGATTGATCGGAGTCTGTGGCCCGATCTGATGCTGGGTCTGGATCATCGACCATTTCGAGCGTCGCCTGCCACCAGGCGTCGATGGCGGCGCGGCCTTCTTCTGTCTGCGTCAGGCCCGAGAACCCGCCCTCGGCGACGGGACGCACCGGGATTCTTGGATAGACCTTCTTTGAAGCGAGCGCTCGACTGAGCCATCGCGAGTGCAACTGGCGCGCGACTTCCGCGGGATCGATGGGGTACTCACCACTGAAGAAGTTCCAGCGCATGGAGGCAAGTGTACGGGATCTGTTGATGGGTGCCCATCGGAATGGGCGGGGGAATCGGCGGGGCTTCAGGGCCGCGGGCGAGCTCATGAATCAAGAGCGCGAGCTCGCGGATCGTGAGGGCGACGCCCAGCACCAGGGGTAGGAGAAGAAGGCCGAGCCCGCCCGGCGCTTTGCATTCCGCTGCGCGAAGCCTCACAGCTTTTTGAGCGCGTCGACCAGTGCGTCGATGTGCTGCGTGGTGTGGGCTGCGGAGATCTGGCAGCGCAGGCGCGCGTGGCCTTCGGCGACGACGGGGTAGCCGAAGCCGATGACGTAGATGTCCAGTTCGAGCAGGCGCTTGCTCATCGCGATGGCCTTGGCGGTGTCGTGGACGATGATGGGGCAGATTGCCGTTGGGCTCGGGAGGACGTCGAAGCCTGCGTTCTTGAGCTGCTCGCGCGCGTACTTGACGTTGCTGCGGAGCCGCTCGACGCGCTGGGGCTCGCGCTGCAGAATCTCGATGGCCTTGCTGGCGCTGCAGGCGATGGTGACGGGGAGGGCGTTGCTGAAGAGTGTTGGGCGGCCGCGCTGGATGAGCAGGTCGATGGCCTTCCTGCTGCCCGCGACGAAGCCGCCCGCGCCGCCGCCGAGGGCCTTGCCGAGGGTTCCGGTGAAGAGGTCGACGCGGCCCTTGTCGATGCTCTTGTCGAGCATGGCGCTCAGCGTGCTCATGCCCGCGAGCGCGTCGGGGCTGGGCTCGCCCTCGTCGATCATGCCCCAGTGCTCGTGCGTGCCTCGGCCTTTGGTGCCCATGACGCCGTGGCCGTGGCTGTCGTCGACGACGAGGATGGCGTCGAACTGGTCGCACAACTGGCGCATCTTCGGGAGGTCGGCGATCGAGCCCTCCATGCTGAAGACACCGTCGGTCACGACCCAGATCTGGCCGGGCTTGCCGGACTCGGACCTGTTCAGGCTCGCGGCCTCGAGCGCGGTGCGGAGGCTCTTCTCGCCTTCGAGCACGTTGTTGCGGTAGACGGCCTTGTGGATTCCCTTCTTGATCGTCGTCGCGAGGCGGATGGCGTCGATGATGCAGGCGTGGTTGAGCTCATCGGAGATGATGGTGTCGCCGGGCTCGCAGAGGGTGGGGAAGAGGGCTTCGTTGGCGGTCCAGGCGGAGACGAAGGTGTACGAGGCCTGGGTGCCCATGTACTCGGCGATACGGCGTTCGAGCTCAAGGTGCGGCGTGAAGGTGCCGCAGATGAAGCGGACAGAGGCGGTGCCCGCGCCGAAGTCACGCAGGGCGCGCTCGCCAGCCTCGACGACCTCGGGGTGGTTGGCCAGGCCAAGGTAGTTGTTGCTGCAGAAGCAGAGGACGTCGCGCGACTTGCCGTCGAGCGTGCGCAGGCGGACCTTGGCGTCCATGGGGCTTGAGATGATCTGGAGTTCCTTCCAGAGACCGTCCTTCTTGAGCTGGGTGAAGAGGGCATCGGCCCGCGCTTCGAAGATGGCGGCGTGGCTACGTGGCTGGGCGGGCGACTGGAGGTTTGACTCGGGCATGGAAGTCTCGCGGGGTGTTGGGGCAAGTGTACCGGCGGGAGGGTGAGGTCGAGGCGTGAAAGTGCGGGTTACGTGCGGCGTGCGGCGGCTGGTGAAAGAGGCGTGTGGCGGTTCCGAACAACTTCGTGCGGCGGAGCGGGTTGGGCCCTGCCGACACGGAGATTTCGTCATGAAGGCTGTTGCACTCTCGCTGGCTGTTCTGCTCGCCGGGTCCGCCGCGGGCTCGGGCTATCTGTGGCACACGTCAAAGGTGGCTCGCACGGCGCTTGAGGCGGAGGTCGCGGCGGCGCGAGGTGAGGTTGCGGAGTTGACGCTGGCGCGGGGCGCGCTGAGTGCGCGTCTGAGCGAGGCGGACACGGAGCTTGCGCGTGTGCGTGGCGCGAACGCCGAGCGCGACCGGCTTGATGCGCTGGCGCAGGGACTCTCGGGCGGGCTGGCTCGCCTCGCGGCGGCGGTGAACACGGACCTTGCGGGCGCTTGGGGACAGGCCGCGGCGGCGCAGGATGCACTCTTTGCTTCGCCATCGCCCGAGACTCGCGATGGATTCCGCAAGGCGCTCGAGGGCGGGGCCGAGCAGGCACGGGCGGCTGGCGCGGTGTGCACGGAGCTCGCGGCGTTCATCGAGACGAGCGCGACGGACCTCGCGGCCCATCGCGGCGCGGAGCTTGATGCTGCGCGCACGCGCCTTGCATCGGCCGAGGCCTCGATCACGCGGGCGACGCACGCGGTTGGAGAGACGCTCGCGTCGCTGCGCGATGTGCCCTTCACGGCTCTTGCGAGCGAGGACTGGCGCACGACGACGCTGGATGTTGGTGATGGTGAGGTCGTGGCGGTCGCCGCGGCGGGCACGTGGCGCTGGAGCCCGGTGATGGGGAGCGCGGTGGATGCGGGTGGTCAGGCTGGGCCAGCATCGATGCGCGTGGATCGCGAGCTTGGGAATGGCGCGCTGCTGGTGCGGATGCGCGGCTCAACGCGAACGCACGCGGGTGTCGGCGGCATTCTGCCTGACCGGCGAGGCCAGGTCGAGGTGCGGATCAACGACACGACGACGACGGACAATGATGGTGCGATGGACCTGACGCTGATTGCGTTCCGGCCGCTGAGCTGAGCGGGTGGCCGGGCGAAGAGGGTGGTTGAGTGGCGAAGTGGTCGTGTGAGGAGTGCGGCGGCATCGCTGTCGGAGCGGTCGCTCGCGGACTTCGGGCACTTTACTGCTTGAAAAGTTGATCACTGCGCCATCAGCCCCGCTGACGTCTGTGGTGAATCGTCTTCTAGCGGCGTCGTGTGCGGGAGGCGTGGGAAGCTGAAGAGTGCGAATACGCACGCGGAAACATGCCACGGAGTGGCGCGGTACCCGGGAATCCTGCGCATCGGCTTTGTCAGTGCGCGAGCTTGATCTTGTTTGGCGCGCCGCCGTGCTCGTCGAAGATGGTGATCTCGTTAGGCTGGCCGGGCTTGAGCCACGCCGCGGGGATGAGGTAGCGGTCCTGAGGCGGGACTGGCTTGCCGTTGGCGAGCGCGACGAAGTAGCGACCGACGTGGCGGCCGTTGATGTACCACTGGCCCTTGGTGAGGCCGGCTGGTTGCATGTAGAGGGGCGCGCCGGAATCGTCGGTCGTGAAGGTGGAGCGCCACCAGACGGGGAGGCCCTTGCCGGACTTGGTATCGGTCTTGGCGGGCTTGAACGCGGCGAGCGCGGGCGTTTCCCACTTGGCGAAGGCGAGCTCGGCATCGCTTGTGAGGCCCGCGACGCCTTCGAGGAACTCGACGCCGCTGGTGAGACGTTCGAGCTCGTTCTCGACATCGCCGTGGTTCATCATCGCGACCTGCACGATCGTGGGGCTGGCCTTTGAGAGCTGCTCCTCTGAGAGGACGACGTAGCGCGGGCCGCTGGGATCCAGGTACGCGAGCGGGACGTCGTTGATCGCGAGGATCGCGGCGTTGGGCAGGCCGCTGAAGCGGATGATGACGGGGGTCTTGCGCTTGTGCGTGAGGGACCACGTCACGCGCATCGGCGCGGTCGCGTCGCCCTCGGAGACTTCCCAGAGCGGGGCGCGGAAGGTGAGCGCCTCGATCGGGCGGCCCTGCACGAGCTTGGGGGCGTGGATCTTCAGGTGCGAGACGGCGTAGGCCTCGCCAAAGAGGCCCTTGCCCTCGCCCATGTTGATCCCCTCGCTGAAGCGGCCGAGGTTGTCGGCGAGGATGACGACGCGCGACTTGCCCTTCTTGATCTTGAGCTTGGCCTCGGGCGATGCGCCCGGACCCTCGCCCACCAGGCCTGCGGGCTTGCCGTCCATGAAGAGAAGGAGGCGGTCGCCAGCATGTGGGAAGACGACTTCGAGCGAGCCGGTCTTGCCCGCGCTGCCGGAGAGGCCGAGGCGGTACCAGCCGTAGCCAGACGGACAGCCCAGGGCCGAGAGCTCTGCAAGCTTGGGGATTGTGGCGAAGCGGGCGCTCTCGCCGGTGGCATAGTCGTCCGCGCTGGCGTGGGACCAGGCCGAGAGCGTGACCTTGCCGGAGGCGGGGCGGGGCTTTCGTGCTTCGAAGGTGTGCTGTCGCGCGACTCCATCGATTCCGACGCGCAGGCAGGATTTGACGCCGCTGGGAGCGATGGGAAGCCCCTCGGGAGTCAGGCTCGCGGCACCGATGTAGACGGACTCGTCGCTGAGGACCATCGCGCTGGCACGGTCTTCGTTGACGACGACGAGCGTGAGGCCTTCGTGCGCAGCGACCAGCGGCGTATCACCCTCGGGCACCACGAACTCGATCGGGCTGCCATTAACCGAAACGATGCCGGGCGCGCGGGCCGGACCAAAGAGCGTGAGGGACTGGCCCACAGCGCCAAGCGTGCTGAGGTTGGCATAGTCGACGCGGCATCGCGGCGTGACGTTGACGCCGAGGAGACACCAAGCCTGACCGCCACCAGTGAGCGGAACGGCGAGCGTGGTGCCGTCGGCCAGGAGGAGCGTGTGGGTCTGGAAGGGCTTGCCGACGTTGGCGGGGTCGTCGAAGAGGAACGCAACGCCGCCCTGCGAGCCCGTGGCGTGGACGACCGAGACGCCGGAGGCCGCGGCCTCGCTGGCCTTGCCAGCGGACTTGCGCTTTGAGGCCGCGAGTGCTGCGGCGGACTTGCCCGCATCCAGCGGGAGCAGCGAGATGGGGTGGAATGCAGGGTCAAAGCTGGAGAGGACGCGACCGAAACGCGTGGCAAAGTGGGCCACGCGACGCACGGCCTCGTATGACTCGCCGTGCTCGCCCGCATCGTTGACGACCGCGCCGTGCATGGAGGAGGCCGCGACGAATTCGCCCGGCGAATCGCCGAGCCGGCCGCCGAAAAAGCCGGGCGCGGGTGCCGAGCAGAAAGAGGTCAGAACGAACTGGCCGCCACCAGCGCAGACTTCGAGAAGGCGACGAGAAGCCTGAGCGGGCGTTGGAGGCGTTTCGTCCTCACGTCCCCAGACGCGGGTGACGCCCAGGTCAAGGTCGATGGCGACGCGCGGTGCATCGCCCCGGACCGCAGCGAGCTGGCGCATCGTCGGGAGCATCTGCGTCGAGCCGCTCCAGCCGTCGATCTGGCCCTCGACGATCTGCCAGAGGTTGTTGGTATTGGCGATGGGGACGTTGAGGCCCGCCTCGCGGCAGTAGCGCGTGAGCTCACCGAGGTACGCGCCGGCGAGCTGGTCTTGGCCGCAGGACCAGCCGCTCTCGAGGCGGAGCATGACGATGGGGCCGCCGGTTCCCTGAGCGGTGACCTGCCAGCCGCGGATCTGGTCGGCGACTGCGGTCAGGAACTTGGCCGAGGCCTCTAGGAAGGGGCCGCCACCGGAACCGACTGCTGTGCGAAGCGCCTTGGGGCCCAGCGCGTGCATGTGCGCGGGAAGGCCACCCATGTCCCAGCCCGGTCCCTGATAAGGCCCGAGAGAAAGGACGCAGTACATGCCGGCCTTGCCGATGAGATCGATGAAGTGGCGGAGGTCGTTGTCGCCGGTAAAATCAAAGCGACCCGGGCGCGTCTCGTGACGGTTCCAGATGACTGGCGCTTCAATGGTGTTGAGGCCGGCGAGCCGGGCCTGCTGGATACGGTCGGCCCACTGCTCGCGCGAGAGGCGCAGGTATGGCACCCGTCCGCCGACCAGCCAGATGCGGCGGCCGTCGATCATGAAGCTCCGCCCGTCATGGGTTACCGAGGGCATCGGAGGTGGACTCCTGCTGAAGAGATACCGAACAGGTTAATAACATATTTACCCCCGACGCACCACCGTCGGCGTGCCCATATTAGGATCCGGCTTACGAATCCTCCACCATTGATCGTATAAAGTTAGGGTATCTTGTCACGAAGTCTCAACGAAGTATGGCCTACGTTTAGAACTTGCTCCCTGAAATTGCATGAACAAAGCACAAACATCCTTGCTCGTGGTCCTCATGGCCTCACTCGCGGGCGGGTGTTCACCTAGCACAGAGTCCATTGATGCTCGGCTCTCGCGCTTGGTTCAGGACCAGTCTGCGCGGCTTGGAGATGGCCTTGCGATCTCGCCCGTGCCGGGTGGGGATGTGAAGGAGCGTCCAGCGTCGTCGCTGGTGCGCTCGCCCGACACGCGCGATCCTGCGGCGGCGACGCTGAGCTATTCAATGGCCGATCCGGCGCGGAATGTCTCCGGGCGGCTGTCGTCTCTCTCGGCCCAGAGCGGGATGCTGGAGACGGGGGCGCAAGTACCTGCGGGCACGACATCGCTCACGCTGCCGGTGGCGCTGCGTCAGGTGCAGACGGGCGGGCGCGAACTCCTCTCTGCGCAGGAAGAGTACATCTTGTCGGCGATTGGGCTGCTGCGTGAGCGGCATCTGTGGGGACCGAGGTTCTTCAACGACACGCGGGCACAGATCACAGGCTCCGGCGACGACGGCGACTTCTCTCACGCGGCATCGATCGTGAACACGCTGCGTGCGACCCAGCGACTCCCGGCGGGAGGCGAGGTTGAGGCGTCGTGGGTCTGGGACGCGACGGAGCAGCTGCGCGAGACCGCGGGCGGCCGCTACGAGCAGTCGTCCAGGCTCGCGCTCTCGGGGCGATTGCCACTGCTGCGCGGCGCGGGCGATGTAGCGCGAGAAGACCTGATCCAGGCCGAACGCAACCTGGTTTACGCCGCGAGAGAGTTTGAGCGCTTCAGGCGTGAGAACCTTGTGCTGACGGCGCAGGAGTACTTCGCGCTGGTGCGAACACGCTCACAGATCCTGAACCAGGACATCCAGCTCGCGAACCTGCGCGAGAACGCGACGCGCACGCGGGCGCTGGTCTCGGCGGGCCGGCTCGAGGCCTTCGAGACGGGCATCGCCGACAGCGAAGTGCTGAGCGCCGAGAACTCGCGCGCGAACCTGCGCGAGCGATATCTCCTGCAGCTCGAGCGATTCAAGATCCGGCTTGGCCTCTCGCCCGATCAGCTCGTTGCCGTCGTTGATGGTGAGATCCTGCTGCCCGAGCCCAACATCGGGCTTGAGGAGGCGACGGCGCTGGCGCTGGAGTTCAGGTTGGACTTCCAGAACGAGCGGGACCAGGTGGATGATCAACGCCGCGCGGTCGTGAACGCTCGCAACAACCTGCTGCCAAATCTCGACCTCCTTGGGCGGGTCGGGGTCAGGACGGATCCGAGCGAGCGCGTCGGAGGACTGACGCTAAGCCCCGATGATCTGGATTATGAAGCGGGCGTGACGCTGAGCCTGCCGCTGGATCGTGAGCAGGAGCGGCTGGCGTGGCGCGCGGAGATCATTCGCCTTCGGCGCGCCGAGCGCGACCTTGAGCGGTCGCGCGACGAGATCATGGTGGAGGTGAGGAGCGCGTTGCGCCGGGTTGAGTTGTCGCGGTTCCAGCTCCAGCTCGCGGAAGAGCAGGTCAAGATCAACGAGCGACGGCGCGAGGGCCAGCTCCTGCAGCGCGACCTCATCACCACGCAGGTGCTGCTCGATACGGAGGCGGCGGTGCTGAACGCTCGCGACAATCGCGACGCGGCGGTGGCCGAGCTCCGCACGGCGGTGCTCAACTATCTCCTCGCATCGGGCCAGCTTCGCGTCTCGCGCGATGGAACGTTCCTGGCGCCGGGCGGCATGGACGCGATGGGCGTCAACTAGCGCTCTTGGCCACAACTCCGGGGACTCCACGGACCGCGTCACGTCGTCATCGTGATCGTGCGCTGCCACGACTCGTGCGGATGTGATACGCCCGCGACATCGAGCCAGACCGGTGCCTCGCTGGAGCGCACCATGCCGGACTTGTGCGCGACGCGAGCGCTCGCCGCGTTGTTGCGCTGGACGTAGGCCGTGAGTGTGTGCAATCCCAGCCCGCGCGGCAGATCCGCCATCGCATGATCGATCATCGCGCTGACACCCTCGGTCGCGAGGCCGAGCCCTTCGAGGTCGGGCGCGACCCACCATGTGCACTCGGCCTCGAACGTGAGGCCGCGCGAGATTCGAAGCAGGTTGAGCCCGCCGACAAGACGGCCGTCGTCAAGGAACGCAAGGCGGCGCCAGGCAGAGCCCGAAGCATCGCCGCGGCGGCAGAGATCGAGCTGGCGAAGAACGAGCGTGTGCTCGTTCTCACGCTCGCGGATGAAGCCGGCCGTCTTGAGGAGCCGCTCACGCCCGGTGCGGATCACGCGCACCAGCGCGGGCAGGTCTGTGCGACGCCACGGCCTGATGATGAGTCGATCGGTGCGGAGTTGATCGCGCGACTCGACGGCCAGTGGGCGGCGGCAGATCGGCAGCGGGGCCTCGGCGGGCCAGTGTGAGGACCCTAGGTTCGGAGGTAAGGGCAGACCCACGGCCGCGCTCCAGCGTCCGCCGCGCGGGCGGATCGACCCATGCCGACTGCGACGCGTGTCGGGTTTATATCGGTTGCGCGGGCACGGTACTTCAGTCTCGTCGGAAACACGAGCAAAGAAGCGCGGTGCTTCCCGACCGCCGCTCTGATGCGGCTTCGATCGATTGCCGTACTGAGTCGTCGACACGCCTTACGTGATCCGAAGGTCTGGCGAAGTTCTTCACTCGTCGTCGCCGCCCGAACG
>Ga0105044_10011889_pt1 | contig 11841 bp, 8 predicted proteins | sample MAT01_FD_78092 | JGI IMG/M metagenome (GOLD analysis project Ga0105044, IMG submission 78092) | Freshwater microbial communities from Lake Fryxell liftoff mats and glacier meltwater in Antarctica - MAT-01 | ecosystem: Environmental > Aquatic > Freshwater > Ice > Liftoff microbial mat | place...
AAATTCAAACTCTTAAGCTCACAGTAAACAAATGTTTCTTTTTTGAGACACTTTTGTAAACGTGGAGCGGTCACAGCCTCAATATAGTCCATCTGCTCGCAAAGAATGAAGTTTCGACGATTGCCTTCTTCTTGATTCACTTCAAGAATTGCTTGAGCTGTAGATCCACTACCTGCAAAAAAATCTAAGATTAGGTCACCCCCCTTGGTGGTAAACTTGATGACCTTTTTTAATAAATTGATTGACTTAGGATTTTCAAAAACTCGCCCACCCATCAGCTTTGCGAGAGCAGCCGTGGTACGTCTATTGTCCTCATAATAGTAACCTTTCAAAAGTTCTGAGGCTGTGTCCAGTCGTTTCTTGATCTTTGGAATTGTTTGCTCATCAGCTCCCCAAAGCACATCACCATTAGTATCCGCTCTCCAAAATGTGGTTTCTGGCCAACGGTAACCATTGGCAGGCTTGTTGCAAACCTCCTTTGTGATGGGGTGAACGATATCAAAGTTATATCCACCAAGCTTTGTATTTGCAGAGTTACCTGGATAAAATACACCCTTCTCATCCACATAGTTATAGTGTGCCACGCCTGACAAGTCAACTTCATTTGATTTCTTCATGCTGCTGATCCAGTTTCTCAGTGATCTTTCAATGGCAGATAAATCCTCTTTGTGTACCTTTTTAAATTCAGCATACTTATTTTCAATAATTCTTGCTTTTTCAGACTTTATTTGCCACTTGGGTTGTAAAGATTTATCCTTGGCATAGCATATTACATACTCATGTTCGATAGATATCTGTGTCGCATTATTGTCAGTGGCAGTCTCCCATATGATTTCCCCTATAAAGTTAATCCTACCAAATATTTCGTCGCACAGTACTTTGAGATAAGCTTGTTCATTGATATCAATTGAAATAAAAATTACACCATCACTCGTAAGCAGTTCTCTCGCCACCTCAAGACGATTTTTCATAAATGTAAGCCAAGAGGAGTGATTGAAATTGTCATTATACCCAAAACTATCCTTACCTGTATTATATGGTGGATCGATATAGATTAATTTTATACCATTGGCATATTTATACTTCAAGGTATGCAAAGTGATCAAGTTGTTGCCCTTTATCAAGTAGTTTTCATAACTTTCTAAAGTTTGAAGTTCACTTACAGACCCAGTTTTGTATCTTTTAAAATTTGTCAAGGCCTTTGGAGAAAATAGTCTATCTACCTCTTCAGAAACTAAGGTTGTATTCCAAAATATCTCCTTTTGCTTATCGTTAGATTTGGTCTGACCGCCTTGTAAAACACAATCTTTGTAAGGCCAATCCAATATTACGTCTTTGCTATTTGATAAATATTCTCCTTCTAAATTCAGCCCTATTTTGTTTTTATAAGCAGTTAAACTATCAGGCATAAAGGATCTTTTACTTACAAATAACTGAAACTTTACATGATCGAAAACGAGAATTCCGCCAAGATCTTTAAAAAACTGAACTTTTATCTCTTGATTGCTATGCAATAACTTAATCAGCTCAAGATCAAGTTCTTTAGCCAACTGCCCTACCTTATCTTTTTGCAATTTACCGTCTGAGACTAGCCTAACATCCAGTATCAACAAAGCAACCAATTCATTATAAAGATTTTCTTGCGTCATTCCGTTTATTAAATATGAATCCGTAAAGTTAATATGAAAGTTAGGCTTAAGTAAATAAAGTTGATTGATTTAATGTCTAGCGGTTATAAAATAAATAAGACTTTAACCGATAGTGTATAACTAGTTGTGAAATTTCCACTTTCTAGCTAAATGTATGCCATGAACTTGAAGAAAAACGATACTGAAGCATAAGTATTTATTTTGAGACCTATTGACATCGCAACCAATATCGCCCTAGCTTAAATCCTTCGTCTAAGTGAAGTTGGCATTTATTGATGATTTCTCACTAACCAAACCAAATTAGTTGAAAAAAATAATCTCAAAATAAAAGTCCTCATATTAATATTTTTTTTTTCAAACCAGTGTTTTCATCCGTCACTTACCTAATTTTCGATAATATATTTATTTAATTAAACTTTGATGCAATTTAGTATAAAAAATTGAACCCATAGATAATCAAAATAAAAAAGGTGACCCTTGAGCCACCCTTCAATATTTCTACTATAATTAAAGCGGAGAAATTATGCCACTTTTTGTTTTTCTTTTTTTCTTTTGAGTTGTCTAATTATGATGTCATTTGCTTCATCGAATGATGCTTCGAAAGACTTACCAACTGAACTTACCACAATCGTACTTCCTGGAATGTGTGCTTTAAGTTCTACAATTTTGTCTTTTACCTGCCCCGAGTTTTCTAACTTAAGGAAGACATCTACATTAATAATACGGTCATAAAATTTAACTAGTTTAGCTAGTTTTTCACTAATGAAACTTTTTAATTTTTCATCTGCGCTAAAATGAACTGCCTGAATTTTGATATCCATTCTTATTCGTTTATAATGTTAAATAATAATTTGATAACCTTACGTTTAAGATTATTTGATATTGCAATTTACAAATATTTTTTGTATTTAGCAAGTCACAGTCAACTATTTTTTTATTTATATGCAGAACTCATTGAATATCACACGGAAGCACGAAAATTAATATTTTTTTAATGAGCCAAGTCAAATGTAAGACCACTTTATCTAGTAAAAAGTACAGTTATTCATTGAAAAACTTGTACATATACACAATAAATACAACTCAAAATCATTGCGTTGATCTAGGATGTGAAATCTTGTACACTTCCTTCAAACGATCTATAGAATTGTGCGTATAAACTTGTGTAGCTGCTAGTGAACTATGGCCAAGCAGTTCTTTTATTGCATTGAGGTCAGCTCCGTGGTCTAGCATATGGGTTGCAAAACTATGCCGCAAAACGTGTGGACTTTTCTTGTCTGAGGATTCTAATGGGGTAAGTAATCTATGTACTATATCATATACAGTTTTCGGATTTATCATTTTTCCTTTTACACTCAAAATTAGATTTTTATCAATCTCGATTTCAAAATTAGATTTCACCTCACCGATGTAAATTTCTAAATCTTCTTTCAAATCTATCCCAAATGGTATTATCCTTTCCTTGTTTCCTTTCCCAATCACCTTTAACTCTTTCCTTTCAAAATTTATATCACTGCGTTTGAGATTTATCAATTCTTGTTTACGCATGCCTGTTTGGTATAAAAGATTAATTATCAAAAAATTTCTCAAGATTTCAAATCGAGTCCCTTTTGCTTCAAAAGGAATATTATCTTGCCGCAGCTCGTCCTCCACAAAAAAATTGGGTAGCCTTTTTGACACTTTTAACTGAGAGACCTTAGCCATAGGACTAAAATTTTCCAACCGTTTATATTTCAGATACTTGTAAAAACCATTCAGGCTAGATATTTTCCTATTTATAGACCTAGAAGCAACATTGGCTTCCTTCAAAGCTACGACCCAAGATCTTACAAATGTATGGGGAATCTCAACTTCAATAGTAGTTTCATACTGTACAAATAAGTATTCATCAAACGATCTTAAGTCATTTTCATATGCTTTAACGGTATGAGGAGAGTACCTTTTTTCGAAAGTAAGGTAGTTTATGTACTTGTCTATGTATTTTTTTTCCGCCAAGGTAAATTGATATTTAAAAGACAAATATAAACCAAATCTATAATATATTTATATCTGCATATCAATATAGTATGAAAATGACTACTTATTATTTGTGTTGTGTATCACAAACTATTATATTTAGAATTAATAGTCTATTTCGATACGATTTTTTTGCGTTACCTTTAGAATTACATCCATATTTAAAGAATTGATTTAGCCTTTAATAATGAGTCTATTTAGAAAATTCCAAACTTTTGACCATAAACTGTTTTCAACTCCAACCCCTAAATTTGAACTGCTGATTATAAAACCAATAAAAATGTGGATTTTAGAAGATTACTCATAAAAATACTTTTCGGTGAAGCCACAATAATATTATTGATAAAAAAACATACTCAAGAATTAGTTGCTTTCTAAGAGGGGCAAGGCGTAAAGCATAACTCAAATGTAAGCACAGAGTCTATGGCGCGACTGATTAATGAAGGTATTTCGGGATTACTTTGGTAAACATTTCTTAAAAAACTGGAGGTAAAAGAGATAATATGAAAATGGTATCAATGGATGATCTATCCATTTATTAAGAAAACTTTAATGCTTCGATAAATTGCAAATGTCAAGCAATACTCGTTTGTAAGTCATAAATCCAATGTTGAAGGATGGCTAGAATTTGTTAAAATTTATTTTATTCATGTCTAGAACTTCGTTTCAAGCCTAAAACTTGGATAAAACGCCCCATAATAGTAAGATTTTAAAAATGAACTTGTATTTTCGCACCCTGATTTTAAATAAACACATGAAATATATCCTTTTAGCGTCACTTATATGTATTATCACTCTATCGAATGCTCAGTCTGTAGGTGTACGAGCTGGAATAAATTTATCGAAATTTTCTGGTCCATTAGAGGCAACAGAGAGATATAGCTTTAGTAATGGATTTCATTTCGGAATCAACTATGGATATAAGTTTACAAAAAAACTAATGTTGAGGGCAGAAGTAGTGTATTCTCAAGCGGGTACAAAGCAGACCTTTGACGGTGACTCATATTACATAATTTATAAAAATGATTTCACTAACTTATTTGAGAAAGGAAAGTCTACACTAAACCTTAATATATCAAATGCTTATATCAATGTTCCTTTGGTTTTGGCCTATCAACTTATCCCAAAGATAGAAATCTATGGAGGGTTTGCAGCTAATTTTTTGATCAACCCAACTGCAAATGGGACACTGCGTTTTGAGTCTTCCACAAGATCACAAGAAATCACTTTTCGCCAGTCACTTGGCTATAATTATTACACAGATGTATCTGGAGGCACGTCAGGGAGTGCCTTTGGTTCAAGACCCATCACCATTATAGTAGATGGTGAGCGCACCACTATACCAAAATATGCAGGAGCTTATTACCAAGACCTTGAAAAGTCGGATAGTCGTTTTAAAATATTTGATTTAACAGCGGTGGCGGGTGTGAATTACTTCTTTAATAGTGGTTTTTATACAGGTGCTCGACTGAATTACGGTCTGACTGATGTGACCAATCAATCAGTGGATCGTTCTTGGGTTAACTTCAATGACGACGGAACAGCTGTGTACAGAAATGATCGCGACATAAATTTTGATTTAGAGTTTAGCTTGGGTTTTAGGTTTTAAAAATTTAAAATTTAAAATAAATTCTTGATTGACGATTTAAGATTGTCCTTTGGAAGGGTTAGGCGTTCTATAACTATGTCTTGGAGTCATTTCGAATTGGTGTAATGGGGATTAGGAGTGTTTTTCCACCCTTAAGGTCATTAATATTTTAATACATTAAATATAAAAAGATATGCGATTGAAGATTTACGATGTTTAATTTTGATTGACCACTTTAAATTAATGTAAAAGTCAGGAATTAGCTGCCAAAATACTATAATATCGTAACACCAAAACACCAATACTTTAATACGCTAATCTGCCAATTTATCTAAGTTTCTTCAATTCACTATTCCATTTACATTCACCATTGAACATAAATCATTCATCATTTAGTATTCATCATTTAGTATTCATCATTGATCATTTATCATTTATCATTCATCATTCTTCATTGATCATTGATCATTCATCATTTATCATTTACCACCAATAAAGCCCCTTTCATCGTACTAGTTTGTCTTCAAATAACAAAATAGGTAAATTTACTGTTAAGGATACCTAGATATGAATTCGAAAAGTGTTTTTTATCAACCAATTTTTATAACTTTACATGTTAACAGTTGTGGTAAACATGCATAAACAAGAGATCGAGTGAAAATAGGAATAGTGTGTTACCCTACCTACGGTGGGAGTGGTGTAGTTGCCACAGAATTAGGCATGGGCTTGGCAAACAAAGGTCATGAGATACACTTCATTACTTACAAAAAACCTGCACGTCTCAGTGCTTTTCATGAAAATATTGTGTTTCACGAGGTAAGTTCAATGGAGTACCCCTTATTCGAGTATGCTCCTTATGAGACTGCCTTAGCGAGTAAATTAGTAGATGTAGCCAGTTACGAGCAATTGGATATTCTGCATGTTCATTATGCCATACCCCATGCTACAGTTGCCTACCTTGCTAAGCAAATATTAGCTACTAAGGGCAAACATATTCCTTTTATTACCACTTTACACGGTACAGATATCACACTTGTAGGTACTGATAACTCTTTTAGTCCTGTGGTAGAGTTTGGCATCAATGCAAGTGATGGTGTTACTGCAGTGTCTAATCAGTTGAGAGACATGACGTACCAAAGCTTTAACATTAAAAACGAGATCAAGGTCATTTATAATTTTATTGATTTTGATAGGTTCAAGAAAGTAAATAAAGACCACTTTAGAAAAGCCATAGCACCAGATGGTGAAAAAATATTGGTACATACCTCCAACTTTAGAAAAGTAAAGCGGGTAGAAGATGTAATTTATATATTTGACAAAGTGCTGGACGTTGTTGATTGCAAACTTTTACTTATTGGTGATGGACCAGAGAGACGCAGCATGGAGGAATTATGCAGAAAGTTAGGACTGTGCGAAAATATACGATTTTTAGGCAAACAAGATGCTATTGAAGAGTTATTGTCAGTAGCTGATGTTTTCTTGCTTCCTTCTGCTAATGAAAGTTTTGGTCTAGCAGCGCTAGAAGCAATGGCATGTGAAGTACCTGTAGTATCTTCAAATGTGGGAGGTATTCCTGAGGTAAATATTGAGGGCGTGACAGGCTATCTCTGTGAAGTGGGAGACATAACTAGTATGGCCAATCGTACTATTGAGTTGCTTACTGATCCAGAAAAACTTGAACAATTCAGAAAAAATGCACTTGCACGTGCCCATGTTTTTCACATAGATAACATTATACCGCAATACGAAGCACTTTATGAAGAAGTATTAGCAAAATCAAAATCTCAAAATCTTATATTGAAATAAAAATATTCATTTTTAAAACACAAATAATATGGCAAACTACAATGCTCCAATGCTAATGCCGGAGACTTTCAAAGGCAAAACAGTAATAATCACAGGAGGAGGAACTGGACTTGGTAAATCTATTGGAACTTATCTTTGCGAACTAGGGGCAAATCTGGTAATTACAAGCAGAAGACAAGAGGTTCTTGATGCTACGGCAAAAGAAATAGAAGAAGCCACTGGTAGTAAGGTACTAGCTATAGCTGGGGATGTTAGAAAGATTGAAGATGTGGAAAATGTCCTTGCTGAGGCAATAAAAACTTTTGGACAAGTAGATGTACTTCTTAACAATGCGGCTGGTAATTTTGTATCACCTACAGAAAGACTATCACATAGGGCTTTCGAAAGTGTGATTGGTATAGTGCTTCAAGGAACGATCAACTATACTCTTACGCTAGGTAAATACTGGATCAAAGAAGGAATCAAAGGCAATATACTCAACATTACTACAACCTATGCCTTCACTGGCACTGCATTCACAGTTCCCTCAGCTTGTGCAAAAGGTGGCGTACTTGCCATGACTAGGTCACTCGCCGTAGAATGGGGTAAAAAATATGGGATAAGAGTGAATGCCGTATCTCCTGGTCCATTTCCAACTGAAGGGGCTTGGTCTAGATTGATGCCAGATAATTTAAAACATTTGGTAGATCCAGTTAAGAGAATACCTATGGGGCGTGTGGGCGAACACCAAGAATTGGCCAATCTTTGTGCATATATCATGAGCGACTTTGCATCTTACATCAACGGGGCAGACATCAATATAGATGGTGGCGAATGGCTCATGGGTGCAGGTCAATTCAATGGCTACCTTGATATACCAGATTCAATGTGGGATCTTTTGAGTAGAAAGTAGAAGTAAGAATTAATTCTTTGGTTTTTATGAATCATTCTGATGTACGTTTAGGATAAAATTTTATGGTCTTTGAATTGAGGAGTAATCAGCGTTTTCCTATTCTATAAAAATTGTTTTCGTGAATTTCATTGAAAGAGGTCATATTTCGTACCTGAAGGCACGACAATAACTATTTTTTATTTGGGATTTTCTACAGATATTTAGTCCCTATGGCACAGATGAAAATAAAAGGAAATCAAAATTTTCTACGATTAATGATTTTTAAACGAAATGGATTATACCATTCAAAATTGAAAATTTAAATCTTTTGAATATTTGCCAAAGACTCAATTCATGCCATATGCATAATCTCACACAAAGTGTAGCATTTAATCAGCTGTGCTTTTTGGTACAGAATATAAAAAGCCATTAATTACCACAACACGATTATCATGCTGCAAGGTACATCATATGGTGTCGGAGAATTTCTTTTTGAACGAAGATGCTAAAAACAGGAAAAGAAGAGCTCGAGTTTAAGAGTATTTTAAAATCGAGCTTTTCTATAAATATCTTTCTATATTATGCTTACTTTCCACTCTTAAGCAAGCTCGGCGCCACTACAGGTACGCCTTCTTGTGTAGGTGTAGCTTGTACGTCGCCTTGTACTCGTATGGTGTGATCAACTCCTTCGTTAGTGCTTACAGTGACCATCTTGGTGAATGGCCCTACCCTATCAGTGGCATATCTTACTTCGATCTCACTGGTTTGCCCGGGAAGGATTGGATCCTTTGGAGGTGTAGGTACAGTACATCCACATGAACCTCTAGCATTTAATATTACCAATGGTTCAGTACCTGTATTCTTAAACTTTACCTTTCTTAGAGGCTCAGAATTTTGCTGAATCTTACCATATTCTAATACTGTATCTGTTTCGCCATTGTCAAAAACCATTTTCGCCTTTGAAGCTGGAGATGTAGTAGCAATTTGAGTTGTCTGTGCAGAGATAAATGTGCTTAATAATACGTTTACGATGCTTAGAAACAATAATTTTTTCATGTCTTTTATTCTATGTTGTAGTTTGTAAATAAAATTTAAATGATTGTGATTAGCAAAGAGAAAATCAATTCCATTTAAAAAAATAGCTTTGAATTTCTCCAATTTAACATCAGCAAATTTAGGACGGAAACTACAATAATTGGTTACGATATCAACGTATTAAACTTATGTTAACATGATTTGGGACAAAATTATACTCTCAGTTTTGATATCAAATCTGGTTTACTGTGTACTTCAAGTTTGTCATAAATATTCCTGATGTGGGTTTTTACTGTATTAATGGTAACAAATAATTTGTCTGCGACAGCTTCGTTTTTCAGGCCTTCCCATAAGAGTTGTATTACTTTATATTCAGTAGATGATATTTCAACAGTGAAGGTTCTATTAATTTTGGCAAGCGTAGGAAGTCCATCTATGGCTTGTGCTTCGTGTTTTTGTAATGCAACCATCAAGGCGGGACCAAGATCGCTATCTTTGTAAGGTTTGACCAAATAGCCATAAGCTAGAGTGTATGCGGCTAGTTTAATAGAGTCCATATCAGAAAATGAGGTTAAAAAAACAAATGGTATATGGTAGTTTTCTCTGATGATATTTGCCAACTCTATACCATTACGCAATCCTCCAATACCGATGTCAAGTAAAGCAATATCGGGATGTTTGCGATATAGTAAATCTAGTGCTTTTTCAGAGTCATGTGCAATGCCTGCAATATCAAAACCCCACTCTATAAGATTAAAAGCTATCTCTTGGGCAATCACGGGTTCGTCTTCTACAATAAGTACTGATTTCTTCATATCTAATATGTTTACACTCCTAAGCGCAATAGATCATTTTTTTCCGACTATGCTCTAATGAATGTTAAGCCCGGTAGGTTAAATTTTATTTTTGTGGATGCTCCGTTGGAATTATCTATAGCAATAACCCCTGTGAGTTTTTCTGTAAAAGATTTTATTAGATTCAAACCCATTGATTTAGATTCTTTCGGTAATCTTTCAAATGGATACCCAACTCCATCATCGTGATACAGTATTTCTATAGAAGACTTATTTTGCTTAATAGCCAAATTCATTGTGCCATTTTCTTTATTTTTAAAAGCATACTTTAGAGAATTAGTCATGAGTTCATTAACAATCAAACCCATAGGCACTACTATATCTACATCTAAATCTACATCATCTATGTCCATCACGAATTCAATATTATTTTTATCAATTTTATAGCTATCAAATATATTTTCACCTAGATCTGTGAAGTAGGTCTTGATATTGATACTTTTTAGATCTTCATTGTTGTAAAGTCGTTGATGTAGTAAAGACATAGTTTGTACCCTAAGTTTGCCCGTCTTTAGCGCTTCTAAGGCTACTTTATCATCTACGTACCTTGATTGAAGTCCAAGAAGTGATGATATTACTTGTAAATTATTTTTTACACGGTGGTGAATTTCTTTAAGAAGAAACGTTTTTTCTACATTAGCTTTTTCGATATAAGCGTTTTGTTTTTTGAATTTTACAAATAATCTGTAATAAAACCAAAGAAATAATCCAAGAATTATGGCAATTAGTGCCAACAAACCTAATATAATATTTGAAGTTTTTAATTTGGATGAAGTAAGTTCATTTTTAATTTCCAAAACCTCAATGTTTCTTTGTTTTTCAATAGTTAGAAATTTGGTTTCCATTTCATTTCTAAAGGTCATATTGTCTTTTACAGCCATTTCGTTAACTATTTCGTTCATCTTCTTGAGATTAAATAAAGCCAACTCAAAATTCCCTAACTTATCATATATTATTGATTTTTGCTTAAAATATTCTTTAGCTTGAGGTAAAAATTTGTCTCTACTATTGTTCATTTTAAAATTCTCAAGTATTGCCAAAGCTTCATTGTCCTTTCCTAACTCAAAACTAGCATTTGCATAATATACGCAGAAAGTTAGTTGATTTAATTCAGAAAAACTTAATTCTTGCTTTTTCTTAGAGATTTTGCTAAGTATGTCATACCCTTTTCTGAAACTCTCTTTATTCTTACTCAAGGTAGCCTTATCAATATAAATAGTAGCTTTACTAAAATCACAATCAATTACTTGTTTTGAATCTTCCAATTCTACATAAAATGCTTTAGCAATATCTACTTCATTTAAGGCATCATCAAATTTATTCATTTTGGAATAAGTAGAAGCTAGATTAAAATGATTATTGGCCAAGCCTTTTTTGTCATTTAATTGTGTTCTTATGTTGATACTTTCCTTGAGTATTTGAGCGGCTTCTTCATATCTTTTTAGCGTACGATAAACCAAACTCAGATTATTTAATATTTTTGCCCTTGCCTCTGGCATACTTTCTTTAATTGCTATATTATCAGCTGCAATAAATGCTTCAATTGCAGTGCCATATGAACTACTTTGATAAAGAATACTTGCTTTATTGATATAGGGTTTGATCAATTCAGTCTTAGGTATGTTAAAAAATTTGCTTATAGAAATAGCTTTGTCCAGTAAAACTACGCCTTCAATTGGCTTTGCAAGGTCGAAACCATAGATAGCTCCTAAGAGACTTTTTGCTTTGAATTCACCAACTGGATATTTACCATCAATAGCCAATGAGTCAGCCATTTGCGCATAATAAATAGCTTTCTCAGTGTTAGTAAAAATATAAGCATTACTAATATCAATGGCCAAATTCACATTTGAACTGTCATTCTTTTCATGTGAGAATTTTTTCAATAGCACAGTAATATCATCCTGACCACTCAATGGAGTGAAAACTAAAGCCCAAATTAAGGTAAATAAAATAAATCGTCCTGTTATCATTTCAATATCTTAGTAGTTAGGGATAAATATACTCTTTTTGACTTAAACT
>Ga0105044_10011892_pt1 | contig 11840 bp, 9 predicted proteins | sample MAT01_FD_78092 | JGI IMG/M metagenome (GOLD analysis project Ga0105044, IMG submission 78092) | Freshwater microbial communities from Lake Fryxell liftoff mats and glacier meltwater in Antarctica - MAT-01 | ecosystem: Environmental > Aquatic > Freshwater > Ice > Liftoff microbial mat | place...
GGCGGGCACTGGTCCGAGTAAAGGTCCCAGTAAAGGTCCGCGTACTGGTCCGCGTACGGGGCCGCGTACGGGGCCGGCGAGCCGAAGCCGACCGGTCAAGCCGGGTGCGGCGTCGAAGAAGCGGCCTTCGGACAAACGCGCATCGGATGCGGCCGCCCGTCCCAAGAAGGCATCGCGTTCCGGGGCCGGCCGGCCGGGCCAACGCCGCCAACGCCGCTGAGTTGGCGGGTCGTGTGAACGCTCGGGCTTGTCGCCAGCGACCTTGTGAGGTTGAGATGCGGATGTTTTGAGGTCGGACGCGCCTCTAATGGGTGTGTTGCTAACCGCCAATTTGATAATATTGTTATTGAAAGATAAGTAGGCTATTTATCTGGAGCACTACCTAATCAGGCGGAGAAACGGCGGGCCGTGAGGTACAGGCCGTGGCCCAGCCACAACGCAAACACCAGCCCCGTCAGAATGAGCGTCACCAGGCGGGCCGCGACCACGTTAGTCCTCGTGTCCGCCGCCACCACCCCCTCAAGCTGCCACTCCGACGCGATGAGCACGTAGACGCTCACCGCCACCATCAACAGCACACCCGCAAACAAGATCAGCGAGGTGCGCCGGCCCGACGCCACCGCCCGCGCCCTGGCCGCGCTGGCCGCACTGGAGTCGGCCACGCCGATCGACTCGCGGATGTTGCCCACTCTCGACGCCGTCGTGCCTTGCTTGTTGGTCATGCTCGACTCCTAAGTACCCCCGCTGGCCTTCCGGTTACGCCCCGGTCGGTCGGCGGGATTGTCTTTTGGCGACCCGGCCTCGGCCGGTGGCCGCTCGTAACTGACAACCTGCTGCTCAACATAGCCCTCACATGCACGGGGGCGTAGTGCACGTGGAGCAGGGCGCGCCCGGCCTCAATCGCGTTAGCCAAAACCGGGGATAGCGTAGGCCAGGCGTACCGCCTTGTTGGGTGGTCATGAGCCCTAAACACACGGGAGTATGGCATGGAGCCGGTAGCGATTGGCGCGGGGTACGAAGCTGGGCTGATGCTCGGTGCGATTTTGGCCGCGGTGAGTGAGCCGGTGGTGGTGTATAGCTTGGAGGGTCGGGTGTTGCTGTGCAGCGACGCGGCGGCGCGGTTGCATGGGCGTGGTGGCGACGAGCTGCTGGGGCGGCCTCTGGCGGAGTTGATGGAGGCGCCGGCGGCCGAGGAGCGGCTGGGGATCATCAAGCACGTTGGCCGGACGGGGAAGGCGGCGGCGATCATCGAGCGATTGCGCGGGTATTACGCCAAGACGGCGTTTCGGCGTATGGCGGGGGCAGGTGACTGGACGGTTTTGGCGAGCACGAAGTTGGGATGTCCGAGGCCGGTGATCGAGAAGGCCCAAGGCGAGCCGACGGCGCGGATGGCGCAGCACGACGACCCCGGTGAGATGGCGGGGCTGACCAACCGAGAGCTTCTGGTGCTGCGTTTATTGGCGCTCGGGATGACGCAGGAGCAGATCGGCAAGCGGTTGGGCCGGTCCACCAAAACGGTGGAATGGCACCGGACCTCGATCGGCCGCAAGCTTGGGCGGCACACGGTGGTGGATCTAGCGCGGTTCGCGGTGGAGCGCGGGTTGCTGATGGTGCCGGAGGCGGCGTTTGTGGAGGAGCTTTTGGACCGTTCGAACGGGGCTCAGGTCCACTTGGGCTGAGGCTCGCCGGCGAAGAGTTCGCGGAGCCACGTTACGTCGGCGTCGTTCATAGGGGCGTCGCTAGCGGCGCGGATGTTGGCCTGGGCTTGCTTGGCGTTGCGGAAGCCGGGGATGGCGGAGCAGACGCGCTCGTGGGCGAGGACCCAGCGCGAGGCCATCGACGAAAGCTGCGCGACGATCTCGTCGTCGGTCCCTTTGATCCCGAAGCGCGACTTGGCCGAGGCGAGCTTGACGCGGATGCCTTCGAGCGTCGGGGTGTTGAAGTCGGTGCGGTTGTGGCGGTAGTCGCCCTCGGCGAACTTGGGCGGATTCCTGGGGTCGAACTTGTCGAGCAGGATGCCCTGATCGAGCGGGCCGAAGGCGACGAAGGTGCAGCCGTGCTGGGCCATGAGCTTTTGCGTGCGGCTGGCGGGGGCGATGAAGGGGTCGTAGCGGAGGTTGGCCTTGTTCTGAAGGACGTCGGGCTTGAGCACTGGGACGGCGCGTTCGAAGTCATCCTCGCTGTAGGCAGACTGACCCACGGCCCGGACTTTTCCTTCTCTGACCAGGGCGTGCATGGTGTCGGCGGCTTCGTGGAGGTAATCGTGGGGCTGGCCGTCGTAGCCGGGGGCGACGTAGGTGCCGTGGTGGAAGTAGTAGATGTCGATGAAGTCGGTGTTGAGGTTGCGGAGTGATTGCTCGCACTGGTTGCGGATGTGTCGCGGGTCGAAGGCGTGGGGCGCGGTGCCTGTGAAGTGCCCGACCTTGGTGGCGATGATCTGGCTTTGGCGGTTGGCGCCGAGCTTGAGGAAAGCCTGGGCCAGTCGGCGTTCGGCGCGTCCGTTGCCGTAGATATCGGCGTTGTCCCAGTGGTTGACACCGGCGTCGAGGCCGACCTTGATTCCGGCGCGGATCTCGTCTTCGTTGATCTCACCCCAGCCGATGGGCGCGCCGCTGCCGGTGGACCAGTTGGGCCCGCCCATGGTCCAGCAGCCGAAGCCGATTTCGGAGATGAGGATGTCTGGGCAACGAGCGCTGAGGGGTCGGTGACGCATGCACGAGCGTACGCGTTGGGGAGTGGATTGGGGAGCGCGGCGTGCGTGGCTTGGCGGTTACTTGACGCCCAGGCGGTCGAGGAGGAAGGCGTAGCGGAAGGCTTCTTCGCGGAGGCGTTTGTAGCGGTCGCTGGCCCCGCCGTGGCCTGCTTCGAGGTTGCAGCGGACGAGGACGGTGGCGTCGTTGGTCTTGGCGTCTCTGATCTTGGCGGCCCACTTGGCGCCTTCCCAGTAAGGGACGTTGGAGTCGTGGAAGCCGACCATGGTGAGGATGTCGGGGTAGGCGGCGGGCTTGACGTTGTCGTAGGGTGAGTAGCTCATGATGTAGTCGAAGGGGGCTTTTTCGTTGGGGTTGCCCCACTGTTCGTACTCGATGACCGTGAGCGGGAGGTCGGGGTCGAGCATGGTGTTGATGACGTCGACGAAGGGGACGTCGGCGATGACGGCCTTGAAGAGTTCGGGGCGGAGGTTGACGACGGCGCCCATGAGCAGGCCGCCGGCGGAGCCCCCGCGGATGGCCAGGTGTGGGGTGGAGGTGTACTTCTCGCTCACGAGGAAGTCGGCGGCGGCGACGAAGTCGCTGAAGGTGTTCTTCTTGTTGTTGAGGCGTCCCTGCTCGTACCACAGGCGGCCTTTTTCGCTGCCGCCGCGGATGTGGGCGGTGGCGAGGACGAAGCCGCGGTCGAGGAGGGAGATCTCGGCGGAGGAGAATCCCGCATCGTTGGAGAAGCCGTAGGAGCCGTAACCCTCGAGGAGGGCGGGTGCGGTGCCGTCGCGGGCGAGACCTTTGCGGTGGACGATGGTGACGGGGACGTCGGTGCCGTCTTTGGCCCTGGCGTTGACGCGTTCGACCTGGTACTTGGTGCGGTCGTAGCCGCCCAGGACGGGCTGCTCTTTGAGAAGCTTGCGTTCCTTGCTCTTGACATCGACCTCGAAGATCGACGACGGGGTGAGCGGCGAGGAGTACGCAAAGCGGAACTTGGTGGTGTCAAAATCGGCGTTGGTGGAGCCGCCGAGCGTGTACGACACTTCCGGCGTGTCGATGACGTATTCGCTGCCGGCGAAGGAGCGGACGCGGAGGACGGGGAGGCCCTTCTCGCGGGCGGTGACGATCATGTGATCTTTGAAGCTGGTGGTGCCCTGGATGAGGACGTCGGCGCGGTGGGGGATGACGGTTTTCCAGTTGGCCTTGCCGGGCTTGTCGATGGGGGCAGAGACGAGGGTGAAGTTGATGGCGTCTTCGTTATGGGTGATGAAGAACTGGTCGCCGTGGTGGTCGACGCTGTACTCGACGCCCTGCTTGCGCGGCTCGATGGGCTTGAACTCGCCTGCGGGAGCGTCGGCGTCGAGGTAGCGGACCTCGCTGGTCTTCTGGCTGCTCATCGAGAGGAAGATGAACTTCTCGCTGAGGGGCTTGTCGACGCCGACGAAGAAGCGCTCGTCGGTCTCGTGGTAGACGAGCGTGGGCTTGGCCCCGGAGCCGAGCACGAGCCGCCAGGCCTTGTCGGGGCGGACGGCGGGGTCGAGGGTGGTGAAGAAGATGGTTTTGTTGTCGTTGGCGAAGACCATGTTGCCGGAGGCACCCTCGATGATGTCGGGGAGGAGCTCGCCGGTGTCGATGACTTTGAAGCGGATGGTGCTGACGCGGCCGCCGGTGGGGTCGACGGCGAAGGCCATGATGCGTGAGTCGGGGCTGATGCCGACGGGGCCGGCGGAGCCGTTGGGGAGGTCTTTGACTATTTCGTTGACGTCGAGCATGACCTGCTCGGGGCCGTCGATCGTGGCCTTGCGGCGCGTGAAGATCGGGTAGGGCTTGCCCTCTTGGGTTTTGGTGGAGTACCAGTATCCCTTGCGCGGGTAGGGGACGGACTCGTCGGTTTGCTTGATGCGGGCGAGCATCTCGTCGTAGAGCTTGGCCTGGAGGTCTTTGGTGTGGGCCATTACGGCGTCGGTGTAGGCGTTCTCGGCCTTGAGGTGCTCCATGACCTTGGAGTTGTCGCGTTCGCGGAGCCAGAAGTAGGGGTCGCTGAGCGTGTAGCCGTGGATCGCGCGGGTGTGAGCGATTTTTTCCGGCGCGGGGGGCGTCGGGGTAGCGGTCGCGGCGAGCAATGGGTTGGTCATGGCGGCGCAGACGAGGACAACGGCGGCGCGATTGAAGGAGATCATGCGTGAGGATACCGCGGCCGACGGATCGGGTGGCGGTTGGGCCCACGGGGAAAGCATGGAGATGGACGGCGGGGCGGTCGCTCGATGGACGAGCGGGGGACGGGGCCAGCGGTTGGCGCGGATTGGCCGAGCCCGGGCGGCGAGGTGGATTGGGTGCCGAGCCACCCGAAGACGTGATTTGAATGGGGTTACGCTTGCCCGAGTCGGGCGAGGATGCGTTCGCGGAGGGTTTTGGCGTCGCCGCGGCCGCCGGCGAGCTTCATGGCGGCCCCGACGATGCGGCCCACGGCGGCGTCTTTGCCGGCGCGGACGTCCTGGGCGGCTTTGGCCTGCTCGGCGATGGCGGCGTCGACCCAGCCGTCAAGGGCGGCGTCGTCGCGGACGAGGATCATGCCGGTGGCGGCGGCGTGCGCGTTGACGGCGGCGGCGGTGGCCGCGGACTGCGCGGGTTCGGCGAGCCAGCCGACGAGTTCATCGGCGGAGGCGGCGTTGATCGAGCCGGCTTCGCGGAGCACGGCGACGGCGGCGAGGGCGGCGGCGCCGAGGCCCAGTTCGTGGAGCGCGACGCCGCGCTCGTTGGCGCGCTTGAGGCCGGCTTGTAGCAAGAGGTTGGCCACTTGGCGACCTGCGCGGGTGGATTGAACACCTTGGGCCCACGCAGAGTTTGTCGCCGCGTCGAACAGCTCGCTCAGCGGACGCTCCTCGACCAGCACGGCGGCCTCCTTGGGGGCGAGGCCGAAGTCGTTCATGGCTCGACGCATGCGGGCCAGCGGCAACTCGGGAAGGTCGGCCTGAACCTTGGCGACCCAGGCCGCGTCGATGGTCAAGGGGAGCAGGTCGGGATCGGGGAAATAGCGGTAATCGTGGGCGTCTTCTTTTTCGCGTTGGACGAAGGTGCGTTGGAGCTGGTCGTCCCAGCCGCGGGTGGCTTTGGTGCCGGGGCCCATCTCGCGGCCGTCTTGCTTCCAGCGGGCGGGTTGCTCGTAGCGTTCGAACTCGATGGCGCCGCGGACGGCTTTGTAGGAGTTGAGATTCTTCACTTCGACGACGGGCGTGCGCACCACTCGACCGTCGTCGAAGGTGATGATGGTGTTGATGTTGGGCTCGAAGCGGATGTGGCCTTTTTGCAGCACGCCCTGTGTGACGCCCAGGAAGCGGCAGAGGTTGCGGAGCGTCTGGCAGAAGAGGACGACCTCGTCGGCGGTTTCAAAGTCGGGCTGGGTGACGATTTCGAGGAGCGGGGTGCCGGCGCGGTTGAGATCGACGATGGAGCCGACGATGGCGGCGCCGCCGGGGGCTTCGTGGAGGAGCTTGCCGGCGTCTTCTTCGAGGTGGGCGCGGATGATGCCGATGCGTTTGGTGCCGCCGTCCCAGTCGACGGCGATGGGCCCGCCCAGCTGCGGCTGGGCCTCGGCGGGAAGGGGGAGTTCGAGCACGCCGTCGAAGCAGAGCGGCAGATCGTACTGGCTGATCTGGTAGTTCTTGGGCATGTCGGGATAGAAGTAGCTTTTGCGGTCCCAGCCTGTGTGCTTGCTGATCTGGCAGCCGAGGGCGAGGCCCACGCGGATGCAACGTTCGACGGCTTCTCGGTTGAGGACGGGGAGAGAGCCGGGGAGGCCCAGGACGAGCGGATCGATGCAGGTGTTGGGCTCGGGTTCGTCGTGATCCGGTTGGCCGGTGGGGCCGGGGGGGCCGCTCCAGGCGGGGCTGGGGGCGCGGGAGAACATCTTTGTGCGCGTGGAGAGCTCGATATGGATCTCGAGCCCGACCATGAGCTTGACCGAAATGATCTCCGCCATAGCCCGAGCATATTCCCGCGGCGGGGCGGCTAGGGGCCGCGCGGGGGTGGCGAAGGGGCTGGCGGAGGATCGAGCAGCTCCCCGACTGCTGACCGCACGGCGGCGACGGTGAGCCAGTCCATGGACATCGGCGCGGGCGGCGCGAGGAGGTGGACGCTGGGGCCGAGGGGTCGCCAGAGGAGCGGGTCGGTGGGGCCGAAGAGGGCGAGCGTGGGTGTTGCAAGTTGGGCGGCGAGATGCGCGGGGCCGGTGTCGGCGGCGATGAAGGCGCGGGCGGTGAGCAGGGCTCGCGCGAGGTTGGCCAGGTTGGTCAGCGGGCGGGCAGCGAGGCTCGCGGCGGCGGCGCGCTCGGCGGGCGTGAAGCGCTCGGCCTCGACTTCGCCGAGGATGACGTCGACTTGGTGTCCGGCCGCGCGGAGGTGTTGGATGAGGGCGGACCAGCGGTCGATGGGCCAGCGCTTGGTGCTTGAGCCGGCGCCGAGGTGGGCGACGATGGGGCCAACGGCAGCGGCGCGGGGTGCGACGGAGCCGAGGTTGGTGACATCGAAGCGCTGCCAGATCTCGCGGCGCGAGGCGGCGCCGGGTGGGCCGACGGCGATGAGTTCGGCGGCGGGCCAGGCGCGGCGGGCAGCGGCCAGCCAGTCGGCGTGGTCATCGGTGAGGAACGAGATGACGCATTCGAGGGTTGGATCCACGTCGGCGGAGGTGATGGCCGACGGCCCGCGCCAGAGCCGGGTGAACAGGTCGGCGTCGAGCGATCGGGGAGTCAGGGGGAGGTGATCGGCGGCGAGCTGGGCCTTCGCCGTCGCTGCGGCGAAGGTGACGGTGCAGCCGCCGCGGGCGAGCGCGCGGAGCAAGGGCCAGACGAGTACGGAGTCGCCCAGGGCCCCGGCGTGCAGCACGAGCGTGCGGGCGGGGAGCTTCACCGGCGGCCCTTGGGCAGCGGCTTGGCGGTGGGGCGTAGGGCCCGGGCGATGGCGCGGCGCTCGGCGCGGGCGGCGCGAAGGGGCGTGATGCCGAGTTCGGCGGCGAGGTCGGAGCGGGTGAGCGGTTGGGCCACCAGCCAGCCGAAGCGGAGCATGAGCACGCGGCGCTCGAAGTCGTCGAGGTCGTCGAGGCCGGCGCGGACGCGCGGGTCGGGTTCGACGAGGCTCTGCCACGCGGCGGCGTGCGTGGTCCAGTCGGCCAAGGCGGCCGCGCCGGGGTCGGTGACGAGCGACGCGCGCTGGGGCGCACCTGCGGGGCTGACCACGGCCCAACCGGCGCCGGGTCCGGCCGACCAGCGGGCGAGGGCTCGCGCGAGCATCACGTTGGCGGGCCCGGCGAGGCGGCCGCCCTTGCTCGGGTCGAAGCGTTCGACGGCTTCGAGGAGGGCGGCGAAGCCGGCGTCGAGGGCTGAGGCGGCGATCCCGCCGGGGACGTGGACGATGGCGCGACCCAGGCGGCCTTCGAGCGTGGCGAGCAGGAGGCGCTGCTGCGAACGGACGAGTTCGACTTTGAGGCGGGCGGCCCAACGGAGGTCGGTGAAGATCGCGTCGATGGCGGAGGCCGACGGCGGCGGTGGATGGGTGTCGCCGGGACCGATGAGGGCGGCGATGGCGGAGGCGGCGCGGCCGCGGAGGGCGCGGAAGGCCAGGGCACGGTCGCGCTCAGCGCCAGCGTCGGGCCAGCCCTGGGCTTCGGTCTGCGACAGCAGCTCGGCGAGCGTGGCGGCGGGCGGGCGGCCCAGGCCCAGCGTCAAGGCCGAAGTCGGGCGGGAGAGATCGATTGCGGGGGCTGCCTCTTCGATCGGGAGGGCCAGCTCGGCGAGGGCGGAAAGGCGCTGGTCGAGGGCGAGGCGGCGGACGCTGGCCGGGGTGCGACCCACACGGCGGGCGACGGCGCTGACCGACGCGCCGCGGCGCAGCCACCGTTCGACGGCGCGGGCCTGGACCCCGGGCAGCGGCGTGCGGCGCGGGAAGATCGGGCTGGCGGCGCGGGCGTCGTGGCGGAAGAGGAGGCGTTCGATGGCGGCCGCGGAGCCGCCGAGGGTGTGGGCGAGTCGGCGTGCGGCGGCGGCGCGGGACCAGCCGAGCGCGGCGCGGTATTGACGGGCGCGGTTGAGCACGGTCGCGCGGCGGGCGGGGTCGACGCGTTTGAACGCGCCGGCGGCGGCCAGCAGCGCGTGGTAGCGGGATTCGAACCATGCGACGCCCGCGGGGGCGAAGGCCAGGCGCGTGTGGCCGCCACGGGTGGGGCGTGGGGATTGGGCTTTGACGCGGACTACGCGGGCCATGAGCCCGAGGCGGCGGTAGCGTTCGAGCGTGCGCCGCGAGACGCGCCAGCGGGCTATCAGCTCGGGCACGCCGGGCCAGCCGGCGACGTCGGTGTCGGTGAATCGGGCGGCGACGCTCAGGCGCTCGACCAGAGGGCCCAGGTCTTGCAAGAGCGCGGCCCCGCCGACGAGCGCCGGTTGGGCCAGGTCGGGGCGGTAACCGGTGATGACGGCGACGAGCCAGTCCTCGGGATAGGGCTGGTCGAGGTCGATGATGGTGGCGAGGGCCTCGGCGTGCTCGACGTGGCGGCGGGCGGCCTCGGGGGAGGCGAAGCGCAGCTGGTTGGCCAGGTCCGCGAGCACGACCGAGCTGATCCGTGGTAGCGCGGGCACGGGGCCTCCGGTTGGTCAGTTGAGCCAGCGGGGTTGGGTGGCCGGGAGCGTCCCCAGCGACGCGGCCTCCGCGAAGAAGCGGGTCACGGCGGCGCGCTCGCGCGGGCCCACGGCGTAGCGGAGGTACTCGCCCACATAGCGCCGTGCGAGGTCGGCGGGCCAGCCGCGGGTACTGGCGTAGCGGTCGACGAGCCAGTCGAGGCGCAGGGTGTTGCGGAGCCGTTGGCGCTCGAGCATTTCGGCGATCACAGCCACACGCGTGGAGGCGGCGTCAACGCTGCGGCACATCCACATGCCATAGACAAACGGCAGGCCCGTCCACGCGTGCCACGCCTCGCCCAGATCGAGCTGGTGGGGGTAGCGATCGGCCGGCGGCGGATCGGTGACGACCTTGTCGCCGATGATGAGCAGGGTCTCGGGCCAGTGGGGCGTGGCGGGGGTGCCGGGGGCTGTGTGAGCGGTGTGGGCGGTGGCGTCAAAGTCGCGGACGGTGGGCCGGGCGCCGAAGCGCTGGCGGAGCAGGATCTGGGCGAGTACGACGGAAGTGTGGCTCTCGGTGTCGGCGTGCAGCACGGTCACGCGCTCCAGCGGGACGGCGGAAAAGAGGCGGACGGTGAGCGTGGGGCCGTCGCAGCCGATCATGCCGGCGGGGACGAGCGTGAGCGGCTCGGCGGCCGGATCGGTGGCGGCGGCGTCGACGAGCGAGCACAGGCCGACGTCGATCGACCCGGCGCGGAGCAGGCCCGAGAGCTTGGCGGGGACGGCGGGGACGAGTTCGACCTCGCGCCATGTGCCCAGCCCTTCGACGAGCGGGAGCGTGTTGAGATACTGCACGAATCCGAGTCGGGCGGAGGGCATGATCGAGCGTAGGTTGGCGCGCCGACAAGCGGCCCGAGCGGCTTTATGATCGGCATGCACGAGTCTTCAACGCCGCCGTCCGTCCGCGTCCGCCCGGCCACTCCCGCCGATGTGCCGGTGATCCTGCGGTTCATCCGCGAGCTGGCCGAGTATGAGCGCGAGCCGCAGGCCGTGGTGGCCACCGAGGAGCTGCTTTGGCAGCACTTGTTCGGCAGCGGCCTGGCGCCCGCGCGGCCGGCGGGGCCGACGGCCGAGTGTCTGATCGGAGAGATCAACGGCACTCCGCAGGGCTTGGCGGTCTTCTTCCACAACTTCTCGACGTGGAAGGGCCGACCCGGCGTGTACCTCGAGGATTTGTATGTGAGCCCCGACTCGCGCGGCGCGGGGCTGGGCAAGGCGCTCTTGTCGGCGGTCGCGGCGGTCGCGCAGGCGCGGGGCTGTCCGCGGCTGGATTGGGCCGTGCTCGATTGGAACGCGCCGGCGATCGAGTTCTACAAGGCGCTGGGGGCCAAGCCCATGAACGAGTGGACGATCTATCGCGTGCAGGGCGCGGGGATCGAGCGGCTCGCGGGGGGAGTTTGAAAGACGTCGCGCCGCAGCCATGAAAAAAGCCCCGGTCGCTGGACCGGGGCTTGGCTCTCATGTGGCGCGATGGTTGAGCGGATCAGACCTTGTACCGCTCCATGAAGCGGTTGAGGATTTCGGCCTGTTCCGAGAGGCTGGTCGCGGCCTGGGCGGCCTGGGACGCGGCCCCGGCGGATTCGGTGTTGGCCGCGGTCATCTGCTCGATGGTGCGCGAGATCTCTTCGGTGGCGGAGGCCTGCTGCTGCGTGGCCGCCGCGATCGACGCGGCGACCTGTTCGGCGGCGCGTTGGGAGTTCACGATGACGCCCACGGCGTCGCCGGCCTGGCCGCCCATCTTGGCGCCGCTCTCGACGGTCTGGCGGCCGACCTTCATGGCCTCGGCTGCTTGCAAGGTACCCTGCTGCATGCGCCCGATGGTCTTGGCCACCTCGCCGGTCGCTTGGGTGGTGCGTTCGGCGAGCTTGCGGACCTCGTCGGCGACGACGGCGAAGCCGCGGCCGTGCTCCCCGGCGCGGGCCGCTTCGATGGCGGCGTTGAGGGCCAACAGGTTGGTTTGATCGGCGATGTCCTGGATGACCTGGACGACGCGGCCCACCTCTTCGCCCTGCTGCTCCAGCGTGCTGACCACCTGCGCCACCTCGCCGAAGCGCTCGTTGATCTGGCTGAGCTGAGCCACGGTTTGCTGGACCATTTCGCCGCCTGTAGCGGCCTGCTTCATGGATTCCTGGGCGCTGCGGGCCGAGTCGGAGCTCTTGCCGGCGACCTCGGTGATGCTGGCCGACAGCTCGGCGACGGCGGAGGCGACCTGCGTCGCGGATTGCTCTTGCGTGCGGACGGTCGAGGCGAGTTGCTCGGAGGAGGCCGCGACCTGGGTGGCGGCGGCGGCGACCTGGGTGCTGGTGCCCTTGATGTCATAGACCATCTTCTTGAGGGAGCCGGCCATCTCGTCGGCGGCCTTGGCGAGGATCCCCAGCTCGTCGCGAGTGCGCAGGTTCACCGGCGGTGCGGTGAGGTCGCCGCTGGCGATGGTCTTGAGCGATTCGACGACCCGGCCCAGAGGCCGCGTGATCCC
>Ga0105044_10011895_pt1 | contig 11838 bp, 10 predicted proteins | sample MAT01_FD_78092 | JGI IMG/M metagenome (GOLD analysis project Ga0105044, IMG submission 78092) | Freshwater microbial communities from Lake Fryxell liftoff mats and glacier meltwater in Antarctica - MAT-01 | ecosystem: Environmental > Aquatic > Freshwater > Ice > Liftoff microbial mat | place...
GCTCATGATGAGGACGTCATTTTCAATTGACGCTCTTTTGCAGGTGTTAATACAATCGCATCCAATATTTCCCTTTGATTGACAGCAATAAGTGTCTTGCATTTCCTGGCATCTCCCGCCACACTTGGTGACTACACTACGACTCGATGATCCCCATCGAAGCACATTCATTGACTAGGAGAGCAGAATCATGGCCGAAGCCGCTTTTAAAGTTCATGGGGGGCAACCCTTACGCGGTGACGTGATCGCCCAACGCTCCAAAAATGCCGTTCTGCCCATGATTGCAGCGGCCCTACTGCCTCGGCAGGGCCAAACGGTTTTACATGGCGTCCCGAATATCGCGGATACTCGTCTTGCGCTGGAACTCGTGCAGCAGGTCGGGGCCACCGTGACCTATGACGAAGCGACGCATACAGCCGTGATTGATGCGACAACCGTGACGACAGGCGTCCTTCCCGCCGAAATGAGCCAGAAGATGCGCGGCTCGGTGCTGTTCCTCGGCCCGCTGCTTCAGCGCATGGGCATGGTGGAACTGCCGGGCAGCGGCGGCTGCGATATCGGCACGCGCAAGATCGACTTCCATCATCGCGGCTTTGCCCGTCTCGGCGCAAACGTTGAGATGTTCGATGATGGCACAACACGCATCACTATGCAGGCTCCCAAACTCAAAGGAGCGATGCTGTATCTGGACATGCCAAGCCATACCGGGACAGAAAATCTCATGATGGGCGCGGCGCTGGCTGATGGCTTGACCATCATCGAGAATGCCGCTGTCGAGCCAGAAGTCATCGATTTTGGTCATTTCCTGATCGAGATGGGGGCAGATATCGAAGGTCTCGGCACGCCCACGCTGTATATCAACGGCGTTGAATCGCTTCACGCAATTGAGTACACGCCCATTCCAGATCGTCTCGTCATCGGTCTGCTGATGATGAGCGCAGCCATTACAGGCGGCGACATCACCATCCATGAGACCGAACCCGCGCATCTGCGTCTCGCCAACGCCAAATTGGAGCAGATGGGTGTGGAGATCACGGTGAATGGCACATCAATGCGCGTGCGTCGTCCCATTGACAAGCGCCTGCACCCGATCAATATCACCACACACCCCTATCCGGGCTATCCGACGGATTTGCAACCGTGCATCTCAACCCTGTCGACGGTGGCGGATGGCAAAAGCTTCATCCGTGAGCGCATCTTCGAGAGCCGCTATGATTTCGTCGAGGGCCTGCTGGCAATGGGCGCTGATATGCTCATCAGCCAGAGCGATGTGCTGATCGTGAACGGTGTGACCGCCCTCAAGCCGGCCCGCGTTCGTGCGGCCAGCATCCGCGCCGGGGCCGCTGTGCTGCTGGCAAGTCTGGCGGCCCAGGGTGAATCGTGGATCGAGAATATCTACCAGATTGATCGCGGCCATGAGGCGATTGAAACCCATCTGGCACAGTTGGGCGCAAACATCACCCGCGTAAACATCGAAAAAACCCCTTTGTCTGCTCGTTAGACGGATCGGTAATAACGGACAAGAGCGCAGCGTTTTGCGCTCTTGTCTTTTCTATTACTCCGCCACTGATCTTTAGGATAAAGGATGTTGTCGTAGGGACACAGCCTGCCGTGTCTACATTCGGACAAGGCGGGCCTTGTCCCTACAGATCTCCATAAATATTTCATTTATCGTTGTGGCGATGTACTACAAAAATTCATGTCCAACAGCTTAACCTCTTAATACAGACGAACTTCGTGCCCTCTTTTCTATTCATCGTCTGCATGAAAGACGCCTTTGCGCTATAATGCGGAACGAGAGTTCACCACTTGAGAGGCCCGCGTGCAAGTCACAATCATGTTTATGAGTGGCGTGGATGACGGACGCTCACTCCATTTTGAATCCGAGACGGACGGTCAATTCGTGCATGATGAGTGGACGATCCGCATGGGACGAGAGGGCGATAACGATATCGTCCTGCGAGATCGTTTTACTTCGCGCCATCATGCCCGCCTGCTGTGGAAGCAGGATAGCTGGTGGCTGGAAGATCAAAAAAGTACCAATGGAACCTTCGTGGAGAATGACGACGATTTCTTCAACGACACCCGTGTTCAACTTCTTCCCTTGCAAGAAGGTCAGTTGTTCCGCGTCGGGCGCACCTGGCTGCGAATCGAGGTATCGGCCCCCCTATGAGCGATTTCAGCCGTGATAACCTCAGTGACTTTGTCCGTGATGTGATGATTGTGGCGCGGCAAGAAGCCCATCGGATGCGTCATTATTTCATTGGCGTCGAGCATCTTTTCATTGGCCTGTTGGAGATCAAAGGCGGCATCACGACCAGTCTTCTGGCCGACGAGGGCCTGCTGATCGAATATGTGATTGATGCCATTCGCCGCCGCACCGGGAAAGGCAGTCGTGACCGCATCTGGCCGGATCTGCCCGATACGCCACGTGCCAAGATTATCATGGGCATCGCGCAGGAACTGGCGTTTGAAGAAGGCCGCAAGAACATTCAGGAGCGCGACCTGCTGATGGCGATCCTGGAGGAAAACGACAATATCCCCGTGCGCGTCCTCAATGCGCTCGGTATCAACATGCCCGTCTTCCGCGAGAATGCCCGCACACGCCAAGTCAAGCGCAGCGTTACAGGCACATTCACTAAGATTGATATTGCCGCCACATTTGAGGGTGATCTGGATCACGATCAGATGTTTATTTTGCGGCGCATGTTTCACGGCTACTCGGAAGTTCGCATTGAAGCACGCCTCACACGCGGCTTTAGCAGCGCCGTTGTCCTGATCGCCACGCCGATCCATGCCGATCAGCGAGCGGATGCGTCAGTAGTGGTCAAAATTGGGCCGAGCGATGCGATTCAAGAGGAGGCGATTCGCTATGATCGCTACGTCAAGAATACGCTGCCGCCGCTCACGGCCCGCCTGGAAGATCGCCCGATTGCGCCCGACAATTCCAATTATGCCGCCCTGAAATACACCCTGCTCACGGACACGCAGGGGCAGGCGATGGATCTGGGCATGATGCTGAATGACTGGACAGCGCTTGAGCTAGGGAAATGGCTCTACGATCAACTGTATCGGACATTTGGGGATCGCTGGTGGAAACAGAGCCGTAAGTATGTCTTTGAGGCGTGGAAAGAGTATGAGTGGCTTCTGCCGCCCGCGCTGACGCTGCAATATATCGACACGCCCGACAACACCCCTGTCCCGCCCGGCACAACCATCATCAAGCCGGGCAAACGGCCCAAGCTGGACGAGGTGGAATATGGCGCGATTGTGCAGGTCGCCAATTACATCGTGCAAAAAGTCGATCCCGACAAAGGCACGATCTGGTTGGCGCTTGGGGATGGCATGAATACGCCTCGCGCCAGTGAAATCGAAGTGACGAATATTGATTTCAGTCAGGACACCTATTTTCGCGGCGAGGCGGTGGAGAAGATTTATGGCCGCGTCTGGCGCACCCGTCATGAGCGCCTGCTGGATGCGGTGCGGGCGCTGCAACCCGATTTCGATCTCAAGGGCGAGTTCATCAGCGTCAATCAGCACCGCCTGCCCAACCCGCTGCGCTCGTATATGATCATGCTGGAGCACCCGGTTGAGGGGATGCTGAGCGTCATTCACGGGGATTTGCATCCGGGCAATATTCTCATCGGCCCCAATCACAGCGCTCTGCTGATTGATTTTGCTCACACGCGCAATGGGCATACGCTGTTCGATTGGGCCAATCTGGAAGTGAGTTTGCTGGCGGAGATTTTCACCAAAAATATTCGCCCCGATTGGTCGGGTGTGCGCGAGGTGTTTGAGCATATCTACGCAGCCTATCGTGGACAGACCGTCCATGAGGGCGACCCGATAGAGGCGCTGGCGATTCAACAGTTGGTGGGGTCGCTGCGGCGGATCGTGCGCGAGTGCGTGTCGTCGCCCAATAAGCTGACAGAATTCTATATCGGGGTGTTCTTCTGCTCGATGCGGGCCGTGACGTGGGAGAATACGCTGTCTCTGGCGGGGCGGCGGCTACTGTTCCTGCTGGCGGCGCTGGCGGTGGAGCAGTTCCGCGATGAGATGAAGCCCGACTCAAAAGACAAAAGCTCAAACGCCACTGCGACGGATCAGACCCGTTCCGGCGAGGCATAAAGAACACGACTTTGCCCTCACCCCAACCCCTCTCCCACTGCCTGGGAGAAGGGCTTTTTGCCCTATGTGCTTTTAAATCTTTGCCATCACTGCCACCGCAAAATCCTGCGTGCTGGCATACGCCCCGCCCCGCGCAATATCTGCTGTGCGAACGCCATCATTCAGCACCGCTTCCACAGCGCTCTCAATCGCCTGGGCTTCGGCCTCAAGCTGCAAGGTGTAGCGCAGCATCATCGCCATGCTGAGGATTGTGCCGATGGGGTTGGCGATGCCCTTGCCCGCAATATCCGGCGCACTGCCATGAATCGGCTCGTACAGGCCAAATGTGCCTTCGCTCAACGAGGCTGAGGGCAGCATCCCGAGTGACCCCGCCAGCACCGAGGCTTCATCGCTCAAAATATCGCCGAACATATTCTCTGCTACCAGCACATCAAAGCTGGATGGGCGCGTGATCAGATGCATCGCACACGAATCGACCAGATTGTGTTCCAATTGCACATCGCTGTATTCCTCGTGCAGCGCGATCACGGTGCTGCGCCACAAGCGCATTGATGCCAGCACGTTCGCCTTATCGACGGAGGTCAGTTTCTTGCGTCGCCCCTGGGCTGCACGGAAGGCCACATGCGCGACACGGGCAATTTCAGCGCGGGTGTACTGCATCGTGTCGTAGGCCGTATCACCATCGCCCATCTCCTGCCGCGCCCCAAAATACAGGCCGCCCGTCAGTTCACGCACGATCAGAATATCGACATTGGCGACGACTTCAGGGCGCAGCGGCGAATAATCGGCCAGCGCGGGATAGACTTTGATGGGACGCAGATTGGCAAAGAGGCCAAAGTGCTTCCGCATGGCGAGAAGGCCGCGCTCCGGGCGATCTTTGGCGGTGGGATTGTCCCACTTCGGCCCGCCCACCGCGCCGAGAAGAATCGCGTCCGATTGTTCGCAGACGCGAATCGTCTCATCGGGGAACGAATTGCCCGTCTTATCGATGGCAATGCCGCCGATCAAGGCCTCTTCATACGTAAAGTCATGCCCATGCTTTGAGGCCACATGATCCAGAACGCGCTGGCCTGCCGACACAACCTCCGGCCCAATGCCATCGCCCGATAACACCGCGAATTTTGCTTTCATGAAAAGAGTGTCCTCTGTGTAAATATGGGATGCATGACAAGGGCGCAGCACGCTGCGCCCCTACAATACCATTTATCAATGATCTGGCGAGGCAAAACATGCCCCGCCAAAATGACCATCGATTAAATGCTCGGCAGCGTCTTGTGTGTGCGCTCGCTGTCCTCGACATTGCCCGTGTTGATGACTGAAGCCGCTTCGATCAGCATGACATGTACCTCTTCAGGCGCAACGGGCATATGCTCCACGCCACGCGGCACAATGACAAATTCGCCCTCATCCAACCACATATCCTGATCGCGGAGCTTGAGCAGCAGGCGGCCCTTGATGATGACAAAGACCTCATCTTCGTGCTCATGCTGATGCCAGATGAATTCGCCCAGCAGCTTGACGAGACGGATATGCATCCCCTGAAATTCACCCGCAATGCGCGGATGCCAGTGATCGCTGATCAGAGCGAGTTTTTCAGCGATATTGACTTTTTCAACCATGCGAATCTCCTGCAATCGTCACTTCTTCAACCATAGTGTGAGCCAGCAGCAGCCCATATTCGATGCCATCAACCAGCGCGAACCAACTGGCGCGAATGATATCCGTGCCTGCGCCGACGGTGCTCCAGCGTTTCGTGCCGCTCTGTGTGTCGATCAGGACGCGGGTCGTCGCGCCTGTCGCACTCTCGCTGTCAAGGATGCGGACTTTGTAATCGACCAGTTGAAAATCGACCATCTGCGGGTAATAGGGCACCAATGCCTTACGCAGCGCCAGATCAATCGCATTCACTGGGCCGTTGCCCTCTGCCGCCGTGTGGACGATATCGCCGTTCACATCAAGCTTGACCATCGCTTCGGCCACATGCCCACGTCCGCGCCGATCTTCCACGATGACCATAAAATCGATCAGCGTGAAGAGGCATTTGTACTCCGGTTTGGCGCGATGCATCCGAATAGCAAGCGAGGCTTCCGCGCCTTCAAACACATAGCCGACCTTCTCAAGCTGTTTGATCTCCTCAAGCACCTGGGCCGCCTCTGCTGATGAGACGGTCAGGCCCATTTCTTCGGCCTTGCTCAAGACATTGCCGCGCCCTGACAGATCGGAGACGAGGACGCGCATCGCATTGCCTACCAACGTCGGATCAATGTGCTGGTAGCTGTCAGCATTGCGGCGCATGGCCGCGACATGGATGCCGCCCTTGTGCGCGAAGGCGCTTTTGCCCACATAGGCCAGATGCTGATCGGGCGCAAGGTTGGCGATTTCGGCGACAGTGCGGGCCAGCGTCGTCAGATGGCGCAGCGTGCTGAGATCGGGCAGGCAGCGCACATCCATCTTCAATTCGAGATCGGGGATGATGCTGCACAGATTGGCGTTGCCGCAGCGTTCGCCGTAGCCATTGATCGTGCCCTGGATATGCACCGCCCCCGCCCGCACCCCGGCCAGCGAATTAGCAACGGCCAGTTCGCCATCGTTGTGCGTGTGGATGCCAAAGGCCATGTGCGGGAAGGTGGCGCGTATCTTGCTGAAAAAATCATGAATCTCCCAGGGCATTGATCCGCCGTTGGTGTCGCACAGCACGACGGTATCGGCCCCGCCCTCAATCGCAGAGGCGATGGTGTCGAAGGCATATTCAAAATCGAGCTTGGCCCCATCGAAGAAATGCTCGGCGTCATAAATCACCTCTTTGCCGAGGCTCTTGAGGTAGCGTAGGCTGTCGCGGATCATGCGCAGATTTTCCTGCGGCGTGGTTTGCAAGACTTCCGTGACATGCAGCATCGATGTTTTTCCGACGACGGTGACAACGGGTGTCCCCGCATTGACCAGCGCGAGGATATTTTCATCGTCAGCAGGATCGCAGTTTTTGCGACATGTGGAGCCAAAGGCGGCGATTTTCGCGTGCTGCAATGTCAGATGGCGCACCTGCTCAAAATAGGCAGCGTCTTTGGGATTTGATCCCGGCCACCCACCCTCGATGTAGGCCACGCCAAGCTGATCGAGAAGCTGCGTGATTTTGAGTTTATCGGCAACGGACAGTGAGATTCCTTCGCGCTGTGTTCCATCGCGCAGCGTGGTGTCGTAGATGGCGACCTGCATCACCTAAACCCTTTCGGTGAGATAGGGAGAGGCCGCCGTGCGCGGCCATCCCTGTTTATGCAAACTGTGTGGTTTCGACGCGCTGAGGATGTGACGCCTCATACGCCTGTGTCTCTTCCAGGGCAAGCAAAAAGCCAAGCTGATCGACGCCGTTGAGCAGGCAGTGCTTGCTGAACGGATCAATCGGGAAGGTCACAGCGCGGCCATCGGGCAGCGTGAGGGTCTGTGAGGCCAGATCAATCGTGACCTGCGTCGTCGGGTCTTCCTGCGCGAGGCTCATCAACTGATGCTGCGTCTCCTGATCCACGATGATGGGCAGCAAGCCGTTTTTGAGGGCGTTGCTGCGGAAGATGTCGGCAAAATAGGTGCTCACAACCGCTTGCAGGCCCGCGCCGATGAGCGCCCAGGGCGCATGTTCGCGCGAGCTGCCGCAGCCAAAGTTCGTGCCTGCCACCATCACCGATGCGCCTTGATACTGGGCCTGATTCAGCACAAACTCAGGCTTGGGTTCACCCTTCGCATCGTAGCGCCAATCGAAGAAGGCGGCTTTACCCAACCCTTCTTTGTCCGTCGTCTTGAGATAGCGGGCCGGAATGATCTGGTCGGTATCAATATCGTTGATGGGCAGGGGCGCAAGACGCCCGGTGAAGGTTGTGATCTTTGCGTTTTCGCTCATGGTTATGCCATCTCCGGGGTGTAGAGTTCACGCGGGTCGGTGACGACGCCACTCAGAGCGGTTGCGACAGCGGTCAATGGGCTGGCGAGGAAGGTGCGTCCGCCCTTGCCCTGACGACCTTCAAAGTTGCGATTGCTGGTGCTCACGGCGTACTGGCCGGGTTCAAGTTGATCGCCGTTCATGGCAATGCACATCGAGCAGCCGGCTTCGCGCCATTCTGCGCCCGCCGCACGGAAAATCTCATGCAGCCCTTCGCGTTCAGCCTGGGCCTTCACCTGCTGTGAGCCAGGGACGACCATCATCCGCACGCTGTCAGAGACTTTGTGGCCCTGAATCATGCGGGCAGCTTCACGCAGGTCGCTGATGCGCGAGTTGGTGCAGCTTCCCAGGAAGACGACATCGATCTTCTGGCCGAGCAGCGATTGATTTGGCTGCAAACCCATATAGGTGAGGGCTTTGTCCATCGCCACGCGCTCATCCACATTGCTCAGGCGATCCGGATCAGGCACGCGGCCATTGATGGGTATTCCCATGCCAGGGTTTGTGCCGTAGGTGATCATCGGCGTGAGCGTATTCGCATCCAATGTGATGTCATGATCGAAGACCGCCCCGTCTTCAGTGGGCAATGTGCGCCACTGGGCGACAGCCTCATCCCATGTCGCGCCTTTGGGGGCATAGGGACGGCCTGCGACGTACTGGAACGTCGTCTCATCAGGGGCGATCATGCCTGCGCGTGCGCCGCCTTCGATAGACATATTGCAAACGGTCATGCGGGCTTCCATGCTCAACGCACGGATGGCTTCGCCCATGTATTCAAAGACATAGCCCGTGCCGCCGCCGACGCCTATCTGGGCAATAATCGCCAGGATGATGTCTTTCGCGGTCACACCTGCTGACAAACGGCCATCGACCTTTACGGCCATCGTCTTCGGCTCATATTGCAGCAGAGTCTGGGTCGCCAGGACATGCCCGACTTCGCTCGTACCAATGCCAAATGCCAGAGCGCCAAATGCGCCGTGTGTGCTGGTGTGGCTGTCGCCGCAGACGATGGTCATCCCTGGCTGCGTCAAACCCTGCTCCGGCCCGATGACATGCACAATGCCCTGATTCTCAGTGCCGAGTTCATACAGCGGAATGCCGAAGTCATTGCAGTTCTTCGTGAATTGATCGAGCTGCTTGATCGCCAGCACATCCGTCACGGGAATGATGCCCTGCGCGTTGCGTGGCGTGGTCGGCGTGCTGTGATCCATCGTCGCCATGGTGCGATCCGGGTGGCGGACTTTGAGGCCGCGTTCGCGCAGCAGCGTAAAGGCTTGCGGCGATGTGACCTCGTGGACGAGATGCAGATCAATATAGAGCACAGCAGGCGTGTCGGATGTCTGGGGACGCACCAGATGGCTGTTCCAGACTTTGGAGAAGAGTGTTTGTGGCATTGTGTGTTTGATCCTTAGTTAACAATCTTTATCTTTAGGGTTGAGCATGGCACGAACAGCATCACCAACTTCATAGAAGTCGGGTAATACATCATGCCACAGAGTTGGCACATGAAGTTGTAAACGCGGCAGTTGCGGCGTGATGTAAATCCCATGTTGATCTTCTGAGACCGCTTCATAGCGCTTCTGCTCATTGAGACGGTGGAAGCGGCACTCATTGTGTGTTGGGTCAATAATCCAGTATTCACCTACCCCGCCCAACTCGTATTCTTCCAACTTTTCGCCATGATCTGTGATGACACTACACGGTGAGACGATTTCAATACAGATATTTGCGGGGCCATCAAGATAGGTCCCTTTAATTTCCGCCTGAGTATTCGTTTTAAGGACAATCATCAAGTCTGGTTCGCGGCGGCGTCTGGGAAATGCAGGTAAACGCAAGACAATTGGCTCACCTAACACACGCCCAATAGGATTCAGAGAAAAACATGCTCTGAGAAGATCGCGCAAGTAATTGCGAATTTCCTCATGCCCTATGCCAACAGGTGCCAATTTGTAAACTGTCCCTTCTACCCACTCACAGCCCATTTCGGCATACTGATCCATATATTGCTCAAGTGTGACGTCTGTCGCAAGAATGAGGGGGCGGTGTGTCTCGATCATGAGGTTTTCCTTTATTCATATGTTTGGAACAGGTCATCTCACCTATCCTCATCCCATTTTACAACCTGTTTGCTTACTCCCCCGATGACAGCCCCACCGTTGCGGCATCGCCTTCGGGCTTCACATCGCCATAGCCTTGCGAGGCCAACATGCGATTCAGCGCAGCCATGTATGCCTTCACACTGGCGACGATGACATCAGAGTGTGCGCCGTAGCCGCCAAACGTGCGCGGGCTGTTGGGTGCGCCAATGCGGACGGTCACCTCACCGAGCGCATCAATGCCTTCGGTGACGCTGTGAACGCTGTATTCGATCAGTGCGCTCGGAGCCTTCACAATCGCATCGACAGCGCGGTAGCAGGCATCCACCGGGCCAACCCCGACGGCGGCCTGCGTGAAGGACTGGCCCTCCGCCGTATGCAAACGAATGGTCGCGGTGGGCATCCCCATCGTGCCGCACACCACCTGCATATCATCCAGCGTGAAAAATTCCTGCGGACGGTGGAACTCGTCGGCCATCAGTGCTTCGAGATCGGCATCGGCCACATGCTTTTTGGCATCGGCCAGCGATTTGAAGCGGGCAAACACCTGATTCAGCGCGTCACCATCGATGGCATAGCCCAGTTCTTCCAGGCGTTTCTTCAAGGCATGGCGTCCGCTGTGCTTGCCCAGGACGAGGCGGCTCTGCGTCAGACCGACGCTTTCGGGCGTCATAATCTCGAACGTCTCGGCATTCTTCAACATGCCCGCCTGATGAATGCCTGCTTCGTGGGCGAAGGCGTTGGCCCCGACGATGGCCTTGTTCGGCTGGACGGGCATCCCCATGTAATTGCTGACGAGGCGGCTGGTCTTGATGATCTGCGTCGTATCGATATTGGTGCGGAGACCAAACATCTTCTGGCGCGTGTGCAGTGACATGACGACTTCTTCCAGGCTGGTGTTGCCCGCCCGTTCGCCCACGCCGTTGATGGTGACTTCGACCTGACGCGCCCCGACAGCCACCGCCGCCAGCGTATTCGCCGTTGCCATGCCCAGATCGTTATGGCAATGGATCGACCAGACGATGCCGCTGCCTGGGCCTGCGCCGGGCGTCTCCACGATCAGGGCGGAGATCTTTTCCGACCACTCCGCAGGCGTGACGTAGCCGACAGTATCCGGGATATTCAGCGTGGTCGCGCCGCATTCGACAGCGACAGTACACGCCTTGATGAGATACTCCATCTCAGTACGGCCTGCATCCATCGGGCTGAACTCGACATCAGCACACAGACTGCGGGCCAATGTGACGGCCATACGGATGCGTTCCAGGCCATCATCTTCCATGATGTTCAACATCTTGAGATGGGAGGGCGACGTACCGAGGAAGGTGTGAATACGCGGTTTCATGGCGTCCTTCACGCCTTCCCAGCAGATGCGGATATCACTTTCAATGGCGCGGGACAGGCCGCACACGATGGGGCCATCCGCTGTGCCAACTTCGCGGGCGATGCGCTGGACAGCCGCCAGATCATCAGGCGAGGCCGCAGGAAAGCCTGCTTCGATAACATCGACGCCCAATTGGGCCAGTTGACGGGCGATTTCCAACTTCTCGGCGCTGGACAGCGTGGCCCCAGGGCTTTGTTCGCCATCACGCAGCGTGGTATCGAAGAAAATGACGGTGTTCTCATCATAGGTGCGCGTTACCATGTCAGATAGTCCTTGTGCAGAAAGTGGGTGAACAAAAGAGA
>Ga0105044_10011897_pt1 | contig 11836 bp, 9 predicted proteins | sample MAT01_FD_78092 | JGI IMG/M metagenome (GOLD analysis project Ga0105044, IMG submission 78092) | Freshwater microbial communities from Lake Fryxell liftoff mats and glacier meltwater in Antarctica - MAT-01 | ecosystem: Environmental > Aquatic > Freshwater > Ice > Liftoff microbial mat | place...
CGAAACGGCCATCGCCCAGGTGAGGCAGAAGCACATTTTCCTGGTATCTGTTGGCGATCGCAACGAGGAAGCCGCGAAGGTCCTGTCGGGCTATCCGGAAATCGAAGGAGTCGATCTGATCGATCAGGGCAAGGTCATCAAGGTTGCTCTCCGCAACGGCAGCGACGATGGCACGTTTGTCCCCGAACGGCTGATCCAATCCGGCTTCAAGATTCGCATGTTCAAGGAAGAAGAGATCGATCTCGAAGACGTGTTCATGGGCATCACGAAGGGCATCACGAACTGATCGCGGCCCATCATGCGTTCCACACTCACCTGCACCGCGTGTAGCACCGTGCTGGGCATTCCCAAAGCCGGAATGCCCAAGGACGGCCTGCCGTGCAACTGGTGCGGCTATGTGAATCAACTCGCCTCCGAGGCCGAAGCGCCAGCGAGGCCCGGCACTACGGAGCCTGCAGCGCGAGCGAAGGAAAAACACCAACCCGACGCGCAAGCGAGGGAATCGCCAACAGCCAAACCCGCTCCCCATCGCTGGGCCGACGACGAAGACGACAACGGCCAGCCGTACACGCTGCCACACGAGGAAGCCAAGACTCGTCCTTGTGCAGAATGCGGAAAGCAGATCGACGTGAAAGCCGTCGTATGCGTCCACTGCGGTTTCGATGAAACAGCCGGCAAGAAAATTGGGCGTACCTTTCAGCAGATCGACTTCGAATGGGAATCGGGTCTGAAACGATCCTGGCGCAACCGCATCTTCATTGTTTTTCAAGTTCTGAATGTACTCTCTCTGATCGCTAGCTTGGCAACGCTCGGTTCGCTGCCGACATCAATTTTCGGGGTCGTGTTTTCCGTCGCGCTGCAAGCCTTCGTGTTGGGCACGTATGAAACGGGCCGAATTCGCCGCAACAAGAAAGGGCAAACAGAAATCACGAGCACCTGGCGTGTGTGCTTCATTCCGCGGCAGACGAAGAAGGTCAATTGGCGAGAGAACGAAGGAGTCGCGTTTGGGCACTACGATTCCACGAGCGTCTTCGACTGGGCAATGGCGTTGTTTCTGTTGCCCTTCTTTCTATTCCCTGCCATTTTGTGGTGGTGGTACATCATTAAGCCCGATCGCTATTTTGCCGCGTTGACCCGCGACCATGAATATCCGGAGACCTATCTCTATCGCGGCATGAGCGAAGCACGAGCGAAAGAGGTCGTCCAGATCGCCACGGACGCGACCGGGTTGCGGCTAGTTACACCAATATGATGGGACGGACTTCACATGCGAATCCTCGTCACCGGCGGAGCCGGGTATATCGGCAGCCACACTGTGCGACTCTTGCAATCGCGCGGGCACGAGGTGTGGGTGTACGACAACCTTTCCTTTGGCCATCGGGCGGCAGTCCCCGCAGGCCGCTTGATCGTCGGCGACCTGCGAAATGCGGACGTGCTGGATCATGCCTTCCTCATCCATCGCATTGAAGCCGTCGTCCACTTCGCGGCCTTCGCTTTCGTCGGTGAGTCGGTCACGGATCCGGGAAAATACTACCAGAACAATGTGGTGAACACGATCACGCTCTTCGAGCGAATGCGCCGGCACGACATCAAAAGGCTCGTGTTCTCCAGCACCTGCGCGACCTACGGCACACCTGAGAAGATACCAATCACGGAACAGACTCCGCAACTGCCCATCAATCCCTATGGTCGAACGAAACTGATGGTCGAGACGGCCATGATCGACTACGCCGCGGCCTACGGGTGGGGTTGCACCGCCTTGCGCTATTTTAACGCTTCCGGTGCGGCGGCTGATAGCACGATTGGCGAAGATCATGATCCCGAGACGCACCTGATTCCGCTTGTGATTCAGGCTGCGATGAAGAAGCGGTCGCACATCGAAATCTTCGGAACGGATTACCCGACGCCGGATGGCACATGTGTTCGGGATTATGTTCACGTGGACGATCTTGGCGAAGCCCATGCCCTGGCGATTGAGAAGACGCAAGCCGGCGAGTTCAAGGCATTCAACCTTGGAACGGGTCGCGGGCATAGTGTGCGCGAGGTCATCGCCACTGTGGAAGCGGTGTCAGGGCTTTCAGTGCCCGTGAAAATAGGCCCACGCCGCGAGGGTGATCCTGCCGAGTTGGTTGCTTCGCCCGCAAAGGCCATGAAGGAACTCGGCTGGCGACCCCGATATCCCGAGTTGGATCAAATCGTCGAATCCGCTTGGAACTGGCATCGAAGCCACCCGAACGGCTACAACGACTGAATCCCACTACAACAGAATAAACACCATGTCGAGCAACGGGGCATTGCGATGCCGGTTTTACATCTCACCGAAGACGAAGTTCGTGGCCTGCTGACCTTCGAAATGGCCATCGAGGCCGTCGAGTCGGGTCTGCGCAAGATGGCTCTCGAAGAAGCCGTCAATGTTCCGCGCTCGCGTTGTCAGACCGATCACGCCATGCTGCACATGCTGCCGGCCGCCGCCAAGACCCTCGGCGTGATCGGCTATAAGTCGTATGTGACCACGAAGGCCGGGGCGAAATTTCACGTCACCATCTTCGATGGCAAGACCGGCGAAATGCTGGCGATCATGCAGGCCGACCATATGGGTCAAGTCCGCACGGGTGCCGCGTCGGCCGTGGCCACAAAACACCTGTCGAGAAAAGAATCGTCCAGTATTGGAATTTTTGGTTCCGGTAAGCAGGCTCGAACGCAGCTTCAAGCCATCATGAAAGTCCGAACGCTGACGCGGGCCGTGGTCTTCAGCCCAAACGAGAACAACCGAAAAGCGTTCGCCACGGAATTGTCGAACGCGTGTGGCATCGAGGTCGTGCCGGCCAGCAAGCCCGAAGAAGCCGCACGCGGGCTCGATATCGTCTGCACGGCCACGGCTTCGCGAGAGCCAGTGCTGTTCGGCGAATGGCTATCGCCGGGGCAACATCTGAACATCATCGGCTCGAACTATTTGGCCAAAAGCGAGATCGACGTCGAGGTCTTGAAGCGAGCGAATCTGATCACGATCGACAGCAAGGAGCAAGGCCGACTCGAAGCAGGCGATTTCGTAACTGCGCTGGATCAAGGTGTGCTGGAGTGGATCGACGTCACGGAGATTGGTCGAATAGTTGCAAAACGCTCACCTGGGCGAACCTCGCCGGAGGACATTACTCTCTTCAAGTCGCTGGGCGTTGGCTTGGAAGACATTGCCGTGGCGATGAAAGTTTTTCAGAAGGCGAAGGAAGCGGGCGTTGGACGGTGGTTGGAGATTTGATTGGTTGACGCTCCGCGTCGAATGATTCTTCCGCCGCTCCGCGGCGATGATACAAACGCGCTCGGCAGTTTCGCTTCTCTCCCTTGTGCCGTGCAAGAATCGCCGCTGAGCGGCGATTCTTGCATTCGACGCAGAGCGTCGAACGTTGCAGCTAATACCCTGCAGCTTTCCCATTTATCCGCTTATCCGCCGCCCCGTGATACTCGCCAGTCTTCGGGTCGATCCAAATCGAATGGGCGTCGCCCTGTTTCTGCGTGCGAACTTTGTGGCCGACGGCTTCGAGTTTCTTGGCAAGTTCCGGGTTCTTGCTTTCGAGAGTCAGTTCATCCGGAAACCACTGGTGATGTTGTCGCGTTGCGTTCACGGAGGATTGCAGATCCATCTCGAAGTCGATCACGTTTGTCACGACGCATAAGACGGTGTTGATGATCGTCCGTCCGCCGGGGCTGCCGGTGATGAGCAGCACCTTGCCATCTTTTACAATGATGGTCGGCGTCTGCGAACTGAGCATCCGTTTGCCGGGCGCGACGAGATTCGGCTCGGTGCCGATGCGGCCCTTGGGCGTGGTGATGCCGGGCCGCGAATTGAAATCGCCCATTTCATTATTGAGGATGTACCCTGCCCCACGCACGACGACCTTTGAGCCGAAACTATCTTCCAGCGTGTAGGTGTTTGAGACCGCCAATCCATCGGAATCGATGACAGAGAAATGTGTGGTGCTGTCGCTCTCTTTCGCGAGGGGAATACCTTCCGCGAGGTCAATACTGGGTGTGGCCTTCTTAAGGTCGATCGTTCCCGCGAGCTTCTTCGCGTGCTCTTTGGAAGTCAGAAATGCGGGCACTTTGGTAAAGTCCGGATCGCCCACATATCGAGCTCGATCAGCGAAGGCTCGCTTCATCGCCTCGGCCATCACGTGGCGTGCTTCCGCCGAGCCGGCTCCCATCTTGCGGAGATCAAATTGTTCGAGAATGTTGAGCATTTCAACGAGGGCGATGCCACCCGAGCTTGGCGGTGGAGGTCCGTAAACGTCGTGGCCGCGATACGTCCCGTGGATCGGTTTGCGTTCCTTCGCCTGGTAACTTTTCAAATCGTCGTGTGTGATATAGCCGTTGCCGGCCTTCATTTCCGCGACCAGCAGGTCCGCCAGTTCGCCGGTGTAGAAGGCATCGGGGCCTTTCTCGGCAATCAGCTTCAGCGTCATTGCGAGATCTTTCTGAAATAGACGATCGCCGAGTTTCCAGCCCCCTTCCTTGCCGAAGAGTTTGCGAAACTCGTCGTTGCCCCCCTTCCCCTTCATCGCGTCGTTCAGCGATTTGACCATCGGGGCATCGAGAGCGAATCCTTCCTCGGCCAGTTTCGCGGCCGGCAGAACAAGATCCTTCCAGGCGAGCTTGCCGAATTTCTTGTGCGCGAGTTCCAGTCCGCGCACGGTGCCGGGTACGCCGGACGATTTGTGATCGCGCCACTCGGTCGTCTTTGCGAACGTGTCCACTTTCACGGAAGCCGGGGCCGTTTCGCGATACTCGATGAAGGTCGGTTTCCCCTTCGCGGGATGGACGAGCATGAATCCTCCTCCACCGATATTTCCCGCTGCTGGATATGTGACAGCCATTGCAAAAGCCACGGCCACGCTTGCGTCCACGGCTGATCCGCCTTGCTTGAGAATCGCGATGCCGATGTCGGCCGCTTCAGGTGAGACGCATACCACCATGCCTTTCGTGGCCGTTACAACCCGACCTTTTTCCTGGGCCATTGTCGGGACGAACAGTATTCCCAGCAGAATCAAAGCAATCGCGTATCGCAGCATGATCCACCTTTGGTGAGGATGCAGAGCAAAAATCGAACGATCGGGCTTCGAGTAAGCCAGGGATCTCAAGTCCTTTTTATCCGCGTGACGATGACCACACAGGTTTTCCAAATTCGCCGGAAGGATTCCATGATGACATCGATTCGATTGCACGTCGCTGAACTCGAAGCCCGAACCACGCCGGCAGCCATTGCGTTCACCCAGGGAAACGTAGTCGTTGATGGCTCGGCATTGGCAGACAACATCCGTCTGTATTTCTACGGCAAGGATGCTTCGCGTGTGGCCATCGTTCGAGTGTCTAATGGGATCACCGAGTCGAAGATCGTTGCCAAGTCAGACATCGATTCAATCGTAATCAACGGCGGCGATGGCGCCGATCGCATCGTGAACGACACGAATCTTCCTGCCACGATTATGGGCGGCGGTGGCCCCGACTCGATATGGGGCGGCAGCGGCATGGATGTGATCGTCGGTGAGGCAGGAGACGATATGCTTGTCGGCCGTGCCGGCGACGACTCGATTGACGGCGGGCTCGGCAACGATTCTTTGTTTGGCCAGGCCGGCAACGATTCGATTGACGGCGGCGTGGGTAATGACAATCTGATGGGTGGAGACGGAAATGATCTTGCCCTCGCGGGAGATGGGGCCGACAGCGTTTGGGGCGGCATGGATGACGACGATCTGCGAGGCGAGGGTGGAAACGACCGCATTTTTGCAGGCCTGGGAGATGATCTCGCTAGTGGCGGCCTCGGCAATGACGTGATTCAGGGCGATGGAGGCGACGACTCTCTTATGGGTGGCGAAGGCAAGGATACCCTCTTCGGCGGGGCCGGGGATGATCTCGTGTCCGGCGAGGCTGGCAACGACTTCATTGTCGGCGATCTCGGCAACGATGTGCTTGATGGCGGTAACGGTAACGACAAGGTCGCAGGCGGAGATGGCAACGACACAATGTCCGGCGGAGCCGGCAACGATCAACTCAATGGCCAGAACGGCGACGACTCCATCCTCGGAGGTACTGGTGACGATAACCTTTGGGGCATGGCCGGCAACGACGTTCTAATCGGTGGTGAAGGGATCGACTGGCTGATCGGCGGTGCGGGCATGAACACGGTCGACGGAAAAGTCGGCGCAACTTCGGTGCAGAAATAAGTCGATTACGGGACGAAGCCGGTCATGGACGTCTCCACACGATAGAGCGACTTGCCGGCCGTGATGTAGAGCGTCTTCATCGCCTTTCCGGCGAAGCAGCAATTCGTGGGATTCTCCGGCGTTGGCAGGAACGCGATCTTTTTTCCTTCGGGGGTGAACACGCTAACGCCGGCAGTTTTCTCGCGGCCGGCCGTCGCGACGATGTGCCCATCGGCCGTGACGGTCATGCCGTCGATTCCGCGATCCGCTTCAAAATCGAATAGCTGCTTCATCGCGCCAACGGTTCCATCTTCCTTCAAAGGAAACGCGAGCAACCGGCGTTTCTCCTTCGGGTCCGAATTGCTGTCCGCCACGTACAGGGTCTTCTGATCGGGCGAAATGATGATGCCGTTCGGTTTCTGCACCTCGACGATGATCCGCGTCACCGTACCATCGGTGTCGATCCGGTAGACGCTTTGCTGTTCGAGTTCGAGCTTCTCGGAGCCAAGATATCGCGGATCGGTGAAGTAAACCCGACCCTTGGCATCGAGAGTCACATCGTTCGGGCTGTTGAATTTCTTGCCCATGAATGTGTCAGCCAGCGTCTTCACAGCACCGTCTTTTGTCGTGATGCTCACGCGACGATTTCCTCCGTTGCTGGCCCCCTCGCAGGCGAGCAATCGGCCTGCCTTGTCGAACTTCATGCCGTTCGCACGACCCGAGGGCTCGCGAAACACTGTCGTCTTGTTCGCGGTCGGATCGTACTTCATGATCCGATTGCCAATGTCGCTGAAATAAATGCAGCCATCGGGGCCCTGGCATGGCCCTTCGGTGAAGACACCTCCGCCCCAGAGTTTTTCGAGCTTGGCGGATGCGGGGAAGAATTTCGATTCGTCCGCATGGAGCGAGAAAGAGATAGCAAGCAACGCGAGCAACGAGATGAAACGCATCGGCCACTCCGGTTAGAAGCCGACATTGTAATCGCGATGACGGTCTTCGACCTACTTCTCCGTGACTAAATCCTCCACATAGCTGCTGGTGTAGCTGTACGAAGTGCCTTCCCCTTGATGGTTCTTGAGTTCTTTCTGCGTCTTTAGCCTCGCGGCATAGTAGCGACCCGTGCCGGCGTAGAAGTACAGTGTCCCCTCGCTCATCGAAGGTAGAAGTGGAATCTGGTCGAAGGCCTGGGCCGGGTAGTCCTTGATGCTGGTGGTTAACCCGATAGTCAGCAAGCCGCTTTTTGGCTCCGAGCAAGTGTACTTCTGCGTGGCAAGGTATTTTTCACCCGTGCCCAAGGGAGGATCGAGCTGGATCGAATACGAGCGTTCCCATGAATCGCCAAGCTTTGGTTCCTTGTCTGGCAGCGTGAGCTTGAACGGCAGTTCGCTCGCGAATCGCGTCGCCGGGCCGACTTTGCTCTCCTTCACGTCCACGAGTTTGCCTTTCGCATCGATGCGCAAGACCGCGAGTACCGGGCCGATATGCTTGGTCAGCTCTTGCTTGTTCAGGGGGTCCGGCTTCGTGGAATCAAAAATGTCCTCGTCCTTGCCGTTCTTTCGTTCGAGCCGCATGGAGGCGATGGTCATCTCAAGAGTTGCAGTTCCTTTGTCGTCCACTTCGACGACCTTCCATTTGCGGATCAGGTCCACCTTCGTCGTCGTCGCGGATTCGATAGGCTTGTCAGTCTTTTCTTCAAGAACCGTCTCGTTGATCGAGGTCGTTTGCACAATGTGGTAGGTAAGAGTTTCGCCCTTCTCGAATTTGAATCGCGGAGCCTCGGCGTTTGCCGTCACGCCTACCAGAACGAAACCAAGGAAAGCGTAACGAGACATGGCAGAACCTCCAGACAGAATCGAGTCGTCTATACCGAGGATCTCGGAAGAGAATCAAGCTCAGTTTGTTAGCGAGGTGATCCCAGAAATTTTTGCAACTCGTCCCAGAACGCATCCGGCAGCGGGTCGTTGTGATCGCTGCCTTCGTCGCGGAAGAATTGTTTTGGCTCATTCGCGGTACGAAAATTGATTTCACTCTGCTCGAACGGCACGACGCGATCGGCCGTGGCACCGGCAACGAACACCGGGCAGTGAATGCTCGGCAACTTGGAAAGCGTGTCGAAGCGATTGCTCATCAACCAATTCACGGGAAGCCAGGGATAATGTTTTTTGGCTGTTGCCGGAAGCGAGGTAAAGGTCTTGACCAGGACCAGCCCGCGAAATGGATAGCGCGTTGCCAACTCGGTGGCCACCCCACCGCCGAGCGATTCGCCGTAGAGAACGATGCGTTCCGTGCCAATTTTCTGATCGTCACGAAGCCAGCGAATCGCGGCCTCGCCGGCATCGTAACAATTCTTCTCGTTGGGCTTCCCGTCGCTTTTGCCGTAGCCGGGATAGTCGAAGACCATGGCCGACATGTCGAGTCGATCCCGCATTCGCAGAAGAGTCTGCCCTCGGCCGCTCAGGTTTCCTCCGTTGCCGGAACAGAGAACGATGACCGGATCATCCGGCTTTCTGGGCAGATACCAGGCATGGATCTTGGTGCCATTTGGCGACGTGAGCGTGACATCCTGAATGGCCGCGTCGGGGGCATTCTCCCAGAACTGCTCGACGGGGGTTGGGAAGAAGACGAGTCGGTTTTCAAGTAGCCACATGAGAAGGCAAACCAAGAAGTAGCTGCCGACCAGGATCAACACCCATCGGCGAAGGCGTTTTTTCCACGAGCGTTTGAAAGAACTTCCCACGGATAAACGCCCCCACGGATTAGAACCAAACCATTTCTGCCGTCATCCGTGGGTGTCTTTCATCCGTGGGGAGCCGTTTGCTTTTTTCGCACGAAGCCAAGCACAAACGCTGCCAAGATCACGAGCCACGCCACCAGCGGCAGCCAGTCGCCAAAGCGGCCGTAGAGGGTTGTTCTCGAATCGAGCGGTACTGTTCCGCGGACGATGCCTTCGACCTTCTTCGACTTCGACCAGGTTTCGCCCGGCAAGGCGACGATCCGCCCATTCGAGTCGATGATGGCCGAGATGCCCATGTTCACCGCACGCACCATGCTTCGGCGGGTTTCGATACAGCGGAACCTCGCGATGGCTAAGTGCTGCTCGTGCTCCGCGGTGCCATCAAACCAGCCGTCGTTCGAAATATTCACAAAGAAATCAATGTTCTCAGAACCCGGTCGCACGTAGTGCCGTGAGAGGGAAGCATCCGAGTCTTCATAGCAGATCAGGCAAGCAAAGTGATAGGTCTTCTCGCCTACAGGCAATGAGAATCGAGTCCACTTCTCGCCGGGCCGACAGCTATATCCATCCTGGTGTGGCGTAAACGATTTCAGAAACGGGAACGTCTTCTCGAATGGCACGTACTCGCCGAGCGGTACGAGATGAACCTTGTCGTAGCGCCCTGTTGCGGTGCCATGCTCGTCGACCAACAGGGCGGTGTTGTAGCGCCAGATTTGCCCGTCCGTTTCCCATTGCTTGGCATTCAGGCCATACAGCATGGCGACCGGCCAATTTCTGGCCAACTCCGCCGTGTCTATTCTCGACAGCTTGACGTTTCTTGCAAAACTTGGTTCGACCTGCTCGATGGCCACGCCGGGTGCCAAATCGAACCAGCCGAACGCATAAGACGTCTCCGGCCAAATAACCAAGTCAGGCCGTTTTCCATCGGAGTCCGGTTTGACTGCTTCGTCGGCGAGTCTTTCGAAGTGCTTGATCATCTCATCGCCGTGCAAGTTCTTCACGTCTTGAGGAAGATTGCCCTGGATCAAGGCGACCGTAGGGCCCGGTTCGAACGTGTTGTGATTTGTTCGCACAATGCCGTACAAGACGGCGAAGAGCAAGGCCGCGACGGCCAGATAGGCAGTTCGCCTTGAATTTGTCCCTGATGGTGGGAGCGGCTCGGTTGTCATGCAAAGCCAGCGGCGGACCTTGGGCAACTGTGAGGCAACATTCCACATGGCCGCGTTTACCAGGACAACCAAGAACGTCACGCCGTAGGCACCCGTCAAATCTGAAATCTGAATGATTCGCAGAAAATCGTGCTGGGTGTGGCCGACCATGTACCAGCCGAAGCCGATGGGATGGCGGGCATCGAATATTTCCAACCATGTGTATCCGGTCGGAAAGTGCGAACGCATATACTCGACCGCGATAAACGCAATCGGGGCCGATAGCCAGAGCGGTGTCCCTGCCCGATCGAGTTTGCGAATGAACGCCAGCGTGAGTACCAGAAACAGCGAACAGACGATTGAGAGAAAAATCCACGCGCCGTACATGGCCGGGTGGGCCACTCGAATCCACTGGATGACCGGCACGTAACAAAATAATCCGCCGACGAAGACCGCGAAGTAAATTCGTCGCGAACGGGCATTGGCCCGCACGAGCGAGAGCAACGGCACAAGTGCGATCCAGGCGAGAAAGCCGAGATTCAAGGGAAAGAACGCGGCATACAGCAATATGCCGCTGAGAATTGCAGGCAGAAACACACGGCTACGAGGCTGGGCCGGATCGCACATTGCGCAGTCCTTGCGAGAAAAATTCACCATTTCAACGGCAGAACCGAGACTGACGTTCCGGCCGCGAGAGCCAACTCCCCGGCCGGAACACGAATCAGGGCGTTCGTCGTCAGCATGGCCCGCAGATCGGCCGAGCCAAACCATTTTCCAGGACGGACCTGGTAGCCATTCGCGGCCGCTTCCAGTCTTCCCGGCAGGAACGTCACGCGATTGTTGTCCGTTTTCAAATCCGTCGCTAGAGGAATCGTGACAAAATTCGGCCCCGGTTCCGCCTGCCCTGCCATTTTGCACACGGCCGGGCGAACGAACAACTCGAAGCCGACGAACGAACTGACAGGGTTTCCAGGAAGGCCAAAAACTAGCTTGGTGCCGAGAGTTCCAAAGAGAAGGGGCTTTCCAGGTTTCAGATTGATTTTGTGGAAGTGCGTTTCAACGCCCAAGTTTTTCAGCACGCCGGGCACAAAATCGAACGACCCCGCAGACACGCCGCCCGAGATCACAACGATCTCGGCGGCATCGAATGCATCACGCACGAGGTTCGCGAGTTGCTCCGGCTGATCGGGTGCGATTCCCATGTATTGAGTTGCCGCGCCGGTACTTGTGCCCAGAGCCTTCAACATGGGTCCATTGCTATTGCGAATCTGACTCGCTCCAGGTTGCTGGCCGGCTTCGACGATTTCATCGCCAGTGGAAACCACGGCAATCCGGGGAATTGGGTATGCCTGAACCGCGGTTCGACCAACGGCCGCGAGCAAGCCGATGCTCGCTGGAGTCAGTCGGGTTCCTCTAGGAAGAACGACTTCGCCGGTTTGCATCTCTTTCCCACGCGTCAGTATGAACTGCCCAACAGGAATCGAACCCCGAAGTCGAATCGTCTGCGCGTCGAGATCAACCAACTCGTGCGGGACGACGGCATCGGCTCCTTCGGGAATCGGCGCACCCGTCATAATTCGCGTGGTTTGACCGGGGCCGACGACGCGGGTCGGCATTCGACCTGCGGGTACTTCTTCGATCACACTGAAAGCGATGGAGTTTCCAGAGTCGGCTGATCGAAGGGCATAGCCATCCATGGTCGACTTGGCGAATGGTGGTGAATCCAGGTCGCTGGCGATGTCCTCGGCGAGGACACGACC
>Ga0105044_10011898_pt1 | contig 11836 bp, 8 predicted proteins | sample MAT01_FD_78092 | JGI IMG/M metagenome (GOLD analysis project Ga0105044, IMG submission 78092) | Freshwater microbial communities from Lake Fryxell liftoff mats and glacier meltwater in Antarctica - MAT-01 | ecosystem: Environmental > Aquatic > Freshwater > Ice > Liftoff microbial mat | place...
CGTCCGCCTCGTGTTCCTCCCGCTCTTCGCTCTGCCCGGCATGGAAGGCAAGCTCTTCATGCCGCTGGGCATTGCTTATATCGTATCGATTATGGCGTCACTGCTGGTTTCGCTGACAGTGACACCCGTGCTGTCGTACTATTTGCTGGGCGGTTCCGCTCTGGCAGGGCACGAAAAAGACGGTTTCCTGCTGCGATTCCTGAAGGCGGTGGCCGAAAAAGTCATTCGCTTCAGCCTCGCGTTTCCCCGTTTCAATCTGGCCGTTGTGGTACTTGCCGTGGCTGTCTCCGCTGTGTTTGTACTCAACCTCGAACGCGACTTTCTGCCACCATTCAACGAGGGTTCCATTCAGCTCAACGTGGTTCTGCCGCCTGGGACCTCTCTGAAAGTGTCGAACGAAATCGCGTCACGCTGTGAACAGCGGCTGATGCTGGTTCCGGATGTGATCCGAGTTGGTCGACGCACCGGCAGAGCGGAACTCGACGAACATGCCGAAGGCGTTAACACGAGTGAGCTGATCATTGACTTTGATCCGACATCGACACGGAACCGTGAGGAGCAGCTGGATGAGATCCGTGAAGCGATGGCCGACATTCCGGGAGTCGTGTCAGCGGTTGAGCAGCCGATTTCCCATCTGATCTCGCACATGATCTCCGGTGTGAAGGCTCAGATCGGGATCAAAATCTACGGTGATGACCTCGACCTGTTGCGTCGCAGGGCACAGGAGATGGAACAGGCCATCAAGAGCGTTCCGGGCATTGCGGACGTGATGCTGGAACCGCAGGTGATCATTTCTCAGCTGCGCATCGAACTGAAACGAGATAAACTGCAACTGAATGGACTGACAGCTCAGCAGGTGAATGACTACATCGAAACGGCACTGAACGGTGTGGTCGTCTCAGAAATCCTGGATGGTCAGCGTACGTTCGATCTGGTCGTGCGGTTCGACAATGCCTATCGCGAGAACCTGGAGTCCCTGCGGCGGCTGAGTATTGATCTTCCTGAAGGCGGCACGATTCCACTGGAGTCGATTGCCGAGATCTATGAATCCGGCGGCCCGAACACAATCAATCGCGAAAATGTCCGGCGGCGAATCGTGCTGCAGGCCAACGTATCAGGCCGAGGAGTGGTCGATGTTGTCAATGATATCCAGAACAGGCTGGCTCCGATCGCAGCCACGTTGCCACCAGGATACTTCGTCGAATATGGCGGTCAGTTTCAAAGCCAGAAAGAAGCCAGCCGAATTCTGGGAGCTCTGTTTCTGGTGTCGATGGTCGGCGTCTTTTTGACGTTGTTCACGATGTTTCGTTCGGTTAATCTGAGCCTGCAGGTGATGGCCGCTTTGCCCATGGCATTTATCGGTTCCGTCGCGGCCCTTGTGCTGACTGGCCAGACTCTGACAATTGCCAGCATGGTGGGCTTCATCTCACTTGCCGGGATTGCGTCGAGGAACGGAATTCTGCTGCTGAACCACTATCTGCATCTCGTGAAGTACGAAGGCGAGACATGGACACACTCCATGATCATTCGCGCGGGGCTGGAGCGATTGGCTCCGGTACTGATGACGGCACTGACTGCGGGAATTGGACTGGTTCCGCTGGTGTTATCGGCTGGCGAACCAGGCAAAGAGATCCTGTACCCTGTCGCGACTGTGATACTAGGTGGTGTCATAAGTTCGACACTTCTGGACTTCTTCGTCCATCCGGCGCTGTTCTGGTTGTTTGGCCTGAAGGCCGCTCAAATGGTAGTCACCGAAGCACATTCTGAGGTTGCACTGGTAGAACCACACGAAGAGATTTCGCATTCCTCGGAAGTTCACACATCATCAAACGGAGGAACTTTGTTCTAGCGTCCCATGCTGAACATGTTGACTAACTGTTTGCCGTGCAGACCCGTCGCAGGAAACTGTTCCAGCGATTATTCTTGTGCGGTGTTTTCCTGGTGACTTTCCTGAGGAGAAGTTCCGCTCGCAGACGGAAGCGCCACAGTTCCTGTGCAGTTGCCGTATTCCAACTTTGTGCATGGCCCCGAAGGCCCGATCCGGAGACTGACGTCTCGCGGCTCGCCGAGTTCCAGTCGAGCGGAGGACGTTAGTCCCCTGATTGTGACTCCTGCGATCATACCATTTAACTTGTGCATGGGTGCTTACTTCTGCATTTAACGAACTCCCTGCAAAAAAATGCTCCCGCCGTTCCCGGTGCAAGCGAGATTAAAATTGGCTCCGGGCAACGAGCCGAAGCCACCATTTAGTGCAAAACGAATAACCCCCGAACTCATTCATGAGCCTGTCCAGATTCATCTGCTGAGTCACGCATCTTTGCCAGTCTGACGGCATCCTGACCGCTGAATTTCCAGAACAGCCCCGGGTGAAACAGGAACTCACAAAACGTCGAAGTGACAAGACCTCCCAGGATGACCGTCGCGACCGGATAAAGGATTTCACGGCCCGGCTCCTGCCCGCCATCAACCAGTGGCACAAGGCCGATCCCTGCCGTCAGCGCCGTCATCAACACCGGAGCAAGTCGTTCCGGACTGCCACGCAGGACCATTTCCTGGGTGAATTCTTCACCCTCCGCTTTCATCAGATGAAAGTAATGGGTGACCGGCAGAATTCCGTTTCGCACGGCTATTCCACCCAGCGAAATAAAGCCCACCAGACTCGCTACGGTCAATGACTGCTGTGTGATGACGAGTGCAAGCACTCCGCCAATGAAGGCGGTTACGTCGTATTCGATGAGCGCCGTTGGATCAATGAGCACCTGACACTGCTTGCGATCACCACCCAGCAGAAAAACTTCCGCGACTCCGGTCACTTTCAGCAGTCGAAGTCGAATGACCCAGTCTGCCATTGTCCGGAGTGCTATCTGGCGTGCCGCAGTTGAGAGGAATTCTCGATTTTTGATTTTTGATCGGGGGCGACGTCGATGATTATTTGTGAATCTTGAATCGCAAATCGGACTGCTGTCCACATCGTCTGACTGGTGGTTTTGTTCGCTGATCATTCTGGTGGCAACTCCTGGAAAATTTGGTGGCACTCTGGTCGCATCGCGATTCACAGGTCTTCACTGGAGAACTTCGGCGTCACTTGGAATTCTGATGAGCGCGCGAGGATTGATGGAACTGATCGTGCTCAACATGGGTCTGGATCTCGGCGTCATCTCTCCTGCATTGTTTGCCATGATGGTGCTGATGGCCCTGGTCACTACGATCGGTACCACTCCAGTTTTGCGACGATTGTTGCCGGGAAATACTACTCTGCCAGCTGAGAATCAATAGTGCCCCAAGTCAGAGTTGAGTCAAGCTGTGTCACCTTGGTGCCGTGATTACGGGGCCTGTGACCAGTCCGTCGAACCGATGATTTGCACTGCAGCGGAAGGCACCTGGACGAGGTCAGCCGCGTACTTGACAGAGACTGCCACGTTGTTTAGCCTGACAGGTGTGTTTACGCTCTGAAATTGGGCGACAGCATTCTGGTAAGGCAAAACGTGACGCAGTTCAATTCGCGTTATCATATCGTTCCCATTTCAGTCCGATGCACATCTGCACCTTCGACCAGGAATTGATTTTCCCGATTTTCGGCGAACAAGTCGCCAGAGTATAGATGTCTTTTGCGCACCCAATTGCATTCACGCTCTTCGCAATTGCGGTGCCGATCGTGGCGTTGTATGTGCTGAAAGTCAGGCTGCGGAGAGTGCCTGTATCGACAAATCTGTTCTGGAAACAGATCTACGACGAGAAGCCTCCGCGATCCATCTGGCAGCATTTTCGGCATTTGTTTTCGTTGTTGCTGCAACTGCTGTTGTTGCTGTTGATCGTCCTCGCGATTGCGGATCCCTATTTTTCATGGCAGTTGCTGGATTCGCGGCGGGTGGTTGTGGTGATTGACAATTCGGCCAGCATGCGCGCGACCGATATCGCGCCGTCGCGACTTGGCGCGGCAAAGGTGGCGGCACTGGAAATGATCGATGGGCTGCGGTTTCGCGACGAACTTGCGATTGTGGTTGCAGGGAGCACACCGGAAGTGATCGTCGGCATGTCCTCACATGCACCGGCACTGCGAGACGCAATCAACGGGATTTCTTTTTCCGACAATCCGACGCAGTTAACCGCAGCCATTGAGCTGGGACGTCAATTGATCGGCCGGCATCCGCACGGTTCGGTCGTTGTCATGACAGACGGCTGTGTCGAATCCGTTGTAACCCGAAGCGTCAGCGAGGGCTCTGAGTCGGCGAAAAACGCTGAGCAGGATTCCTCGCTGACGCCTCGGGTTGGTGACTCCGCTTCACGCATCGCAAATTCTGGTGAACAATCCCGTGTGGAGTATCGAGTGTTTGCCACAGATGCTTCAAACGTCGGCATTACTCAGTTGCAGGTGCGTCGGAGTTTGATTGACCCGTTGGGTTATGAGATTCTGGCAGCCGTTCGTAATGCTTCGGCAAACAAAGTCGCTTGTCGTCTGGAACTTCTGCTCAATGATGTCCCGGTTGATGTGATTCCGCTGACACTGAAACCAGAAGAACTTTGGAGCCGTTCAATCGAAAAAACATCACTGGAAGGCGGACGCTTGCAGGGCGTCTTGACGCAGATTCACGGAGATGACAGGGCAGATGTGTCTGAGAATACAAGCAGGACGGATTCAGTCAAGCTGGATCAACTGTCCACAGACAATTCGGCGTGGGCTTTGTTACCGGGCCGGAAGACACAACGCGTGCTGATCGTGTCTCAGGGAAGCTTATTTCTACAGAAGGTGTTCGAAGCCAATCCGCTGGTTGACGTGTCGATTCGGAAAGATTTTCCAGAGCAATGGCCGGGCGATTCGATCATTGTGTTACACGGCCCCGTTCCGAGTGTCCTGCCGGCCGGAAACGTGTTTGTCATCGATCCGATCGGCAGTTGCGATCAATGGGAACAAGGCGCGACCATGGAAAATCCACTCGTAACGGAGCAGGACAGGATGTCTCCGCTGATGAACCACATTCGTCTCGACAATATCCTCATTCCGGATGCGAAGAAATTGCTGTTCAGTACGCCGGTGCATTCGCTGGCGAAAACGCTGTCCGGGGAAACTGTGTATGCCGAGGTGAATCGACCGAATGGAAAATGTCTGGTGCTGAGTGTGAATCTGGATCGCAGCGACCTTGCGTTTCGTACGACGTTCCCGATCATGGTGGCAAATTCGCTCGGATGGTTTTCCGGATCAACGGGAGAGCTGCAGCGATCACTGCCAGTCGGTGCCATGACAACTGTGACGATCAACAGTGCAAACAGCGCCGTCCACGACGTCAATTTGAATTCACCCAACGGAAAATCAAGGCCGGTTGTTGTCACGGGTTCAGATTCAGAGATCCTGGCTTCAGATGCCAGGAGTTCATCAATTTCGGCAGTCATAGGCCCGCTGAATGAAGTCGGCGTCTGGTCAGTCAGTCACAGCAGGAAGAATTCAGAGTCCATGGCGATCAGCCCCGACAGCATTCTCGCCGAGGTCGCCGTCAATCTTGCCAGTGCTCGGGAATCCGACTTGCGGCCATTGAAGGAGCTTGTCGAATCCCGGCAGACTCATTCTCCGTCCGCAGGATGGTTCAGTCGTCCATTCTGGAATTCTCTGGTTCTGCTGGCCTGCATTCTGACAACACTGGAATGGTTTCTGTATCAAAGGAGGCTGATCTCGTAATGCTTCCAATTGAATTCAGTCGACCGACATTGTTGATCCTGATCGTTCCGATCGCGGTTGTGTTATTTCTTTGGTTTGTTCGTAGTTTGAGCGACTTTCCCGGATCGCAGCGAATCGTATCGCTTGTGACTCGATCGATCATCTGTCTGCTGCTGGTGCTGGCACTTTCCGGCTTGACCTGGCTGCACCGGACGAACGATCAGTTTGTGCTGTTCGTCGTAGATCAAAGTCTGAGCATTGGTGCGAACGCCGAAACAACCGCGACGGAGTTCCTGAAACTCGCAGCGAAGGCGAAGGGATCGCACAGGGTCGCGTACCTGCCGTTTGCCACGAAAGTCGGCAATGTGCAGGAGGAACCGGTGATGTATGGTGCCACCGCGTCGATTCTTGGAAAGCCAGAGAATCCCGCAGAGAGTGCTTCGTCTTCAAGCGCCTCGCAGGCAGAACAACACGCCAGCCGCGACGGGACGAATCTGGCCGCCGCCATCGAAGCCGCGGCTGGCTATTCGCCGCCGGGTTACGTGCCGCAGATTGTCCTGCTGACGGATGGCAATCAGACCGACGGCAATGTCATCGCAGCTGCGGCGCGAAGCCGAATCCCGGTCACGACGGTTCCGCTGCCAGCACGTGCTGAACCGGAAGTGCAGGTTTCCGAAGTGAATGTTCCTGCCGAGGTACGTGAGGGCGAGCCGTTCTTTGTCGATGTGACGATTCATTCCAGTCACGAAGACGAAGGTCTGGTGGAAGTGTTTCATGGTGATCACAAAGTCATCAGCGAGACTCGGACGCTGAAATCGGGAGAAAACAGATTCCGTTTTCAACAATCCATCGAACGCGATCGCATGGCGGCTTTTACAGTGCGTCTTTCAGGTTTGAAGAAAGATACTCTGCTCGACAACAACGCAGATTCAGGTCTCGTCTATGCTACGGGCAAACCGCGAGTCCTCATCATCGAAAGCGATCCGGATCTGATTCGGGAACTTGCATACGCATTGGAAGACGAAGGTATTCAGGTCGATGTGCGTCCGCCGCAGGGAATGCCGGACACACTCGCCGGACTTCAGAACTATGAACTGTTGATGCTGTCCAATGTGCCGGCAACCGCCTTGACTCAACAGCAGATGGAAATCACTCGAACCTGGGTTCAGGAACTCGGTGGCGGCTTTATCATGCTCGGCGGCGAACAGTCATTCGGCCTCGGCGGTTATTACAAGAGTCCACTCGAAGAAATTCTGCCTGTCCGCAGTGACTTCGAGAAGGAAAAAGAGAAACCGTCGTTGGGCATGGTGCTCGTGATTGACCGCTCAGGATCCATGGACGGCGACCCGCTCGAAATGGCGAAGACCGCCGCTCGATCGGCGATCGAACTGCTCGGCAATCGGGATCAGGTCGCAGTGTTAGCGTTTGATGATCAAACTTACGTCATCAGTGAGATGCAGTCCGCCAGCAACAAAGGCAGGATCAGCGATGAAATCTCGCGCATTGAATCTGGTGGCGGGACAAGCATGTATCCGGCGATGGAAATGTCTTTTGAAATTCTCAATTCGACATCAGCGAAGCTGAAGCATGTCATTATGTTAACGGACGGCGTCTCAAACGCCGGCGACTTTGAAGGGATGGCACAGCAGATGCTATCCGGAAAGATGACGGTTTCCACTGTGGCCCTGGGCGGTGCAGCCACAGAGTTGCTTGAAACCATCGCGCGCATCGGCAAGGGACGTTATTACCTCGCAGAAGATGCATCGCAGGTTCCACAGATCTTTGCAAAGGAAACAGTGACCGCCAGTAAGTCGGCAATCGACGAAGAGCCATTCGTGCCGCAGGTGATTCGAGCGACTCATGCGTTGCAGGAAATCGATATCGAATCAGCGCCGTTCCTGTTGGGCTACGTGATGACGCGACCGAAGCCTACCAGTGAAGTCATCCTGGCAACGGAAAAGGGCGACCCACTCCTGGTATGGTGGCGGTACGGTCTTGGGATGACGGCGGCTTTTACATCGGATGCGAAGAGTCGCTGGGCTGCGGAATGGCTGACATGGCCTGGATACGGGAAATTCTGGACTCAGGTTGTTCGCCAGACAATGCGGAAGAGCGACTCTCGCGGAATTCAGGTAGCAGTATCTCGTGACGGCAGTCAGGCGGAAGTTTCCGTTGACGCCGTGAACGAGACCGGGCAGTTTCTGAATCACTCGGAAGTGGAACTCACGATAATCGATCCGTTATTGCGACCTGAAAAATCGCTGATGAAGCAAACGGCACCTGGTCGCTACGCGGCAGATTTTACCACGCTGCAGTCAGGTGCGTACAACCTGCAGATCACTGTGAAGCAGGGTGACCAGGTCGCCTATCGCGAATCGCGCGGCCTGATTGTTGGATACAGCGACGAACTCCGTATTCAGCCAACGAACGAAGCCTTGCTCAAAGAAGTCGCCGACATTTCCGGCGGCCAGTTCAATCCGAAACCTGAAAAAATCTTCGACCGCCCCGACGAATGGGCCATGCGACCGACACCGCTCTGGTCCTGGCTGTTGTCGATCGCCGCATTTCTGCTCGTCGTGGACGTAGCACTGCGAAGAATCGACTTCACTCTGCATCTGCCTCGGCGCCAGGCAGGCGCGTCAGTCGCCAATTGACCTCGCGCGGTTGAGGATGGCACATTCGTTTAACCGCGTGGGCACCGCCCCGCGAGTGGAATCCAGCCACCGGGACGCTGCTTGGTCTGTTCGAGTTTTCACAGTTTCTTCAGATTTGAGGCCGAGAATGTTACAATCCGGGCGATCTGCTTTCCCTCAACATTTCAGCCACCAGGGATTTTTGCCGTGATCTCAATCAGGCAGGGAATACTTTTGTGAATAAGAACATCGCGCTGTCCGAAACCGACCGAGACCTCCCAAGGCATGTGAAGAACGGCTTCATGCGGTACCGCGATTTCCAGCCCTTGACTCAGGGTGGTGAAGCGATCCTGCGCACGTGCGTCGATGAAAATCTTGGCCGTGTCGTTGTGATGAAGACGCTGCAGCCACAGTTTCAGAATCTGGAAACATATCAGAAACGGTTTCTCCGCGAAGCACGCGTGACGGCGCAGATCCCGCATCCCGCCACGATACCGGTCTATGAACTCAGCCGTGATGCAGATGGGAATGCCTATTTCACCATGAAGAAACTTGGCGGCAGGGATATGAGTGATATCCTCGACCAGTTGTCAGCCGGGCATCAGCCCACGATGGATCAGTATTCGCTGGAATCCCTGCTGAATGTGCTCATTCACGCTGGCCAGTGTCTGGCGTTTGCACATGACCATGGTGTTGTGCATCGTGACATGAAACCCGCCAATATTATGATCGGCGACTACGGAGAAGTAATGGTTCTGGACTGGGGTCTGGCCAAAGTCTGGGACATGGATGACAACGATGACGTCGATCAATTGATCCGCAGCGGCAAGCAGGTCATGTCGGGACGACTCACGGGACGTGGCGATGTCCAGGGGACACCGTTCTATATGTCACCGGAACAGGCGGTCGAAACAGGTGATGTTGACGGACGTTCTGACGTCTACAGCATGGGGATTATTCTGTTTGAAGTGCTGACCGGCGAAAGTTATATGTCCGGGAAGAATTTCAAGGAGATCAAGCGCAAGTTGCTGGAAGATCCGGCACGTCAACCCATTCGCGTCGCACCGAAGAGAAAGATCTCTCCTGAACTGAATGCGATCTGTTTGAAGGCGTTGCAGCGGCAACCGGTAGATCGTTACCAGAACATGTCGCTGCTGATCGATGATCTGCGCGCGGCGATGCTTGGGAATCCTGTGTCAGTCTACAAGGAGCCGTTGCTGGCAATGGTGCTCAAATGGCGAAACCGAAAGATTTTCAGCGTCGCTTCCGTCGTCTGGATGCTGGCCGGTGCGGGAATTGTGGTCATGGTAGAAGTCCTGTTCAAGCTGATCTAATGCAATGGAGATATAAAATGCGCGTCATTGTCACAATATTCCTGAGTATCAGTGCGCTGCATTTCGTGTGCATAACGGCTAAGGCTGACGAAACCTGGCAGGCAGGCTTTGCAAAAACTTTCATCACGCCACCGTCGCCAATGTGGATGTCGGGTTACGCTTCCCGCAACAAGCCGTCCGCAGGCACCATTCACGATCTCTGGGCCAAGGCGCTGGTCCTGCAGGATCCGAGCGGTCACAAGGGGCTGTTGCTCACTTTGGATCTTGTCGGCATCGACCGCATGACGTCGCAGGCAATCTGTGAGCGACTGGCACAGAATCACGGACTGCAGCGATCTGAAATCACGCTTTCGACATCTCATACGCATTCCGGCCCGGTTGTGGGCAAAAATTTGATTTCGATGTATTCGCTGGATGACGAGAACTATCAACGGATTTCTGAGTACACAGAGCTCCTGAGCGATTCCATTGTCCGGATCGCACAGCAGGCTTTTGCAAACATGGCTCCGGCCGCTGTGCAGTATGGCTCGGGGCAGGCGACGTTTGCTGTGAATCGTCGCAATAACCGCGAACCGGACGTGCCGATGCTCCGCGAAGCCGGCCATCTGGTCGGGCCGGTGGATCACGACGTGCCATTATTGGTTGTGCGCAGTCCTGAAGGTCAACTTCGAGCTGTGCTGTTCGGGTACGCCTGTCATGCGACGGTACTGAGCGGCATGGATTGGTGCGGAGACTGGCCGGGGTTCGCCCAGTTGGAGATTGAACGCCGACATCCGGACGCAATTGCCATGTTCATGGCTGGATGCGGGGCCGACCAAAACCCGCTGCCACGCAAGACTGTGGAATTGGCGACTGACTATGGCAGACAAATCGCCGACAGCGTGGATCGGGCACTTGCCGGACCGATGCGGTCTGTGAAAGGCTCACTACATACGGCCTATCGTGAGATCGAGCTGGCCTTTGACGAACTTCCGTCGCAGGAGAAACTCGAAGCCGATCTGAAGTCGGAAAATGTCTACCTTGTTCGTCGCGCTGCTCACCTGCTTGAAATGCTGTCTCGCGATGGCAAATTGTCGCCCACGTATCCTTATCCCGTTCAGATGTGGCGCTTGGGAGACCTGCAGATCACAGCACTTGGTGGAGAAGTTGTGGTCGATTACGCATTGCGTCTGAAAAGCGAATTGCCAGGTACAACGAACTGGATCGGTGGCTATTGCAACGATGTGATGGCCTATATTCCTTCTGTCCGAGTCCTCAAAGAAGGTGGTTACGAGGGCGAAACGGCGATGATCTATTACGGCCTTCCTACAAAATGGTCGGACAATGTGGAAGAACACATCGTAACGACTGTGAGAGAAATGGCTGAAGAAGTCCGGTAATTCTTGGAGCGGGCTTCGCCCGCGACCCAGGTGGAGGTGACGGAACATGGCGAGCCGCGAGACGTCAGTCTCCGGTTTTTGCAATTCTGTTTTTCTGTTCCGCACGTTGAAGGTCTGACACATGACACCGCAACAGTTCAGAAAAAGTGCGCTATCGCTGCCTGACACGGTCGAGTCAGAACATATGGGCCATCCCGATTTTCGCGTTGGCGGAAAGATCTTTGCCAGCCTCGGAGCACCGAGCACCGACTGGGGAATGGTCAAGCTGACACCGGAACAGCAGCAAACATTCTGTGGTGCCGATTCTGATGTGTTTCAGCCTTGCAATGGAGCATGGGGCCGACAGGGTTGCACGAACGTGAAGCTCACGGCGGCCAGGACAACGGTCGTCCGATCGGCGCTCCAACTGGCTCTTGAAAATGCGGCGGCCTCGCAACCCCGAAAGAAGTCCATTGTCACAGCATCTCTGGCGAAGCGGCCAGGTAAATCTGAAAAAAGCGGTCAAAGCGAGTAAATCGAAATTTGCATGTTCGGAAGTGGTCACATCATTTATTTGCGATCTCAAGCATCCCATGAAATCAGTGATCGAGGCCATTCAGTCAAGGTTGCAATTGATTGGAAACAAGGTCTTTTCTTTGGAAAAGTGAAATGGTACAATCAACATCATGAGTCTCCTCAGCCAATTATTTCACGGCCTGAAGACAGGTTTTATTCCTTCCGTCGCGCGGCGTTCGCGGTGGCGCGCGACGGCGCGCAGAATCATCAGGATGAGCGATGCGCTGCAGGGACTGACTGACGAAGAACTGCTGACGCGAGGTCGCGAAGTGCGTTGGGAAGCGC
>Ga0105044_10011902_pt1 | contig 11833 bp, 12 predicted proteins | sample MAT01_FD_78092 | JGI IMG/M metagenome (GOLD analysis project Ga0105044, IMG submission 78092) | Freshwater microbial communities from Lake Fryxell liftoff mats and glacier meltwater in Antarctica - MAT-01 | ecosystem: Environmental > Aquatic > Freshwater > Ice > Liftoff microbial mat | place...
GGCCGCCGGGATCTTGGCGAAGGCGTCATTGGTCGGGGCAAAGATGGTGAACGGTCCGGGACCGTTCAAGGTGTCCACCAGGTCGGCGGCCTTGACCGCGTCGACCAGAGTCGACAGCAGCGGATTGTTCGACGCTGCAGTGGCCGCGGGATCCGACGCCATACCGCTGAAGCTGCCCGAGCCATCGGCCGGCACTGCGCTGCAGCCGGGGCCGGTGGCGCCCATCATGTCTGCGCCCTTGGCCGTGGTCGTGGCCGGATCATTCAAGGCGGAACTCGTGTCGGTGTCCTTGTCACCACACGAGGCTGCGATCATGGAGACGGCAAGGAGGCCGGCGGCCACCAGGTATCTCGTGTTGGTTCGGTTCTTCGTCATGTCGCTGACTCCTGTGTTGCTTGGTTTAAGGGTTGAAGGGGATCTGCTGGGGCAGGGTTCTCGGGGCGGGGTACCCCGGACGGCGTGAGCGCAGTCCGACGTTGCGTCATTTCACGAGCACGACCACCGAGTGCCAGCCGGTCGCCCCATCGGGACGGGGGGCGACACGCTCCTCGGTCTGGACCTGGCCGGTCCTGTCGGTGGCACGACAGGACACGCTGTAGCTACCGGGGTCGAGGTCCATGGGCAGCACCCACTGCCGCCATGTCTCGTCGTTGGGAACAGGCTTGAGCTCGGCGTCCTGCCAGGGGCCGTCATCGACCCTGACCTCGACCCGGTCGATGCCCCGGGTCTGAGCCCAGGCCACTCCGGCCACGGCGACCCGTCCAGCGGGCGAGGCCACCAGCGCCCGCGGGGTGTCGATGCGGGAGAATGTCTTGATGGGACCTCGGGCGCTCCAGCCGCGCGGCACCCAGTACTGGTCGAACTTGTCGAACCGGGTGATCTCCAGCTCGGTCAGCCACTTGGTGGCCGACACGAAGCCGTAGAGCCCGGCCACGATCAGCCGGGCCGGGAAGCCGTGCTCGACCGGCAGCGGTTCGCCGTTCATCCCGATGGCGACCAAGGCGTTGCGACCGTCGCTCACCGAGTCCACGGGGAATCCACACGTGTAGCCGTCGACCGATCGGCCGACGATCTGGTCAGCGTCGGGATCGAGGCCCGCCCGGTCGAGCAACGTCGACAGTGGAACGCCCAGCCAGCGGGCGGTTCCGGCGAGCTGCCCGCCGACCTCGTTCGAGACACACGTCAGCGTGATATCGGCCTCGACCAGATCCATGCCCGACAGGTCGTCAAAGGTCAACGACTGCTCGGAGTCGACCATGCCGGTGATGGCGAGCTTCCAGTCGGCGAGGCTGACCTGGGGCACCTCGAGCGCTGTGTCGATTCGATAGAAGTTGGCGTTCGGAGTGATGAATGGCGTGGCGCCGTCGACGCCGGCTTCGATCGTTGTGTCGAGCGGGGCGAGGGGTCGCTTCGCTGACGGGAGCAGCAGCTTGGCCCGTTCATGAGCAACCTCGAAACGGGTCCTCAACCAACGTCCTCCCACGGCTCCGACGGCACCGAGCGCAGTGACGGCGCCGAGGTCGCGGAGGAAGGCCCGTCGCGAGTCGGGGGCGCTCGCCGCCATCATCGGTCCCGCCGGCCGAGTCAGGAACAGCAGCGCCCCCGCACCCACGCCGCCACCCACCAGGGACGGGATGGCGGAGATCGTGCCCTTCACTCCGGTCCACGCAGCAATGGCGCCGAGGACACCGAACAGCGAGACGCCCACGGCGGCGGCCAGATGACGGCGTCGGGCCAGGATGCCCAGGAGCGCGGCAACGATGACGAGGGCCGCGAGGACCGTGCCGATCAGGATCGGCTTGTCATTGGTGCCGAAGTTCTCGATGGCGAAGGTCTTGAGCCACGGTGGGGCCAGATCAATCACCCGATTGCCGACCTCGGTCACCGGCGAGGAGAAATCACGAGACAATCCGGCCAACAACTCCGCTGATCCGAGGGCGGCGAGACCCGAGGCCACGCCAACGGCCGCCCCGCTCCACAGGCCACCAGATTCGTTCACGGCCTCGGGATCGACGGCGTCGGCTGAGGAGCCATCGGGATCGTGGCGCAGGGCGGTCGAAGTCATCGCCGTGTGTTCGGTGCCCGGAGCCCACCCGGATTGCTCGGCGGGCGGATTCCAACGATTCCGTCTTTCGGTGCTCACCGGTATGCTGCGTCGGCGGTCGTTTCGGCGGCTGCGGGGAGAGGTGCCGGAGTTAGGTCGATCGGGCCTCCCTGCTAAGGAGGTGACGGGCAACCGTCCGTGGGTTCGAATCCCACCCTCTCCGCTCAGCGGGCCGGGCGTCCCAGGACGCTCGGCCCGGAGCAAGCCTGCGCCGCAGGAGCTGGTCCAACGACGGACCCGGTCCGCCCCAGGCCCCGAGCGGCCGGGCTGACGTGACGAACGTCACCCCCGAAAGATTGCGGTTTCATGACGGATGCCGTAACACTGTCATTCGACTGACATATGCGGCGGATCGAGAACTCCCCCAGCCCCCGGTGAACGACCACTAACAGGTTCACCGCCCGCTGGATCAGGGACCTCATATATCCAGCATCTGCTTCCCCTGTTCGTCGCGCCCGAGATACGAGCGCGACCCCCCAAGGAGGACCCGTCCCCATGCACCATCCCCTTCTCTCACCGCGCGCCCTCGGTGGCCTCGCCATAGTGGCCACCCTGTTCCTGAGCGCCTGTGGCGCCGAGGAACAAGCGCTGTGGAACGCCCACATCTCGTCTCCTCAGGTTCAAGCCCACTTGGTCTCGACCCGAAGTCCGAGGACGCCCAGCGACGAGACCCTGACGAGATTGCGCTTCTGTGAGTCCAAGCACGACTACCGCGCAGTCAGCCGGAGCGGCACCTATCGCGGCGCCTATCAGTTCTCACGTCGAACCTGGAACAACGTGGCCCGCCAGTTCCTCCCCCAGTTCGTCGGGGTCGACCCCATCGCCGCTCCGGAGTTCGTACAAGACGCCATGGCCCGGGCCCTCTGGTCGCAGCAGGGGTGGCGCCCTTGGCCGGTCTGCGGCCGTCGCTCCTGACACGACTCCAGTCGCCGGAGCCCGGCGCGCCGGGAGGCCACTGGCCCGCCAACAGTGGTGACCTGTAGCGTGTCGGACTCCGGCGTTCGTAGCTCAATTGGATAGAGCATCTGATTACGGATCAGAAGGTTGGGGGTTCGAGTCCCTCCGAGCGCACCACACGAAACCCTTGAAAAATCAAGGGATACGGGTGTTCTGAGAGCCTCGGCTACGGCCGAGGCTCTTCCCGTTTTCGTCGATGTATCAGACGGGCAGCACCCTCAACGGCACCCGGTCAGTCATCGAACACATCGACAACGACACCGCGACACCGCGGGTGCCGCACCGAAGGCCACCAGCCGCTCACCATCCCGTTCGCTGACGCTGCCGCCGGTCACCTCGATCACGCCTACGCCATGACCGTGCTCAAAGCCCAAGGCTCAACCTTCGTCCAGTGCTTCGTCCTCGCCGGTGACCAACCCGCCAAGGAAATCGTCGACACGGCGCTGCCACGCGGTCATACCGACAACCCGCTCTAAGTCGATGTTCCGCGATCGGTGTGAACGAGGCATCGAAACGAAGGCCGTCGCCACGGTCGGAGAGGCAGCCCAGGCAACGGGTCGCATCAAGGAGGCCGCTGGAAGCCTGACCAGCGACGAGGGCCTCGACGCCGAAGGCAAGGTTGACCGGCGCTCAGGTGAGCTCAGGGAAAAGGTCGAGGACGTCATCGACAAGGCGAAGGACACCCTCCACGAGAGGTAGCCCCTCGGCTGTGAAACAGCCGCACCATCGACAGGAGAAGGCACATGTACATCGGTCTCGGAACACCGGTCGCGCTCCTCGTAATCGTCTTGCCTGTCCGTCTCATCCGTCGCACATAGATCCGGTCCCGGCGCCGAAGCCCGCGCCGATGCGCACGGGCGCAGTCGGTTTGCGGGCCGAGATCCAGTCTTCACGAAAGGGAGGTGCGCTCACATGAGTATCTACGAACGGCATGAGGAAGAAGTCGACACCCGGGCAGGCGACGTCGTTCAATCGACGAGAACGTCCCGGCTCGCAGTCAGCCCCGGCCGGATCCAGGGTGGGCCGTGGGCGTGGCCGTCCGGAACAGGTCGCTGATGGGGTTCGTGAGCGGAGTGGTCGGCACGGTCGCAGCCGCGTTGCCAGAAATGGTCCGAAGCTCCCGCCGGGTCGACCGGACGACATAGGTGAGCCGACGGACCATCATCATCCTGTCGTCCGTTGTCGCAGCGATCCTCCTTCTGGTCGGGGTCGACCGAGCGCCGTCACGCGACGGCGACTCAGTGGCGACCATCGGTGACTCCATCACCTTCCTCGATCAGGGTGAGATCCAGAAGCAGCTCTCCCCCGAGTTCAAGCTGAATGTGAGCGCAACGCTGGGGATCACCCTCGGACAATCGATGGCTGCCGCTCAAGCCCTGGCGGCAACCAATCCGCACCAGGTCATCATGGATCTCGGATCCAACGACGCCCTCAGTCCCGTCCCGATCAGCCAAGCGATCGCAGACCTGAACGCCATCGTCGCGACCTTCGAGGAGACCGACTGCATCCACCTCGTTGATCTCAACACCCACATGGTGGCAATCGATCGCGGTCCGGTCGGCGTGGAGGCCGAGCAGTTGAACGACGAGATGCACAAACTGGCAAAAGCCGACAGTGCCATCGACATCATCGGATGGGACAAGATCATCTCCGACGACATCGCCGCCCATCCGCCCAACGGCCAACTCACCGGCGACACCGTCCACCCTGGCCCCGAGGGCCAGAAGCTGCTCGCCGCCGAACTCGACACCGTCCTGCACCGCTGCGGCCGCCCCTGGCAACTCTGGTGATCCGCGAAACGGCCTCGGCTACGGGTCGCATCGGCGTCCCCGGTGACGTACTCATGGCCCGACGTCAGCCTCCGCGTAGTCTCCGATGGGTGCCCAGCCGAATCGCATTCACGATCGCCACTCTTGTGGCGGGGACGCTGATGTCGTGCGGAGGAAGCCGTTCAGCGAGCCCGACGAGTTCGCCGGCGTCAACCACTTCGGCCCAGGTGCGGCCGGCGATGGTGTCGACCTCGGGGCCGACCACCACGCTGCCAGCGGGCGTGTCGTTGGTTGCTCAGGCGACGGTCGGCCATCTCGAGATCTTCGCTGATCCGGGGGCATCTGCTCCGGATCGGACATTGGACAGCCCGTGGAGGGTCGACCCGGAGGTGGCGGCGTCGTTGGTTCCGCAGGTGTTCCTGGTGGAGACGAACCGTGCGGATGGGTGGGTCGAGGTGCTCCTGCCTGTCCGACCGAATGGCAGCACCGGGTGGGTTCGCTCCACCGACGTCTCGCTGAGCCGGGTCACGTTTCGGGTCAAGGTCGAGCTGGGCGCACGCCGCATCACCGTTTTCGACCTGGAGAGCGTGCTGTATCAGGGTCCGATTGCGGTTGGCGCCGCCGCGACGCCGACGCCGACCGGCCGTTACTTCATCCGGGTGTTGATTCGGGCCCCCAACCCGAACACCGTGTACGGGCCCTACGCGTACGGGCTGTCGAGCCATTCCGACGCCCTCACCACGTTCAACGGTGGCGACGCCGAGATCGGCATCCACGGCAACAACGACGCATCAGTTCTCGGCCGTGACGCAACGCACGGATGTATCCGCATGGACAACAGCGAGATCACACGACTTGCTGCCATCCTCCCCCTCGGCACGCCCGTCGAGATCGTCGCCTGACGCCCTCGTCCTGGCCGCCGGACACGCGGTACGAAATCGGGTCTGGCCGGAACGCGAAACGGGAACCGACGCCTGCGGGCGTCAAACCGGCCTCACCGGCCCGCCCCACCGGACGTCCCCCCGCCCCCCCCGAATTTTCCGAAGCACCCACTTTTCAACGAAAGAAGCCCCACATGACCGCACGCATCTTCCGCCTGTTCGCCCTCTTCGCCGCATTCGGGCTCCTCGCCGCGGTAGTCGGCCTGAATCAGGCCGGCGCCGCCGAGTCCCAGGTCGGCCTCGGGACGGCCGCCAGCTTCGCCGTGATCGGAGGCACCACCGTGACCAACACAGGACCATCCACGGTCGGTGGTGACATCGGTGTCAGCCCCGGGACCGTCCTCACCGGCTTCCCGCCGGGAAAGCAGAGCAGCGGAACAATCCACCAGACCGACGCCGTCGCAGCCCAAGCCCAAGCTGATGTGACCACGGCCTACAACGACGCGGCCGGCCGTACTCCGTTCACCACCGTCGCTGCAGACCTCGGCGGCACCACCCTCGTGTCCGGCGTCTACCGCGGCGGCACCCTCGGTTTGACGGGCACTCTGACGCTCGACGCCAAGGGTGACCCCACCGCCGTGTTCATCTTCCAGGCAGCGTCGACGCTGATCACGACCTCAGCGAGCCAGGTGGCCCTCACGAACGGTGCCAACGCTTGCAACGTCTACTGGCAGGTCGGAAGCTCAGCGACACTCGGGACGAACTCAACCTTCGTCGGCACCGTCCTCGCCCTGACCTCCATCACCGCACAGACCGGCGCCTCCATCCAAGGACGACTCCTCGCCCGCAACGCCGACGTCACCTTGGACAACAACACCATCACCAACGGGTGCGCCAACACCACCGCCACGACGACAACAACGAGTGCCGCCACAACGACTGCTGTCACAACGACTGCACCGCCCGCCCCCACCACCACCGCAACGCCGACCAGGGTGCTCAGCGAAGCGGACGCCGCGACCCCTGTGTCGGCAACCCCGACATTCACCGGCTGACCCCCCGGGCGGTGCCTGGTCACGGCTCGCAGGGTTCCGCCGCTGCCCGCTTGGCGGGCGGGCCGGCTGGTTCGGCTCCGAGGTCCCGATCGACTCCGTGCACAGGATCCGCTGGGAGAGTCCACTGACCGGAATTGCCTGGACGGGTAGCCGCAGCTCCGCCCGGCCAGATGCGCAAGGCATTCGTCAGGCGGCGGGATCAGATCCGGAGGCCAGTAAGTGCCGGTGCATGGAACCGCCCAACTCCTTGATCGCCCGTGTGAGGTCGGTGTTCCCCTCGAGCAAGCTCTCGGCCTTCAGATCGATCTGACAACCGTGGTTGGCAAGATCCGCCGAGACGGTGTCCTGGCGTCTGGCGGCGATGAGCAGGATCGCTCCCTGGAGGCCTGCCAATGTCGACAGGATGAGGTTCAACAGGATGCACGGGTATGGGTCGAAACCAGACTTTCCTCCGCTCCCACCCAGACCGCGACCTGTGTTGACCAGTGCCCACACGGCCATCGCTGTGAGAAAGCCGAACACGAACGGCCACGAACCCACGCCATTACGCATGAGATCGGCGGCCTTGTTCGTGCCGGCGGCCTTGTTCGTGCCGGCGGCCACCGTCGAGGCGACCGCTCGGCTTCGGCGCCTACCTCGCTCCCGCCGGTTCACGTCGGTTGTGGATGACTTCGCACATGCGTTGGGGGTTCTGCCGCTGCCCGCTCGGCGGTCTTGGCTGGTTCGCCGAAGCGCAGTCCCCGCCCGCCGAATGCGAGCGAGCAGACTGCAAACCATGCCCATCCCAACACGAGTCCCGCAGCGACGTCGGTGAGCCAGTGAACGCCGAGGAGTACGCGGGTGCCGCCGACGGCGATCGCGATGGCGATCGCGGCCCCGGCACTGAGCGCCCTCGTGTTGGTCGATCGACGGCTTCCGATCACCAGCGCGAGCGCCGCGTAGGTTGCAGCGGCTGCGGTGGCATGCCCTGATGGGAACGATGTGCCGGAGAATCCGCTCAGCTGATCGATTGTCGGTCGAGCCCGGTCGACGAAGAACTTGACCGTATTCGCGAGCAAGAACTGTCCGCCGACGACGAGCAGCAGGAATGCCCATACCGCTCGACTCCGCAGCCGCCACGACTCAGTCATTGCGACGAAGATGGAAATCGGTATCACCACAAGTGCACCACCAAACTGCGAGATGAAGCCAAGGGCTCGGGTCGATGATGTCGTGGCGTGTTGTGCTGCCCACAACGCCATTCGAGGATCGAAGCGGGCCAATCCGGCATTGCTTCGCGCCATCGCGGCGAGGACACCGATCATCGTCGAAGCGGTCAGAAGGATCAGGATCGCCGCGGTCAGCGCCAGGCCCGTCGCCGCGCCTGGATCGACGCGCGAACGGAGCATGGCCCGGAGACGTGCATGGCGGCGCACCGTTGCGTCGATCGCCGGGTCGGCCACACGGGGCGAAGTGCGGTCGCGAGCCGGCCAGCGACGGACTGCTGCGGCAACGACCAAGCCGACCAGGCTGGCGGCACCACATAATCCGAGTACAAGCATCACACCGCCTTCGAGGTGACGGTACCCCCGGAGCTCCATTCCGACACCAGACCGGCCGGATCCCGGAGCCGTCGCGATGTTTAGATAACTCACATAGGGGTATGTCCTCGTCGTGGACAGCCCATGCACCCAACGCACATCAGCACGAACGGCACACGGCCCGTGCGATCCCGCGTCGCCGGGCCCGGGCCGGCGAGGGCCGGAACGGCGGCCGTGTTGAGGCCGAGGCCGACGTGACGACGGGGCTCGACGAATGGGAAGGCCGGCTGAGCCGGTTGCATCCGGCGGCGGCGGTCACCTCAGTCGCCGTCAGCGGCTACTTGTTGACGTGCATGTTGTTCGTCGGCGCTGGCCTCATGGTGACGAACCGCTTGGGTGGGTTGACCCGCTGGGATGACAGCGTCGTCCGATGGCTCGCCGACCACCGCTCCAGTGCGCTGAATACTTGGGCCGGCTACGCCACGACTCTCGCTGACACGCTGGGAATCGTCGTCGTACTCCTGGCCACGACAATCCTGCTTACCGTGCTGCGCCATCGCTGGGAGGCATTCCTGCTGGCGGTGGCAGTCTTCTTGGAGTTGACGGCGTTCCTGACCGTGAACGCCGTCGTGGCCCGCCCTCGGCCCGACGTTGCCCGGTTGGGATCGTTACCGTCGACCTCGAGTTTCCCATCTGGGCACACGGCAGCGATCGTGGCGCTCTACGGCGGTCTGGCGATACTCGCCAGCGCTCGGCTCCGTCACCGGGTCGTCGGGCTCGTCGCTTGGATCGCAGCCTTCGTCGCAACGGTGGCGGTCGGGGTGGCCCGTGTGTACCGCGGCATGCACCACCCGAGCGATGTCGTGGCCGGTGCGTTGCTTGGGTCCGCTGCGCTCGCAGTTGCCGTCGTCGCAGTGAAGGTCGGGCAACGTGCGGCCGCCGAACGCCAGCGTCTTCACACACCGTTGGCGGCCAGCTCGCCCAACTTGGTGGCCGGGAGATGAGGTCAGTCGCGGTCGTTGCTCACCGAGACAAGGTGCTCGGGGGCGGGTTGCCAGAGCTGCGCGAAACACTGCTCGCCAACGGCATCTCCGACCCTCAGTGGTTCGAAGTCTCCAAGAGTGCGAAGGCACCCAAGTGCGTGCGCCAAGCGGTGGAGCTCGGAGCCGATCTCGTGTTCGTCTGGGGCGGAGACGGGATGGTGCAGCACTGCATCGACGCAGCGGCGGGTTCGAGTGTCACCATCGCCATCCTGCCTGCCGGGACGGCCAACCTCCTCGCAACGAATCTCGACATCCCGAAGGATCTGGCACGGGCCGTTTCCATCGGCCTCAACGGCAAGCGACGATCCCTCGATGTCGGCAAGATCAACGGCGAGCGATTCGCAGTCATGGCCGGAGCGGGCGTCGACGCACGAATCATGGGCGCGGTGGACAGCACGGCCAAGCGGCGGTTCGGGCGGTTCGCCTATCTCGGGAGCAGCGCACGGGCCATGAAATCCGGACGCCGTCACATGAAGATCAAGGTCGACGGGCGGCCCTGGTTCGACGGCACGGCGAGCTGCGTGCTCTTCGGCAACGTCGGCACCATCACCGGCGGGCTGCGCATCTTCCCCGATGCGCAGCCCGACGACGGGGTCCTCGAGATCGGCGTGGTCACAGCGCACCGGCTCCGGGACTGGCTTCGCGTTCTGACGCGAGTGGTGTCGAGCACCGCAGCCAAGTCGCCGATGGTCGACATGACCCAGGGGCGGAAGTTCTCGGTTCGACTCGACAGGGCGTTGCCATACGAGCTCGACGGCGGCGCTCGCCCGAAGACCCGGAAGTTGGTTGTCCGGGTGCAGCCACATGCCGTCTTCGTGTGCGTGCCCCACGATACGACCGACGACGGTTCTCCCCTCGACGCGCAATCGATGCGCACCGACGACGCCGGCGGTCCACGCTCATGAAGCACGACCCCGTCGCCCACCTCACGGCCCGACATCCCGCGGTCGTGAAGCTGGGCCGCGCCGGCTGGTTCGCCAAAGGGATCGTCTATGTCCTCGCCGGCGGCCTGGCACTACTCGTTGTGGGCAGCTCTTTCGGTTGGTCCGACGCGCCCGTCGGTTCGAAGGAGGCCAGCCCCACAGGAGCGATCAAGGAGGTCGCTCAGACCAGCGGAGGTCCGCTGTTGCTCATTGCCCTCGCAGTTGGGATGTTTCTGTACGCCGTATGGAGGCTGGCGACCGCGTTGCTTCCCGGAAGCACCGACGCCGAGGGCGTGGCGACGCGAATCGGCTACGGCGCGAGCGCGATCATGTATGCAACGTTCGGCGTCACGTCGCTCTCTTTGGCACGTAGCCGCTCCGCGAACGCCGACGGGAACGCCACAGTCACCGACATCACGAGTCGAGTGATGCAGCACACCGCCGGTCGCTTGCTCATCGGCATCGTCGGAGTCGCGGTGGTCGGAGCGGGCTTGTACCGCATCTCGAAGGGTGCCAAGTCAGAAGTCACCGACGACGTCGACATGAGCGGCATGTCGGCAGGGCGGAGACGGTGGACTCGCCGCCTCGGCGCCGTCGGAGAAGTCGGGCGGGGCATCGCCATGGGCCTGATCGGCTTCTTCCTCGTCCGTGCGGCCATCTCATTCAAGGTCGGAGAAGCGACTGGACTCGACGGTGCACTGAGACGGCTCGCTCTCCAGTCCTGGGGGGTGGTTGTCGTCGCCGCCGTCGGCGTTGGATTGATCGCTTACGGAATCTTCTGCCTCGCGACGTTCACCCGCCGCCAGCTTCAGGGGCCCCAGCCGTGAGCCGCTGCGACCAGAGACGCCGGACTCGTTCTCGCAGAACCGTGGCGAGCCGCGCGCATCGATGACTGGTTCCCCGCAGCTGGGGAGCGGGGCAATGGCCAGACCGCCCCGCTCGGCGCCCGCAGTCCGTTCCGTTGGCTCTTGCACCGGTTCTCACACCAGCACCGGCAGCCAACTCGGCAGGAACGAGCACTGCATCGCGACCAGCGCTGTGTCGCCCGAATACAGGTACTCGATCGAGTTCGAGGCATCGGGGTTGATGTAGCCGGTACCGGTCGCCGTGAAGACCACGAGCACCTTGCGGTCGAACGGTCCTGTGCGGTCGAGTTCCCGGACTGCCAGTTGGGCGCGTTCCTCCGGACTCGGTGCCGAGCCCAGTCCGACGTACACCCGGATCGGCTCCTGACAACACCCGCCGCCGCTGAAGTCCTGGAGGTCCTCGAGACGCGGACCGCGCCCGGTGAAGTTGCGGCCCTGACGACCCAATGAGTCCCAGCTGACCAGCGAACCCGGCCCGCCCGAACGCAGCGTCGAAGTCGGCTGCCCGGCTCCGTCCGCGGTGCCCTGGTCGACCACGGGAAACGAGTTGCTCAGCACCGCCAGGGTCGCCCGGCCGGGGACCCCTTGGACGAACCCGACGATGAGCAGCACGATGATCACGCATCCCAGCGCGATTGACACCCTCGGGGGGATGACCCGGCCGAGTCGGCGGATCAGGAAGCGGGTCGCAGAGCGAACCATCCGCGCAGCACCA
>Ga0105044_10011903_pt1 | contig 11833 bp, 7 predicted proteins | sample MAT01_FD_78092 | JGI IMG/M metagenome (GOLD analysis project Ga0105044, IMG submission 78092) | Freshwater microbial communities from Lake Fryxell liftoff mats and glacier meltwater in Antarctica - MAT-01 | ecosystem: Environmental > Aquatic > Freshwater > Ice > Liftoff microbial mat | place...
AAAATTAATTCTGTTTCAATAATTTCAATATCATCTTTAGGATTAATTTTTCCTTCGACATGAATTATATTATCATCATCAAAGCAACGGACAATATGGATGATTGCTTCCACCTCCCTTATATGTGAAAGAAATTGATTTCCAAGACCTTCACCTTTCGATGCACCTTTAACAAGTCCGGCAATATCTACAAATTCAATTGTAGCCGGAACAGTTTTTTTTGGATTAAATAATTCGACAAGTTTGTCAATACGCTCATCCGGAACTATCACAGTTCCTACATTCGGATCAATTGTGCAAAAAGGATAATTAGCAGCTTCAGCGTTTTGTGAAGATGTAATTGCATTAAATAAAGTTGACTTACCTACATTCGGCAGCCCTACTATACCGCATCTGAAAGACATATATATTATTTTAAATTAAAAAATTTGAATTTGAAATTAATGTGAAAGCTATTCCGAAAAAAACAGGTATCGTAATATTATCATCTATTTTAAAAGACTTTATTGAATTCAAAGGAATAAGCTCAAATAAGGTTGTTACGAAAAGTGCGATTGTGCCTGCAAACAAAAACTTTAAATCAGCAATACCGATTACTAAAAATAAAATAATTATTCCCGTAAAAAAAAAAGCTAAACTTCCTTCAATAGTTTTCTGACCAATAAAATGTTTTCCTTTTTTTCTCCCCACTATAGCAGCCGTTGTGTCACAGAATATTAATATAAACATTGAAAGTATTGCAATGTTTTTTTCGAAAATTAATACACAGATCAGAAAAGCAAATATCAGATACGTTCCGCCTGTGAAAAATATCTTTTCTTTTTCAGTTTCATGCCGACGCAAAATATCGCCAAGAAATTTTATGTATAAATATTTTACCTTTTGATTTTTTACCCTCAATACATCTATTACCAGCATAGCAATAAACATTGCAATCAATATCGACAGCATAGTTTTTCTTTCCAATAAATAATAAGAAAACGGTATTACAGATGAAAATAAATGAATCATCTTTCTTTTTAATTCACTTCTTAAGCTAATTTGATTATCAGTAATTTCCATTTTCCAAAAAAAAAGCGAGTTTAAGCTCGCTTTTTTTTATATAATTATTTATAAAAATTTAATTCGCCAGAGCTACATCACGGGGTGCATATGCATCATCTTTCTTCTTTATATCTTTGCCCGTTTTTAATTCATCATTTTGTGTGATACCATCATTTGAAACTGGTTTCTCAAATGGCGGTAATTCTTCTCCTCTCATAATCATTTCAACTTCTACTGAGTCTAATATTTCTCTTTCAAGTAAAACCGCTGACATTTTATGAAGCTTATCTGCATTTTCATTTAATATTCTCTCCGCTTTATCCATTCCTGCCTGTACTATTTTTTTTATTTCATCATCTATCAAGATCTGAGTCGATTCACTGTAATCCTTGTGTTGATTCATTTCTCTTCCAAGAAATACTTCTTCCTGCTTTTGTCCGTATGAAATTGGTCCTAATCGCTCACTCATTCCAAATTCACAAACCATTTTTCGGGCCATTCCGGTAGCCCGCTCTATATCATTGCTTGCACCTGTTGTATATTCATTGAAAACCATTTTCTCCGCTGCCCTGCCTCCCATAGCATAAGTAATCATTGCTTCAAGATATTCTTTTGAGTAAGTATGCTTTTCGTCTATAGGCAAATAAGTTGTTACTCCCAAAGCTCTTCCTCTTGGAATTATTGTAACTTTATGAACAGGATCAGATTCAGGAATCATCATCGCTACAATAACATGACCACATTCATGATATGATGTCGTTTTCTTTTCACGATCAGAAATAATCATACTCCTTCTTGCAGTTCCCATCATTACTTTATCTTTCGCTTCTTCAAAATCTTTCATTGTAACAATATCAGAATTTTTTCTTGCTGCAAGTAAAGCTGCTTCATTTACTAAATTTGCCAGGTCTGCTCCGGAAAATCCGGGAGTTCCTTTTGCTATTGTATCTACTATTACATCTTTAGATAAAGGTGTTTTTCGTGTATGAACTTTTAAAATTCCTTCACGACCTTTTACGTCAGGTCTGTCAACGACTACCTGTCTGTCAAATCTTCCGGGTCTTAACAAAGCCGGATCAAGTATATCAGGTCTGTTGGTAGCCGCTATAATTATAACTCCGTTGTTTTGTTCAAATCCATCCATTTCAATCAGCAATTGATTTAATGTCTGCTCTCTTTCATCATGACCACCACCAACTCCCGCTCCTCTGTGTCTACCAACTGCATCAATCTCATCAATGAATATAATGCAAGGTGCATTTTTCTTTCCCTGTTCAAAAAGATCTCTTACTCTGGAAGCTCCAACTCCTACAAACATTTCAACAAAATCTGCACCACTGATTGAGAAAAACGGTACTCCTGCTTCTCCTGCAACTGCTCTTGCAAGCAATGTCTTACCCGTTCCCGGAGGTCCTAATAATAAAACTCCTCTTGGAATTTTTCCGCCCAATTTCTGGAATTTTGCCGGTGTTTTTAAAAATTCGATAATTTCAGATAATTCTTCTTTTGCCTCATCTGCTCCTGCAACATCATCAAATGTAACTTTTATTGCCGACTCACTTAATAATTTTGCTTTTGATTTCCCGAATGAAAATATATTTTTTGAACCTCCTGCTCCTCCGGATTGCATTCTTCTCATTATTATTATCCAGAAAGCAATAATCAGTATCCATGGCAATGCACCAAGCAAAGGAGTTAGCCAACCACCGTCATCCTTTTCAATGTTAAATTGTATTCCGCTGTCTGTCCATGTCTTAATTACATTGTCATCGATATTAGTATACGGCAGTAAGACTGAAAATTTGTCGATAGTAACCGATTTGTTTCCGGCATTTATTGCTTCCGGGTTTTTTAATTTTCCAAGAAATTCATAACTGTTATCAGCTTTTTTAATTACAGCACTTTCAATTTTCTTTTCACTTATAAATCTTAAGTATTGATCATATTTTAATTCAGAATATTTTCCTTCTGAACCTTTTGTATATATCATTATCAGAAAAAATCCTATTAATATGGCACTCCAACCGAGTACAATTTTAAATACTCTGTTCCAGTTGAAATCTTCGTTTCCGTTAGTGTTATTTTTTGGTTTTTTGTTTGTCATAATGTTATCGTAAATTTTAATTATTATTACTTAACACATAAATTTCTTTTAAATTCCTGTATTTCTGTGCAAAATCTAATCCATAGCCAACTACAAAATCATTCTCAATTCTGAAAGCTATATAATCAATTTCAAAATCTAAATTGGAAATTCCGTTTTTAAAAAGTAAACTTACAAATTTAAGTGAAGCAGGTTTTCTTTCTTCAATCAGGTTTTTTATGAATTTTACCGATAATCCGGAATCCACTATATCTTCAACTATTATTATATCTTCATTCTCTATTTTACAATTCAAATCTTTCAAAAGTGTTACTTCACCGGATGTTATTTTTTCGTCTCCGTAACTGGAAAGTTTCAAAAAATCTATTTCACAATCTATTTTAATTTCACGGATTAAATCCGATAGAAAAATAAATGAACCATTTAATATGCCAATAAATATGGGCTTTCTGTCTTTATAATCTCTGTTTATTTCGGATGCTAATTCCTTAATTCTATTAGAAATTTTATCCTGAGAAATGTATAATTTTAATTCTGACTTTTCTTTGCCGGACAACTAATTGTAATTTAAATTTAATGATTCCATTTATAATTTCTTTATATAATTAAAAAACCCAATTGTAAATTTTTGATTTTATACAATGGGTTTTACAAATTTTTTAAAAAAAATTATTAAATATTTTCTTCAGCTAATATTCTTTTGGTTTTTCTGATAGCTCTTTCTTTGTCTATTTTTTTATCAACCGAAGGTTTTGTATAAAACATCCTTCTTCTGAATTCTTTAAGTAAACCGGATTTCTCGTACTTCTTTTTAAATCTTTTTAATGCTTTATCTACCGACTCACCGTCCTGAACTATAACTTTTAACAATTTTTTTACCTCTTTTCTTTTTATTTAATGACAATATAAAGATTTTGATGTTTTTTTACAATGAAAGATTTATTGAACTTTAAAAGTATTTATGTATACTCTTTCATCTATTTATATCCCTCTTTTTTGAATTTCTCCGCTTCCTGATGCGAATTTTGAAAATTTTTCATCCCCAGAACTTTTTCATAGTAATTTTCTGCTGTTGCCTTGTTTCCATTTATATCATTCAGCATTCCTGAAAGCAAATATATAAAAGCTGTATAAGCATCTTCACTGTCCTTATCTATTTTTTTTGTAATTTCTTCTGCTGCTTTTATATAATTTTCTGCTTCGGAAATTCTTCTTAGCTTGGTTAAACTTAATGCTTCATAATAATTTGCCTCTCGTTTCAAATTATCATTTACATAACCCGCTTTGTTACTGTCAATTTTATTAATTATATTTTTCCAGCCGATAGAAGATTCTTCCCATTTTCCCTGACCAATATAACTGTTACATAAATATTTTTCAAAAATAGGATTATTAGGATATTCCTGATTCAATACTTTCGAATAATTTTCTGCTTCAGTATAATTTTTTTCATAAATAAGATTAAGATATGCCAGTACAAATTTTGCTTCCGTCTTGGCATATTTTGAATTCACAGAAGTTTCTTTTATCTGTGCAAGCCCTTTTAATTTATCTCCCTTTGGAAATATTAACATTAATGGCTTTACCACAGGATATGCTTCCGGTACATATTCTGCGAAATAATTATACAAACCAATTCCGAAAATTACATCTTTATTATTTTTATTAATATCATTTGCATTTTGCAGAAGATTTAATGCTTCCCTTCCGTCTTCAGCTGCCTTGAGCCAGTTGTCTCTAAGGCTGTGAACTAAACCTCTGTATCCCAAAGCTCCGCCTTTGTAAAACATTGCAGCATCATCAAATTCATTTTTATCAATCTCTGCATCACATATCTCTATCACTTTTTCAACTTTTTTTACGAAATTTTCATCAAGTGATTCCTGATCTCTGTTAAGATTTATTCTCCACCAGTCTATCATCGCCATAAAAAAATATCCAGAAGGATCAGACGGGTTAGCTTTAATTATTTCATTAAAAATTATTGTGGCAGAATCATATTCCAGATTGTAAATAAAATTAATACCCTTCAGTGTATTTTCTTCTGCGCTTTGTGCAAAGCCAATATTGCAATTGGTAATAATTATAAATACAAATAAAAGAAATTTTATGAAGTTAATTTTTATCAACTTAAATTTAAATTTAATTTTTATTTTCAGGTTCAAACATACTTTTATTGTCTTATAGTTTCAATTACAAATGGTTTTAAATAAAGAAGACAGCATTTTAATGCTGTCTTCTTTTGTAAGAGAATTTTAATTCTCGATTTATTTTATGGTATTACTTTATTTTGTAATCAGCATTTCTCTGCTTTGCTATCGCTTTTAATATTTCTGTATCAGTTGGCGACAATGTCGGATTATTTACTGAGATTCCCGCAATTATATTATTATCTGCTATAGAAAGATCACTTGCATCAACTGTTTCATCACCGTTTAAGTCAGTCACAACATATCCTGTAACTCCAGTTGATGCAGCATTATCAATATCATTCATATCTGAAGCATCAATTAATCCGTCCTTGTTTACGTCTCCTCCATACATAAAATATTTTGTACCCGATAATATTGAGTTATTGCCATAAGTTTTATTTTGTGCATTTGTAAAATCATAACTCAATAAAACTCCTCTTGTCAATAATTCACCTCCCGATCTGCTCCATGTCTCCATAGAGTTTCTGTGATTAATCTGGAAATAATATGTTCCCGTATTGGCTGTTGTAAATACTGCAGATGCTGTGATTGTACCTGCATTTATTATTGCTATTGCAGAATCAACTATTCCATATGGTGAAATGATGTTTCTTAAATATACTGTTATTGTATCACTTGTATTTAAATTTACTCCATTGTAATATCCTTCAGGCGCAACCGTTAAATTCACCTGTGTGTAAACCGATCCGCTGTTTATTTTAATATTATCTAAAAATAAATCATTACCAAATGCACTGACTGCTCTTAACTTTATTTTGTTTGTTCCGACAGGTAATAACCATTTTTTACTCCTCCATTGTGCAGCTGTCGGTGTAAATTGTGATCCGCTTGCTGCTACAGTAACAAATGAATTTCCTACTCCGATTGTATCCGATGTCTGTCCGCGAAGTCTTACCAGGGTAGAGTAAGAACTTCCTCCGTTAACAGAATATTCAATTATTAATGAATCAATACTTCCGGAATAAGGAGAATATGCAAAATCATATCCAAGTGAATCCCCCGCTATTGATGAACTAAAAGTAGGTGTTACTAATGATTGACTTCCTGTAGTATTTCCTGCAGTCCAGAAATTATAATATGTAGAGCCTGTTCCTGCCCCGTATCCGCTTGCAGTGCTGTTATATTTCCAGTAATTAGTTCCGCTAAATGAAAAAGTCCAGCTTGGCGGAGGATATGAACCTGTAAATGCCTCATCTAATCTCGTGACATTTTGACCGACATAAGGTGTTATAGTTCCGGATAAAACATCATTGGCATTATTTGCATCATTGAAAATATATACTGAATCTTTGACAGTATAAGTTGTACCGGAATTAAATGTCCATGCATCAAATGTAACAGTAGTAGTTGCACTCGCACCAAGATTTACAATATTTTTTATACTTACATAATTTCCCGGAGTGATCTTTCTTGTTACTGTAAATGTCGCATTTGCTGAGCCATTATTATTTTTTACTGTCCCTGCTGGATTTATTGTTGCTGAAGGAAAATATTGTACTCCGGTATTTCCTAATGATAAAGCTTGTACATCTATAGAAATCAATACAGGGGCATCAGTATAAACAATAGTCATTTTAAAAAGTCCGCTTGTCTGCATTGCAATTAAATAACTTCTGTCAGGAACTATTATTCCCGCACCCGCACCGCCTCCGCACGACGAAGAGTTAAAACTTGTACCGGAATTTGTTGACAGATAATGAGGAGAACCATATGTTCCTTTTAATACCATCGTAGGATCTTCATGACATACATCTGATCCCCATCCCGAACCGCCGGTTGCTCCGGCCAAAGACCAGTTTTCACCGGAATTTGTTGTTTTATAAAATCCGCTGCCACCCCATTCAGTAGAATAAATTAATGCATTATCAAAAACTGAATTACATAATGAAGGAGTTTCACTTGAAGTTACTGTATATTTAAGTGTCCAGTTTAATCCGTTATTTGTAGATTTATAAATTTTTGCCTGCCCGCTTCCCGTTATTCCATCTCCTACAAGTATTTCATTTGAATTATCCCACTTTACAATTATATCACAAGGACTTAAGAATGGATAGTTACCGCTGATTTCTGTAAATGTTGCTCCGTTATCTGTAGATCTGTAAAATCCTCCGCCATCAGGTGCAAAATAATAATTACTCGGATTATTCTGATCCATTTCTAATGGCTGACCGTAATTACTGAAATTTCCGTTTAATACGTTTGTCCATGTAACTCCGTAATTAGTTGATCTCATAATTCTGTCCGGCGAACCTGTAATTGCACACATAAAAATATTTGTGTCAAGCGGACTCACATAAAATGAATGTGCAGATCCTCCGCCTGTAACCGTTGAAATTGTTGCCCAGTTGTCGCCTTTGTTACTGCTTCTGTATACTGTGCTTCCGTATACAACAAATAAGACATTCCTGTCAACCGGATGTTCACATAAATTATTTCCGATTCCACCACCAACTGATAATTTTGAAACCCATGTTCTTGTCAATGTCGCACCTGCAGGCATGCTCCAGGTCGTACCCGCATCTGTTGTATAAATTATTACTGAATTTAAACTGCTGACTGCCCAGCCTTTGTTTCCTCCGAAATATAAAATATCTACTAAATTTGCCTGCATTGGATTTTGTTCGAAGTTCATGAATGCTGAACTTCCGCTTTTATTATTTCTTATAAATCCGCCGCCGCCGCATACATGTACATCATTCATATTTGCTCCTGCTATACTTCTTATATCAGATTTTGTCCTTGTTGAAATACTGCTCCAGCTTGCTCCATTATTTAAAAGTAATGTCCCGTATTCTCCTGCTGCAACAGCACTGTCATTAAAGTATTTTATTTTTAATAAATTTCTTACTGTTCCTGAAACTTCTGCAATCCATGTTGTACCTCCATTAGTAGTTACATATATATTTCCGGTATTTCCGACAACTCTTCCAATGCCGGCAGTACTGAAATTTATTGAATTTAATTTCACTGATGCTACTCCCGAATTACTGTTAAACCAATTGACTCCTCCGTTTGTAGATTTTACTATTGTTCCAAGATCACCGCATGCATAACCGGTTGTGGAATTCACAAAAGTAACTGAATTTAAATTATTTGCACTTCCTGTGTTATAAGAAACTATTGGTGACAGATTTGACTGAGTTTTATATACATTGCCAAGTGTAGATGCTATCCAGACATCACTTCCAAATGATGCTGCACTGCTCATATTTGCAGCTCCGAATATTGTGCTGGACCATCCTGCTCCTGAATTCGCTGACCTGTAAACTTTACCGGAATTTCCAACAGCAGTTAAATTAATTCCGTCTGATGTTGTAATGCTGTTAAATCCTTGTCCAAATGCAATTCCGTTTAGTGAAATTGTCAGACATAAAATTGCCAAAGCAATATTTTTTTTAAACATTTTTCCTCTATATTTTTGATTAATAAAATGGGGTGTGTATACAAAATAGTTGTATTGAAATTAAGTTTCAACATCTTTTAATTATTAAAGCACTCATATTTGTTATTGTATATTTATAAAAAAAACGGAAGAATCCGGTTTTTAATTTAATTCTTAATAATATAAAATATTTTATGGTTTAATAACTGAAGCTCCGAGTGTTGCATTATTATCGCAATATGACAAATCTGATGCATCGACAATATCATCACAGTTTAAATCAGTTACATTATAACCCGTCAGACCTGTTCCAGCATCATTTTCTACATTGCTTAAATCTGCAGCATCTATTGTTTCATCCTGATTAACATCTCCTGTGAAAAAACAATATTTACTGCCCACTAATACCATGTTACTGCCATATGCCTGACTGATTCCTGAAGTAAAATTATAGTTCAAAGCTCTGCTCACAAAAATTGCACCACCTGTCTGACTCCATGTCTGTATTGAATTTCTGTGATAAACAGCTATATAATAATTTGTACTGTTTGTCGCATTGCAGAAATTTATTACTGATGAGCCATCTGCTCCTAAGTAAACTTTTGCAGAATCAATATTTATGTAAGGACTGTTTCCATCTTTTAAATACACCACAACTGTATCCTGAGCAGGCGAACAAGCTTCAAGGCTTACTTTTAATGTCAATGTCCCTCCTAATAATGATGCATTTTCATCGGCTCCTTTATATGGGAAGACAGCATCTCTTGTATTTCCGTCAATGTCTGTTGAAATTCCTGCAAGTGGCATTGCACAAAGATTCCCGTCTCCTATTGACGCTCCTGACAGATGAAGATCATTTGAAGAAACAAAATTTACATTTTTAAATATGGAATGGTCTTCTGAAGGAAAAGCAGCTGTTTTATAAGATGAAATATTATTGTATCCGCTTAATAACCAGACTGCATTTACACCACCCGTCCCATTGGCAAAATAACAATTATAATCTATCGACAGTGTTCCTGCAATATTATTGATTGCACTTCCGGTATGGATAGCTCCTGTTACACCTCCTGTTCTATTGTTAATACAAATATTATTTTTCTGATTGTATACAAGTCCGGCAACTGCTGAATTTTTAAAGATACAGGCAGAAGCCACTATTCCCGATGTGCCGCCGCTTTGCGTGCCGCCTATTCTGATTGTGTTATAATACAAATTTAATGTATAAGGAGCAGATGTTCCCGATACTTCAGCACCTGTTGCAATTCCATAAGTAGTTGTAACATTATTATTGTCAGAATTAAGTGCTATAAAATTGTTTTCTATATTTATTATGCATCCTGATCCGGGTCTCTGTTGCGTGAATATTCCTCTTATATTCAAACCTGCAGAAGTCGAAGTAGATTTTATATCATATATTTTATTTTTTCTGATAGTAAAAGTAAATGATTCCTGACTTTGAATATTTATTCCTGAAGGATTGGTTACGTTTACACCTGTTGTCTGATAAATATTACATTTTTCTATAATGAAATTATTTGAACCTGTCTGATGCCAGAAACCAGCAAATCCCCAGTCATAAATTGAACAATTAGTTATTGTATTATTATTATTACTATTTGCCGGTGTTCCACTTGACCTTATACCTGTTCTTCCGCCTATTATATTGCAATCTGAAATTGCATTGTTCGAATTACCACTGACATTGGAATTTGAAAAATCAAAAAATATATTTGCCGGACCTGATACATTTGCAGTTGCATTAAATGAATTGCAATACTTGATTAAATTATTTGTAGCTCCGTTGATTAACTGAATTGTATTTGCCTGTGCATTTGATGTACTTGTATTCTGTATTTTTAAATCTGCAGAACTACCTGCTCCTCCAGGTCTTCCATCCAATATTACAAAATCACAGTCATTAAACTTTATAACTGGATTATTTATAATAGAAGTTACTATCAATTCACCTGTATTTCCTGCATCCGGTCTTATTGTAATTGTATTTAAAATACCGGTTCCGCTTTTTAGAGTAAGATCAATCGGATATGTCTCATTAGCTCCGGTATAAATTGTCAGTATTTCAATTATATAAGCCTGTGTAATTGTTGAAGGTATTGCAATGTAAGCTGAAGTTATACTGTTGTGCAGACTGATAACACTTCCTAAACCGTCCTGTAGTTCGACTGAATTTGGCTGCGCTGTTAAAATTTTATTGCTGAAAATTAATATTACTGCTAACAGTATTAATCTGGTAATAAATTGTTTCATCATAATTTATTTAATTAATTTAAATTGAATTTAATTTAAGTTTAAATTAGAATTAATTAAACTCAAAATTTAAAATAAAAAAAAGGAATGCGTTCACACAGCCCTTTTCATTTATATAACTGATTCCTTGAAATTATATTTGTAGTTTTGCAATCTAATAAAATCGTTTTATTAAAACCCAATTTCTTCAATATTTTTCTGAACTGTTTTTGAAATATCGTATACTTACTGAAATTTTCCTTACACAAAAAAAGACTGAAAAGATTTCTCTCTTCAGTCTTTATATTATTTCTATATTTAATTTTATAAATGGAGCTGATTATTCACCTGCTTTTGGTCCGTTGTATGAAGGTGGATTTGAATTTTCAATAACCGGCTCACTTGATTTTTTTCTTTTATATAATTTGGAATATTTTTTATTCAACTGTTCTTTTTCCAGTTTATTCATTTCTGATATTTGCTTTTGAATAAGCTTTTCTTTCTCAATCAGAATTTTAGTTTCTTCATATTTCTGTCTGTCGTCTGCTGATTTAAACTCAGTCTGACGATCAGTTTCATTTGGATTAACTGACGGCCCTGCTCCCGGAGGTGCAACTTCTACTTCCCCTGTATTATTTTCTACTATTGACATATCAGATGCATCTACATAGAAATCTCCATTTACATCAGGAGCTACATATCCTGATAATGCAATTGCAGATGCATTTTCACACAGACTGATATCGCCTCCATCTATAATATCATCCTGATTTATATCGCCACTGAACATAGCATAATATGGAAATGGATTAACTAATTTCATATTATTTCCATAAGACT
>Ga0105044_10011905_pt1 | contig 11832 bp, 13 predicted proteins | sample MAT01_FD_78092 | JGI IMG/M metagenome (GOLD analysis project Ga0105044, IMG submission 78092) | Freshwater microbial communities from Lake Fryxell liftoff mats and glacier meltwater in Antarctica - MAT-01 | ecosystem: Environmental > Aquatic > Freshwater > Ice > Liftoff microbial mat | place...
CCGTCGGCTTTCCCGTTCTATTCCGTCTCAGGAAACGCCCTTGACTCCCCAGATTCGAAGCAGGCGCTGGCAAAAAATACCCCGCCGAAAAAAACCAAACCTCCCTCTTCCGCAAAGCCTAAAGCAAATTCTTATCCGTAAATTCACTGTCCGGTCTGCTGGCTCGGCGGAGACTATAGGTTGAACATGGAAACAAGTGATCAGGCGTTGTTGCTGGGGTTCGTTCAGAACCGGTCGGAAGAGGACTTCCACCAGTTGGTGAACCGGCACCTCAACCTCGTGTTCGCCACCGCCCGCCGAATCCTTGGTGATGCCCACCTTGCGGAAGAGGTGGCACAGGGAGTTTTCCTGCTGCTGGCCCGAAAAGCCGGCGAGATCAAGGCCCACCAACCGCTGGCCGGCTGGCTTTACCACACGACCCGTCATCAGGCGCTCAACACCAGCCGCTCCGAGGGCCGACGCCGTCAACGTGAACAAACCTCCCTCGCCATGCAGGTCACCGACACCAATCCCGACGCCGCACGGATCACCGCCGAACTTGAAGAGGCGCTGGAGGAACTCCCGGCCGAGGATCGCGACGCACTCGTGCTGCGCTTCCTGGACAACCGCCAGTTGCGCGAAGTGGGGGTCGAACTCGGCGTCAGCGAGGAGGCCGCCCGCAAACGGGTGACCCGCGCGCTCGACAAGCTGCGCGGCATCTTCGGCAAACGCGGCGTCACCCTCTCGACCGGCGTGCTCACCACCGCGCTCGCCGGCCAGGCCACCGCCGCAGCGCCGGCGGGCTTGGGCGCAGCCATCATCGCCAGTGCTTTGAGCGGCCTGACCGCCACTTCCGCCACAGCCATTGCGACCACACAAACCACCACCAGCCTTATGAACCTGTTCAACCTGAAAACCGCCGCCGCCATTCTCGGAGCCGCCGCCGTGACCGGCACCACCACCTACCTCGTGCAGGAGCGTGAAGCTGACCGACTGCGTGCCGATTATCAGACGGTCAACGAAACTTACGCAAAGCTGGCGAGTGATCAGCAGGAATCACTCACAATGATCCAACTTCGCGACGACCAGATCGCGGCACTCAGAAAGGATGTCGCCGATCTGCCGAGACTGCGGGGAGAGATTGACGCCTTAAGACGCGAGACGACGAAAGCAGCCGAATTGCAGCTATCTGGAGAAGAAGCAGTGAGACGCACCACCGAACTACTGGATCAGAACACGGCGCTGACCACCAAACTGAACAAGTCGCTGACTGCCTCTTGGGTCTACGAGCGCGATCAATGGCAGAACCGCGGGCAAGCCGAGCCCCTTGACGCGTTCCAAACTTTTCTCTGGGCATGGAGCAGTCAGGATCGAGAGGCGCTCGCCAACACCATTCACATTGCCGATGAAGAACAATCCAGCGAGGAAAGAGCAAGGTTGATCAATCAGCTACTTCCGAGAGAACAACCTCCGGCAACACAAGCCAGCCGGATAAAAATATTCTGGATGACAGGTACCGGCGAAGGAGAACATGAGGAGAAGTCACTGACAGCATTGGAGGAATCCTCGTTTGTGGCGTCCCCTCTTCAAACGCGAGAATACCTCGTTCGCTGGGATTTGGTGCAAATTGATGGTCAGTGGAAGGTGGTTCGCAAACGGTATCTATAGTTCATCTGAAAACACTTCTAACGCAGCTCCCAAGCTCATCACCATTCTCCGTTTCCTCTGTTTGCTCCTGTTGATCGGCACTGCGTTGATCCCTAAACAGCTTTTTCAACTTCTCGCGGGCCTTTTCCTCGGCGGCATCGGCGGCCCCGGCGCCTTTCCACTCGTGTTTGATGAAGGCGATATACTCGCAGAAATTTGCTGACGCCATTTCGGCCACCGGATCAGCGCGACGTTCGCGGCCGGCATTGTTGGAGGTTTCCCCATCGCAATTTCGCGCTTCTCCCCTGAATGGTAGCAGCCGACGTGAGGAGGCTCTGACTGTAATTGGATTCAAATGGAGCCTCCTCACGTCGGCTGCTACCAGGTTCAGGGAAAGCTTCCACGATTATTTGAACCCACGCCGGGGCCATGAACGGAAAGGCGACATTCCTGTCGCCTCGACACGGAACTGGGCGACAGGAATGTCGCCCTTCCAGCGGCGGCCGGCTCGGAGTGCCAGCCCTACCCTGCCCCCGTCATACTCCGTTTCCTCAGTTTTCTTCCGAAAAGCCTAAAAGCAAATTCTTATCCGTAACACACGGGCGTGGGCAGCGATGGGGCTTCGATCAATTTGACCCGCTCACGATAGGCGACGAACAAGGGAACGGCTGTGGGTTCAAACCCAAGTTTGTGACGTAGCATTTCAGCGAATTCCGCAAGCAGGGCGGGCGAACAACCCACCTCGTGGACATGGAGGTGTCTGCGCACCAACTCCCGGCACAGGCCTGGAGCAAGGACGGCAGCGAGCAGAACATTCGTATCGAGAACCAACCTCACGAGATGAGCTTGAACACGTCTTCATCGGAGTGAATGCCCAGTGCGCGAGCTTTTGGCGCGAGCAAACGGACACTCTGGTCCACCGCGTCCCCCCAGAGCTTGTCCTGAATGGCGTTGCGGACGACTTCACTCCGGGTCAGATGCTGGGCCTTCGCGGACTTGGCCAGTTCCTTCCGAAGCTTGCCGGGCAAGCTGATGGTCAACCTTTCCATCATGGTGTGAGACGCTGGGTGACATCAGGAACAGCGTCAAGGTCGCGGAGATCCCTGAGACCCCATGAACTGTCGTCATCGGGTGCGCCCGCTACCGCGGATCGTGGTAAAATGAAGGGATGCCCTCCCGTCGCCTTCCTCGATTTCACCGCGATCCTTCGCCGCCCCGGGTAGAGGTCACCCCACGTGACTGCGAAATCCTGTCGCACATCCAGCGGCATCGGTTTCTGCGCTCCTCCCACCTCGTGTCCTTGTTGGGAGGATCTCCACAGCCAATCCTCCGGCGTCTCCAACTTCTCTATCACGCGGGCTTCCTGGACCGACCCCGGGCGCAACTCGACTACTTCCACCAAGGAGGCTCACGGGCAATCGTCTATGGACTTGGCCGCGCGGGCGCGACGTTACTGAAGCGCAATCCGGAATCTCCCGGTGCCCGGTCGGACCGGACCGATCGAACCCAGGTTGTCGGTCGCCTCTTTCTGGAGCACGCGCTCCTGATCTCGGACATCATGGTGGCGTTGGAGATCGCGTGCCGTCGCCGAGACCACGTGCGCCTCATCACTCAGGATGAACTGTGGCCCGCTGGAGATAAGCGGCACGGGAGCGAGCCATTCCGTTGGGAGGTTCGTTTGAACAGCCAGATCAAAATTGGGGTTATTCCAGACCAAGTCTTTGGACTGGAGTTCACCGGCCCAGGATCCCGACCTAAGCGCGCCCTGTTCTTTCTCGAAGCGGATCGAGGGACCATGCCAGTGCGACGGGCAGGCCTATCGCGCACATCGTTCCATCGGAAGCTCCTCGCGTACCAGGCGACCTGGACCCAGGGAATCCACCGCACCCGGTTTGGCTTCGACCGCTTCCGTGTACTCACCGTGACCGGCAGTCCGACTCGGTTGAAGACGATGATTGATGCATGTCGAACCTTGGAACGAGGCCAGGGCCTATTCCTGTTTGCCGATTCTAAAGCCCTTCAAACCACCGACGATTTCCTCGCCATGGCTTGGTCATCGGGGCGCAATGGCGAGAGCGAGTCCGTGATGGATCACGGGGATTCACCCCGCGACACTTCAAAGGGCGAGAGCGCTTAATCGATGAAATGACCGGCGGACAGGCTCGAAGAATGCTTGTCGCCGCCGGGGAGTGCGGCGAAGGCTGACGGGGTCTATGAATTCGCTTCCGGCGACAGATTCTGCGTGGCTTGAAGAAGTGCGAGCGGCGTTTGCGTATGCTTCGGAAACGCTGTCCTTCATGGAAGTCGTCGGGGTCAAAACGCACGCCGATGCCCTTGCTATCCAGGCACCCATTCTTTGCGCAAAGTTCCGGGGCTTGCCCGACTCCGGCAGGCGGTTCGAACGGGCCAAGGAGGCTGCCCTTTCCAGCTACGTGGCCAACTCCAAGTCTCACAGCAAGGCATTTGAATTCCCGGAAGTCGCATTCGCCTTCTGCTACGTCGCCACCCATTACGGCTACGACTTCATTTCCGAAAAGGATTGTGAGCGGATCCTCGATTACCTGATCGAGCGCGCCGAACGTCTGCTTGCGCCCGCCACCCGTAGACCGCCTTCTGATGTGCCGATGGCGCCGTCGAAGGCGGATCCCCAGACAGAGGAGCTGCTGCGCCTCACGGCGGATTTCTGCAAAGCCCACCTCAACCCCGAGTATGGGGCGTTGTGCGCCAAGCTCGTGCACGCCGCCGCACAGGGATCAGCAGCGCGGTTTCGAGCGAACTCGACGGCGAGTTGGGCCGCGGGCGTCGTGCACGCGATTTGCACCACCAACTTTGCCTTCGACAAGTCCCAAAAGCCCCATATCCGGTCGCCGCAGATTGCCGAATTCTTTGGAGTGTCACCCAATACCGTCTCCCAAAAATCGAAGGCCCTGCGGGATGAATTTGGGATTCAGCATTGGGACCCCGAGTACTCGACCCAGGACATGCAGCACAGGAATCCTCTTCGTCGGATGGGCTTGATGTAAGCAGCCCTCGCTGCCGTTGCCCTCTTTCCTCCACCCGGGGTATTCACCCCGGTGGGTTTCTCGGGGCGGCTTTTGCATTCGAACCCGACAACCTCACCGGACGCGCATCACGACGCTTCGGGCTCGCGGACCTGAAGCGCCGGACGGCGGTGGATTTCGTCTACGGCCACGAATTCAATTCGCATGCCCCAACCCGAATATGTCCTGAGCAACCGACCGAATTCCTCAATCGCCAGTTCCTGGTTGTCGATCTCCACAACCGCCAGACCGCGTTCGTCGTCGTTGATACGGCAACGCAACACACTGCCTCGCGGCGTCCACTGGTCGCTTCGGGCATGATACTCGATCTGCGGCGACCCCAACGGAACCTCCACTACCGCGTGTGGATGCTCCGCCGCCAGTTGGGCCTGCGCGCGCAGGGTGTCGTTGAAGAGTTCCACAATCTCGGCATCGGTCATCGCGTGGATGTGCGGACCGATCACCAGGTTGGTCGTGGGGATTCCCGGTTCCATGTATTCCACAATCGCAGTGTCGCCGGTGCGGGTGATCCGCACTTCGTCCAGTCGCACTTGGTAACGCTTCGATAACATCATGGGTCTCCAAATACCGGGCATACCGATGGGAGTCCACCGTCAGTTCGCACGAATTCTCCCCCGTCCGCCAAGAAGTGCAGAGCCGGACGGATTCAGGGTTCCCGCGCGAATCATCCCTGGGGAAGAAGGACCGTGGAAGTGACCAGCCCCATGTCGAAACCAGCCATCGCCTGAATCAACTCCGGCGGGATGTATCCGGCCTGTTGGAGGGCGTGGCTTCGGACGATGCCGAAGTCGAAGAGGATGTTGTCGACGCCGACCTTGCGCAGGCGGCGGATTTCTTTCCCGTGCTGATGCAGGAACTGCATCGCGTTCTGCAACTGCGTCTGGATCGTGTTTGCCGGGTCGTCCCCAATCAGCACGATGAACCCGGAGTCCGGCCGAGGAATCTGTTGCGGGTTGTCCAGCGGCGGAACCGTCCCCTTGCGATAGATGTTGATCGCCTTGAATGGACTGCGGCGAAGATAATCGTCCACCGCAAATTCGAGCCCGCTTGCCACAAACATGCACGTCGCCATACCCCTTCAGGCTGCTGAGGGCCGGAGCCGAATCAACCCAAACCCAATGAAGATCTCACCCGTCCGACGTGAACAACGCCGGACTTTTCCATCCGGTCCCGAATTTTGGATCAACCCGGGTCTCTTGCGTTTTCCGGAGGCCACCCGTCGGTGCTGCTCGCCGTCGCGTGCAGCTGGAAGCTATGGTCGCCCGTACGACATCCGGTGAGTTCCTCAGCACCATCCTCCCCGCCCATCGCCGAGAGTCTTTCCGGACTCATCGAGCGGGTGACCTATTTCAATGAGGACAACGGCTTCGCCATCCTCAAGGTCAAGACAAAGGGACACCGTGACCCGGTCGCCGTCGTGGGGTCCTTGCCCTCGGTGAGTCCGGGGGAATGGGTCACGGCCCAGGGGCAATGGGTGCGGGATCGGGAGTTCGGTCTTCAGTTCAAGGCGGAGACACTCACCAGCACCGCACCGACGAGCCGGGAAGGGATCGAGAAGTACTTGGGCAGCGGGATGGTGAAAGGGATCGGCCCTGTTTACGCACAGAAGTTGGTGGAGCGGTTCGGCGAAGAGATCTTCACGATCATCGAAGAGCATTCCGCGCGTCTGGAGGAGATCGATGGCATCGGACCCAAACGCCGCCAGCGCATCAAGGAGGCGTGGAACGAGCAGAAAGTGATCCGGGACATCATGCTGTTTCTGCACAGCCACGGCGTCAGCACCAGCCGGGCGGTCCGCATCTACAAGACGTACGGGGCAGATGCCATCGACCAGGTGCGCAGTGACCCGTACCGATTGGCACGGGACATCCATGGGATTGGTTTCAAGACGGCCGACCAGATTGCCCAGAAGATTGGCATCCCCCACGACTCCCTGCTGCGGGCCTGCGCTGGATTGAGTCACGTGCTGATCGAAGCCACCAATGACGGTCATTGCGCCCTGCCGGTCGAACAGTTGAAAGACGAGGCGGGCAAACTGTTGCTGGTCGGGGATCCCATCGTGGGCGAAGCGTTGGAGCGGTCCGTCGGCAAGCGGGAGTTGACGGCGGAGACGATTCAGGGACAGGACCTCATCTTTCTTCCGCACCTGAAGCGCGCCGAGGAAATCATCGCCACCCGGATCCGGAGCCTCGCGACTTCGCCTCCAACCTATCCGCCCATCCACCTGGAGAAGGCGGTGGACTGGTGTCAGACAAAGACCGGCAAGGAACTGGCGCCCAGCCAGAGGACGGCGCTTCAGGTCGCGGTATCGAGCCGTGTGTTGGTCATCACCGGCGGCCCTGGTGTCGGCAAGACGACCTTGGTGAATGCGATCCTGTTGATTCTCCGGGCCAAGCGCGTTCGCTGCCTCCTGTGCGCTCCCACGGGAAGGGCGGCAAAACGCCTTTCGGAGACGACCGGGGGCAAGGCCAAGACCATCCACCGACTCCTCGAAGTCCAACCCGCAACCGGCACCTATGGGCGCAATGAGACCAATCCTCTTGAATGCGACCTGCTCGTCGTGGACGAAACCTCCATGGTGGACGTCGTATTGATGTCCCATCTGCTGCGGGCTCTGCCTCCCCAGGCCAGCCTACTCCTGGTGGGTGACATCGACCAATTGCCGTCTGTGGGTCCGGGCATGGTCCTGCGACATCTGATCGAGAGCACCATCATCCCTGTGGTGCGATTGACCGAGGTCTTCCGCCAGGCCGCCCATAGTCGGATCATCACCAACGCGCATCGGATCAATGAGGGTCGCATGCCGGAAGGGGCGCCCAAAGGAGCCGAGTCCGATTTCTATTTCATCGACCGGGCTGAACCGGAAACGGCGGCGGACACGCTGATCGACATGGTCCGTAACCGAATGCCGGCAAAGTTCCGGCTGGATCCGATCCGCGACATTCAGGTGCTGTGTCCGATGAACCGGGGTTCCCTCGGTGTGCGGGAACTCAACGTCCGCCTCCAGAATGAGCTCAACCCGGCCCGGGCGGACGAGCCGACGGTAGAGAAATTCGGCTGGCAGTTTCGTCCGAGAGACAAGGTGATCCAGACCGAGAACGACTACGAGAAGGACGTCTTCAACGGCGACATCGGCCAGATCGTGAAGGTCAACGTCGAGGAGAGGGAGGTCACCATCCAGTTCGATCAACGGGAGGTCGTTTACGACTTCGGAGAACTCGATGAGGTCTCGCTGGCGTACGCGATCACCATCCACAAATCGCAGGGATCCGAGTTCCCCGCCGTGGTCATTCCCCTGGCGACGCAGCAGTACCTCCTGTTGCAGCGAAACCTGGTCTACACGGGCGTGACCCGCGGAAAGAAACTGGTCGTGCTCATCGGCCAACCCAGAGCGTTGGCCATGGCCGTGAAGAACAACCGGACCGCCAATCGGTTTTCAGGGCTGCTGGAGCGGCTTCGGGGAACCAAGGACGCGGCCAAAGAGTGAAGGCACAGAACTCCAGACTGGGCGACATTCCGGTTCGGGGTTCGGCTTGGAGTTCACCGCTGTGGGCTCCGATTCTCTATCACGCCCAGCGGAAAGAACGCTGCTTCGGACGTTGGTGAGATCCACTTCCCCCTCCAATCGTCCTCATTGAAGGAACGGTGGAGTCATTGGCCGGTGTCATCCTTTTCGATAGCGTGAGTCGATGAAGGTTCGATTGACCGTCACTATTGACTCGGATCTCGCCGCGCGTGTCCGTCGAACCGCTCATTCCAGAAGGACCAGTGTCTCCGGGTTCGTCGAGGACTGCTTGCGCGGTTCGCTGCAAATTAATCGGAAACCCAAGGTCCCGTTCGTTGACCAATGGGGCGGCCAGTTTTCAATCGCGGCGGATACTCCGGAGGGTCAGCGCCAAGATGCCCTCAGATCAAAGTATGGTTTGAAATGAAGGTCATGTGGGATACCGACATCCTCTTGGATTGTGCCCGCGCACTCGGCCGCATCTAGTTTTGTGCAGACTCGGCGGCGGTTTTGTCGTGGGCGGAACACCTCTCTGGAAACGCAGCGGTCACGTGGCAGACGCTCGACAATCCGTTCTACTTGTTCCGCGCCGATGCCGTGGATCGTCTTGCATCGTGAGACCGACGATCTTTCGAGATTCCTATCGCGACGATCTCTGCGAGTCGTCCTTCGAGGGTTTTGGATCCCATCTGAACGTATTGCTGAAATACTGAATGCGTGATAGGATGAATTCATGATCAAAGTCATCAGCATCAATCAACGCGGTACCCTGACGCTTCCCAAGGAGATGCGGGATCGGTTGGGCATCAAGGTCAGCGGACAGGTCGTGGTCGAAGAAACGCCTGAGGGGGTTTTGCTCCGCCCGGGCGTGACGGTTCCCGTCGAGGTGTACTCGGATGAGCGGTTGGCAGAGTTCACCCGCAATAACGAAACCGCCCTCGCCGGCTTCAACCTGAAGCGATGAGGGTCTTTCTCGACGCCAACATCCTGTTCTCAGGATCCCTTCGCGGCGCACGGATGCGCGACTTGCTGGGGATCCTTTTCGCACGAGCCGAATGCCTGACCAACGGCTACGCCGTCGAGGAGGCCCGTCGAAATCTGGAACTCAAAGCGCCGGAGGCTCTCCCCCAACTCGCCTTCCTGGTCGGCAAGTGCGAGATCGTTCCCTCCAGTTCGGTGGAACTGGACGTGACGGTGAAGTCCAAGGACATGCCGATCCTGGGCGGGACGGTGTCAGGCAAGGCGACCCACCTGCTCACCGGCGACGAGCGCGACTTCGGACACCTCTCCGGAAAGACCGTCCAAGGCGTCACGGTCGCTTCCCCAAGGATGCTCGCCGAGGAATTGGTCCGGCTCGGCTGGATCTAGACAACTGGCTCACTTCGTGGTCTGGCCTCGCCGTCACTGGCGAGGCCTTCTTGTTTCGTGGTAAGATACTCGATTGGAAAATGTTCCATGCAACTGCATGGATCCCCTGTTCTTCATAAACCCTCATCCCCGAGTATCCATGGCCACAAAAAGCAAGTTGGTGGATTTCCGAGCGGTCCGTGCGGCCGTCTCGATGGAACGGGTCCTGGGCCATTACGGCCTGTTGGATCCCATGAAGCGCACGGGCGACAACCTCAGCGGTTGTTGTCCGATCCATAAAGGGAGCAATCCCACCCAGTTCCGGGTCAGCGTCAGCAAGAACCTCTGGAACTGCTTCAGCGAGTGCAAGCGAGGCGGCAACGTCATCGACTTCATCGCTCTGATGGAAGGAGTCAGCGCCTACGGCGCCGCCCTCAAAGCCATCGAGTGGTTCAACCTCGATGCCGAACAAGTTCAAGTACCGGCGAAGCCGGCACCGGATCGGAACCTGAGACCTGCGCCTCAAGTTGAGAAGACCGCAGAACCGGTCTCCTCCCCACCGCCGGATTCAAACCCGGGAGCGGAGACATTCAATCCGCCCCTGAAGTTCCGCCTGGAAAAACTCCAGCGCGATCATCCCTACCTCATCGAGCGCGGCCTCACCGCCGAGACTCGTGTGGAGTTCGACGTCGGATTCTGCGCCAAAGGAATGCTGGCGGGACGAATTGCCATTCCCATCCACAACGTGGACGGCCAGATCGTCGCCTATGGTGGACGTTGGCCGGGTGATCCGCCCGACGGGACACCCAAGTACGAGCTCCCACCTGGATTCCGGAAATCACTGGAGGTTTTCCACCTCGACCGTGCTCGGCAGGAACCCGCTGAAGAACCGCTGATCGTCGTCGAAGGATTCTTCGACGCCATCAAGCTGCACCAGCTGGGCCATCGCAAGGTGGTCGCACTGATGGGGTGTTCCCTGGCATCCCCGCAGGAGGATCTGATTCGCCGGTACACCACCCGCGACAGCCGGATCCTCGTCATGCTCGACGAAGACGATGCCGGGCGGGCGGGACGCGATGATCTCGCGAGCCGCTTCGCCCGATTCGCCTACGTGCGGGTTCACGCCTTCGAGCAAGAGGGCAACCAACCGGAACACCTGACTGCCGAGCGATTGGCGGCGGAGTTCGCCTGAAAGGAGCCGACCATGGATGTCCATTGCTCCACCTGCGGCGAACCGTGGGATACCTATCACCTGTGGCAGGACGCCATCTTCGAAACGGGTTTGACCGTCGAAGAGGCCGCCACATGGCGACGACTGCCGAGGCACGAAAGGCTCGCCGAGCGCTACCGGGAGGAATTCCGGTCCGCCCGTTGGGAATTCGGCCAGAGCGTCATCAACGTCATCCGTTGCCCCTGCTGTTCCCCCAACGTCCAGCCCAACCCTGACCGGATCGCCACCAAGGCGGCCCTGGAGCGGTTGATGGGCGACGACGAGGACGGCTTGGCGGTCACCTACGAGGACTACCGGCTATGAGCGCTCCCAAGTTTTCGTTGGGTCGCCTTGTGGCGACTCCTGGCGCACTCACGAGCGTGCCCAGGCACGACATCACCACCGCCCTTTCCCGCCACGTGAGTGGCGACTGGGGTGAGGTGGGTCCGGAGGACTGGCAGACCAACGAGGATTCCCTCGTCCAAGGACTGCGACTCCTATCCGTGTACTACACGGCCGACCAGACCAAGTTCTGGATCATCACGGAGGCCGACCGCTCCGGCACCACCGTCCTCCTGCCGGAGGACTACTGAGGAGGCTTCCATGGAACAACTGGAACTCTTCTCCTCGGTTCGGAAGCGACCGACACGGCGACAGCCCCAGGAATGGAAGGTCGTGTCGTGTCGTGAATGCCCCACCCCGGAGCAGCAGCAGGTCTGCGAGACTCCCGAGGAGGCCGCCAATTACTGGCGCAGCCACATCACTGGTCACCCCTACTTCAACCCGGACTGCGAGTGCTTCGTCACCCTGCTCCTGACCACCCGACGACGAATCCGCGGCCATCACCTGGTCGCCATAGGACTCGTGGACAGCGTCCAGGTTCACCCTCGGGAAGTCTTCCGAGCCGCCATCATCGGCGCGGCACACGCCGTCATCGTGATGCACAATCACCCCAGCGGCGTTATGCCGCACTCCGTTTTATGCCGCATGGCTTGTGATCTGCCCGGTTTTGATGGGACGAACCGTACCCCGATGCGGCATAAAACGGTGACGTTGTCACAACCCTTTGAGGTAGGTGAGCA